>ENA-OQLI01000201-OQLI01000201.1-human-gut-metagenome-genome-assembly--contig:-NODE-201-length-87991-cov-13.843804_pt1 | contig 87991 bp, 64 predicted proteins | sample MGYA00242805_ERZ504812 | MGnify/ENA primary metagenome ERZ504812 (study PRJEB26092, sample SAMD00036430) | human gut metagenome | host: Homo sapiens | study: EMG produced TPA metagenomics assembly of... | reverse complement strand
TTTGGATTAGAATAAGTATTAGTTAGATTTTTCATCGCAAGTTAATTCTAACACAAAAAGAGGACCTTGGGGTTTTTTATGAACCCTTGGTCCTTCTTTTTTATAGGCTATGTTTTTTCACAGCCCCTTTTTTGCTACACAAATCACATAAAGCGCCCATAAGCGCCGTAAAACACCCAAACGATGGAGGATTTTATGGAACAGGATATGACTCAGGGCAAACCGTTGTCCATCATACTCAAATTTACCCTGCCACTGTTAGTCGGCAATATTTTCCAGCAGTTTTACAACATGGCCGATACGATCATCGTCGGCCGCTTCGTCGGCGCGAACGCTCTGGCTGCCGTGGGCTCCACCGGCACAGTCATGTTTCTGATCATCGGTTTTGCACAGGGCATTACCGCCGGATTTACGATCCTGACCTCACAGCGTTATGGAGCAAAGGATGAAAAAGCCGTCCGCGCCAGCGTGGCAAACGGTATCCTGCTCTCTGTTCTTGTCGCAATCCTTATAACCGTGGTCGGTCTGAGCACCATGAAGCCTCTGCTTCTCCTTATGAATACACCGGAGGATATTTTTGCCGATGCGTATACCTACAGCATGTTGATCTGCAGCGGAGTCGTTGCCTGTATTTTTTATAACCTGTTTTCCTCACTTCTGCGGGCCATCGGCAACAGTAAGGTTCCGTTGTTTTTCCTTGTATTTTCCGCCTGTCTGAATGTGGTGCTCGATCTGCTCCTGATCCTCTGCTTCCATATGGGTGTGGCAGGTGCTGCAATTGCAACCAATATTTCACAGGGCGTTTCTGCGGTACTGTGTCTGATCTATATTTATAAGAACGTTCCCGTGCTTTGCCCGGAGCGCACCCAGTGGCGACTTTCCGCATCAGACACGGCATATCAGATGAGAATGGGCATTCCAATGGCACTGCAGTTTTCCATTACTGCATCCGGAGCAATGGTGATGCAGGCTGCCATCAATCTGTTCGGCTCTGTAGCAGTCGCTGCCTTTACTGCTGCCAGCAAGGTGCAGAACCTCGTAACACAGGGCATGATGTCGATGGGACAGACAATGGCAAGCTACGGCGGTCAGAACTACGGCAAGGGCGATTATCACCGTCTGGAAAAGGGCGTCCGTTCCGCTCTCCTGATCAGCGTCATCTACTCGCTGCTCGCTGCAGTTGCCGTCGGTCTGTTCCTGCGCCCGCTGCTTTCCCTGTTCTTCTCCGGAGACATCGATATGGCTTCCCTGATGCCCTGGGCAAAAACCTATATCTATATGTGTGCGGTCTTTTATATTCCGCTTTCCACAATTTTTATTTTCCGAAACATCATGCAGGGCTGCGGCTACAGCTTCCTGCCGATGATGGGCGGCGTAGTCGAACTGTTTGCCCGCATGATCACAGCACTGATCGCCATGAAGCTTGTAAGCTTTCCCCTCGCCTGCTTCTGCGATCCTGCTGCATGGGTCGGCGCGGCGCTCTTTACCGGATTTTCCTGGTTATCCGTCAAGAAAAAGCTCCGTGCTTCCCTGCTGCCGGAGGATACCAGTTCTTCCAGCGAAGCAAAATGATACCCCATTTCCTCCCACTTTGTTAAAACCTCATCCAGAATTTCACCGTTCGTCCGGGACGTATTGTGCAGCAGTACAATCGCTCCCGGATGAACTCTTTTTAACAGCTTTGACATCGCCTCTTCGTGGGTCGGCTGTTCCTCCTGCTTCCAGTCCACATAGGCAAGGCTCCAGAAAATCGTCCGATACCCAAGCTCCTTTGCCAGCTGCAGATTGTTGTCGCTGTATTTACCCTGGGGCGGGCGATAAAACTTCGACATCTTTTCGCCGGTTGTCTGCTCGTACAGGTCTTCCAGCTGCGCCAGCTCCTTCTGAAACTCTTCTTTTCCCATCTGGCTCATATCCGGATGATGGTAGCTGTGGTTCCCGATGATATGTCCCTCCGCCCGCATCCGTTTGACCAGGTCGGGATTTTTTTCCAGATAATTCCCTACAATAAAAAAAGCCGCCGGCACATGATGCTTTTTCAATGCGTCGAGAATCGCCGGCGTGTTTCCATTTTCGTATCCGCAGTCAAACGTCAGATACAAAACCTTTTCCGTCGTATTCTCCGCATAAAACGCATCATATTGCGCCAGCTGCTCCATATTTTCGTCCGCCACAGGCGGTTTGTTGTCCTCCTGAAAGGAAAGTCCCCAGTCCTTCTGTGCAGGACGCGCCATCACCGCCTGATCCCGTACGCGCACCGTATGTCCCACAACGCTTCCGAGGCAGAACGCTACGCCGAAAATCAGACACAGGGAAAGCATCGCTTTTAATTGTTCCATTCTTTCCATGCCGTTGTCCGTCCGAGTCTTTTTATTATGTATATCGGAAAACGGCTTTTCCTATGCAGGGGATTCAGCGGCTGATAATGTACTTGCAGATCGGATTGCCCTGTGCTGAAAACCGTTCCTCATACTCAGTCATGACGTTTCCCTCGTTTAAGCGCGCATCCGCGTGAAGGTCAAAGGTTTTTTCCTTCAAGGTCCATCCTGCTGCTTCCACCTCTTCCAGTGCAAAATCAAACAGGGCGCGGTTGTCCGTCTTAAACTCGATCGTTCCGTCTTTTTTCAGGATTTGATCGTATCTTGCCAGAAACTGTCTGGACTCCAGGCGTCTTTTTGCGTGACGATCCTTCGGCCACGGATCGGAAAAATTCAGGTAAATGCGATCCAGCTCTCCCTGCGCGAAAACGTTTTCCAGATCTTCTGCATCCATGCGGATCAGACGAACGTTGGGCAGCTCTTCCTCTTCCAGCTTCTGAACTGCGCGCAGCAGCACGCTGGAATATTTTTCGATACCGATAAAGTTGATTTCCGGGTAAAGACGCGCCATATCCATCAGGAAGCGTCCCTTGCCCATGCCGATTTCCACATAAACCGGATGGTCGTTGCCAAACGCTTCTCTCCACTTTCCTTTCATCGTTTCCGGTTCGTGTACGACAAACTCGCTCTCCCCGATCATTTCCCGACAGCCTGTAATATTGCGCAATCTCATGAATTATCCTCACTATTTTTCATTATTATTTTATTGGGTTTTTGTCTTTCTCCCACCCATGAGCAAGCTCATGTGGGCTCAGACCTTTTGACCCTGGTATCAATTTATTTTACTATATTTCGAGATAAAAAGGAAGCTTTGCATTTTGGCGGCGCTCCCTTCGTGGCATCTCGTGGGCAAATTCTCATGCAAGCATGGAATTCTGCCCACGAGATGCCACGAGGGAACTGTAGTATAAATTTTAAAAAATTTTGAATTTTGCTGTTCTGCCCTTAAAATCTGTCTGGAAATAGTGTATGATGTTACTATCTTTCAATAAAGGACGGTACATTACATGAAATTTTTCCAGAAAAGATCCTTCTTTTCTTTTATGATAGCACTTGGAGTCGGCGCCAATCTGTTTTGTGGCGCTGTTTTAACGGCTCGCGCCGAGGTCATCGATTACCAGGCGCTGGCGGAGGCCAACCTTTCGATCCCGGTTGAGAGCAACGAAATCAAAAACTGGCCGGAGGGTCCGATCCTCAATGCTCGCTCCGCGATTTTGATGGATGCGGACAGCGGTGCAATCCTTTATGCCAAAAATATCCACGAAAAGCTCTATCCCGCCAGCACAACCAAGATTCTGACTGCCTATATCGCGCGTCAGAACAGCGAATTAAATGAGATGATCGAATATTCCGATACCGCGGTGCACAGCATCGACTGGCGAAGTGATTCCAACATCGGCATCAAAGCCGGTGAAGCGATCACGATGGAACAATCCCTCTACGGTCTGCTGGTGGGCTCCGGCAGTGAATGCGGCAATGCCATCGGCGAACATATCAGCGGCAGTATGGAAGCGTTTGTAGATTTAATGAACCAAACCGCAAAGGAGCTCGGCTGCACGGATTCCAATTTCGTCAATACCAATGGCAAGCATGATGACAATCACTATACCTCCACCCATGACCTCGCTCTGATCGGGCAAAAGTTTTTCTCCGATGACGTGCTTTGCCGCATGTCTGACACGGTAAGCTACAAAATCCCGGCGAGCGCAACGCTGTCACAGGATCTGATTCCGAACAGCAAAAACAAGCTGCTGCCCGGTAAAACCTACGCTTACGAATATCTCGTCGGCAGTAAGACCGGCTACACCGCAAACGCTCGCTCTAACCTCGTTTCCTGCGCCCAGAAAGACGGGCTGAAGCTGATCTGCGTCGTTATGATGGAGGAGTCCCCGCAGCAGTTCAAGGATACGATAAGCTTATTTGATTACGGTTTCAGCAACTTTTCTTCTGTTACAGCATCCAAAGAAGACACCACCTATCAGGTAAAAAACGGCGACCTGTTCGCAAATACGTTCAATCAGTCCAACATCCTTTCTATCGACCCGGATGCGAAAGTTCTCCTTCCGGATACGCTCACCTTTGCCGATCTGGATTCCGAGCTGAGCTATGATAACCTGAAGAATGGACAGGCCGCTGTCATCCACTACTCCTACGAAGGTCAGGATCTCGGCAGCGCGCCGATCCTCTTTTCCAGCATAACGCCCTTTGATTTCAGTGCAGAACCGGTTTCTGAAACGGAAAGCGCAGCCATCGCAACAGCGGATGGCTCTTCCAAGGCAGATGCGAACAGCGTACAAAGCAGCGCTTCTAATGCGCAAAGCAGCACAGACAGCTCCGGCACGGATGGCAATGCGAATGCTTCCAGTGCAAACGGTTCCTCCGGCACACAGGGCGCCACGAGCGCGCAGGCTGGCACCGCAGCGTCTGAATCCGTCGCTTCCACAACTTCTCCGACCGCAGTTTCCACACCGGGGGGAAATGTTATTTTCTTAAACGTCCGTAAAATTTTGCTTGCAGTCAGCATTGTCGCGGTTATCCTGATCGTCATTCTGGTGATCCGTTCCATTCTGATCGGACACAGCCGCAATCGCAAGCGCCGCGATATCATGAAACGACACCGCAGCCGCAAAGATGAAATCATCGACTTCGACCGTTACACCGATCCCTTCGCGTAAGACACAGGACGGGATGCACAAAAATGCCGCAGACCATTTCTTTTGAAACCGGTCTGCGGCGTTTTTTTCGTATTATTTTATTATATGGGCTCCCCGGCGTGTCTCCGATGTCAGCCCCCCGCCTCACCGTTTCCCGAGCTTTTCCTGCGCTTCGCGGTGTCTGTGCTCCTTACGCAGCTGGCGGATGTGATCTTTTCTCTCCAGCAGGGCGGCAACCTCTTTCTCTCCGACCAGCTTCGTCGTCTTGACGGCGTAAACCATGTCATCTTCCGCTTTTTTCACGCGGATTTTTCCTTTCATCCAACCGTGCTTATCGCACCACGACAGGCTGTAATAGTGCTTGCCGTTTGGCGAGAACCAGCGGACTTTTTTGCGAAGGTTATGATGGCACAGATAACATCTGGTGGAAAGAACCTCTTTATCCGCCATCAACGCCTCCTTATCCGGAAACGGTCGGGAAATATATTTTGCATAATTATCGAATACGACATGCACCTCGCTGCGGTGGTTTTCCGGCAGCTGGAACGTGTCGAAGGAAATCCGCTGCAGTGCAATCGGGTCTTTGATCATCTGAAATACCCGTGCGGTATACACCGCGTCGCTGATCGCCCGGTGAAATGGAATATCCTTTGGAATCTGCAGATAATCTACTGCATATTCCAGGCTCCTTCGCACCTTCTGATCTTCGTAGGCGATGGAAAACAGCTTCTGAATATCATAGAACCGGACAGGTCCTTTTCCGAGGGGCTCCATACCGAAAAACCGCATATTTTTCTGAAGCTCCGTCAGATCCTGCGGTCCCCAGGTACCGAACATGAAATCCTCGCCACACCACGCCAGAAAGTCCTTCATCACGACATCAAATGTCCGACATCCGGAGAGATCTTTCATATGGATGCCGATCAGCTTTTCTGTAATATGGTGCATGGTATCATAAACCTGCGGACGGATCAGCTCCTCAAAGGTATCCACAATTTCCATCCGGCTGTTTAATTTTACCGCACCGATCTCAATAATTTCAAACGTAAGCAGTCTGTTGCGGGCATCGCGGCTGTCAGACGCCTGATTCCATTCCAGATCCAGAACCACATAATCCATTGATCGTTCCTCCGCCCACTACAATATCGCCATCATAAAGTACAACCGACTGTCCGCAGGTAATTGCCCTCTGGGGCTCGTCAAAGACCAGATGAATGCTGTCCGGTCCGGTGATCTCTGCGTTCGCCCACTGCTCCTGGTGACGGTAACGGATTTTCGCTTTGATGCGCTGCGTGCCCGTCGGCACCTCACCGCTGATCCAGTGGAAATCTTTCGCCGTCAGCTCTTTTGACCACAGATCCCGGTCGCGTCCAAGGACTACCGTATTGGTCTTTGGATCGATCCTGCACACATACATCGGCTCATGCAGGGCTAGTCCCAGCCCTTTGCGCTGTCCGATCGTATAGCAGATAATTCCCTTATGCTGCCCCAGCACATGTCCTTCCTGATCTACGAAATTGCCCGGCTCAAAGCTTTTGCCGGTGTATCGTTCAATAAATCCGGCATAATCTCCGTCCGGTACAAAGCAGATATCCTGACTGTCATGCTTGCGCGCATTGATCAGTCCCTGTTCTTCCGCCATTTCCCGGATCTGCGGCTTCGTCATGCCGCCCAGGGGGAACAGCGTATGTGCAAGCTGCTCCTGCGTCAGGCTGTAGAGCACATAACTCTGGTCTTTCTTTTCATCGATGGCTTTTTTCAGGAGGAACTTTCCGTCCTGTTCTTCGATTCGGGCATAGTGTCCGGTTACAACGTAATCGTAATCCAGCTCCTTTGCCCGCTTCATCAACTTCTCGAACTTCATATAACGGTTACAGTCGATACACGGATTCGGGGTGAATCCGTTTTCATAGGCACAGACAAAGCGGTCCATGATCTGTGTGCCGAAATCTTCCGTAAAATTGAACACGAAATACGGAATGCCCAGCTGACGTGCAACGCTTCTTGCGTCCTCCACGTCATCTAACGAACAGCAGGTATGCCCTTTTCGTTCGCAGCTGTCCTCTCCGGCAAACAGGCGCATCGTAACGCCCATACAATCATATCCGTCCCGCTTCATCAGCCATGCCGCAACGCTCGAATCTACGCCGCCGCTCATGGCAATCATCGCCTTTTTCATTCTCTGTCTCCGTTCTTTTTATTCCTGCCCTGCCTCTCCCGGAACTTTCCAGCTCATGCTTCTCAGGCTCAGGGCCAGTGTTGTCGTATTATGCAGCAGCGCGGATGTCGTAGGCTGAATCAGCCCGGTCACACCGGCTGCAATTAAACTGCCGTTGATGCCAAGGATTGCACGGTAGTTGACATGAATCCGACGCATCATTTCTTTGCTTAAGCGGCACAGGTAAACCAGCTCCTGCAGGCTGTCCGCACCGACTGTAATATCCGCAATTTCCCGCGCAAGCTCCGAACCGTCGCTGATCGCAATACCAACATCCGCTGCGGAAAGCGCCGGGGAGTCGTTGATTCCGTCGCCGACCATGACTACCCTGCGTCCGGCTTCTTTTTCCTGCTGGACAAAGTTCGCCTTGTCCTCCGGCAGAACTTCCGCATGGTATTCGTCCACGCCGATCTGTTTTGCGATCGCCGCTGCTGTTCGCTCGCTGTCGCCAGTCATCATGACGATTTTTGTAAAGCCTTCCCGTTTCAGCTCGCGGATAATCTGTTTTGCCTCTTCACGCACCGGATCCTCAATGCAGAGCACTGCTTCCAGTACGTTGTCAACTGCCAGATACAGATGGGAATACTGCAGCGGCAGCTCATCGAAACGCTGCTGATATTCCGGACGGATCCGGCACTTCTCATCTTCAAATACAAAGTGAGCGCTGCCGATTACCACACGCTTTTCTCCAACATAAGAGGCAATGCCATGTGCAACGATATATTCCACCTTGGAATGTACTTCCTCATGTTCCAGATTACGCTCTGCCGCTGCACGCACAACCGCCTTTGCCATCGAATGAGGAAAATGCTCCTCCAGACATGCTGCCAGACACAAAAGATCGTCTTCCTTTTCCTCACCGAATGCGATAACAGAATGCAGTGTAGGCTGCGCTTTGGTCAGCGTACCGGTCTTATCGAATACGATGGTAGAAGCCTCGGAAAACGCTTCCAGATATTTTCCGCCCTTTACGGTGATCTTCGCTGCGTTTGCTTCCCGGATCGCTGTCAGGACAGTCAGGGGCATCGCAAGCTTTAATGCGCAGGAAAAATCAACCATCAGTACGGATAACGTTCTGGTAACATTTCTTGTAAGCAGCCATGTAAGACCGGTTCCAAGGAAGGTGTAGGGAACCAGCCTGTCCGCCAGATGCTCCGCACGTCCTTCTACTGCGGACTTGAGCTTTTCGGAATCCTCGATCATCGTAACGATCTTTTCGTAGCGGGTCGAGCCGGAAACCGCCTTGACCTCAATCGTCAGCTCGCCCTCTTCCACAACGGTTCCGGCATAAACGAATCCTCCCTTTTCCTTGCGGACAGGCTCGGATTCACCGGTCATGGAAGCCTGATTGATCATCGCTTCGCCGTCTGCCACTACGCCGTCAAACGGAATGACGTTGCCGACATGGATCACGATATGGTCACCCGGCACAACGGATGCAGAATCCACAAGGATTTCCTGATCCCGGGTCTTTATCCACACTTTGCCGACATTTAACGACATGCTGCGCGCCAGATCACCGACAGACTTTTTATGTGTCCACTCCTCGAGGATTTCACCGAGCCCAAGCAGGAACATAACCGATCCTGCGGTCTGGCAGTCCCGCCGCAGAATTGATACGGTAATCGCTGTCGCATCCAGAACCGGGACTTCCAGTTTTCCTTTGGAAAGGCATAGGACGCCTTCTTTTACATAACGGAAAGCTTTCCATATAGTATACACATTTCTGATCGGTAAGGGAAGCATGTATTTTGTAAATAACCGTTTTGCCACATGCCCGATCAGTTTTTCTTTATACTCTACATTCAGCGCACGTCCCGAACTGGAACGGACGGAATCCGGCAGCTGAACGTCTTCATAATGAAAGCTTTTCAGCGCCTCCATCAGTTCTTTTAATTCGCCGTCATACTCGATCACCGCATCCTGCGTCTGCTCGTATACGGTCGCTTTTGTCACACCTGGCTGTGCTTCCAGAAAATACTGTAGGGTGTCCGCCTGGTCAAAGCTCATTCTGGACTGCCCCATATGCACCCGGATTCGCCCGGGAATTTTGTGTTTGATTTTAAAGTTCATTTTTTCCGCTCATTTCTGCGCACGCTTTTTGCGCATGTCGAGTTTGTGTCAAGTGCGCGCAGACACAAATCTCGCGATTGAAAATTTTATTTTCAATCTTATCTCCACTCCGCTGATACGCTTCGCGCTTTTTCAGAAAACGGGACTCCGTCAAAAAGGACGGCGCCGTCTCCGGCTCCGTCCCCCACTGCCCTGAATCAGGCTTCTTCTTTTACTTCAGCTTCCGCTTCTTCTGCAGCTCTGTCTTCATTGATCTGCTTTGCTTCTGCCAGAACATCGCCAGCGTTTTCCTGAACTGTTGTTACGGTCTTCATAACGCTGTCCTTTGCGCGAAGCGCTGCCGCTGTACACTGTACGTATGCTTTCTTCGCGTCTTTGCTGGAAAGGATCTTGATTCCGGCTGTTCCGAATAATACGCCTCCTAAAAATAAACCGATTTTCTTTGCATCAGATGCTTTCATCATGTTCGTTTCCTCCTTCGACCGGCGCAGGATACGTCTATACTACCTGTCGTACGGCATAGCTTTCTTTTGTTAGTCATCATTGACTGCAAACATGGTAGCACGCTTTTTTCCCTGTGTCAATTCGTGTCTTACAGTTCACTCGAATTTTCCTGCAAGCAGATTTTCATGCTCGCATGGAAAATTGCTTGCAGGAAGGTTCGAAGAGAGCGCCATTCCATGAGCAAAAACGAGCTGCGAAGCAGCGGAAAGCATCGAAGATGCGATTTTGCGAATGGCGCGGGTGAACTGTTCACTCCTGCTTTCCGAACACAATCCGTTTCCCGATAAAAATGATCAGAAGCGCTGCAACGCCCACCAAAACGATTGTGCCGCCCGGCTTTAAGCCCAGATAAAACGCCGCAAACAGCCCGATAATCATAAACAGCACGTTCAAACCGACAGCGTACCATACAGTCTGTTTAAAGTTCTTTCCCAGCTGCATCGCACAAGCTACCGGAACGACCATCATCGACGATACCATCAACGCGCCGACTGTCCGTGCTGCAACCGAAACCGTCACTGCAATCATAATCGTGAAGATAAAATTGACGACGCCAACCGGCACACCCGCCAACCGTGCGCTTCTTTCATCTAATGAAATATAAAACAGCTCTTTATATAGAAGCAAAAATAACGCAAGTACCACAACGGACACCACGATGACTGAAATCATCTCGGCATCGCTGATCGCCACAATGCTGCCAAACAGAAAGCTGTTAAAGTTTGCCGAATTTTTCACAAAACCGGACAGCACACCCGCCAGACCGATTCCTGCTGACATGATAATGGATATCGACATTTCCGAATAGCGCGGAAGCTTTCTGCGGATCGCCTCAATGCCGAAGGACGCTGCCACACAGGCTGCTGCTGCGCCCGCCACCGGATTGACACCCAGCAAAAGTCCTGCTGCGACGCCGGCGAGCGACGTATGGGAAAGTGCATCGCCGATCATGGAAAGACGTTTGCAGACAACGACCATTCCGACGCAGGGCACAACCGCCGCCAGCAAAATTCCGACAACAAACGCCCGCTGCATAAACAGATACTCAAAAATTCTCATGCCTGCCCGTCTCCTTTCCCAGCTTCCTGTTTTACCCTTCCGTCCTCCAGCACCCAAATATCGTCCGCATAGGACGATGCACGTTTGAGGTCATGCGTCACCATCAGGACGGTGAGCTGTTTCTCCGCATTGATTTTTTTAAGCAGCTGGTAAAAGTGTGACGCATTTTTTTCATCCAATGCCGACGTCGGCTCATCCAGAATCAGAAGCTTCGGCTCGTTGACCAGGGCGCGTGCCAGAAGCACTCTCTGCTGCTGCCCGCCAGAAAGTCTGCCGATCAAACGGTTCTGGTATTCCTCCATGCCCACCTGCGCCAGCGCAGCTCTTACCTGTTGCCGCTCTTTTTTCCCCGCAAACCGGAACAATCCGATCTGCTTATATAAATTTGCGCGCACGATTTCTTCCACGGATGCCGGAAAATCCTTCCAGCCACCCATCCCGTTCTGGGGCACATAACTGATGCTCGACCAGTCCTTAAACTGCCGAATGTCCTGCCCCAGAATCTCAATGCTGCCGTCGCCGCTGCCTTCCTCCTGATCCCCTTTGGGGTTTTCCCCGATCGGGAGCTCTCCTAATAAAAGCCTTAAAAGCGTCGATTTTCCTGCTCCGTTTTCTCCTGCGAGAATCGCCAGCCGCCCTTCTTTCAGGCAAAGGCTGACGCCGTCCAGCACGTTTTCCTTTCCATAGGAAAAGTGCAGATTTTTGATTTCTATCGCATTCATATATCTGCTCCTTACCGCAAAGCTTCTGTCAGCTGCTGCAGATTTTCTTCCATGACGGAAAAATAATCTCCGCCGGTTTCTTCCTGTCTGTCGCTTAGGCCTTCCAGCGGGCTGAGGGTCAAAAGCTTCACGCCGGTTTCCGCCGCTACCGTTTCCGCCGTCCTCGAGCCGGACAGCTCTTCAAAGAAAATCGCACGGACGTTGTTTGCCCGGACAAAATCGATAATATCTGCCATCCGTCCCGGGTCTGGTTCGGAATCCGGCGACATGCCCTCGATGCTCACCTGCGTCAGGTTATAACGCCTGCACAGATATCCATACGCCTCATGCGCCACAACGATGTTTCGCTCCGACAGATTTTCCAGCGTCGTCTGATAGGTTTTGTCCAGCTCGTCGAGCTGTTTTTCCCATTTCTCATAATTTGCCTGATAGTCTGCGCGATGCTCCGGATCCGCCTCAGAAAACGCTTCGCAGATATTTTGCATTTCCTGTTTTGCGTTCATCGGATCCAGCCAGACGTGCGGGTCATACTCGCCGTGCTCGTGGCCGTCATGACCGTCCGGTGCGGCGACAACAGTGTGGTCGGCGGCATCGTCTTCATGCGCGGCCGCATTGCTCACAGCGGCGTCTTCTTCATCCGCATGATCGTGACCGTCCTCATCAGCATGCGCGGTCCCATGGTCATGGCTGTCCTCTTCGGCCTCATCGGCATGCGCGGCCTCATGGTCGTGACCGTCCTCTTCCTCTGCGCTGCGCAGCAGGCTCACTCCCTGCGACGCTTCCACGGAAATCAATTTTTTATTGGAAAGCCCCGCCAGAACGTCTGAAACCCAGTGCTCCATCCCAGCACCGTTATAGATAAAAACGTCCGCCTGCTCCATCCGGGTAATATCCTTTGTGGACGGCTCCCAATCGTGGGGCTCTGTACCGGACGGCACCATGCAGGTCACCTGGACGTGCTCGCCGCCAATTTTCTGTGCGAAATCGTACATCGTATAAAAACTCGCCATCACCTGCAGCTTGTTGGGATCCACTGGTTCGTCAGAAGCTTCCGTGCCGCAGCCGACAAACACTGCGGTAAACAGTAAGCACGCGCAGAGCGCCAACGCCACACGACGCAGGATGCCGCTTTCCGATACCCGTGTGCAGCGCAGCTGCGGCATTCTGATGCAGGAAATCACAGCATGCTTCCCGCGTTGCTTTTTTCTATTCATCCTCATTTCTGTCCTGCAGTCCTTCCTGTGTTTCCCTGAATTTGCGGCACTCCCGACAGCAGCCGTAAAAGATCAGATGCGAGGAATCCAGCGCAAAGTCATGCTCTTTCAGGATATGTTCGGAAAATCCATGGAGCTTGTTACATTCCAGAGGAATGATCTTCCCGCACTGCAGGCAAACAAGCCGCCCCGGGCTGCCCGGCCTCAATTCTCCGATATAGCGGTACTGCGCGCCTGCGCCGTCCACTGCCGGAATTTTGATCACGGCGTTCTCCTCTGTGAGACGGTCGAGAGCCCGATAAACCGTCGTCTGTCCAACGTGAATTCCTTCGGCTTTGAGACAGTCCATACACTGTTCCGCCGTCACAAACCGGTCGCTGTGTTTTTCCAGACAATCTCGGATCAGCTCCTGTTGCTTCGTTCTGTATCTGACACGTTCTGCCATTTTTCTCCCCCTGTGAACCACTGCGGCATCCGCGCATACTCCCGCACGGCGATATCCAAAACCGCCGCGGTTCATTTTGAAATTAAAAATCATTTTCAATTTATTATATCGACTTTTTCCATCGTGTCAAGGGAAAAAACTGGGAAATGTCACGAGTAAACCAAACCGTTGTCTGATTTCACTGGTTTTTTTGAGAAAATAACGGCTATTATTCTTTTGAGACTTATAGTATCATTTAATTAGAATGAAACATTGGGCAAAAGGACTAAAACTCTGATACACGGCACACCTTTCGCCCTACATCCAAACAGAACAATTCCAAGGAGACTTTGCCTATGAAAAAGAAAAGAATTTCCGCCTTTTTCTGACGATCGCTCTTCTTTCCGGCTCTCTTTCATCGACCGCCTATGCTGCCACCTGGTATATGGAAGACGGTGACGTCATCGTGAGCGCTTCTGAGAGCGGGCAGACCGTTTCCCAGAACAACAATACCATAGGAGATAACGATCCGACCTTTACCAATCGGGATTCCGATGTTGCTTCCGACAGCACCATTACGATCACAACCTCCGATGACGCGACAGCGAACATCACGATTGAGGACATCAACCTGAAGCATTCCCAGGAATCTGCCATTGATGTCAAAGGCGACTCCAAGGCAGACATCACGGTTCGCGGTACGAATACGATTAACCGCAAAGACGAATCCTCCCCGTCCATGATCCATGTCAGCGATGGTGATCTCACCCTGCGCGGCGACGGTTCCCTCACGCTATCCGGCTGGACCGATGGCGCTAAAATCGGCTCCAATGGATACAGCAGCGACACCGGACAGGGAGAAGAAGATTTTACCGGTTCTATCCACATCACCGATGATGTAACAATCTCCGCAACAAGAGAATACTATAATCCTTCCGATACCGGCTCTGCAGCTATCGGTTCCGGCGAAAAAGGCAATTTTACCGGCACGATTACCATTGATGGAAATGCAAAAGTCAACGCAGATGCCACCTGGTGTGGTCCCGGCATCGGCTGCGGAGAAAAAGGAGATTATAACGGGGATATTATCATCGGCGGCAATGCTGAGGTTACTGCCTCCGGAGGTTCCGCATCCGCCGGAATCGGCAGTGGATGGGACAGCACCTTTTCCGGCGGAACAATCACAATAAAGGATAATTCCAAAGTTACCGCAATCGGCTCCAACGGTTTTTCCCAGAACACGTCCTGCAGCAATCCTGCCATCGGTGCTTCTGAAAAAGCCAATCCGGATTATAACCCTGCCAAAGCCCCGATGAACGGAACCATTACCATAACAGATAACGCCCAGGTAAAAATCGGCAGTGACACCAAATTCGGCACTTCCAGAACTCCCCTGATCGGTGAAGCTTCTTCTGAACCGACCGGAACCGGTAAAATCGAAATTTCCGGCAACGCGGCTGTCTCCAATATCGACGGTTCTTCCGATATCGCCATTGGCGGCGGTACAGCTTCCAGCACAATCGATATTTCTATTGGAGCAAATACAAATATCAACGGAACAAAAGGCTCGGATATTCTCGATGGCAAAAGCAGTAATGTAAAGCTCAATACGGTAAAAACGCCGACCCTTGTGCCGGAATCTGCTCCGGCAGTTGAGCCTGTTGCTTCTGTTTCCAACGGTTTCAGACAGACCGAAAGCTCTGCTGTCTCTACAGAAAGCTTTTGTCATTCGGTTACCCTCTCTCTTCCGTCCGCAGGATTGTCGAACTTCTCTTTCTGCCCGGCATGCGGTAAAAAAGACGGCAAAGATTTCCTGTCGCCGGTTTCCGATGTTTCCGCACAGGCTGTAACCGGAACGCTTCCTGCCGGATCGCCGGTTCTCTGCATCGGCACGCTTGACAACGGCGTAGGCATTATGTCCGCAGCAGTGATCAAACATCACCGGGCAGTACAGCCGACCGGCATCGTGCGCTTTACCGTTCCGGCTTCCCTGCTTGCAGGACACCGTCTGGTTGCGCTTCACACTGACGGCACGCAGTCAGAGATTGTAATGACGCCCGACAATGCGCAGACTTTGAGTTTCGAAGTCAATTATGCTGCAAACGGCAACGACAGCGCCTTCCCGGTTCGCATGATTCTCCTGCTGTCGGAAGCTTCTTAATCTGCCAATACCTTTTGGACAGTCGGGCGCTGGCTCCCCCACCTTTTCCAGCGCCCGTTTTTCCCCTCATATCGCAGAGGCGAAGCATTTTTCATCAAGATGCTTCGTCTCCCATAACAAACATACCGCCCGGCAACTCTTCTTACAAAAGCTGCCGGGCGGTATGTTCTTATTCATGACAATAGAGTGCTCGCAGAGCGTGCATTCTATTGTTTCATCAATACACAAATCGTCTTAATTTCAAATGGCTTAAATTCCAGTGCAATTTCCTTTTCATCCGGAAGCGTTTCGATTTCCTCTTCCAGCAGATTCGTCAGCATGATTTTTTTGCCGGTTTCTGTCAGATGAAGCTTTGTCCGCACGGAAGTTCCCTCCGCTTCATAGAGACGCAGCCCATAGCCGTTTCCATCCTCCATCGGCTTGATCGCCTCCACGATAACATTCGGTGCATCCACGGTGGCGAAGGATTCCAGCTCTTTTCTGCCGGGCATAACAACCGGAGCAATGTTCAGCTCGTATGCAGGCTGTACGACTGCTTCTGCGCCAAAGCCGCCGTTATGCGGAAGCAAGGCATAAGTGCATTCATGAATTCCTTTATCGCCTCTGTAGTCCGGACGGCAGCCGCCTTTGTGCAGCGACAGCCAGATACGCCCATTTTCCACGCTGACGCCATATTTGCAATCGTTCAAAACTGCAATGCCGTATCCAGGTTCAGAAAGGTCTGTATATTTATGATTGGAAACCTCGAACTTCGCCTTTTCCCAGGACGTGTTGCGGTAAGTTGCACGCTCGATATACCCAAACTGAACTTCGTGTTTCGCAAAACGGCTCTGAACCGAAGTGTCAAACGCTGTCTTTAAGAAGCGGTGGTCATCCTGCCAGTTCATCACCGTTTCAAAAACGATTCTTCTATCCTTACTGTAAAATACCATATCCTGCTGCAGGCTGCTGTTTCTCGTCAGCTGATATTCGCTCCGGATCCGCAGCTCAACCGCTCCGCAGGATACAACGCTGCGGCTTAGCAGCTTCGCACAGTCTCTCCATTTGTCCGCGATATCCGCATCCAGATCCCAGTTGTCCCAGGAATCCGGCACATCCTCCGCCACAAGGAACGTATTGAGTGCATAGCCCGCTCCCTTTAGCTGTCTGCCGTTTTCGCGATCGATCAGAGATGAGATATAACCTCTTTCGTCAAAGGCCACCTCATAAAAAGGTGTCTGCAGATGATCGCCGTCCAGGACAAACGCAGCTGCCGCCTCACAGCCAGCGTTTTCAACAGGCGCTCCACCCACCAGCGCTACGCTGCGGCTGCCAAACGCCGGAATGTTCAGTCCGTCTACCGCGAGGTAGTTATGTCCATCCAGCTTTTCGACGATCTGCTGTCTGTATGTACTGTCAATGTGGCTGTCCTTTTCAATCGGCAGATAAACCGTGTCTTTCCGGTCGAAGGAAAGGGTATTGTAAATTGTCCGGGATGCTTGATCTGCGCCATCTATCGCACTGTTTTTCTCTGCCATGTCCGCAAGCAGCGCTTTCATCTGCTTTGCAGCTTCCTCGATCACATGACCGGTTTGTGCCAGCGATTCGTCGTGCACGCGCGGAATACAGGTTCCGGGCAGGATGTCATGGAACTGGTTCAGCAAAAGAAGCTCGGTCAGAGGCGCAATCGCTTTCCCGCTGATCGTTTTACCCGACTGCAGTGCAGAAAGGACGGTTATATATTCCAGATTTCGAAGGGCAATCTCCGCCTTCCGGTTATTTCTCTTGATCTGGTGCTGATTGGTCAGCGTGCCGCGGTGCAGCTCGAGATACAGCTCCCCGGCATAAACAGAAGGACGGAAGCTCTCTTTTTCCAGCTTCTGCATGAAATCACCGACACGGATATGCTCCGTTCTGGGCAGCCCCTCTACATCCTTTAATCGATTTGCAATTTCCACCATTTCAAATTCCGGACCGCCTCCGCCATCTCCGAAGCCATAGGAAAGCAGTCTGCTGTCTGTCACAGTTTTATCCTTGATGCCATAGCCCCTGCAGCCATTGACGCATTCCAGAAGCTGCTGTGCATCCGGCCAGATGTGGGTACGGTTCGTATGGGTAAACACCCTCGTACCGTCAATTCCCTCCCAATAAAATGTATCATACGGAAACTCGTTCGTATCGCCCCATGCCATCTTTGTCGTCAGGAAATAATCCACGCCGCTGCCCTTCATGATCTGCGGCAGGGCTGCGCTGTAGCCGAAGGTATCCGGCAGCCAGAAGCAGTTGGAACGATAGCCGAATCTGCTCATCGTATAGCGTTGTCCCCATAAGAACTGGCGCACCATGAATTCACCGCCGGGAATATTGCAGTCGCACTCTACCCAAACACCGCCGTTGGGCTCGTATCTTCCCTCTGCGATCCTTTTTTTCATCCCCTCAAAAATTGCCGGATAATACTGTTCCATCCAGGAAGTGTGCACCGCAGAGCTCTGGATAAATTTGTAATCCGGGTACTGATCCATTAAAGCCAGCTGATTTGCATAGGTTCTCGCGCACTTTTCCACCGTTTCATCCAGATGCCATAACCAGGCGGTATCCATATGGGAATGACCGATCAGACCTGCAAAGCCTGCATGCGGTCCGTTGTGATCGGAAAGAACCTTCTGTAAAACGGCATCTGCTTTCTGCGCTTTTTCATGCCATTCGACAGGATCTGCCAGATCGATATCGTAGTCAATCATTTCGTGTACCTTCAACAGTGCGCGAACTGCATCCCCTCTGCGGAACTGCTCTTTGGAAAGGAATTCTGCCATCTGGTTTACGATGTGGAGATCATAGAAAAGGTTACAGATAATCTCGTCCTTCACACAGATATCCACCTGATCGTACGCAATCTCAAACACATTCTCTCCTTCCTCAAACGGCTGTGTCCCCCGCACGTAATGATGCGAATAATATTCCAGCGCGATTTCCAGCTGTTCCCCTGCCGCCTTTCCCTTTGTCAGCAGGTCGCAGTAATGATATCCGTAGCTGTTCTGAATTACCTTAGAGGTGAAGTTCCCATAGGGCTTTTTGTCAACCCAGAGCATCCCCTCATAGCCCTTGATCTTCGGAAAGATGAAAAGGGTCTGTTCTGCCAGCTTTTCCGGTATGGTATAATCCCCCAGAAACCAGCAATACAATCCCTCCTCCAGCCACTTTCGTCCCCTTTCACACGGACCAAACAGCCCTCGATCCGGCACCTCGTGCACCGGCTTCTTCGTTGTCCAGACGCTCATTTCCACCTGATCCACCGGAATAAACATCCGATCGTGCAGCATTTCTTCCAGACGTTTTAATTTCCGGAAGGTTTTCTCCATTTGTGTCTCTTCATACATACTTTTTACTCTCAGCTGATTCTGTAACAGAAAAACTTTTTCAAATCCAACACTCAACGTACTTCCAGATCTCAAAATCAGAAGAATCATTGCGGTCGGAAGCAGAAGCGGAATATCAATATAACGAATCTTCTGCCATTTTGTCGCACCGTCAATCACCGCTGCTTCGTAATAAGTCGGATCAATTCCGGATAATGCCGCCAAATAAATGATGCTGTCCCATCCCATGTTCTGCCAAACATCCGACCATACATAGATGCTGCTGAACGCCTGCGGTATTCCAAGAATATTCGGCATCTGTACATCGAACAGTCTCAGGATATTTGCAAACAATCCGTTCTTTGGAGACAGGAAAATAAGGATCATACCGCACATTACCATAATCGAAATAAAATGCGGTAAATAGGTCACAACCTGAAAGAACTTTTTGAAGAAATTATCCTTCAGCTGATGACACAAAAGGGCCAGAATAATTGGCAATGGAAAGCCAACCACAATCGAATAAATACTGATACTCAGCGTATTTCGGATTGTATTGACAAACTGATAGGATTTGAAAAACTGAGCAAAATGTTTCAATCCTACCCACGGGCTGTTCCATATTCCAAGCGCCGGTGCATAGTCTTTAAATGCGATAATTATGCCGCCCATTGGAATATAGGTAAATAAAAATAGTATGATTGCAGCCGGTGCCAGCATTCCGTATAATGGCAAGCTTTTCCGGAAGCTGTCTCTCATTTGTTTACCGCGCTGCGTTTGTTGTTTCCTGCTGATACCGATCACCCCTTCACGTTTTTTATGTGCCTAATTATAGCTTTCGCAATATTTTCCCGTGATACCCATTTTTGCCCTCTTATAAAAAAATATTGCTATTTTTCAAAGTTTTCTATCGGATGAACTAATTTTTCCTATATATGTTGATATTCGATATTTTCAGCAAACAATAGAATGCACGCTCTGCGAGCATCCTATTGTCATGAATAAAAAGAGCCTTTTATGGCTCTTTGCTGTTATCCTTTTTCTATATTCCCTGTTACGAAGCAATTGCACTGCTTTTTGAAATTTTATATGATAAAAATAAAGTCCGGGTTTAAAGTTTACAGCATTTCCCCTTTTAAAGAGCTGCCAACCGACACTTGTGAACGATACGAATGGAGCTTTCCTTTTATGAAACAGGAACTTACAAAACCTTCATCCCTCCGCGCCATTTCCATGCTGGCGGTTTTTACATTTCTCTTTTTGAGCACAGAATATTTCTATGTCAACCGGATCGCTCAGAACGCCTCCAGCGCCCGGACGGTAAACGTCCAGAATTATGCGCTCGGTATCAGTGCGGTCGGCTTTTGCCTCTATCCGCTGCTGTTTCGGTTTTTTCGCGATCGTCTGCACAGCGCTGTGTTTTTCACACTTACAATGCTGGCAATCGTCTGCTTTGTAATCCTTGGCAGTCCTGTTCCGCCCGGTCTTCTGACTGCCGTCGGAATGCTTCTGTTTCTGGTTCTCGGCATCCTCGGCAGCGCAGTGCATTACCATTTTCTTTGTGAAATTTCTGACAAAAAATATTTTGCACGCATGGTTGGCATTTCCTATGGGTTTGCTATCCTGCTGCAGTTTCTAAACAACAGCCTGATTTCTTCTGCCCTGGCAGAACAGCTGCTGCTTTGCGCCGCGTTACTTTTTATCGTATTTTTCCTGTTCCGGTTTCAGCACCGGGAGGCAAGCCGCAGCTCTCAGATGTCGGACACTGCAAATTCCAGCCCTCAGGTGTCCGATGTGACAAATCCCTGTCCACATATGTCAGACGCGTCAGTTTGCGCTGCTTCCGGCAGCACCGACTCACAGCATAAGCTCCCTGCTCCATCTGCCTCCGGTGCCCTGCCGCAGCTCGTTTTGCTGATCTTTCTCGTCATTTTTATGACCTGTATTTTCAGTACGCTGGACAACACCGTTACACTGGGACACGCAGACGGAACCATGGATATCGGTCAGTGGCCTCGTATCCTGCTCGCCTGTAGCGGGCTTGCTGCCGGATTTTTGTTTGACCTCCATAACAGACGTTTCATGAATCTCATCATGTACTGCATTATGATGCTTTCCACGCTCAGCGTCGCAATCCTGCAGCTTGGCGGTTCTTTCCTGATCGGACTGATCGTCTTTTACCTGTCCTCCGGATTTTTCGTCGTATTCTTTACGACCTCTTTTCTGGCGCTGTCCGAAGATACCCGCTGCCCGCGCCTCTGGGCAGGAATGGGGCGTGCTGTCAACAATGCGGGCGCTGCCCTGGTCTCAAACCTGTCTCTCTCCCTGATCGCATCGAACAGCAGCATCACGCTGATTATCACGGCTCTGATCCTGTTCGCAACGGTAAGCATTTTGATCGCAGCCTATAGCATGTTAAATGCGCCGGGCGTACAGACTGAGACAGGCGGCACTATGACTCACAAAATGCAGGCAGCTTGCGAAGCGAAGGCGAGCCATAACACAAAGGCCGCCCTCGGCAACGATTCGTCCGCCTCTACGGCTTCGGACATTTCCTCCGATCCGGATTATCCACAGAACACTCCCAATGCAGACCCGTTTTCCACATTTTCCACGACATTTTCCCTGACTGACCGGGAACAGTCTGTTTTTGACCAACTCGTCAACACAGAAAAGAGCATCCAGGAAATCGCCGACAGCCTTTTCATCTCCCGAAGAACCTGTCAGCGCTATATCACATCCATTTATGAAAAGGTCGGTGCAAAATCCCGGATGGGACTGTACCAGTCCTACATCGAATGGCAGCGCAAAAACCTGTAACCGGAGCTGAAATTATATTTCCGTAAAGTCTTGCTTTCTAAGTCTCAGCAACCAGCTCTCTTAAAATATCTGAATACGTCACAAGCCGAACATTGCCAAGATGTTCGGCTTTTTCTGATTTTTCCCCTGGCGCACCAGCGCCAAACCGCATTTTTCGCCGTTTTGGCGCGCATACGGCATACCCGGATGACCGCCCGGCGCGTAGACTGAAGGTAACAATAAAACTGCAAAACGGAAAATGCCCGCCTGACGCAAACCGCAGCACAGCGTTCCATGCAGTCGCATTTTCCTTCGGAAAACAAGGAGGACTCTATGAAGCAGTGTGATAATGGTCATTTCTATGATGAAGCAAGATTTGAAAGCTGTCCGTATTGCAAGGAGAATACAGGGATCGGAAAGACGATGGCTGCAGCGGATATCGGCAAGACAGTGGCTGCCTTTCCGGGCAATCCTGCTGCAGCTGCTGCGACAGCCTTCGACAGCGGCAAAACAGTCGCTGTGATGAAAAAGAAAATCGGTATTGATCCGGCAGTCGGCTTTTTGATCTGCATCGAAGGTCCACACCGCGGAACGGATTTCCGTCTCGTTTCAGGAAGAAACTTTATCGGCCGGGCTGCCGCGATGGATGTTTCCCTGCCAGACGATGATACCGTATCCCTTGAAAGCCATGCACTGGTCACTTACGATGCCAAACACAATGCCTTTTCCCTTTCGTCCGGGCAGGGACGCGGCATTACCTAAATTCTCCACATCACTCTCCTGCGGCCGATTTCCGACATGACAAAGGAGGACGAGCAACTCGTCCTCCTCTATCTCATGGAACATATTCTTCTTCATATTGATGAAGTTCTGGTACACTGAAAATCATTTTTGTCCAGCTTTCGATAATACCACATGTTTAACAGTGCCGCAAATATCCACGCCAGCGGATAGGCCATTGCCAGTCCCGGAAAGCCCCAGATACGGCTTAAGCAAAGTGCTGCAAAAACACGCATGAGAAGCTCCAAAAATCCGCCCATCATCGGGATCTTCGTATTTCCGGTTCCCTGCACCGCGCCCCGGTAGGTGAACAACAGGGCCGCACACCATAAGCAGCTGGCTTCAATACTGTTGTAAATTCTGGACAGCCGGATCACCTCTACTGCACCGCTTCCAACGAAAATCGAAACGAGCGGCTTACAGAACACAATGATCAATCCGCCTACCACAACACTGAAAAAGAGACAGCTCAAAAGGGAAACCTTCATTCCTTTTCGAATTCTCTGATATTGCTTCGCACCAAAATTCTGTGCTGTAAACGTTACCATGGCAACTGCGATCGAATACATCGGCATCTCGACAAAGGTTTCCAGCTTACTACATGCAGTGTATGCCGCAATCGCATCTGCACCCATCCCGTTTAGCGCACTCTGAAATACCATCATTCCGACGCCCGTAATGGAGTCCTGAATCGAAAGCGGCAGCCCTACCCGGAGATGATCCGCTAAAAAAGCAAATGATATTTTAAAATCTTCTTTTCTGACACGCAGCTGCGGATATTTCCGAAAGCTGTAGATCAGACAGCCGACCCCGGAAAGGCTTTGGGCCAGAATCGTCGCTGCAGCTGCTCCGACCACATCCATATGAAACACCAGAATAAACACAAAATCCAATATAATGTTCAACACAGAGGAAATGATCAGAAAAATAAGCGGTACTTTACTGTTTCCAATCGCCCTCAAAAGGCTTGCTTCCACGTTGTATAAAAGCTGTCCTCCAAGTCCGATAAAGCAGACCAGCTGATAAGCATACGCACGCTGAAACAGATTTTCCGGCATATTCAAAATATGCAAAAGCCCTGGCAGGCAAACAATACCTACCACGGTACAAAGCAGGGAAACCACCGCCCAGATCATATAGATCACTGCTGTGGAACGTCTCGCATTTTCCGTTTTCCCAGCGCCAATAAACTGAGATGTCACAACTGTCACACCGCCCGCAAGACCAGAGCAAAATCCAAACACCAGAAACTGCAGGCTCCCGATGCTTCCTACTGACGCCAACGCGTCAGAACCAAGGGTACGTCCCACGATGATCGTATCCACAGCAGAATACAGCTGTTGAAATACATTTCCTGCCAGGATCGGCAGCATAAACATCAAGATCGTCTGGAAAACATCTCCCTTTGTCAAATCGTATTTTCTTTCCAATTTCTTCTTCCAAACCTTTCCTTCGAAATAGTCTCTATCTTTTTCCCTTTACACTGACATCGGGCAGCTTCTTCTTTCTTCCCGATCCATGTCTCCTCTCTCGTATCTGGCATTGAATTCCATGTTGATGTCACGGATTTCTTTTTTGCCGTCGATGTAATCCTGATACATATCCGCAAGTCCCGCCATGCAGCCGTCGCAGCTGGCGGACAGATTGCCAAGTGCCTCCTCCACGATCTGTTTGCGTTCCTCACAAGTGGTTTCTTTAATCAGATATCCTGCCATTTTTCAATCCTTTCTACCCGGATCTTCCGGGCATTCTTTGTTTTTTTACTTTTATCTGGTGCTCTCGCTTGTCAGGATCTCCTGCAGACGCTTTTCCATCTTCTCCACCTGATCTGCATAATCCCAGGCGATGTTGTTCTGCTGCCCGATATCATAATCCATATTGTAAAGCTGCGGATCCTTTGATAAACCGGCTTCACCCTGGCATCAGATAGCTTATAGTATATCAGATTTCTGAAAGACTGTTCGAAAAAAATAGGAAATCAGATAAAAAATTTTCTTTGCAAAGCGAACATCTGTTCGTGTATAATATAAAAAAGCCACTGCAATGTAAAGAAAGGAGCCAACATTTCATGGAAGACCGCATCTATATTGCCATCGACTTAAAGTCCTTTTACGCTTCCGTAGAATGTCGGGAGCGCGGCCTTGACCCCCTTGACACCAATCTTGTCGTGGCAGACATCAGCCGTACAGACAAAACCATCTGTCTTGCTGTCACACCATCTCTGAAAAGCTTTGGCATGTCCGGACGAAGTCGTCTTTTTGAAGTAAAGCAGCGAGTCCGGGAAGTCAATATCGAACGAAAACAGCATGCGCCCGGACAGATACTTTCCGGTACATCCTATTTTTTCTCGGAGCTTTCTCAGGATCCGGCACTCGCCGTTGATTTTCTGATCGCGCCGCCCCAGATGGCACATTATATGGAATGCAGCACCAGAATTTATTCTATCTATATGAAATATGTCGCACCGGAGGATATCGTAGTTTATTCCATCGACGAGGTTTTTATGGACATTACGGATTATCTGCCCGCCAGCGGGATGACTGCCCGCGAATTTGCCCGTAAAATTATTCTCGATGTCATGGATACGACAGGAATCACCGCTACTGCCGGCATCGGGACGAATCTTTTTCTCTGCAAGGTTGCAATGGATATCGTAGCAAAGCACCTCCCGGCAGATGAATACGGCGTGCGCATCGCTTTTCTCGATGAAATGACATTCCGACAAAAGCTCTGGGCACATCAGCCGCTCACTGACTTCTGGCGCATCGGACACGGCTATGCCAGAAAGCTTGCCGAAAATGGATTGTTCACGATGGGGGATATCGCACGCTGCTCTGTCAAAAATGAAGACCTGCTCTATCGGCTTTTCGGGAAAAATGCAGAGCTTCTGATCGATCACGCCTGGGGCTTTGAACCCTGCACCGTCCCGGAAATCAAAGCCTACAAACCGGAAACCAACAGCATCAGCTCCGGGCAGGTTCTGCATTGTCCGTATGAGACAGACAAAGCAAAGCTCGTTTTGAAAGAAATGGCAGACCAGCTCGCCCTCGATCTTGTAAATAAAAAAATCGTAACCGACCAGATTGTCCTCACTGTCGGCTACGATATCGAAAACCTGTCCGATCCCTCCCGGAGATCCGCCTACCACGGTTCCATCGAAACAGACCGCTACGGCCGCTCGATTCCAAAGCAGGCGCATGGAACCCAAAATCTGGACGACTATACCTCCTCTTCCCACAGGATCATGAACGCCGCCGTCGATCTTTTCGATCGTCTTATCGATCCGACGCTCCTGATCCGCCGGCTGTATATTGTCGCCAACCACATTATCCCGGAGGACACTGCTCTGCAAAAGAAAGACCGCTTTACCCAGCTCGATCTTTTCACAGATTATGCAGCAGAAGAACAAAAACAGAAAGCCGACGCTGCTGACCTAGCGCGTGAGCGAAAGCTGCAGGAGGCGATGCTTTCCATCCGAAAAAAATTCGGTAAAAACGCAGTGCTCAAAGCGATGAACCTGGAAGAGGGCGCAACCGCCAAAGACCGCAACAACCAGATTGGAGGACATAAGGCATGAAACCAGACTACAGCGATATCATCCATCTTCCGCACCACGTTTCCAAAACACATCCTCAGATGTCCATGCATGACCGCGCAGCCCAGTTTTCTCCCTTTGCTGCTCTCACCGGCTATGATTCCGCCATTTTGGAAACAGCGCGCCTGACAGAAGAAAAGATCACACTCAACGAAGATATGCAAGAGCTTCTCGATATAAAATTTCAGCAGCTTCTCGAACATCTCTCCGAAAAACCGCTGATTTCCATTACCTTTTTTTGCCCTGACAAACGCAAACAGGGCGGTTCCTATGTCTCTATATCCGGCACAGTCAAAAAGCTCGACCTTCTCCAGCGCATCCTCACACTGGAGAATGGAATGCAGATTTTTCTGGACGATATTCTGTCCATCGAAGCTCATACCTCCACCACCCTGTAGAGATACGCATTTCCTTTTTTCCCGTCCCGCTCAATCACGCCGAGGTCATGAAGGATATTGCACACAATGCCGGCCTGCTCCTTTCGGATATGGACAGCTTTGCCGAGCTGCGCGGACGTAAACGGCTCCGGCAGATCGTATGGGATCAGCTGGACATAATCCTGTGCACAGGTAAATTCCACTTCCTGTTCGATGGAAATGGGAATTCTGTCATAACGGCTGGCGCCACGTTTTTTGTCCCGGCTCCAACCATTTAACAGCTTATATTCTTCCATATTCAGAAACGTGAGCCGGATCGTCAGGTTCGGATCTTGCAGATAAGCTTTGATCCGGTACAGCTCCTTAAATGCCAGATAAGGACTTCCCTTTAATGGAGATTTCCGTCCGCCGGAAATTTCTCCGGTTTCCTCGTCGATCCAGAAAACATGCTTGCAGTATGGGATCGGGTACACGATCGTCACCGGATACAGCGGCAGGAATCGCTCCAGCTTCGGGCGCATCCGATCGAAGCTTCTAGTCTGGATTTCGATAATCTCTTTTCCATTAAATATATCTGCCACGCAGCCCTCCACCGGGATTTCATGCTGCGTTTCATCCGGAGCGTAATAGTTTTTCAACACCGCGTGAACCGTCTTTTCCGAAAGGGTGCCGATACCATTGCGTTCCCGATTTTTACCGATGATCCGCTCCTTTGCTGCAGTAAAGCGCGCAGTTTCTTCCGATGTCACAGTCTCTCACAGCCTCCGCAGTTTTGATGAAATTCCCGATTTGCGCAGGTACGGATCTCTTCAATCGAATACAGCGAGCCGGTTGCACAGATCACATCCTCCTTTTCAGCATTTTCGATCATACTGCGTACCCCTTCTTCGATCGAATCAAATGCCGTTGTCCTTACCGCACATTCCCGGCTGATCTGCTGCGCCATTCTTTCATTATCCATCGCTTTTTCAGACGGCGGCATAATCACGCCGATTTCCTCTGCCAAAGGTTCGATCAGCTGCAGCATTGTGCTGACATCCTTTGTAGAAAGAATCCCCAGCAGGAAACGGATTTTTTTATCCGGAAAATAACTGCGCAGGCTTTTCAGCAGTGCCCGGATACCGTCCGGGTTATGGGAGCCATCCACGAGAAAGGTCGGCTGCTCATGCAGGCGCTCAAAGCGTCCCGGCCAATATACCTCTGAAAGCCCCTTGCGCAGAGCAGCTTCACCGATCCTATACCCTTTTTGTTCCAGCACACGAAGGGTTTCTATGACCACCGCTGCATTATTCATCTGATAGACACCTGTCAAAGAGAGATGAAGCGCTTTTAAATCCTTATAATCAAATACCTCGCCCGCCGGACTTAACACAACATTCTGAATCTGTTCCGGCGCGCTTGTAACAAGCAGCGCGCCTGTTTTCTGACAGATTTTTTCAAATACCGGCATAACTGCTGTATTGCTTCCGTCCACAATGACCGTGCCGCCTGTTTTTATGATGCCGCCCTTTTCTCCCGCGATTTTTTCCAGTGTATCACCCAGCTCCTTTGTATGATCCAGTCCGATGGAGGTAATAACAGCAGCCTCCGGCGTTCGGATCACATTGGTGGAATCCAGCCTGCCGCCCATGCCGACTTCCAACATCACAAGATCACACTGTTTTTCTGCAAAATACAGCATCCCCATTGCCGTCATGATCTCAAACACCGTCGGCGCATCCTTCATGACTTCCGCCTGTGTTCGGATCCGTGACGCCAACCTCGCAAAATCTTCGTCTCCGATCTCTGTTCCGTTAAAATAAATCCTGTCGTTAAAACGTTTTAAATGGGGAGAAACAAACAGTCCAACCTGATAGCCGGCTGCCGTCAGAATTTTCGACAGGCACGCGCAGACCGAACCTTTGCCGTTCGTACCCGCCACATGTACAAATTTCAGCTTGTCCTGCGGATTTCCAAGCCGTTCCAAAAGCTCCTGTGACCGCACGATCCCTTTTCCCGTGCCGCTCCAGTGTCTTGAATCCATCCATTCAATCGCTTCGTTATAGGTCATCTCATTCCTCGTTTCTTCCCGTCTGATCCGCACAACCAAACTATATTACTGATGTCGGGGTCAAAAGCCCCCGACTTGATGCCTACGGATTGTTCCGTGCTGCGCACTCCCACAATCCTGCCCGATAGTCGCATATCGTGGGATTATCATCCCACTTTTATGCTCCTATCAGGGCGGGTCACAAGGTCTTTCACCCACCTATGAGCAAGCTCATGTGGGCTTAGACCTTTTGCCCCTGGCATCATATTACTTTATTGCCGCCAAACAGCTATCGCGGCTGCTGTTCAGTGATTTCCCCATGCATCGACAGACTCCACTTTATAGAATCCGGGCGCTGCGTCAGGATCCGTAAAGGACGTTGCGATGGTGGAGGCAACCTGATTTTCCTTTGTCGGAACAAAGTCTGCAGAATCGCCCTTGTATACACGATAATAGCGATGCTCTGCCTCTGTAGAGGCTTCCCAGGTAACTGTCCCGTCTTCTGCACAAATACCTGTAATTGCTGTCGGTTTATGATCGGTGTAATCCGTTGTCAGCAGAACGATGGAGCTTGCCGGAACGGTCACATGCACGCTGTTGCCGGCGCATGCAATCAGTTCATCGTAATCCTGCAGGTCTGCAAATTTGCTGCGGGGCACATTGGCAGAATCATACAGATATCTGCGCAGAGCCTTGTCTGATTTCAGATTTTCCAGAGAAATATCGATCTCAACAGGCTCTTTGTGACGATTGACGATCGCAACAGAGAAGGAACCGTCATCGTTTACAACGCCGCCGCTGCGCAGCAGATAGTCCTCGGAGGAAATCGTAAGAGGTTTGGAATTTTTCCGGAAATAGCGAACCAGCAGGCCATAGGCATACAGCCAGTCCCGTGCGCCGTAATCCGTATCATCCCAGCGCAGCAATCCCCATTTGTTCAGACGGTACTGCAGGTCACGGGGATTCGGAACATCTACAAAGGTCCAGAGTGCCATCGCATACACGCCGGCATTAACTGCTGCCAGTGCCATCTCACAGATCTGCAGCGCAGAGTAGGATTCCTTTCCGTTATAGAAGGCATCACACACATCCATCTTTACGCCATTAATATTGTTTTGTCCCTGTTTGAACGCCTGCGCCAGACCAAACTCGCCCAGAATAAAACGACGCTCGTAAGGCTTTAACATATTGACAACATCGGAGCAGTGACGCTTGAAAATCTTATAAAAATCCAGATCCTCCGCTTCGAAGTCATTTACATAATGATGTCCGCCAAATACGTTGGAAATCGGAACCATGCCGTTTGCAATCGCCCATTCCACCGTCTCCCAGCGCTCCATCGGGGAAGCGTCGGTCGCCAGCAGGTAGACCGGCAGATGTCTGTGCGCAAACTCGTTATACAGATAGGTATGATATTTTTTGAACGTAGCCATTTCAAATGCCAGGTCTCCCCAGTCATCCAGGCTCAGTTCATTGGACATACAATAAATCTTAACGTTGCTCAGACCCTTTTCATAGATCAGATACTCCAGACGGTCTGCAACATTCGATGCATACGCAGTCAGCTCCTCGTCCGTCTCATACCGCACGCAATGTCCGGTCAGATAGATTGTTGCACCAACCTTACACTGCATTTTTTCACAATATTCTGCGAACGCGTCCATCTCTTCCTTCGTCCATTCCGGAAAGCCTCCCCACATTCTGGAAAAACCGGGCGAAAGCTCCCGATAAACCTTGCCGACGTACTGGTTGAACTGGACGTCATCCATCTCCCGCCAGACGTTTGCTTCGCTGTTATGGAACCCCATTCCCCCAAATCGGGCCATAATCGCTTCCTTTTTGACAGTCATTTTGCTGCTCATAGAAGACCCCTCCTTTTATGTGCTTTTAAAAGCTTGTGTTCCTTTGCTCACGAGCCCGCGCTGTCGCGTTTTTCCGCTTGCTGCGCAGGCTGCTCGTGAGCGAATTCCGCCGTTCGTCAATCATGCAAGCATGTTGACTCACTTGCGCTCATTATAGCATACTTCCGAAAGGATAGATACCGGTTTTGAATCCTTTCAAATCCCGTGCTCAACAAATCAAACAGCTGCTCTCCGGCTGTTTTTTCCATACTGCTGCTGTACCGCCAGTGCGGAGTTGAGCGCCACGATCGCGAAAAATACTGCCATGGAAATTCCGGTTTCCATCGTAATCGCCTTATACAGCCAGAGGATCGTTCCTCCGATTCCGGAACCAAGGTTTACGATGTACGCGTTTTTGTAGCAGGCTGCCAGGCCGATGCAGGCCGTTACGCTGCAGACAAAGAAAAATGTGTCAAACAATACATTTGCGTTGAACGCACCGTTTATTGCGGACAGAATGCCTGTCATAATCACGAATAACACAATCGCGCCAACGACCATTGAGGTCAGTTCTCTGCGGTCCATTTTCTTCATAATCGCTTCGGTCTCTTTTTTCTTGCCATGCCATTTCCGCAAGCTGTAAAGAGCCATCGGCGCCTGCATAAAGATCATGAATACAAATGTTGCGTAAACGTTCGTCTGCCATGCCAGAATGCCATTACATACCGCATACACGAATCCGAATAAAAATCCGGACGCGATATTCATGGATACCAGGAAATTAAATGTAATGCCAATCAGCGCCGTAATCAGGGCAAATGTTGTATCTCCCCCGAATACTCCGGATACGGCAATCGCTGTGATCTGTAAAAACAACAGAATATAGTTTTTCTTTTCCATTTTACTCCTCATTCCACAGCCATTAAATCACATCAACCGCAGATAAAGGTTACAACGCCCTTATCGTTATCAGACAGACGCTCCATGCCTTCTTTTACAGAACCGTTGTCTACGATCTCCACGCCGTAACGGAATTCACTGAAGCCGGACAGATCCATCTTGAAGTTTGTCTCCCAGGTATTGTTCATGATCCAGCTGTAAACCGGACGCTTGTTGTTTTCTTCCCTGTTATCGCACAGAAGAATCGGATGGGATTCCATTGCTCCCATATACAGCAGAGGGGTATCAAATGTATTTACCAGAATCGTCTGATCCTTGGTACGGTAGATCAGGCCTTCATCTGCCAGATAGTACTCCATATTCGTGCCGGGCAGCTGGTCGATACCAGGACGCATGGCTACGCCGCCATTCTGGATGGAAACCTCTGCATCAGGCAGGTTCAGTGCCAGAGGCATAAATACGCTCTCGATATCCTCGCTCAGTGTCTTTGCGATATGATAAGAAAACTCAATCTTGGGCAGCTTGTTGTACATCTTGATGATAACGCTGCTGTAGTACGTTCCTTCCAGATCAAATACCAGTTCCACCTTAGTAAATATCGGACCGTGATCGAGAATCCTTACATCCTTTAAGTCGCCCTGATACTGTTCCGCGTGCAGGCCTCTGATATTTCTGCCGATCAGACGGCGCTCTTCATAAACACCCTTGCGGATTTTGGTACACTCATAGACAGGAGTAAAGAAAGTCTCCAATCCGGGCTTGCACATTTCCACCTCTGCTTTTTTATTATAGAAAGAAGTAATTCCTTCGCCGACCTTCCAGCTGATTTTGAAGGAATCGTTTTCCATACCGTAAGGCAGCTTGTAGCTTTCGGTATCATAAGTATTGATAATATCACGTACACGCTCTGCGCCGACCCATGCGGTTCTGGTAAACAGGGTCTGTACCGATGCCGGCTGTTCTTCATAAGTAAAGGTCTTTTCTTCCATTGGTTCAAATTCAGCCAGGAAGCTTACCAGAACACCGCGGGGATGTGCGGACAGCTGAACCTCCATCACTTCGTTTGTCTTGTCATCGGTTACTTTTACAGCCGGAAGGCTCATGGTTTCCACATAGAACTCAACCGGGAATACTCTCTTTTCATGGCTGGTGGATACTGCTTTTACCTTACCGGACAGATTGTAGTAACGCAGGATATCGCCGAGCAGATGGCACTGCTCGTTTTTGCGCATTGCAGCTGCCTCATGTGCTTTGGATGCATAGCTGTTTTTACGCATATCCAGGTTTGTTACCATGGTATCATAAGGGTTGGTTACGGTTGCGGAATGACCCCAGGTGTGTTCCGCATACAGCAGCGAGTTATCACCGTAAGCTTTTACCAGCTCTGCGTTATGAACACCGGTCTTTTCTTCCAGTCGGTCGCAGATACGGTTTAAACGAACTGCCTCTTTATAATGCTTTACTGCATAAGGCGTGCTGCCAACACCGTTGCCCCACCAGTCGTTGATCGCACCGCGATAAACGGGAGCATCCGCTACCTTATTGCGGATCAGATCATACAGCTCCTGTAAGGTTACCATGCGCAGGGTAACTTCTTCGCTGTATTTTTCGTTGAACAACGCTACCGTGTCTGCAATTGAGGGATTGATGGGCGCGTTGTCGGAGAATACACCGGAAACGCTTGTAATATAGAAATCATAGGGATAACCGTTTTCTTCATATTCCTCCATGCTTGCGATCAGGTTGGAGTGCAGCTTCTCCAGCGGCCCTGCAACATCTCCCTGTGCTTTGCCAAAGTAATTCTCTGTCATGAAGTTGACGTTTTTGTTGAATACGATGCCGAGCGCGTTGCCCAGGTTGTAATGCTCGCCGCTCCATACCAACAGACGCTTGCCGTCTTCATTTTCCCAGAAATAAGGCTTCTGGTTCTGATACAGTGGATACATGCCGTGATGGGTGTGGATATTTGTATATAAGAACTCAACGCCGTTTGCGAGCATAGCGTCTCTCTGTCCCATGGAAATACCGTTGATATCCGCAAACATCGCAGTCTTTACGGTAATGCCTTCCTTAGCGCATACCTCCTGCATATCATGGATTTTCTCGGTCAGATATTCGCAGTCAGCCAGGTCATTGAAGTTTAAGTAGTTTGCAGAAAGACCGATGCTGTTTTTCTTTACCAGATCGAAGAACGTCTTTTTTTCTTTCTTCGTTGCAACCTTTAAAAACTGCTCTACGCAGTACCAGGTCTCACAGTTCCATTTCAGATCCTTCTGATTGGTTCCTTTTTCCAGGCCCTCCTCAATCAGCTCTACTGCCCGGCGGATGTTATTCGCCTGGTTGTAAATAACCTGTTCCTGCAGGTCTGTGTAACCAACGTCTGTGTGAGAATGATGTACAATGTAAACTTCTCTGATCTTGTGTGCCATTTGCAAAATCTCCTTTTTGTATGATAGAATAATGATTATAATTTCCAGCGGGCTGTAGATGCGCAATGCACAGAACAATCCGCGAAATCGTGCTTAACCACTGCAACAGGACAGACAACCTATGAACGAAACAAATCTGATTATTCAAAACCGCCTGCGCGAAGCGACCGTCAGTCTGGAGCGCGCCAACCTCATCATCTGTGACGAGACGTGGAAATGTGATTCCTCAGTTCCGCCCTTTTCCAGCATTCAGCTCGTCCTGCAGGGGGAGGGAACCATCTGCATCGATGAGACAACCATCCATCCAACAAGCGGACAGCTGTATCTGCTCCCCGCCTACACGAACCAGGCGTTTTTTACCGATATCCATAATCCATACCGCACCTACTATTGCCATTTCGAGATCACCTGCCAGCAGACCGACCTGTTTGAACTCATTCATCTGCCGCTCTGCATCGACGCGAAAGACCCGAAAAAGGCCGAACAGCTTTTCCTCGATCTCGTCCACAGCGTCCGACAGGATGATATCTTTTCTGCGTTGAAAGCCAAACAGGCTGTTTTAAACCTGCTCTGTTACTATCTGGAATGCTGTCCGCCAGACAGCGTTTCCCTCGTTGCGCAGACCTTTGACTCGCCCCTTTCCGATGCCATCGCTTATGTGGAAACACATTTGAACGAGCAGATCACGGTACAGCAAATGGCAGAGGCTGCCGGATATCATGTCAGCCACTTTACGCGGCTGTTCCAGTCCCGCATGGGCATTTCTCCCGGCCAGTTCATCCTTCAGAAAAAAACGGAAACCGCAACGCAGCTTTTGACTTCCACCGATCTGCCCATCGCTTCCATCGCAGATTCTCTCGGATTCGGCAGCCAGTTTTATTTTTCGAATTTCTTCAAAAAACAGACCGGCATGACACCGTCCTCCTATCGCCGCTTATATCTGCGCGCCTATCTGGAATCCTGAAAATCTCATAGGTTTACATAACTACAAATCTCCTGTGCACAAGAAGTGTAGCACAGGAGATTTCTCAATTACATATATTATTCTTTCAGAAATATATAAGATCGTGCGGTCAGCACTTTTTACCCTTTTTACGCGGTCACACAACCCGCTTCTTCTCTTTCTGACGAAGCAAACATGCGATTCCTGCAGTCAGGATCTGTGAAAGCACCATGCTCAGCCACACACCGTCCTGTCTCAAAATCCGCGGCACGATCAACAAAAGGATCAATAAAAGTACCGGTTCTGCATACACACAAATGTAGGAAAATAGGCTTTGCTCTGTCGCATAAAATCCTGATGTGGTGATTCTCGAAAACGCATAGAACAAAAGTCCGGCCAGAAATATCGGCATCGCATTTCCGGTCATCTGCGTTACGACATCGGAAGAACCAAAGATCACACCCAACTCATATCTGGTCACATAAAGGATCAGCATACAGGCAAGTGCCAGCACCCACGCTGTTCCATACGCCATGTTGCGCACCCGGTCCACCTCTTTTGTTTTGCCCTCACCGTAATGCAGGCTCATCAGCGGCTGGCTTCCATCCCCCACGCCCTGCATCAGCAGATACACGATTGTCAATCCATAAGCGATGCAGGCATAGCTCGCAACCGCAGTTTCCCCACCGTAAGACAGACAGAAACGGTTCATGAACAGCAGGGAGATCATCGGAGAAAGCGACAGTCCAAACGGCGCGATGCCGATCTGCACGATTCTGCAGACCTTTTTTCCAAACTCCTTACAGACGCCCAATACCGGCAGCTTTTCTTTCCATACATAAACAAAAGAGCCCACCATTGTCACAGCCTGCCCCAGGATCGACGCCCATGCCGCACCGGCCATACCAAGCTGCAGCACCCAGACAAACAGATAATCCAGTACAATATTCATTCCAAATCCGGCGATCATTGTAACCATCGCAAAGGAAGCGCCTCCGTTATTACGGATCAGCGGCACAATGCCTGTCGCAAATACCTGAAACGTCGTCCCGTAGACCATGATCCGCAGATATTCCTCACCCAGGGGACGGATCGTCCCCTCTGCCCCCAGAAAGGACAGCACCGGATCCATAAAGATCAGCATCACAGCCGTCAGTACAATACTTGTCAGAAGCAGCAGCCGCAGTGCTGTACGCACATACTCGTCTCCGTCCTTCTTTTGTCCCTCTGCACGCCGTACCGTCCACATGACCGCACCGCCCATTCCGATTCCGGTGCCCGCCGACTGCATCAGCGTCACCACCGGATATACCACATTGATCGCAGAAAGTCCGACATCTCCGACACTGTTTCCTACAAAAAAGCCATCTACAATTGCATAAATACCAGAAAGTGCAAACGCCAGTACCGACGGCACAACGTATTTTAAAAATTTTTTCATATCCTCCTCTTTTCCCGCCGCAGACTGCGATTTGTCAGAAATGCAGAAATCTCTGCATCTCCCCGGTTCCTTTCCTTTTCCACAGCAGTTTCCGCTTCATCATAACAAAAATCTATCATTTTATAAATATATCATTTTAATTTATTATATTTCTGTGCTAGGATAATAACTGTTTGCAGGCGGTACTGTAAACTGCTGCATCCGTCAGTTTCAAAAACTTCTGATCTGACACGTAATTATGAGAGAAAACTGGCGGCGAACGTTCCGTCAGGAAGGGAGAACACATGAGTTTCATTCAGAAAAATGTAAAAGGCATCCTGTTATGCCTCGTCCTTGCCATTCCCTGCTGGTTTCTGGGACAGGCTGTCCCGGTTGTCGGCGGTCCGGTATTCGGTATTCTTGCCGGTATGCTGATCACACTGCTGCTCAAAGATAAGACACAGTTCCAGAGCGGCATCACATTTGTATCCAAAAAGGTGCTGCAGTACGCAGTCATCCTGCTTGGCTTTGGCTTAAACCTTTCCGTTATTTTGGAAACCGGAAAGCAGTCTTTGCCGATCATCCTCGCAACGATTTCCACCTCGCTGATTATCGCCTATGTGCTGCACCGTATCATGCACGTTCCCGGCAAAATCTCCACGTTGGTCGGTGTCGGTTCCTCGATCTGCGGTGGCTCCGCAATCGCTGCAACAGCCCCCGTTATTGATGCAGATGATGAAAAGGTTGCGCAGGCAATTTCCGTTATTTTCTTCTTCAACATGCTGGCTGCCCTGTTTTTCCCGGCCCTCGGCGCGCTGCTCGGATTTTCCACCACAAGCGGCGAAGCCTTCGGAATTTTCGCCGGAACTGCTGTCAACGATACTTCTTCCGTGACCGCTGCCGCATCCACCTGGGATTCCCTCTATCAGCTCGGCACACAGACACTGGATAAAGCTGTTACCGTAAAGCTGACCCGTACCCTTGCAATCATTCCGATCACACTGGTACTCGCCTTTGTCCGTACGAGAAAAGCCGGTTCCGAGGGCAAAAAAGTCGAGTTTAAAAAGATTTTCCCGATGTTTATTCTCTACTTTGTGCTGGCTTCCGTCATCACAACAATCGCAACCTCTCTCGGTGTTTCCGCATCCGTATTTTCTCCTCTCAAGACACTGAGCAAGTTCTTCATCGTCCTCGCCATGTGCGCAGTCGGTTTAAATACAAACATTGTAAAACTCATCAAAACCGGCGGCAAACCGCTCGCCCTGGGCTTTTGCTGCTGGATCGGCATCGCTTCCATGAGTCTGCTCATGCAGCATGTGCTGGGAATCTGGTAAGATACGGCACACAAAACACCCCCAGCCCCGCCGGGCATCGCGCTTCGGTCAGGTCTGGGGGGGTTCGATTCTGATATTCTGTTTTCTTTAAAACGCAAACGGAAATTCCGTTTTTTGTCCTACGGGAAATGTATCCGGGTTGGATGTCTCCGTCACTTCAAAGCTCGCGCCGTCCCATCCGTTGATCTGAATAATTCCCTTTACAGAGCCATCCTCGGATGAAAATTCCAGCTCCCCGTTTCCGTTATCCACAAAGCTTCCTTTTAGCTCGCCCTGCCTGTAAATGGAGATCACCGCTTCATCGCTGCCATTTACGCCCTGCTGGGTACATAACAGGCTGTATACACTGCCGGTCCCCTGATTATCCACAAACACTCCGTACTTCGTCGACCGCTCCGGCATTTCAAATGCTTCGCCCTTCACCTTTGCCAGCTCATTTGCAAGGCCGTAGGCTCTGTTTTTTGTAATTTCTTCCAGAAAAAAGTTCACAAGAAGCGAGTACATGCTCCCGTTTTCTTCGCTGGAACCAAGGCTCTCCTGCGCCACTTCTTCTTTCATGGAGTTCCAGCTTCTCTGCTCTGCGAGGACTTTTTCCTTCGTCTGCGCATCCGCCGAATCGCTGAATCTGCTCCACAGGTTATTCAGCTCCGTATCCCAGATTTTGAGAAACCATCCGGACGACATATTCATTTCCCCCTGCGTCTGAGCAGTTTGGGCAATCGCCTCATACTGTTCGGAAAGCGTGTGAATATTTTCCAGTTCCTCTTGCAAAGAAGCCGAAGCCGATACTACATCGTCCACATCTTTTTTGATGTCCTCAGAATAATCGCGCGTAAAATCGATCTCCTGAGTATCGGTTGATTCGATATCAGTATCCTCTTCACCGGAACCATTATTTTCTTCACTGGAATCAGCATTTTCTCCGCCGGAATCCTTATTTTCTTCACTTAAATCAATATTTCCTGTGCCTGAAAGCTCAAGCGGTTCTTCTGTCTGAAAAACGGTGTCTTCCGTACCCGAAATATCGCTGTCTGCTTCCTTGTTTCCGCAGCCTGCGCAGAGTCCAAAGGTCAATGCAAATATCGCCAGATAAACGCTTTTTTTCATCAAATTTTCCCTCGTATACTTTTCTTGTAGATTTTGACACTTTTTTCAAGATTTTTGAAACCAGTTCTTTCTGCATTCTAACTCACTCATCTGATTTCTTGTATGTTTCACACTTGTTTTCCACAGCTTCACCCCAAAATAATCCAGCAAAAATTCCGGAAATGCACTCAACACAAATACCCGCTGTCTCTCAGCCTCCTGTACTTCCATGACATATATCTGACCCGGTGTTACCTCTTCGAAATATTGTCAATCACCTGAGGTTCTCTGACCTCTCCCTCGACTATAAATGCCTTATAGTCTTTATTTGCCATTAAATGCACCTGCCTTATACATTTTCTGAAGATTATGAGCCTGACGCAGTTCCTTTTCTGTTAATTGAGAAATCGCTTTTATGCTGTTATTTGCAAGTAAGAAATAGCTATCCGGTCTAAGCAGATCATTGCTCATCAGATCCGTGTTGTGAGTCGTTGTAAATATCTGAACTCCAGCTATCTGGTTCAAATGTCTTTGCACCGACTCGGATAATTCGAAATGATAAAATGCATCAAATTCATCTATAAACACAAAAGATGCCTTTTCCATACGAATATACCAATAATAGAACAATGCCAGTGATCTGGTTCCGGTAGAGGCGATCTTAAAGAAATCAGCATCTGTATTATCAAAATGACAGTAGATTGCTTTTTTGCCGTCCACTTCGCATCCGTATAATTCATAGTCAATGTCATTTTCTTTCAGGAACCTCTGGAAATCCTGCACTTTTCCACTATTTACAATACCTTCCGCTACACCTTCGTTACCATTTGTAAAGCCTTCATATCCCCGGCTGTCTAACGAATAAAACAAAAGCATACGTTCCACAAAATCAATAAACTTTTTAAATACCCAATTTTGCTCATTATCCGTAAGAATAGAGTTGTTGTTCACATACCTTACACGGGAAATCGGACTCTCGCTCTTGATCGATACATTCAAAGTGCCGGAACCATCCAGCAAGGTGAACCCATCCCTGGTAAGAAAATCAAAAAAGATAACTTCCTTTCCATCAATAGATAAACTCTCACTCTTCAAAGTATTTACATCATTTTTGCTGTATCGGTAAACCACTTCATGACCATCAAACATAAAGGTGTATTCAAATTCAGCAAAGGATTTTCTTCCACTCATGTTCAGGTAAAAATCGTAGCTGGAAAGCAATTTCTGTTTATCTGTCAAATGGGTAATGATATCAAAAATAGCCAATCCAAGGTTTGATTTACCGCTGCTGTTAATGCCATAAATAATTCCTTTTGTCACACAACCGTTTTTTATAATTTCAGAATTAAAGTTATAATTGCTGGGTGATCCTATATCAAATGTGATTTTATCCTGAAACCCTTTAAAGTTTTCTACGCTGAATTTTTTTAACATAACAATCACCATTCCTGCTCTTTTTCTATATTATATTATTATCTGCAAAAAAATTCAACTTATGCCGTATTTTTTTTACGGAACCAAGCTTATCCACTCCTTTTCTCCGGAAACAAAAAAACGACACCAAATATCGTTAGATGGCCACCAGACAAAAGCCATACCGATATTTAATGTCGTTGTTTTTATTCACTTTCCATCGGAGAAAATCGCATCCGAAATCCTCCGCCGCCCCGTTTCGCCAAAATCATCCTCTGTCTTTTCAAAATCATAGATCAGAAGCTCCGGCTGATTCCGGGTACATTCTTTTAAAATCTGACCGGATTTTCAATCAGTCCCGTTCGGGTATATTCCCGTCAATCTGCGCGCCTTCTTTATTTCTTTTTCCCGTCTTTTCTCTTTTTCTTACGCTCCTGAATTCGACTGCTGAGAAAATCTGATTTTTCCCCGGAGTCTGTATCTGTTTCCTCTAAAGCGATCGTCGGCAGAGAATCGATTTCATCCTTCTTCATACGGGGCAGCTCGTATTTGTGTTCAAATTCTGCCACCTCTGCGCGGAACTCCGGATTGTCCGTATCACGGACCATTTCCAGATAACCATGGGTATCGAAACCGTCTTCATTGACCTGCAGCAGGCATACTGCGATATTGGAGCAGTGGTCTGCAACCCGTTCGTAGCAGGTCGTAATATCCGACAGCGTAAGTCCAAGCTCTATGGTACATTTTCCCTTCCGTAATCTGCGGATATGGCGTCTCTTGATCTCCATATTCAGTCCGTCGATCACCTCTTCCAGAGGCTCTACAGACTTTGCAAGCTTCAGATCATCGTTCTTAAATACTGTTACCGCGCGGTTCATGATATCCTGAACCGCCGCCGTAAATACCTTCAGCTCTTCTTCTGCTTTGGCAGAAAAATGCAGATCCTTTTCCGCCATTTCCTGTGCATATCCTACGAGGTTGATCGCATGGTCACAGATCCGCTCAAAATCACCGATACAATGCAGCAGCGTGGACAGTGTATGGCTGTCTCTCGTAGAAAGATTCCGGCTGCTTAATTTTACCAGATAAGTACCCAGCTGATCTTCGTAGGAATCCACAAGATTTTCCAGATTTTCCACCCGCTTTGCCTGTTCTGGATGGAACTCTGTCACAAGCCCCATTCCAAGCAACAGGGCTTCCCGGGCATACTCTGCCATATCGCCTGCGGCTGTTTTACACTGCTCCAGTGCAAAATGCGGAGATGCCAGGAAACGCTCGTCCAGGATCTGAATGCTCTTTTCTACCGGAACATCCTCGAGCTCGTCCGGAGTAACCGGAATCGTCTTCATCGCAAGCTTTACCAGTACTTCGGATATCGGCAGCATGATAATCACCGCCGACAGGTTAAAGATACTGTGGATCATGGCAATGATGAAAGGGTTTGCAAGCTCTGTCATAAACGAAAAATGTACGATCGCATCGATCAGATAAAAAAGCACCATGAAAAAGCTTGTCTTTAAAATACAGAAATATAAATGCATCAGCGCTGCACGCTTCGCATTTTTACTTGCGCCCATAGAGGAAAGGATCGCAGTGATCGCCGTACCGATGTTTTCACCCATCAGAATCGGGATCGCAGAACCGATGGTAAGTGTTCCACTCATGGAAAGTGCCTGCAGGATACCGATGGATGCAGAAGAACTCTGAATAACCGCAGTCAGCACCAGACCGGCAAGCATACCAAGGATCGGATTGGAGAACATCGTCAGAATGCCGGTAAATTTCTCATTGCCCGCCAGCGGCTCTACTGCAGAGGACATAGTTTCCATACCAAACATCAGAACTGCAAAGCCGATCAAAATCGTACCGATATCTTTTTTCTTATCATTTTTAGCGGTCATCAGCATGATCACGCCAATGATACCGACGATTGGTGAGAAGTTCGCCGGCTTTAACAGCTGTACAAACACATTGCTGCTTTCGATACCAGTCAAGCTCAGCATCCAGGAAGTAACGGTCGTTCCGACGTTCGCTCCCAAAATAACGCCTGCAGCCTGCGTCAGCTTCATAATACCGGAGTTTACGAGTCCGACTACCATTACCGTCGTTGCTGACGATGACTGAATTACTGCCGTGACAACACAGCCCAGCAGCGCGCCCTTCCATTTGTTGGAAGTCAGCGATTCCAGAATTTCTTCCAGACGTCCGCCCGACGTTCTTTTCAGACCATCTCCCAGAACCTGCATACCGTATAAAAACAGAGCAAGTCCCCCGACCATCGCCAATATTCCGAATATATCCATTTCATCCTCCATGTTGCGGTCCTGCCGCTCATTTTTCAAAGATATTACTTTGATTTTACATGATTGCGCCTTTTTACGCAACCTTTCGGGTGAAATCCAGCGCATTTCTCCTGCCGGATATCGTCCTTTTCCTTTCCTGCCGCAGTGGGATCCTCCCAAAGCGTTTTTATTGTATGAAATCGAAGCTTCCTTTACGACAAAAAATCCCGGTACGTTTTCACGCACCGGGATTTTTATCAGGTGAGATTTTGACGGAATGCTCAGATTTGTATACCGAAAAGATCAGCCTTCAATTGCGATCCGGTTGTCTTTCTTTTCTACCTTCTTTGCTTCCTTCTTCAAAATGTGAAGCTGCAGGATACCGTTTTCAAACTTCGCGGAAACATCCTCGGGTTCAACGGCTTCGCCGACATAAAATGTTCTGGAGCAGCTGCCTGCGTAACGCTCCTGACGAATGTACTTGCCGGTCTTCTTATCGGTTTCGTCTTTATCAAGGCCTTTGACAGCGCTGATATTCAGATAACCATTTTCGACGGTGATCGTAACCTCGTCTTTCTTGAAGCCAGGCAGATCAATATCTACCTCGTAAGCATCCTCGGTTTCCCGAACATCTGTCTTCATGAGGTTCTTTGCATGTTTGCCATACAGAGGATTCTTCTTACCGAAGAACTCACTCTCATCCGGCCAGCTCATCCAGTTATCCATATTCTCAAATAAATCTTCATCCCAAATTCTAGGCAGTAACATAAGTCATTCCTCCATTCCTTCTATCATGCCTTCTGTGAATCCTTTTCAGAAGTGGTTGTCATTTTATCTGGTTCAAAGAAAAGCTTTCTGAGAACTCCGATTCCGTTTTCGGCATCTTCTGTTCTTTTTGTTCCCTTTCCTTTGTTCTAAATGTAATATAACACCCATTATTAGCAGTGTCAATAGGTGAGTGCTAATTTTTTTGTGAAGAATTTGTGAACGCTGCGAGCTCTGTAAAATGACAAAAACAGTATCCAAAAGCTTTGGCTCTCCTTCTTATTTTAGCTTGTACGAAATCTTGACACGGAACACAATGTGAGGGAAAATACTATGAAAACAGCCGCCATGACTGACATCAACAGAGGTCTTGCAAAACACCTCTGAAAAAAAGGGCATGTTAGATGAAACAAAAAACACTTATTCCGCTTATCGTTTTCTTACTGGGTATATGCCTTGTTGGTATAATCCTATACAAAGTAGACTCTCATGAAACAGCACAGAACCATACAACAGCATTATTAAATGCAACAGCCTATGGAGAACGCATAAAAAATGAGATTACAGAAGGGATAGACGTTACGGATGTTCTGAAACAGATTTTGATCAGTGAATCTGGAGAATTTAACCAGTTTGACATGATTGCAGAAAATCTTATGTCTGATTCTATTGAAAGCGTGCAGCTTGCTCCGAATGGTGTTGTGACAGATATTTATCCGTCCGCCGGAAATGAAGCAGGCAAAATTGATCTGCTCCATGATAAAGATCGTGGAAAGATTTCCTGTTATGCAAGGGACAACCATACAATCATTACCCAGGGACCATTCAAATTGAAACAGGGCGGCTCTGGAATTGCTGTCCGCAATCCCATTTTCCTGAAGGATGAAAACGGGCTGGAATATTTCTGGGGCTTTACCATTGTTGTCCTGCGTGTACCCGACATTTTCTCAGACGCGGTCAGTGCACTTTCCAGCTTTGGATATGAATACAGAATTTCAAAGACAGATGCTCCCTGGAGTGATGCCTATAACATTGTTTCTCAATCAAATGATTCGTTGATAAATCCGGTTTCTTATACTTTTACGATAGGGGAAGAGGAATGGATGTTTGAAGTAGCTCCTCAAGGTGGATGGCGAAACAATTTATTAATAACAAAAACCAGTGTGATATTAATTGCTAACGTTATACTTCTGTCCGTTCTTACCTGTGTATGGCTGACTTCGAAAGAAAATAAAAACAGATTTCAGATACTGGCACACACGGATTCCCTTACCAATATTTACAATCGCTATGGATTTGATGAATTGGCAGCGAAAATGATAGCTAAAAATCCGAAAACTCATTTTGTGGCTGCACTTTTTGATATTGATGACTTTAAGTTTATCAATGATATCTATGGACATGGTTATGGTGACAAGGCATTGAAACGTCTTGCAGACAGCATGAAAGCTTTTTTTCCATCTGATGCCATATTAGGAAGAAACGGTGGAGACGAATTTTGTGTTCTTCTCCCTAACTATACCTTTGAAGAAGCAGAAGCGCAATTGCAGCAATTCACCAGCCTTCCCAAAACATTCTCATGCAGAGGAAGGGAGCAGCAATTTTATATTTCTCTTGGATATGCGGAATATCCGACCTTTGCATCCAGTCTTTCACAGCTCATGCGCTGTGCAGATGCAGCTCTCTATGAAATAAAGCTTCACGGGAAAAATGGATGTATGTCTTACAGTAAGAAACTTCAATCCGTTGTTCGCAAACAGCTGGGCTTTGCACTTAGAGATATCTCCGAACACCTTCCGGGTGCATTTATCATATACAGAGCAGACAAGGAAGATGACGAACTTTTTTATGCAAACCATGAATTTCTTTCTATGACCGGATATCAAAGTATGGATGAATTCTTCAGGCTCACCAATAAGAGTTTTCACAACCTGATTCGTGAAGATGAGCAGCAGCAGATAGAAGCAAGCATTTGGGAACAAATCGACAGCGGAAATGAAAATGACTATATTCATTTTCATCTTCGAAAGGCGGACGGATCTTATCTTTCTGTACTGGATCATGGGAGAATTGTAGAAAGCCCACAATATGGAAAAGTATTCTATGTATTATTTATGGACTGGGAAGATATGCATATTCATTACAGCGACAAATTTTCCGGATAATTTTTCCGATTGGCATGCTCCAGCTCAAGCAGTGCCATCTTTTTGTCAAGTCCGCCTGCATACCCTGTCAGATTCCCCTTCGTCCCCACAACCCGATGGCATGGAATGATGATTGAAATCCCGTTATGTCCCACCGCACCGCCTACCGCCTGCGCAGACATATGAGGCCGGTTCTGCAGCTTTTCCATCTGTCTTGCGATTTCTCCGTAGGTCATCGTCTGACCATAGGGAATCTGCAGTAAAATCCTCCATACCTCCTGCCGAAACGGCGATCCGATCGGATGCAGCTTCGGTGTAAAGTCCGGTTCTTTTCCCGAAAAATATTCGTCCAGCCATTCCCTTGCCTGTGCAAGTATCGGCGTTTCCTGCGCAACCTGCTCTGCCGGAAGTGTATCTGCAAAATAGCTCTGCCCGAAAAACCACAAACCGGTAAGCCCGATTTCGTCCGCCGCCAGCAAAATATCCCCAAGTCTGGAAGGATATATGATCGTATAAGCTTTCTGATAAATATCTGTCATGATCACACCCTAAAAATGTTTGGAAAATATCTCGTGTAAATACTCCTGCTACCTGTTTGTGATCTTCTCTGCCAGCCTGCGCATTGCACTGCACCGGTCAGACAGATTTTCTTTTGTCACCAGATATGCTACATCGGCTTCCTTTGCTTTTACGACTATGAACTGATTCACATCCGCAGAAAAATGAATCGGATCCATGTAATAATCCAGATTCAAAATAATATCCTCATCCGTCTGAAAATCGTAAATCTGCACATTGTCATACGCAATCAGCGCTTCCATCGCCGCCTGTCTGGCATAGAGATATTCCTCCGTCTGCCCGCTCCGGTACACGCTGTCCCACCAAAGCTCGGAATAGGGCGGCAGGAAAAAATAAAATTCTGTCTCCGGATGCTTTTTTACCATATCTGTCAACAAACCAATATTTTCCTCTACCCGTGCCTGCCACTCAGACGGCTCCTGCATCGGTGCAATCTCTTCCGACTGTTCGTAATGCTTTCTCGCCTCTTCTTCAGAAAAGGTTTTGTACTGCCAGAAATTATAAGACATCCCATCGTCGTACCCGCTGAGATTCATCGCCAGCAGATACGGGATATCCTCAAACAATACATCCTTGTTGAACAGATACTTCACGTCATTGAACGGATTTTTATCATATAAATACAGCGGCATCGAATCGTTGACAAAATTCGTCTCCGGGTCGCCGTCCAAGGCAAACAGATCGAGGCTGTAAAACACATTTTTCAGATCGTGCGTCGCAAACGCTTCATCCATATAAAATTTCAGATCTGCGCACGTCCCGGAGCTTTTGATCGCCTTGACCGTCCTACAGGAAAATGCCTCGTCAAACCAGTGATTGTTATAGTTTTCCGCTGTAGAGGACCCTGCCAGCACGCTGTCATAAGAAAAATTCCGTATCGTGCCGATACACTGATATTCCGATTTCGTTACGACTGCTTTCATCCCCGGCAGCGGACCGTGAAAATGATAAAACGGGTCAAAAATCACTACCACTGCTGCGATCGCTGCTAAAAGCGCTGCCGTCCAGACCGCAAAACGCCGAATCCATTTGGAATTTACCATATTTTCCGCTCATTTCTGCGCACGCTTTTTGCGCATGTCGAGTTTGTGTCAAGTGCGCGCAGACACAAATCTCGCGATTGAAAAATTTTATTTTTCAATTTTTCTCTCATTCCTCACACTGTCCCGGACAGATCATACTGCCGCCATTTTCCCTTTAAAACGAAAAATAGAGATACTCGCTCACGCCTGTCATTGAGATCATTGACCAGGTAAACAAAACCGCCAGAAGCACCGGATACAGCCTGCCATAGCCTTTCTGCCTCTTCAATGCAACCACGCCGGATACTTTTTCTCCGGAAAGAACCCGGAAACAGATTGCAATCAGCACAACAAAAACTCCGAGCCAGAACCACGAAAGCAGTCCCGGCAGCTTCATCGACAGCGCCTTTGTGATCATGTAACATTCCGTCATGTCGAGCGCCGATGCCATCTGAAACACAAAGCCGTTCCATTTCAGGCTGACAATGCTTTTTAAAACGTCAATCCCCTGCGCAATGCTCTCTGCCCTGAAAAACACGAAGGTCATACAAACATAGGCAAAGGTCGCTGCCTGCCGCATCCATTTTTTCGGTAAATGCGGATGCTCCAGGTTATCCCAGATCATCCCGACTCCATGTAAAAATCCCCACAGCACAAAGGTCCACGCTGCGCCGTGCCAGAGCCCTGAAAGCAGCATAACGATCATCACATTGCACAGCGTCCGCATCTTCCCCCTCCGATTTCCGCCCAGGGGGATGTATACATACCTTGTAAAAAACCGTCCCAGCGTCATGTGCCATCTGCGCCAGAATTCCTTGACCGAGGCAGAGTGAAACGGCGCATCGAAATTTTCTGCGACCTCCAGACCGATCATTTTGCCCAGACCGACCGCCATATCGCAATAGCCGCTGAAATCAAAGTACAGCTCCGTCAGATACCCGACCGCCAGAAGCAGTGCCGAAATGCTGTCCAGCATCGAAACATTGCTGTATCCATAGTTGACCGCCTTTGCCAGCGTATCCGCCAGCAGCACTTTTTTGGCGAGACCGAACACGAAAAACTGGATTCCTTCCGAGAACCGCTCTGCATGAAACCTGCGCCTTTCCGGCTCCTTTAACTGCCCCATAAACTCTGAACGAAGCAGAATCGGTCCCTGCAGCAGCTGTGGAAAATAAACCATAAATGTCAGGTAGTCAAAAAAGCTGTCCCTTGGCGCATCTCCCCGGCACCGGTCAATCAGGTATGCCAGCTGTTGAAACGTGTAAAAACTGATTCCAACCGGCAGCAGGATCTGCAGCATCGGAAAGTCCGTATGAAATACTGTATTCAGATTTTCCAGGAAAAAATTGCTGTACTTAAAATAACCCAACAGCCCCAGATGAAAAACACATCCGACACCAGTCAGCACTTTTTTCCCTTTTTCCGAGAAAATTTTTTCAGGCAGACAGCTCAGAAGCCAGCCTATCAGACAGCTGAACAGAAGCAGCCACAGATACTGCAGATTTGCATACGCATAAAACCACAGGGACATCCCGATCAGATATCCCTGTGCCAGTTGAAATTTCTTTTTCCAGTTCAGAAAATACCATCCTGCCAGCAGAAGCGGCAGAAACAGTAACATAAAAATATGGGAATTAAAAAGCATATTCCGTTCCTTTTAAGCTCTGGATTTGATAAACGCCTCAACCTCTTCCACTTCAGGCATTACGCGCAGTGCACCTTTTCTGGTGGTTACGATGGATGCTGCTGCGTTTGCAAAGGTCAGCATCTCAGTCAGCTTCTCCTCATCCAGGTTGTCCAGACCGTATTTCAGGACATAGTGCAGGCAGCAGCCGCCGAAGGTGTCGCCGGCACCGGTTGTCTCAATGGTGGAATCCTGCAGGAAAGGCTTCACCTCTACGCGCAGATCCTTGTAGTAAGCGCGGCTTCCGTCTCTTCCCAGAGACAGCATGATCAGCGGGATATTGTACTGTTCACGCAGCTTTGCGATACCTGCATCGAAATCCTCTTCGCCGGTGAACCACTGGATCTCGTTATCGGAAATCTTTAAAACGTCACACTTGGACAGACCATATGCAACCTGTTCTTTTGCATCGTCTAAGGTCTTCCACAGAGGGGGACGCAGGTTCGGGTCGAAGGAAAGGATTGCGCCGCTTTCTTTTGCGATGTCAATCGCTTTCTTGGTCGCTTCACGGACACCATCATGAGTCATGGACAGTGTGCCATAGTGGAAAATCTTCGCATCGCGGATCAGATCCTCATGCAGATCCTCCTTGCGCAGCATCATATCTGCACCGGGATTCCGGTAGAAAGAGAAGTCTCTGTCGCCGTCCGGGAAGGTCTCTACGAATGCCAGAGTTGTTCTTGCATCTTCGTCAATGATCAGGTTGGAAGTGTCGATGCCAACCTCATCCAGGGTTGCTTTTAATTTGTTGCCGAACAGATCCTGTCCGACTTTGCCGATAAATGCGGTCTTGCGGCCTGCTTTGTTCAACATTGCCAGCACGTTGCAGGGCGCTCCGCCCGGATTTGCTTCGTAAGTCATATTGCCCTGTGCGCTCTTGCCGTTCTCGGTAAAGTCGATCAGCAGCTCACCCAGTGCAACTACGTCAAAATTCTTCATGGAATAATCCCCTTCCTGTCTTTTCTTTCACGTTTTTCCAAACGTTTCTGATATCCTTTATTCTAACAGTTCACCACCAAAAAGAAAACCATAATTTTCTCATTTTCACTATCATTTCTGCGTAAATGTTACTGTTCACCCGCAGTCTGAATAATACGCTCCACACCAGCCTCCGGATTTTTTCTGTCCCGGATTCGCCAAATGTGCGCACTTTTCCGATTTGTTTCAGCTTTTGATAGTAGCACCGAAAATTCTCCGTATCTCTGCGCTTATAGCATTTCCTCACAACATCCATAACAGCCAGATACAACCTCCATTTTAACAGCTCCTCCAGCTCTGCATCCTGCAGACCTTTTACAGCCTCTAAGAGCTCCTCCTGCACCCGAATACTGTCCAGATTGTTTTTCGTGATTCCATCCTTCTCTGTATGGGTCGCGCTGCTGTCCCGCCGTCTCCAATAGTACAGCGGCTTCGCAATAAAGCAGACAGAAGTCTCTCTGCCACAGAAAACCTCCGCCAGCCATTTTTCATCTTCCCCCAGGGTCGTATTTTTTTCAAACAAAAACAGCCCCTCTGCAGATTTCAGCACCTCCCGTTTAAAAACCTTGTTCCACACCACAGGTGCGTAGTTATTTTCTCTCAAAAAAACCTTAAACGCCTCCGTGCCGCAACAGGTCTCCACCCTGCTTCTACTGCTGCCAGCTGCCTTTTGCACTCCTGTCCTGCTGCCTGCCATCCCCTGCTCTGTACCAGCCCCCGTAAAGGCTTCATAGCTGCAGCAGGCGCTGTCCGTTCCGTTTTGCTCCATAGCGTCGATCAGCTCTGTATAGATTGTCCTTCCCACAAGATCGTCTGAGTCCGCATAGGTGATATATTCCCCACGAGCTTCCTGCAGTCCGGTGTTTCTTGCCGCACTCACTCCGCCATTCTTTTTGTGGATGACCTTGATCCTTTTATCCTTTAATGCACAGGCATCGCAAATTTCACCGGACTTATCCACAGAACCGTCATCTATCAACAGTATATGAATCTACGATCGAACAGCTGCAGGAACAGGTCGCTTCTTTAAAGAAGTTCTCCGAGAACGGTTCCGACCAGCTTCGCGCACTCCGGGAAGAAACGATACAGATCACGCGCCGTCAGAAGCGGGAAGCGGAGGATTTGATCCGCACCCTGCAAAGTCAGGTCATGGAAACCCTTAAGCAATTTCCGGCGCAGGATTCGACGCTTCAGCATCAGGTACGGGAGCAGGAGGGGCGTTTAATGGCCCAGGCAACACAGATCAAACAACAAAGCGCTCAGCTCGAGGCTCAGTCTGCGCAGATCAAACAGCAGCGCACTCAGCTCGAAGCTCAGTCTGCACAGATCGAAACCCTGCAGTCTGACCTTGCGAAAAAAGAGAAGGATCTGACCTCTCTTCGCAAGCAGCTGGTTCAATCCGGAAACATCCTGCAGCAGGTACAGCAAAGCCTTGAAAGGGTTCAGCTGTCCGCAGTGCTTCCCCCTTCGACCACGCCTTTCCCGACCCTGGAAGCGCCAAAAGCTGACAAGCCTCAGACAGACGCTTCCCTTCCGGATCTGGAAAACCGGCTGGATAGGCTGTTCTCCGATACCTTAAACAATCTGAACAACTGTGAAAAGACCGCTCAGAATACTATTTTCCATCTCGTAAAATCCATCAGCTGATTTAGGAATGCTTTTTCCTCGGATTGATTTTATACCACAGACACTGCAGACGATGATACAGTCTGTTTCCTAAAAGCCTTCTTAACCGAAGGCTTTTTTGTTCCTTTTCGTTCAGCCAGCTTCCATCATAGTGATGAATGGAAACCGTATGCTCTGTGATCTCTTTTTTTCGATGAAAATAGCTGACAGGAGCAAGGTATTGCGTCGGAAGAAAAACGATTCCGTCAATTTCCTGTTTTGTATTGTCAAGGCGCAGACCGAAGGTGCGCAGCGTCCGCGTATTGCGTCCAGGACAAGACTCTGTATCAAGTCTTCCATCCTCTTTGATAAAAGGAATGTCCTCATAGTCCTTTAAAAGTGCACCGACGATCGGATGCCCTGCACGTGCACCAAAGCCAAGGCCCGTTGCAATCCACATCTGACCATCTATCTCCTTTTCAAAGCCCATATAACCATCCAGCTCTATAAGCTCATCCAGCGGTTTGATCAGCTCCACATCCACGTCCATATAAATTCCGCCCTGTTCATACACGATCTTTAACCGCGCATAATCACTGACAAATGCCCATTTTTTTTGCTCATAGGCCTCCCGTGCATATCGGTTTTCCGTCAGATCGAAATTATCCTCGTTCCATTCGATGATCTCATATTCAGGACAGTATTTTTTCCAGCTCTCAATACATTTCTTTGCCGACTCCGGCAGTGGATTTCTTCCAAACCAGCAATAATGAATTTTCTTAGGAATACTCATTTACAAATCTCCTCATAAAAATGTTCCAGGCGATCAATTGACGCTTTCAGGGAAAACTCTTCCCGGATAAGCTGCGCTCCTTTTTCTGAAAATTTCCTGCGCAGTCTGTCCTCCGATACCAACTTTGATAGAGTACAATGATGTTTGCAAAAGTGAAAAGGAAATAGACAAGCCACTAGGGGCTCCTGTAAAATGAAAGTTGTCGAGACAATCATACTGCAAAGGAGAGACCCTAATGGCTCACAAAAAGAATAGCACAAATCTCACAGAATTACTACTGCAATGTATGACTCAGCCGGATCCCATGCTGAGCATGCTGGAATGGCTGTGCACACGGCTCATGGAGGCAGAGGTGGATCAGCAGCTGGGGGCAGAGAAAAGTCAGCGCACGGACGGAAGGAGCGGCTATCGCAGCGGCTACCGTCCTCGCCGTCTGGACACACGTATGGGGACGATGTACCTCATGGTTCCTAAGGTACGGCAGGGCGGTTATATCCCGTTCTTTGTCACAGAGCGCAAGCGCAGTGAAGCAGCGCTCATTCAGGTCGTTCAGGAGTCCTTTTTGCGAACATCCCTTAACACAGTCGTTCGTTATCCTGACCAAATACGTTGTTATGTAAATCCGACAACACCACTGCCCTTATATTCTCCCCGATCTTTTCCGAGGTCACGCGATAAAAGGTGGTTTCAAAGGTACTGTTATCTGACAGCTTCCACAGAACTCCTGCTCCGACTGCAAAAAGCAGCAGAATTGCAAACAATTTTAATCGTAATTTTCTGATTTTTATTTTCCTTTCCCTTTCCCTTTCGTACTTTTCCCAAATCTATGCTCTGTTATCCTATGTTTAGAATACCTTCTCATGCCGATGTTTGCAAGGTTTTTCCAGAAAAAAAGGGGATCCTGATCCTATTTTTTTGAACCATTTTCTGATTCATTTTTTATAGAATCAAAAAGATATTTTAAAAAGTAAAAAGGTATGATATACTGAAATCGGAAACGTTGCCAATTGTGCATTATTACCAAAAAGAATGTGTTTTATTTGGAAATATGTATAGCGGCAGACACAAAAATATTAAAATTTCAGGGAGGACAATATATGTCAGCTGAAACAGAAACCCAATATAATCCTCAATATGGCGTTCGCAGAACTATTTTTTCGGATGAATATGATTTTCTGACCAAAATTGAGTCCGTATGCGTTCAGGAGGATGGGCTGCATTTTGCAGTACGTACATGGAAGGATCGTACCGTAAAGGTCTGTGTCACATTTTTGACACCATCTGTATTCCGATTTGTTATGGTACCTGAGCTGACTGCCCAAAGTCACAGACAGACCGTGCTGGAATCTACGTCTGCTTCCGAGTTTGAAAGCAAAAATGCCAAACTTGTCGAGACCCAACATTATTTTGTATATGAGACAGAACAGTTAAGTCTGCATTTCGAAAAAGATTACTGGGAAATGTCCGTATATCAAAATGGAAAACTGTTAACAAAGGAACAGGCCTTCGATACCAATGTCGATAATCGCTGGAAACAGCTTCCGACAGGCTTTCGGGTAGATGCGTCCGGAAAAAGCATTTCCACCTTCGAGCAGTTTGTCCTGTTTTCCGATGAGATGTTCTGGGGCTTTGGTGAGAAGTTTACACACTTTAACAAGCGCGGACAGCGGATCGAATGCTGGCAGAAGGATGCGTTATCAACCAACTCAGAGGATTCCTACAAAGGACATCCCTATTTTACAAGCAGCCGCGGATATTCCATCTTGTTAAACACCTTTACCCGTTCGTCCTTTGACATGGGTGCTTCCTCATGGATCAGTTATCAGATCGGCAGTAATGACCCTGTATTGGATTACATTTTCTTAGCAGAAGAGAGTAAGGATTATAAGAAGCTGTTACAGCAGTATCTGCAGCTTACCGGACAGATCCCTATGATTCCTCAGTGGGCTTTTGGTTTCTGGATGTCCAAATGCTCCTATATGAGCCGTAAGGAAATCGAAGATGTGGTTGATAAGGCGGAACAGCTTGGTGTAGGCATTGATGTAATCCATATCGATGGCTGGCAGAAGCCGGATATGGCCGGTTTATGGGAATGGGATACCGAACGCTTTCCTGATCCCGAGGGAATGATCCGGGAATTAAATAAAAAGAATATTCATTTAAGTCTTTGGAACTATCCCTATTTGCAGGAAAATTCACCGGAATATAAGGCTCTGGCAGAGCGCGGATTCTTTATTAAAAATAAAGAGGGACAGCCGGCATTGTTTAAATCCACCGCTGACTCAGAGTATTTATGTGCCTGCTTTGACTTTACAAATCCGGAATTTCTGGAATGGTACGGAGAACGGATCAAGAAGATCGTCCGCATGGGCGTTTCTGTCATTAAAACAGATTTTTCTGAAGCAGTACCGAAGGATGTTGTGTTCTACAATGGAATGAACGGATACGAAGGACATAATCTGCTGACCTATCTGTATGCAAAGAATATTTACGGATGGATGAAGGAAATCTGTGAAAAACGCGGAGAATTGCCCCTTCTTTGGGGACGCAGCGGTTATGCTGGTTCTCATACGATTCCGGCAGCATGGGCAGGAGACTCCTCCAGTGATAAAGCGACTCACAGTGCGATCCTTCAGGCCGGCCTTGGCATGGCAATGTCCGGTGTATCCTTCTGGGGGTATGATCTGGGCGGATTTTATCATACCGGTTATACCGGAAATGAGGAGCGCCCTGATACAGAAGATTATCTTTCCTCTGTACAGATGGGACTTTGGATGCCCTTATCCAGAGCACATGGCAAAACACCGAGAGAGCCTTGGCAGTATGGTGATCTGGCCCTGAAAAACGTTAAAGAATGGATCAATTTCAGACATCGTCTTGCTCCATATCTTTATCATACAGCCTGCCAGAGCCATCTTTTCGGCATTCCGATGCTTCGTCCGGTGGTAATGGAATATCCAAAGGATCCAATGGCAAAGATGCAGAATCTGTCGTATATGCTGGGAGATTCCTTATTGGTTTCGCCCGCCTTTGACAGAGAGGAATACGATCTGTATCTTCCGGAAGGTCAGTGGAGAAATATTGAAAGCAAAGAAGTATATAAAGGCGGATCCTTTGTCCATGTAGAAACGAAATCCTTTGCAAATGGCGGTACCTCCCTTCTTGTTTTCCAGAAAGAAGGAACAAGTATTCCCTTACTTGCTCAAAAAGAAGTAATGCATGTACCTGCAACAGCATGGAAGCGTGAGGATTTGGATTTCATGACCTTCACAACAACAGATATCACAGAAAAAATCTATGTACCAGGTGAATGCGGCAAGGTTGAATTTATCCAGGTAGAAGCAAAGAAAAATGCTTAAAAAATGCAATTCTGACATCTGAAAAAGAATGTGCCTTGGCACATTCTCGCGCCGAGGCGCGGTTGCTTCTGCAACCATCTACCCCTGCGCCGAGTGCGCATCCCCGCGGAGCGTTTTTACTTCATAGGACACATTTTCCTATGAAGTAAAAAGGAGCTTCGACAGAAACACAGGTTTCTGCGAAGCTCCTTTTATGTAACCTATTTTTATCTTTGTGCCAAACGAGCCGCGAGCAGGACTTCCAGCCCTGCTCTGCGATCACAGTTAAACTGCTTAAAGTACTATTACAGCGGCATCAAATGCCTCCACTTTTCCGTCAAAAACCTTTTCTGTAAGCAGCTCCTGTTTTTGCGCATACTCCTTAAATTCCTTCGTATGATCGCTGCAATTGAAAATCAGGGCAATGGTTTCTTCCCCATTTTTTCTTATCAGAACGATTGTCTCATCTTCATCCCTTGTGATGGCTTCGGCCAATTCCCCTTCTACGATACAGGTATGTGCTTTTCGAACCTGCAGCAGTCGTTTATACCATTCAAACATCTCTTTATCCTGGTATTCTTCATCCCAGTACATGCCTCGTCTGCAGTCCGGATCATTTGCTCCAGGCATCGCATACTCATCCCCGTAATAAATCATAGGCATTCCCGGCAATAACAGTTGGAAGGCCGCTGCCAGATGCTGCTTTTTCTTATTGTCCTTACATAAATGTAAAAATCTTGCCGTATCATGGCTGTCGATCAGATTCCACATAAGAGGATAACATTTTTTGTGTAAGCGTCCTTTCAGGTATCCCAGATTCTGGACAAACTGGCTGACACTGATCTTTTCATCTGCAAGCAGATCTATCAGATTCAGATAAAAAGGATAATTCATGACCGTATCCCATTCATCTCCCTCCAGAAAATCTCCCGCATAATGCCAGATTTCCCCAATGATCAGCATATCCTTCTTTACTGCCTTGATTGCTCTTCGGAAACGTTTCCAGAAGAAATGACTGATTTCATCTCCTACATCCAGTCTCCATCCGTCAATATCACATTCCCTGATCCAATAGCATGCAACGTCCGTAATGTAGTTTGCAACCTCTGGATTTTTCAGATTCAGCTTTGGCATTCCACCATAATACCCAAAGCACAAGAAGTTCGGAATCTCTCCCCATTCGCCCTTCAGTGGCAATTCATCGATATAATACCAGTCCAGATATTTGGATTTTTCGCCCTTTTCCAGGATATCCTTAAATGCAAAAAACTCTTTTCCGGTATGGTTGAACACCGCATCCATAACCACCTTCATCCCGCGGTCATGTGCTTTTTGTACCAGCTCCTTAAGATCCTCCTTTGTTCCAAAGGAAGGATCGATTTCATAATAATCAATGGTATCGTACTTATGGCAGGAATCCGATTTGAAGCTGGGCGTCATATATATAACATCAATTCCCAGATCCTGAATATGATCCAGATGATCGATAATTCCTCTGAGGTCACCATGCAGATCATCCATAGGCGTAATGGGTGCTTTATACCAAAGCTTTTTGTCTACCGGCTGTGATGCTGCAAAACGGGATGGAAAGATCTGATACACGACCTTATTTGCTGCCCAATCCGGGACCTCAAACATTTCTTCCTCCCGAAGGTTCTGCGGACAGTCAAACATTCTGTCTCTGTTTGTGATAGATTCCTTATCAAACTCATAGTTGCCGTAATATACCTTTTCTCCCTGCATATCCGTAAATTCAAAGAAATAGCGGAGACAGATCAGGTGCATCCGAACCTGTGCTTCATAATAATCATTAAACTGTGAAGTAGCAACCTTTTTCATCACGATGGTCTTTCGCGTATCCTCACGCTCCATTGGGATATACTTATCCTCATAGTGAAGGATTATCTCCTTCATATCATCTTTCTTTACCTGCACGCGTATTACAAATAAATCCTTCTCGATTGCATAACAGAATCTCTTATCCATATCATGAAAAATTGCGGAATATTCCATAGTTTTTTTTCTCCTTCTGATGTATTCTTTTTCCGTTTTACAGAGACAAAATAAGTTCATGCATTACCGGTTTTACTTTGTTCAGATCGCCGCTTTCCGGACACTGAATGGCTACGATCAGTCCCTTCTTCGACAACACCATCGTCAGCTGTCCATAGGCACCGTCTGCGCGGTAGGAATCCTCATACGGATTTCTCCAAAACTGGTAGCCATAACCACAAACCCAGATATCGTTTCCGGGATTCGGTGTTTCGATCTGCTTTGCGGTTGCTTCTTTGATCCATGCAGGATCTACCAGCTGCTGTCCTTTCCATTTTCCATCCATCAGATATACCTGACCGATCTTAAGCATATTGGAAAGCGTCATGAACATGCCGCCGCCACCGATCGGATGTCCCTGAGGACAGTTTTCCCAGATCGGAAAGCCCTGTCCGAGGGGTTCAAAAAAGCGCTCATACAGATACTCTGAAAGCCGTTTTCCCACTGCCTTTTCCACCATACGGCCTGCCAGAATGCTGTCTGCCGTTGAATAGACGAATTCGCTGCCCGGCTGTACCTTTACGGGTCTGCTCAGCATATATTTGACGTAATCCGGCGCCCCGACACCTGCACGCCGGTTTGCGCCCATCAGATATGGTTCATGGAAACCGCTCGACATCATAAGAAGATGACGCAGACGAATTTCAAACAGCTCCGGCTGTGCATTTTCCGGAACCGCCTCCGGGAAAAACTCTGCCAGTCTGTCATCCAGTGACAGCTTACCATCGGCAATTGCCAGACCGACTGCTGTGCTCATATAGCTCTTTGTGTGAGAATAGATATTTCTCGCCTGATCCGGTGTAAAATGATGCTCCATCAGGATCTTTTCCCCGTCAGCAATTGCAATGCCTTCTACACCAAGCTGCTTGTCATAGACCTCTTTTACAAAATTGTAAAACTGCTTTTCCATAACCATACCCTCCATTTTGTAAATGCTGCAGCGCCTTGCGCCGCAGAAAACGCGTGTCAGAGCGTTTCTCAGCCCTTCGCTTTTTTTGCTTTTAGCCAGCTTTTGCAGACATCCGGATAGTTGGTGATGACGCCATCACAGCCCCACTCATACAAATTTTCCAGATCGTCCATATTGTTAATCGTCCAGACATTGACCTCGATGCCGTTCTTATGGCAGAGCTCTACCTCTTCCTTCGTCAGTCCTTCAACACCTGGATGATAACATTCAAACCCAAACTTTTTGCAGTAATAGCCTGCATTTGCGATACCGCCATTTTCCACGAGAGCACCGGTTTTCATATCCGGCATAAAATCCTTGCAGGAGAGTGCAGACAGATGGTTGAAGGAGGAAATGATGATCCGCTCCTTTAAGCCAAAGCGCTCGATCAGCTCCATCGTCTTTTTCTCCAGCTCCTCGTAATAGTACACGCTGCTCTTGATCTCCACGTTGGTAATCAGCGAATTGCCGGATGCCCATTCGCAGTATTCCTCAAAGGTCGGAATTGGCTGGAAGCCGTAGGTTTCCTGCCATTTTCCGCCTGCATTGCAGCTTTTTAACTCGCCTAAAGTGTAATCCCGTACATTTCCGGTAAAGTCCGTCAGGTCGTCCAAATATTCATCGTGGATAATGACAACCTCACCGTCCTTTGTGAGCTGGACATCCAGTTCGATTCCGTCACAGCCGCTTTCCAGAGCCTTCTGGAAAGCCAGCATCGTATTCTGCGGATATCTTCCGCTGAAACCTCTGTGTGCAAAAACCTTCATCGTCTTATTCGTCCTCTTCTGTCTCTTCCGGCATGGTAATATGCTCCTCCGCCGGATCGTCGTCTTCCTCTTGGTCAACTTCACTCGGCTTTGAGACATCTTCCATTGCATCGTCTACATCGTCAAATTCCTGATTTCCGTCCGATACCTTTTCCCGTACCTTTGCAATCTGTGCTACGGTTACGCCTGCATCCAGGTTGATCAGCTTCACGCCGGAGGTAATTCTTCCCAACTGGGAAACATCATCCATACGGATCTGAATGATAATGCCCTCTGTCGTGATCATCATGATCTCGTTTTCATCCGTAACGGCTTTTACACCGATGACATAGCCGGTCTTTTCCGTGATCTTATAGCACTTCACGCCCTTGCCGCCGCGGTGCTGTACCGTAAATTCGTCCATCGAGGTACGCTTGCCCATACCGTTTTCAGAAACGATCAGCAGCGAATCTCCCTGATGGTCTAACTGCATGCCGACAATTTCATCGTTGTCAGACAGCGTCATACCGATCACGCCCATCGACGTTCTGCCGGTATTTCTGACGTCGGTTTCCTTGAAACGAATGCACATGCCGTCTCTCGTTACGAGGAAAATCTCGCTGTCCGCATTCGTTACCTTCACCTCGATCAGTTCGTCGTCCTCCCGCAGGTTAATCGCCGCAAGGCCGTTCTTTCTGACGTTGCTGTATTCCAGAATCGGGGTCTTCTTGACAATACCCTTTCTGGTTACCATGAACAGGTTGTCGTCCTTTTCGTAATCCTTTACAGGAATGATTGCGGAAATTTTTTCTTCCGGAGCAAGCTGCAGCAGGTTGATGATTGCCGTACCCCGCGCAGTACGTCCGGCTTCCGGAATTTCATATGCTTTCAACCGATAAACACGTCCAAAATTCGTAAAGAACATCACATAATGATGTGTTGTCGTCATCAGAAGATCTGCGATAAAGTCTTCCTCGATCGTCTGCATACCCTTGATGCCTCTGCCGCCGCGGTTCTGCGCCTTAAAGTTATCGACGGTCATTCGCTTGATATAACCAAGGTTCGTCATGGCGATGATCGTATTCTCTCTCGGGATCATATCCTCCATGGAAATATCAAATTCATCATAGCCGATCTTACTTCTTCTGTCGTCTCCGTATTTGTCCTTGATCACAAGCAGCTCGCTGCGGATAACACCCAGCAGACGCTTCTCGTCCGCCAGAATTGCCTTTAATTCTGCAATTTTTTTCAAAAGCTCCTGATGCTCTGCTTCCAGCTTTTCATGCTCCAGACCGGTCAGCGCACGCAGACGCATATCGATAATTGCCTGTGCCTGTACATCGGTCAGACCAAAGCGTTCGATCAAACGATCCTTGGAGATCTGAGGGGTCTGGCTGCTGCGGATGATCTGGATGACCTCATCGATATGATCCTGTGCGATCAGCAAGCCCTGTAAAATATGGTCGCGCTCTTCGGCTTTATTTAAGTCATATTTTGTCCGTCTGGTAACGACATCTTCCTGATGGGCGATGTAGCATTTGAGCATATCCAGCAGGCTCAGCACCTTCGGCTGTCCATCTACCAGTGCCAGCATAATAACGCCAAAGGTATCCTGCATCTGGGTGTGCTTGTAAAGCTGATTTAAGATAACGTTTGCGTTCGCATCCCTGCGCAGCTCAATGACAACTCTGGTGCCCTCACGGTTGGATTCATCTCTCAGATCTGTGATGCCGTCAATACGCTTTTCTTTATGCAGATCTGCAATCTTCTCAATCAGCTTCGCCTTGTTTACCATGTAGGGAAGCTCCGTCACGATGATCTGGCTCTTGCCATTTGGAAGCGTCTCGATATTGGTCACGGCGCGGACACGGATTTTGCCGCGTCCTGTCCGGTATGCCTCTTCCACGCCGCGGGTTCCTAAAATCACGCCGCCGGTCGGGAAATCAGGCGCTTTGACGATGCCCATGATCTCTTCGATTTCGGTGTCGCGGTCTTCCAAAATGCGGTTGTCCATGATCTTTACGACCGCATCGACCACCTCCCGCAGGTTGTGGGGAGGGATGTTGGTCGCCATGCCGACTGCAATACCGGAGGTACCGTTTACCAGCAGATTCGGATAACGGGAGGGCAGTACAACCGGCTCTTTTTCCGTTTCATCGAAGTTCGGTTCAAAATCAACGGTGTCCTTGTTGATGTCCGCCAGCATCTCCATCGAGATCTTGGACAATCTCGCTTCGGTGTATCGCATCGCTGCAGGGCCGTCGCCATCCTCAGAGCCGAAGTTTCCGTGACCGTCAACAAGCGGATAACGGGTATTCCATTCCTGCGCCATATTGACCAGCGCTCCGTAGATAGAGCTGTCACCGTGAGGATGATATTTACCCATCGTATCACCGACGATACGCGCACATTTACGATGCGGCTTATCCGGTCCGTTATTTAACTCGATCATGGAGTACAGAACACGTCTCTGTACCGGCTTTAAGCCGTCGCGGACGTCCGGGAGGGCTCTGGCAGCGATTACGCTCATCGCATAATCGATGTAGGATTCCTCCATTTTTTTCTTCAGATCGACTTCTTCTATTTTGTCAAAAATATTATCTTCCATCTTTCCTCTTATCCAGCCGCCCAGGCGGCATTCCAATCAGTTTTCTAAATATCCAGATTCTTTACGAACTGAGCGTTCTCTTCGATAAACTTCCGGCGGGGTTCCACCTGGTCGCCCATCAGCGTTGTGAAGGTCAGATCCACTTCGGATTCCGTCTCTTCATCCATGCAGACCTTTAACAGGATTCTGTGCTCAGGATCCATAGTCGTCTCCCAGAGCTGTTCTGCATCCATCTCACCCAGACCTTTGTAACGCTGGATTTTGTTATTCTGATCTCTGCCGACCTCGTTGATAATCGCCGCCAGCTCTTCGTCGCTGTAGGCGTACCAAACCTTTTTATTCTTTTCCAGCTTATACAGCGGGGGCTTTGCCAGATAAACGTGTCCCTGCTTGATCAGCTCCGGCATAAACCGGTAAATAAAGGTCAGCATCAGCGTTGCGATATGCGCACCATCCACATCGGCATCCGTCATGATAACAATCTTATGATACCGCAGCTTGCTGATATCAAAGTCCTCATGAATTCCGGTTCCGAATGCGGTAATCATCGCCTTGATTTCGGCGTTGGAAAAAATCTTGTCCAGACGGGCTTTTTCTACGTTCAAAATCTTGCCGCGCAGGGGAAGGATCGCCTGCGTCGCACGGCTTCTCGCCTTCTTTGCAGAGCCGCCCGCGGAATCACCCTCTACGATGTAAATCTCGCAATTTTTCGGATCTTTATCCGAGCAGTCTGCCAGCTTGCCGGGCAGGGCTGTATTTTCCAGCGCAGTCTTTCTTCTCGTCAAATCCCGCGCCCTTCTTGCCGCTTCCCTTGCACGCTGCGCCAGAACGGACTTTTCTACAATCGTCTTTGCAACGGACGGGTTCTGCTCCAGAAAATACGTCAGCTGTTCGCTTACCACGCTGTCCACAGCGCTTCTCGCCTCGGAGTTTCCCAGCTTCTGTTTGGTCTGTCCCTCAAACTGAGGATCTTCAATCTTGACACTGATGATCGCAGTCAGACCTTCACGGATATCGTCGCCGGACAGGTTGGGCTCGTTATCCTTTAACAGTTTATTACTTCTCGCATAGTCGTTAAACGTCTTTGTCAGCGCATTCCTAAAGCCCACCAGATGCGTACCGCCCTCCGGCGTATTGATATTATTGACAAAAGAGAACACACTCTCGTTGTAGGAATCGTTGTGCTGCAGTGCAACCTCGACGTAAACATTGTTTTTCGTGCCCTCAAAGTACATTACCTTGTCATAAAGCGGAACCTTGCTGCCGTTTAGATAGGTGACGAACTCCCGGATACCGCCCTCGTAGTGGAAGGTTCTTGTGTGGGGCTCTTCCCCACGCAGGTCTGTCAGGGAAATCTTTAATCCCTTAGTCAGAAATGCCATTTCCCGCAGACGTGTCTTTAAAATATCAAATTCGTAAACCGTCGTCTCGATAAAAATCGTCGCATCCGGCTTAAACGTTACTTTTGTTCCGGTCTTTTCCAAATCGCAGGTTCCGATCTCCTTTAACGGATAGCAGACATGACCACGCTCGTAACGCTGCTTGTAAACCTTTCCGCCCTGACAGATTTCGACCTCCAGCCAGTCAGAAAGCGCATTTACAACGGATGCGCCTACGCCATGGAGACCGCCGGAAACCTTGTATCCGCCGCCGCCGAATTTACCGCCGGCGTGCAGGATCGTGAAAACAACCTCTACTGCAGGAATGCCCGCTTTGTGGTTGATTCCAACCGGAATGCCTCGTCCGTTATCGACAACCGTGATCGAGTTATCTTCGTTGATCGTTACTTCAATGTGGTCACAGAAGCCTGCCAGTGCCTCGTCCACCGCATTATCTACAATCTCGTAAACCAGGTGATGCAGACCTCTGGAAGAGGTGGAACCGATATACATGCCCGGCCGTTTGCGGACCGCTTCCAGACCCTCCAGAATCTGAATTTGATCTGCTCCGTATTCAACGCTCATTTATATTCCTCCATTCTGGCCGGCATCCACCGTCCCGTTTGCTACTCTGAAAACTTTATTGATCTCAAACCGGTTGTTGACAAAATCATCCAGACCGGTACAGGTAATAATCGTCTGAATGTCCCCGATACTGTTCAGCAGGTAATTCTGACGGTTGCTGTCCAGCTCCGACAACACGTCGTCTAATAAAAGCACCGGCGTATCCTTTGTCATCTTTTTGACAAGCTCAATCTCGGAAAGCTTCAAGGACAACGCCGCCGTCCTCTGCTGTCCCTGGGATCCGAATTTACGGATATCCACGCCGTCTGCCAGGAATGAAAAATCATCCCGGTGCGGACCCGTTGATGTCATCTTCAGTCGGATATCCCGCTCCTGGTTACGGTGCAGTGCCTCTGCAAAATTCTCGCTTGTCACATCCGGTTCATACACAACCTTTAAATGCTCCCTGCCTCCGGAAAGACGGCTGTGAATCTCTCCGATGATGTCGTTTAGCTGCTCCGTAAAGGTGATCCTTCTCTCGATCACCTGGCTGCCAAACGCCGCCATCTGGTCATCCCAGACCGACAGCGTATCCCGCAGGGACGGATTCTGGTAAATATCCTTTAACAGCCGGTTGCGCTGGTTCACAATCCGGTTGTAATGGTTTAAGTTGTACAGATATCCTGCATCCAGCTGACACAGCTCCATGTCAACGAAATGTCTGCGCTCTGCCGGACCGTTCTTGATAATGGACAGATCTTCCGGGGAAAAAAATACCACGTTCATAATGCCCAGAAGCTCCGCCGCTTTTTTGATGCGGGTCCCGTCAATCGCAATGCCCTTGGATTTGTTTTTCCGAAGGTGCATGTCGATGCGGATTTCGTCTTCTTTTTTCTCGAGATAGGCACGGATATGTGCCTCCTCTTCGTTGAAATTTACGATATCCTTATCCTTTGCGCCTTTATGGGACTTGGTTGTCGCACACAGATAAATTGCCTCTAAGATATTGGTTTTTCCCTGTGCGTTATCGCCGTATAAAATATTCGTCCCTCGGTCGAAGGAAAGGTTTAACAGGCTGTAATTCCGAAAATTGGATAATTCCAGCGATTTAATAACCATAGTTCCTCTTTCTGTCAGATCGGTGTATGGAAATTCACTCGATCTTTAAGGTCTGTCCGTCATATTCTACCACGTCTCCGGGCACCAGCTTTTTACCGCGTGCGGTTTCTACCTGTCCGTTTACTTTGACAAGCCCGTCTTGTACAGCGAATTTGGCGTCGACGCCGGACTCCACAAAGCCCGCTGCCTTTAAAGCCTGTCCAAGCTTGATAAATTCATCTCTGATCCGATAGGTCTGCATGAATCGTTCCTTCTTTCCTGCGCCATTTTCCGGCGCTTTTGCAGTTAAACAGTTGTAAAGTTAACAGGGAGAATCAGGTAAATGTAGCTGTTCTCCTCATTGCGGATAAAGCAGGGAGCCTTTGGATTAACCAGATAAATCGTGATCTGTTCATCGTCAATGACTCTCAGCGCATCGATCAAAAATCTCGGGTTGAAACCGATCATCAGATCCTTTCCGCTCTTTTCGATATCGATCTGCTCGTCCATGCTGCCGATGGCAGAGTTGATTTTCAGCTCCATCAGACCGTCTGTAATGTTAATAATGATCGGCTTTTTGTCGCCTTCCTTTACGAGCAGAGTCGCACGGTCGATACAGCTTAACAATTCACGCTTGTTGATTGTCACCTTTGTTTCATAATCGCTGGAAAGCATCTGGTCAATGCGGAAATATTCGCCTTCAATCAGTCTGGATACAACGGTTGTCTGATCAAATTCAAACACAACCTGATTGTCAGTAAAGAACAGGGATACATCTTTTTCTGTTTCACCGGAAAGAATCTTGCTGACTTCATTCAGGGTCTTACCCGGGATAACAACTTTCTGGGGTTCATAGGTATCCTTCAGCTGAATTTTCCGGATAGAAATGCGATGTCCGTCGAGGGAAACCACCTTCAGCTCATCGCCGTTAATTTCAAACAGTTCGCCGGTCATCAGACGGTTGTTATCGTTGTCAGCGATCGAGAAAATCGTCTGGCGGATAACTTCTTTCAATGTGAACTGAGAAACAACAATGCTGTTGCTGCGCTCTATTTCCGGCAGGTAAGCGAAATCATCGCTGCATTTTCCGGCAATGTTGAATTTCGCTTTTTCACAAGTTATCAGAGTTTGGTAGCTATTGTCAGAAAGTATCGTAATATCGTTATCGGGTAATTTTCTGACAATTTCAAGAAAAATCTTTGCGTCCAGCGCAATAACGCCAGGTTCTTCAATCGTGCCTTCTACAATGGTCTCAATGCCGAGTTCCATATCGTTGGCAGTCAGTTTGATACATCCCTGGGTACAGTCAACTAAAATGCATTCGAGGATTGTCATAGTTGTTTTGGCAGGAACTGCTTTGGAAACAACCTGAAGTCCGTTTAATAGCTCTGATTTCGGACAGATAAATTTCATATGTGAAAAACTCCCTTCTTTTAACTGTGTGTTCTGTGACTTATCCACATCCACTGGGTTTTCCAAAGACACCCGGCGTGCCATGACCTGCAGGAGCGCAAACAAAGATATAAATAATTAAATTCGTAATCTTTCTTAATAGGCGTTGTTGAAATGTGGATAAGTATCACAAGCCCTGTAAAACAGCGGAAAACAGGAAACGGTTATCCTGTGTACAACCTTAGGATAAGTCGGGGATTACGACCAGGTTATACACAGATCTTCTTTTTGATCGTTTCAACCTTGCTGGCCAATTCGTCGTTATTTTTTAACTCATCCTCAATTTTATTCACACCGTGGATAATTGTAGTGTGGTCTTTTTTGCCGAGCAGTTTGCCAATATTGACATAGGAAGTATCCGTCAGCTTCCTGCACAGATACATGACAACCTGACGCGGCTGAACGAATTCGGAGTTCCGTTTTTTGGAAGTAATATCTTCCGGACTAACGCCGAAGTGTTCCGCAACGACTTCTATAATCAGTTCCGGTGTGATTTCCTTTGGTTTGTCAGGATTTATAATGTCTTTTAAGGCGTCTTCTGCCAGTTCCATTGTAATTTCACTCTGGTTCTCAATCTTGGATTTGGCAATAATTCTATTAAAAGCGCCCTCCAGTTCCCGGATGTTGGACTTAATATTGGTAGCAATGTATTTAAAAATCTCATCATCGACGGGTTTATTACATTCCTCGGCGTTTTTGCGCAGGATCGCCATTCGTGTTTCATAGTCAGGCGGCTGGATGTCCGCAATCAGGCCCCAGTCGAAACGGGAACGGAAACGTTCTTCCAGGGTTTCCATTTCTTTTGGCGGCTTATCAGAGGACAGTACGATCTGTTTGCCTGCGGAATGCAGCACGTTAAAGGTGTGGAAAAATTCTTCCTGTGTACTTTCTTTTCCTATAATAAACTGAATATCGTCGATCATCAGGACATCTACAGTCCGGTATTTTTCGCGCAGCTTTGTCATGGCGGTCGCGTTACCGCTTCGGATGGATTCGATTACTTCGTTGGTAAAGGATTCCGAAGTGACATAAAGAACCTTCATATTCGGATTCTGCTCCAGGATGAAGTGACCGATGGAATGCATCAGATGCGTCTTTCCCAGACCGGCACCGCCATAGATAAACAGCGGATTGTAGGCATTTCCGGGAGATTCCGCAACTGCGAGACAGGCGGAATGAGCGAATTTGTTGTTATTGCCGACAATGAAGGTGTCGAACTTGTACTTGGGGTTTAAATTCGCCTGTTCGTAATTGATGTTATTTATATTAGAAGAGGGAGACTTTAAATCGGTATCCGTATCGGCGGCCTTCTCTTTTTCGAGGATGAATGAAATATCGTAATCATGATCCATCATCTCGGAAATGGTTACCTTAAAATAATTGCTGTACTTGTTGGAGATGTAGTTGAGGGCATGAGCCTGTCCGGTCGGAATCTGGATGTAGACAGTATCATCCTTTACATCATAAAACTGCAGGGGTTCAATCCAGGTATTATAGGAAATGTTGGTAAGATCATATTCCGTGTGGATTGTCTGCTTGATCATCTCCCAGTTTTCCCCAATAAAATGCATAAAAAGCCTCCTCATCTGTGACCGTCACTAAAGAAACCCCAAAAAAGGGTATAAAATCCCCTTTGAGATTTATTCTATTCTATAATAAACGAATTGTTCGAAAATGGCAAATGTTAATTACTCCACGGATCATGTCCACAAAAGCTGTGGATATCCCCAAACAGAGAGTAGTTGACGTGGATAATTATGAGGATTATGTGGATAAGTGGAATACACATATACACATTGTATTTTCTGGGGATTCTGTGGTTATGGTGGGGATAAATTCAGGGTTATCCACAAGTTTTCCACATTTTGTGGATAATGTTATGTAAATCTGTGGATCTGTGGATTCGAAAATCCACAGATGTTTATAAACTAGATCTTGTGGAAAAATTTTTTTGCCGATAACAATATCTTGTATTGTGTAAAATAACGATTTTGAAAAGATTTCTGTAGAAAAATTTTCCAGGTTCAAAAATCCTTTAAAATACAGGAAATTGCTTGACTTATCGAATTTCTGCCTATATAATGTCAATGATATTTTCCGATACATGTCATAAATATGCCTTATAGCAGATAAGGCCTGAAAGGGAGGTGTAGCTTTCATGAAGATGACATTTCAGCCTAAGAAAAGGCAGCGTTCCAAAGTACACGGCTTCAGAGCAAGAATGAGCAGTGCTGGCGGCAGAAAAGTATTAGCAGCCAGAAGAGCAAAAGGAAGAAAGAGATTATCCGCATAGGCCGCAGTTTTGTGGCCTATTTTCTCTATGGAGACAATTTCATGAGATTTACGCAGTCGTTGAGAAAGAACCGGCAGTTCCAGGAGGTTTACAAAAAAGGCGTTTCCCGCGCCAACAGGTATTTGGTCATGTATGTATTGGAGAATCATCAGGATGAAAACCTGCTTGGGATTTCCGTAAGTAAAAAAGTCGGCAACAGCGTGGTTCGGCATCGCGTGAAAAGGCTCGTAAAGGAAAGCTATCGATTACATGAGGATATATTTAATAGTGGTTTAAATATAGTAATCACAGCGCGGGCTTCTGCAGCATCCATTTCATTTGAACAGATGGAGAGCGCAGTATTACACCTTGGAAGGCTTCACCACATTATGAAAGAAGAAACCAAAACGGAATGTGAAGCCGATCAATCGAATTGAAAATGATGAAAACTATTCTGATCGCAATGATAAAATTCTACCGGCGGTATCTGTCTCCTTTAAAGACAACGAAATGTCCTTATTTTCCGACCTGTTCGGAATACGGACTGGAAGCCGTAGAGAAATATGGCGCGTTAAAAGGCGGACTGCTTGCCGTCTGGAGGATTTTAAGGTGCAATCCTTTTTCCAAAGGAGGGTATGATCCGGTCCCGTAAACCGGAATCAAAAAGCAGGAGGAAATATCATTGAATGCTATTTTATTAACACAGTATGGCGGCTCTATTCTTGGACCGATTGCCAAAGTGCTCGGCTGGATCATGAACGGCATATTCTGGGTGCTGGACAAAATCGGGATTCCGAATATTGGTCTGGCAATTATTATTTTTACGATCGTTATTTATCTGCTTCTGATGCCGTTTACCATTAAACAGCAGAAGTTCTCAAAGCTCAGCGCGAAGATGAACCCGGAGCTGCAGGCGATTCAGAAACGCTACGAAGGCAAGAAAGATAACGATTCCATGATGGCGATGCAGCAGGAGACCAAGGCTGTTTATGCAAAGTACGGCGTATCTCCCACCGGCAGCTGTGTGCAGATGCTGATTCAGATGCCGATCCTGTTTGCTCTGTATCGTGTGTTTATGAACGTACCGGCTTATGTAAACCAGGTAAAGGAAGCATTTTTCCCGATGGTGGAAAAGCTTGCCAACACAGCCGGCAGTGCAGAATTTTTAAGCAATTCGGAGAACTTCTCCAATGCAGCAATGTATGCAAAGCAGTTTACCAATGAGGCATTTACATCCGGTAATGCAGAGTACATTCAGAACACTTTTATTGATGTTTTGTATAAAGCATCGACTTCAGAATGGAAAAATCTGGCGGATCACTTCCCAACGCTGGCGACAGAGATCACGGATACCATGCAGAAGATGGAGCATTATAACAATTTCCTTGGTCTGAACATGGGTAACTCTCCGTCCTATACGGTACATGAAGCGATCGCAGCAGGCGCATGGCTGATGGTTGTTGCAGGTCTGGCAATTCCGGTTCTGTCTGCTTTAACCCAGTGGCTGAACGTTAAGCTGATGCCCCAGGCTTCCGATGCATCTTCCAATAATGACAACAGTAGCATGGCAGCTTCCATGAAGATGATGAATAACGTAATGCCGATCATGTCTGCGGTATTCTGTTATACATTGCCTTCCGGTATGGGTCTTTACTGGATCGCTGGTTCTGTTGTAAGAAGCGTGCAGCAGGTGCTGATCAACAAGCACATCGATAAGATGGATATTGACGCGCAGATCAAGAAAAATCTGGAAAAGCGGGATGCGAAGCTGCGCAAGCAGGGAATTGATCCTGCGAAGCTCAATAACTACGCCAATATGAGCACGAGAAATGTAAAAACCAGTTCTGCACCGGCCGCCACAAAGGCAAAAGCTCCTTCCATGACACAGGAACAGAAGGAAGAGGCAATGCGTAAGGCAACGGAATATTATAACAAAAATGCGGCCAAGCCCGGAAGTCTTGCTTCCAAGGCAAATATGGTAAGGGATTACAACGAGAAGAATAATAAGTAAATAACAGGAGGGGTCAGCATGGATTTCCAAAGATTTTCGGCAAAAACAGTTGGCGATGCGGTAACAGCGGCCTGCCAGCATTTTTTAGTGACAAGCGACAAGCTGGAATATGAAATTCTGGAAGAGGGCTCTACCGGCTTCCTTGGATTCAATGCAAAACCGGCAGTCATTCAGGCAAGGGTAAGGGTTACCGTTGAGGATAAGGCGCTTCAGTTTTTGAATGATGTATTTGCAGCCATGAAGATGGATGTTGTGATGGATATCGCTTACGATGAAGTTGAAAAACATTTAGACATCGATTTAAAGGGCGATGAAATGGGAATCCTGATCGGTAAGAGAGGACAGACGCTGGACTCTTTACAGTATCTGGTATCTCTGGTAGTAAATAAGGATTCTGAAGACTATATCCGCGTAAAGGTGGATACAGAAGATTACCGCAAGAGAAGAAAAGAAACCCTTGAAAATCTGGCAAAAAATATTGCCTATAAGGTAAAGCGCAGCAGAAGACCTGTAGCGCTGGAGCCGATGAATCCTTATGAGAGAAGGATCATTCATTCCGCTCTTCAGAATGATAAATATGTTACAACCCACAGCGAAGGAGAAGAACCTTACCGCCACGTTGTTGTAACGCTGAAGAAGAACGGTGAGAGATAAAGTATTTAGGAACCGGCGGTGTCAAAGCTGCCGGTTCTTTTTCATCGTATAGGAAACTTCGTTTCCATACGATAAAAACGCTCCGCGAGGATCGCACTGCGGCGCAGGGGTAGATGGTTGCTAAAGCAACCGAGCCTCGGCGCGAGAATGTGCCAAGGCACATTCTTTTTTATGGAGGTAATATGAAATCAGATACCATTGCAGCGATTGCAACGGCATTGTCTGATGCGGGAATCGGCATTATCCGCATCAGCGGTCCGGAGGCGATTGCGGTTGCGAACCGGGTTGTGGTCAATAAGAAAAAAGAACACACACTGAAAAACTGGCAGACACATACAATTCATTATGGTTTTGTCGAAGAAAACGGAACGATTCTGGATGAGGTTATGGTTTCTGTCATGAAAGCACCCAGAAGCTATACGACAGAGGACACGGTAGAGATCAACTGCCACGGCGGCGTGCTTTTAACCAAACGTGTGTTGGAGGCTGTTCTGCATGCCGGTGCGAGGATGGCGGAGCCGGGCGAATTTACGAAACGAGCGTTTTTGAGCGGCAGAATCGACTTATCCGAAGCTGAGGCGGTTATGGATCTGATTCAGGCGAAAAACCAGTTTTCGATGCAGGCGTCGATCAAACAGCTGCGCGGCTCGGTCGCAGAGAAAGTGAAGAGCCTGCGTGCGGCGCTTTTATATGAAATTGCATTTATCGAATCCGCGTTAGACGATCCGGAGCATATCAGTACAGAAGGCTATTCGGAAAAACTCGGCAAAATCACGCAGGAGCTTTTAGGAGAGATCGGAAAGCTGATCGCGTCCGCAGAGGACGGACTTTTACGTAAAGAAGGCATCCGCACCGTCATTGTCGGAAAGCCGAATGCTGGAAAATCTTCTCTGTTAAACCTGTTGGTTGGAGAAGAGCGCGCGATTGTAACGGATATCGCAGGCACGACGCGCGATGCCCTGGAGGAATCCATCCGGTTAAATGGAATCAGTTTGAATATCATCGATACGGCGGGAATCCGCAGCACGGATGATGTCGTGGAAAAAATCGGTGTAGAGCGTGCGATGCAGTATGCAAAAGAGGCAGATTTAATTCTGTATGTGGTTGATTCGTCGCGCCCGTTGGACGAAAATGACAGGCAGATTATTGAGATGATCCGGGATCAGAAGGTCATCGTACTGCTTAACAAATCAGATCTGGAAGCGGCTGTCAGCGAAACGGATTTGCAGGAGGCGTTCGGCGGCAGGGAGGTTTCCATGATCCGCACTTCTGCAAAGAAAAATGCCGGAATCGAGGAATTTGAGCAGCTTCTGGAGCAGATGTTTTTCCATGGAGAAATCCGTTCGGAGGACGAGGTGGTTATCACGAGCATGCGCCACAAAGAAGCCCTCTGCGAGGCGTATGACAGCCTGAAAATGGTTCAGAAAAGCCTGGAAGACGATATGCCGGAGGATTTCTATTCCATCGACCTGATGAGCGCGTACGCGTCTCTTGGTCGGATTATCGGGGAAGAGGTCGGTGATGATCTGGTAAACGAGATTTTTTCCAAATTTTGCATGGGAAAATGATCTGATCAGGTGTCGAAAAGTCTTGAAGAGATATTTTTGTGAAGTTGGAAAAAGCCAGGCAGCGAAAAGTCTCTGGGAAAAGGTTTCGTAAATGGTTTTCACCAGCGGCAGTGAGCAGGGGTGTAGAGCACTGCTCACAGAAATAGTTGCCGGAAACGCAGGATTCGTGTATGATTGGTGCAGAAAGTATGCGATGATTCATGACAAAAGAATGTTCGCAGAGCGTGCATTCTTTTGTTCATGACAATAGAATGCTTGCAGAGCGTGCATTCTATTGTTTAGGACAATGGAATGTTATATGGTGCGCATTCTATTGCAGAAAAGCACAGAAAATAAGGCGGAAAAGATGGCTCAGATAACAGAAAAAGTTGATGTATGTGTAATTGGGGCAGGTCATGCCGGATGTGAAGCGGCGCTGGCGTGCGCGAGAATGGGACTGGAAACGGTTATTTTTACGGTAAGCATCGAAAGTATTGCGCTGATGCCGTGCAATCCGAATATCGGAGGTTCTTCGAAAGGGCATCTTGTCCGGGAACTGGATGCGCTCGGCGGCGAGATGGGAAAAAATATCGATCATACCTTTATTCAGTCAAAGATGCTCAACGCGTCGAAGGGTCCTGCAGTGCATTCGCTGCGGGCGCAGGCGGATAAAGCGGAATACAGCAGACGGATGCGGCAGATTCTGGAAAATCAGGAGCATCTGGTTATCAAGCAGGCAGAAGTTTGCGATCTTTTATGGGATGATGTGGATGCAGACACGGTTTCCGGAAAAGCTGGTGCAACGAAAAAAATCCGTGGTGTGCGGACATTTACGGGAACGGTATACGAAGCCAAAGCGGTTATTTTGTGTACCGGAACCTACTTAAAGGCACGCTGCCTGTGCGGAGAATCCATCACCTATACCGGGCCGAACGGACTGCAGGCGGCAAATCACCTGACTGACAGCCTGAAAGAAATGGGCATTGCAATGCGCCGTTTCAAGACGGGAACGCCCGCGAGAATGGATAAAAGGAGTATTGATTTTTCCAAAATGGAAGAGCAGTTCGGAGATCCGAGGGTTGTGCCGTTTTCCTTTTCTACTGACCCGGAAAGCGTACAGATTGATCAGGATTCCTGCTGGCTCACCTATACGAACGAAAAAACGCATGAGATCATCCGGGCAAACCTGGATCGTTCTCCGATTTATGCAGGAATTATTGAAGGAACGGGACCGAGATATTGTCCGTCTATCGAGGATAAGGTTGTAAAATTTGCAGATAAAGAACGCCATCAGGTTTTTCTTGAGCCGGAGGGACGTTATACAAATGAAATGTATGTCGGTGGCATGTCATCTTCTTTGCCGGAGGATGTACAGCTTGCCATGTATCGGACGGTTCCAGGGCTGGAAAACTGCCGGATCGTGCGCAATGCATATGCGATTGAATATGATTGCATCGACGCAAGACAGCTGTACCCGACGTTGGAATTTAAGGATGTTGAGGGGCTTTTTTCGGCAGGACAGTTCAATGGAAGCAGCGGCTATGAGGAAGCGGCTTCCCAGGGCATTCTTGCAGGAATCAATGCGGGTCTGAAATGTCAGGGCAGGGAGCCGATGATTATCGACCGCTCGGAAGGCTATCTGGGCGTTCTGGTAGACGACCTTGTGACGAAGGAAAATACAGAACCGTACCGGATGATGACCTCGCGGTCGGAATACAGATTACTGCTTCGCCAGGACAATGCGGATCTGCGTCTGCGCAGAAAGGGCTATGAGGCTGGTCTGATTTCGGAAGAGCAGATGCAGTGGCTGGAACAGAAAGAACAGATGATTACACAGGAGATGGATCGTCTGAAAAAAACTGTGATCGGCGCATCGGCAGAGCATCAGAGGTTTTTGGAGAAAATGGGCAGTACACCTTTGAAGACGGCAGCGTCTCTGGCGGAGTTGATGTGCAGACCGGAACTTTCCTATGAAATGCTTGCAGAAATTGATCAGAATCGGAAGCTTTTACCGGCAGAGGTCATTGAGCAGGTAGAAATCGAAATCAAATATGAAGGTTATATTGAGCGCCAGAAGCGACAGGTAGATCAGTACAAGAAGATGGAAAAGCATAAAATCCCGAATTGGATGGATTATGATGAGGTTCCGAGCCTGCGTCTGGAGGCAAGACAGAAGTTAAAAGCGTTCCGTCCGGTATCGGTTGGACAGGCTTCCAGAATTTCCGGCGTTTCCCCAGCAGATATTTCCGTGCTTTTGGTATATTTGGAGCATGAAAGTCATATGCGCGATTTGAAGAAAGAATAGGAGAACATATGTTCTATGTACGGAATGGATCAATTTGAAAATGAATTAAAAGAATTGCGGATCGTTCTTTCGGATGTCCAGAAGCAGCAGTTCGAGGAATATTATAAGCTTCTGGTGGAATGGAACGAAGTAATGAATCTGACGGCGATCACAGATTACAAAGATGTAATGAAAAAGCATTTTTTCGACAGTCTGACGGTTGTTCGTGCCTATCCGGAAATCCTGACGGAGGTGGTTTCCGTTATTGATATCGGAACCGGCGCAGGTTTTCCGGGAATTCCGCTGAAAATTGCATTTCCGCAGATTCGACTGACTTTACTGGATTCTTTACAAAAACGATTGAAGTTTTTACAGGAGGTTTCTGATAAGCTGGAATTAGGTGAGATCCAGATGCTTCATGGCAGAGCAGAGGACTATGCAAAACAGCCGGAGTTCAGAGAGCATTTCGATTTATGTGTTTCAAGAGCAGTAGCAAATTTATCAACGCTTTCTGAGCTGTGTCTTCCTTATGTAAAAGAAAACGGTAAATTCATTCCTTATAAGGCAGAAAAAGCGGAGGCGGAAATTGAAGCGGCACAGAAAGCGGTCGATCTTCTTGGCGGAGAAATATCTGATAAGATCGAGTTCCAGCTTCCGGGCGGAGATATGGGAAGAACGCTGGTTGTGATTGATAAGATTAAGAAGACGCCGAAAAAATATCCGAGAAAAGCAGGTACACCGGCGAAGATGCCGATTGTCTGAGTTGGTCAACATGAGAAGGAGATGTTTCACGTGAAACATCTCCTTTTTTATAATCCTCAAATGTTTCACGTGAAACATTGACCGGACAAGTCGGAACGAAAAATAGAGACATATCGCGAAAGAGAGGAGCAGTAGTGCGTTTCAAAGATTAGACTGAAATAAGAATATCGTGTAAGATTGAAAATTTCCTTTTTACGTCAAAAAACGGAACTGCTGAAAAAAAGTGCATTCCTTTTTACAAATTTATAACTATTAGCAATGGCATTCTTGAAATGTTGATGTTATAATAAATGATGTGAATTTGAAACGGTAAGAGAAGAAGTCGTGAAACGACACGAGGTGTATGAATTTCAATGGGGAGAGCAATAGCAATTGCGAACCAGAAGGGCGGCGTTGGTAAAACAACGACAGCAATCAATCTGTCAGCCTGTCTGGCGGCGAAAAGAAAAAAAGTATTAGTTATTGACATGGATCCACAGGGAAATACGACCAGTGGATTCGGCGTCGAAAAAAATGAACTGGAAAACACAGTTTATGAATTGATTCTTGGTGAGTGTTCGGTAGAAGAGTGTCTGATCAAGAATGTTGTTAAGAATGTCTCAATTATTCCGTCAAATGTCAATCTTGCCGCAGCGGAGATTGAACTGATTGGAGTAGATAAAAAAGAGTACATTTTGAAAAATGAAATCGACTGGATTCGAGATCAGTACGATTTTATCATCATCGATTGCCCGCCGTCGCTCAGCATGCTGACGATCAATGCGATGACGACAGCGGATACAGTTCTTGTTCCGATTCAGTGCGAATACTATGCGCTGGAGGGATTGAGTCAGCTGATCCATACCGTAAATCTGGTAAGAGAACGTCTGAATCCGACTCTGGATATCGAAGGTATCGTATTTACCATGTATGATGCGAGAACAAATCTTTCGATGCAGGTCGTTGAAAATGTCAAGGATCATCTGAATCAAAAGGTTTACAAGACGATGATTCCCAGAAATATTCGACTTGCAGAGGCACCGAGTTATGGAATGCCGATCAATCTTTATGATGCAAAGTCAGCAGGAGCAGAGAGCTATATGGCACTTGCGGATGAAGTCATAAAGAGAAAGGGTATATAATGGCGTTGAAAAGAGGATTAGGAAAAGGACTGGATTCTCTGATTCCGACAAATGTGATGATGGAGTCAGAGGTAAAGCATGCTACAGTTTCGACCGCCTCATCACCTGAGGAGGGAAAAGACGGCACTCTGATGGTAAAGCTGTCAAAGGTAGAGCCGAATCGAGAACAGCCCCGTAAAAATTTTGATGAAGATTCTTTACAGGAATTGGCAGAATCTTTAAAACAATTCGGAATGCTGCAGCCGATTCTTGTACAGAACCGTGGTGATTATTATGAAATCATCGCAGGAGAGCGCAGATGGAGAGCTGCCAAAATCGCCGGATTAAAAGAGGTTCCGGTTATTGTCAGAGAATTGACAGATCAGGAAATTGTTGAAATTTCTCTGATTGAAAATATTCAGAGAGAGGATTTAAATCCGATCGAAGAAGCACAGGCTTATAAGAGACTGCTGACAGAGTTTCATTTAAAGCAGGATGAAGTAGCGGAGCGGGTTTCCAAGAGCAGAACTGCCGTTACAAACTCCATGCGTCTGCTCAAATTGTGCGATGAAGTACAGAAGATGGTAGTGGACGATATGATCAGCACCGGACATGCAAGAGCGCTGATCAGCATTGAAGATCCGGAAGAACAGTATCTGATCGCACAGAAAATCTTTGATGAAAAGCTGAGTGTCCGCGAGGTGGAAAAGCTGGTAAAAGATCTGCACAAGCCGCCGAAGCCGCCGAAGGAAGAAAATAAGACGCTGCAGGCAATTTATCAGGAGATCTCCGAACGGTTGAAGCAGAGTCTGAGTACAAAGGTATCTGTGAGCGCAAAACAGAACGGCGCGGGTAAGATAGAAATTGAATTTTATAATCATGAAGATCTGGAACGCCTGCTGGAGCGGATCACGGGTTAAAGTTGTGAGACGGTAAGATAAATTACCGAAATACCGTAAGAAAGGAAAGAAAAACAATGACAAGCCCGTTGATGGAATATCTCGGAATAGCAGGATTGGATATTGCGTGGCTGTTTATCGGAATTTTTGTTGTATTGCTGATTCTTCTGGTTTTAATCATTGTACAGTTTGCAAAGTACAAAAAGCTGAAGAAAAAGTACGACAAATTTATGAAAGGCAAAGACGGAAAGAGCCTGGAAAAGGATATTATCGCTCTGTTTGAGGATAATAAATTTATCAAAAGCGAGAGTGAGAAGAATCGAAAGGACATCCGCAATATCCTGAAAAAACTGGAATTCTGTTATCAGAAGGCCGGACTGGTAAAATACGATGCCTATAACCAGATGGGCGGTAATCTGAGCTTTTGCCTGTGCATGCTGAATGAGAGAAACAGCGGATTTATTTTAAATTCCGTACACAGCAGTGACGGCTGCTATACCTACACGAAGGAAATCAAAAACGGCGAATGTGAAATCGCCCTTGGTGAAGAAGAAAGAAAAGCGCTGAATATGGCGATTGGATTTTAAGGAGGAAGAGTCATGATCGATATCAAATTTTTAAGAGAAAATCCGGAAGTGGTAAAAGAAAATATCCGGAAAAAATTCCAGGATGAAAAGCTTCCGCTGGTAGATGAAGTAATCGAACTGGACGCACAGAGCAGAACTGCACAGAAGGAAGCAGATGATCTGCGTGCCAACAGAAATAAGATTTCCAAAGAAATCGGTAAACTGATGGGCCAGGGTAAGAAAGAAGAAGCCATGGCGATGAAGGAACAGGTCAATGCAGATGCAAAGAGACTTTCTGAGCTGGAAGCACAGGAAGAAGAGCTGCAGGCAAGAATCCTGAAAATCATGATGACCATCCCCAACATTATCGATCCTTCTGTTCCGATCGGTAAAAACGATACCGAGAACGTAGAGGTTCAGAGATATGGCGAGCCGGTTGTTCCGGATTTCGAAATTCCTTATCATACAGAGATCATGGAGAGCTTTGACGGTATTGACTTAGACAGCGCAAGAAAGGTTGCAGGAAACGGTTTCTACTATCTGATGGGCGATATTGCAAGACTGCATTCTGCAGTTATCGCATATGCAAGAGATTTCATGATTAACAGAGGATTTACCTACTGTGTACCTCCTTTCATGATCAGAAGCAATGTTGTAACAGGCGTTATGAGCTTTGCGGAAATGGATGCTATGATGTACAAGATCGAAGGCGAAGATCTTTACCTGATTGGTACTTCTGAGCATTCCATGATCGGTAAGTTTATTGATACCATCATTCCGGAAGAAGAGCTGCCTAAGACTCTGACCAGCTATTCTCCTTGCTTCCGTAAGGAAAAAGGCGCACACGGTCTGGAAGAGAGAGGCGTATACAGAATCCATCAGTTCGAAAAGCAGGAAATGATCGTTGTGTGCAAGCCTGAAGATTCCAAAATGTGGTTTGACAAGCTGTGGCAGAACACTGTAGATCTGTTCAGAAGCATGGATATTCCGGTAAGAACCTTGGAATGCTGCTCCGGTGACCTGGCTGACTTGAAAGTGAAATCTGTAGACGTAGAAGCATGGTCCCCGAGACAGAAGAAGTATTTCGAAGTCGGCAGCTGCTCCAACCTGGGCGATGCGCAGGCAAGAAGACTGAAGATCCGTGTAAATGGTGAAAACGGAAAATACTTTGCACATACACTGAATAATACAGTAGTAGCGCCTCCGAGAATGCTGATTGCTTTCCTGGAGAATAACCTGCAGGCAGACGGCTCTGTCAGAATTCCTGAAGTGCTGCAGCCTTACATGGGCGGAATGAAAGAAATTCGCAAAAAATAATTATGTAAACTAAAATAAACAAAAAGTGAGGTGAGATTCTTGCACAAATTTTTGAGAGCAGTGGGATTCAGTCAGTATACAGAAAAGAAACAGGTTCAAAAGCTGATCCGGGATATCATTATTCATGCGGATGAGCGCAGCTATACGACCGTTGGGAAAAAGACGCTGGTTGCAGAATTTGACAGGAATTTCGCCGAAGATATCGGAATAGCAGTGTGCGGAGAATTTGATGAGGACGATACGTACAGTTTCGATTATTATCTTCCGTACCTGCGCTCCGATCTTGTCAGTACAGCAGAGGATATCTCAATCGAGCGCCACGCAGCGAAGGAGTCCTATGCGGGAATTTGCGACGATCCGAAGGTTGGTGTTTCCCTGATTTTTTACCTGCAAAATATGATTTCTTATCTGAAGTTGCAGGGAGAGGGCAAGATCCCGGCAAAGGGCACTTCTCTGAACCTTTCTGCACTTTCTTGCCAGGGAACGATCATGATGCCGATTCAGAAGACGGAATGGCAGAAAAAGAAGATCGCTAAGGACGCGGTGCAGAGAAACCGTCTGATTCAAGCTGCACGCGGCGGCGATGAAGAAGCGATGGAAAGCCTGACGTTAGAAGATATGGACACCTACACGTCCATTTCCAGAAAAATTCAAAAAGCCGATATTTTCAGTCTTGTAGATACGTATTTCATGCCGTATGGTGTGGAATGTGACCAGTATTCTGTTCTGGGTGAAATCACGGATATGAAGCTTGTAACCAACGGACTGACGGGCGAAAAGGTACATATTCTGACCCTGTGTTGCAACGACCTGAATTTAAAGGTTGCAATCAACAGCATTGATCTGCTGGGCGAACCTGCTGTCGGACGCCGCTTCAAGGGCAGCGTGTGGTTGCAGGGACAGGTGAATTTCCCGGAAGAGTCGTAGAAGAGTTCACGGACAGCGTAAAGTATTTGACTTGTACAGATAATTTCTGTATAATAAATTTGTTTATGGAACTGTTTTTTGTGTGACGAATCGAATAGGTGTTACTTCTAAGAAGCAACCATGGTTAAAGCCGTGAAACCTAAAAAAGCGGAAGCCATGGTTATACCCGATAAAAGCAAAATGGGGATAAGTCAGAGTTCGATTCCAGCTGGACTGCTGAAAATGTCAAAGTAAAAAGAAACGAAAAACCGTCATTCAAAAAAATGAATTGAAAGAAATGGAAACCGTATCCAAAGTGGCTGAAAGCCCATAAATACGGCATTTGTTCTCATAGTTAAATGGATATAACAAGTGCCTCCTAAGCACTAGTTGTGGGTTCGATTCCCGCTGGGAACATACGAAAAAACGGTAATGATAGCATAAGTCATTACCGCTTTTTCTTTTTTAAAAGCAAATCCGGGTGACAAGTTGCCACCCGGAATGGTAAACGCACCATAGCAAGTACCTTGACAATCTTAAGCCGCTTTTGCGGCCTGATATAAATTTTATTTTCGAATGCTTTCCGGAAGCGCTGGTGACTAGGGGAGCAGTTCTTCCAAAAAGCTTCAGGCTGTGTCTTCCATGTGCTCCGGGATCACGGTCAGCAAATACTTAAAGTATTCGTATGGCTTCAGGTTGTTGGACTTTACTGTTTCTGCAATACTGTAGATCACAGCGAAGGTCTTTGCCCCGTTTATAGTATCAATGACCTGCCAGTTCTTCTTTTTATGTGCTTAAGAACATAAAAAGAAGAACTGGATGTTCCATAACACAGCAAGAGGAGCCGAAGCAAGTGCCCTTGTCTACAGCATTCCAGAGACAGCCAAACTGAATAACCTGCGCCCGTACTATTACTTCAGACATATCCTGACAGGCTGCCGAAGCTGTGCGATAAAAAAGGAAATATAGATCCGGCAAAACTGAACTTTCTGATGCCCTGGTCAGCAGAACTTCCGGAGGAATGCCGAAAACCACGTCACTCATAAGGGTGGCGTTGATTTTTAGTGTACGCGCAGGATTTGACGTTTACGATATAATTTGTATATGTATATCATGCAATGAAGAGGGTATATATCTAAAAAAGTAAATATAAAAATACAATAGTCCGGTCATGCTCTTATGTGAGACAAATCATGTGCTTGAATCAGATTACAGTGAAGTGATTGTGGTTGGAGCCGGTACGGATGCGATTCATCAATCCGGTAAGTGGTACACAAATGAAAAGATTAACCAGATGCTTATGGAAAGACATCTTATCAAGATGGCAAGACGCGGATCTCACAAGAATCACATTAAAAGACAGAGAAAACGTACAGAAGATGCTGATGTACAGTTTGCACAGTCATTTGAAAAACTTATATTGATGGCAACATGGTCAACTGGAATTGGAGGACAAGAATATGGTAAAGAAAATTATGCGGGATCCATTGTTTCTCGCTCAGAAATCTACAGAAGCAACGGAAGCAGACAAACAGCTGATTACAGACCTGCTTGATACATTAAGGGTAAATCTTGATCATTGTGTTGGCATGGCAGCCAATATGATTGGTGTGAAGAAAAATATCATTGTGGTGGCAGCAGGTCCATTTCAATTTGCTATGGTAAATCCGGTTATTACAAAGAAGACCGGAGCATTTCAGACAGAAGAAGGATGCCTCTCTCTGGAAGGGACTCGTCCGTGTACAAGATATAAAGAGCTTGCAATACTAAGTGATCGCAACAGAATTATGCAGAAACATGATCTGGAAGAAACTAATGCCAGATGGAATGAATATTTAAATGGATAGAGGATAAGGAGTAATACATGGACGAATATAAACCACCTTTTACAATTACAAACAGTATATTATCTCATGTGGCATCTGTATCTGAAAAAGTTGGGCGTATTACTGTAATGAGTAATATGGAAAACAAACCTCATCTAAGGAAAAATAACAGGATCAAATCCATTCATTCGTCTTTAAAGATCGAGGCAAATTCTCTTTCGTTAAGCCAGGTGCGCGATGTTATTAACGGGAAATTAGTTCTTGGAGAGGCAAAAGAAATACAGGAAGTAAAGAATGCATATAATGCCTATGAAAAAATAGCTGAAATAGATCCTTACAGCATAGAAGAATTAAAGAAATTTCATGGTATTATGACAAAATACATCGTAGAGGAATCCGGTGATTTTCGCAGTGGAGAAGAAGGTGTATTTAATGGTGAAGAGTGCATATTCATGGCTCCACCGGCACGTTTTGTTCCACAATTGATGAATGAATTATTTGACTGGATGAAGGAAGTAAAAGACCAGATGCATCCGCTGATTTTGAGCAGCATATTTCATTATGAATTCGTATTTATTCATCCCTTTACAGATGGTAATGGCAGGATGGCAAGGCTGTGGCATACAGCTATTTTGGCCAAATGGAACCCTGTTTTTGAATATATTCCGATAGAAAGCCAAATTGAAAAATTCCAGGATGATTATTACGATGCGATTGCAAAATGCCATGTAGAGGGAGAATCTACGGTATTTATTGAATTCATGCTGACTCAAATAGATAATATTTTAGAGGAACTTTTGAATCAGATGACAAATAGCACCACGGATGACGCTATTCTTGACGCTGATGGCGCTAATCATGGCGCTGATAATATGGAAAGTAGGTTGCTATCAGGTTTGAAACAGAATCCGTATATTACACAGACAGATTTAGCTAAAGAATTATCGTTGTCAAGGAGAACTGTCCAGAGAATCATGAAAGAACTGATGAATGACGGCAAGATAAAGAGAGTAGGTTCGACCAGAACAGGTCATTGGGAAATAAATGATTGATGCAAAGGCATAGCCTTGAAATGGCCGAAGCCCTTTCAGGATGTCTTCAGTTGTTACTTTTATTACTGGCCAGATGTGTGTGGCGCAAGCCATCTTACATCTGCTTGATTACCCACCCTAACAGCGGGATGATGATGTCAAGGCTGCGAAGCACCGCCAGCGGCGGCCCGACCTTGATATTAGCAGCACGGTGTTATACCTGTATCAGGCAACGTGATCAGTCATCATGCCCCACATAAAACAGGCAAGCTCACGTGCAATCGCTGTTTTAGCTACATTGGGTTTCTTGCTTTTTCCAAGAACCATTTTGTAGTATCGGCGCCTTAAGCGTTCATTGGCTTTATCTGCATAAGCAATAATTTGTGGCGAAGACAAAACGCAAGAATCTGCTGTTTGACCTTCTTAAGTGCCAGTTTATGATCATCCCTCATACGGAGAAATTCTTTCTGTAAAACTTTCTTTGTGTACATCCATTCCTACGTAAACTGTGTTATAATTCATTTGATGACCTCCCTTTGTATGCGGTAATCCCTGTTACCATTGACTTTGACAATCTTTAGTATACAGGCAAATCCACGAACCTACAATGTGGAGGTCATTACATATTGTCTATTCATTCCATTTCCGTCATGTTGGCGATATGAAAAATCATTATGCAATTATTGGAATGGCTCATGTTGCAGAGGATTATCCTTTATATTATGATGCGATGAATGAAAAAGGAGTGGCAATGGCAGGTCTGAATTTTGTCGGAAATGCTGTTTATTCCGAGGTTCAACCAGATGTGGAAAATATTGCACAGTTTGAATTTATTCCATGGATTTTAAGTCAGTGTGCTTCTTTAGCAGAAGTTCGTAAGCTTCTTAATCGAATTAATATTGTTAATACTCCTTTCAGTGAGCAATTGCCATTAGCACAATTACATTGGATTATCGCTGATGAAAATGAATCAATTACTGTAGAGTCTATGTCAGATGGTCTACATATTTACGATAATCCTGTAGGAGTGCTTACGAATAATCCGCCATTTCCACAGCAGATGTTTCAATTAAATAATTATATGTATTTATCCCCAAAGCACCCCAAAAACACTTTTGGAGGAAATTTGGCTCTTAATGCATATAGTAGAGGTATGGGAGGTTTAGGTCTTCCGGGAGATCTTTCATATTCTTCTCGTTTTGTGCGTGTGGCTTTTACAAAGGTAAATGCAATTTCAGGTGAATCTGAGGAAGAAAGTGTTAGTCAGTTCTTTCACATTCTTGGATCTGTGGATCAGCAACGTGGATGTTGCGAAGTGACTGATGGAAAATATGAAATCACATTGTATACATTTTGTTGTAATGTTATTAAAGGTATCTATTATTATAATACTTATGAAAATCATCAGATCAGTGCGGTAGATATGCATGCAGAGGATCTGGAAAGTAATAAATTGATTTGTTATCCAGTAATTCAAGGGGAACGAATCAATTATCAAAATAAATAGTATTTTGAATATAGAGCTGACGTAGAAAGAAGAGGTGGAATACATATGAAGCAAGATACCTTAGAAGGAAAAGCAAAAACAACAAATGGAATAAAACGATTGTGCTTTTCCATAATCTGTATTTTTCTTGAAGTGATTTTTATTATTACTATCGTAACGCGCTTGAATGAATATGCAGAAATCATAAATTTATTTACCAGAATTTTAAGTGGAATCTTAGTTTTGAGATTGTATGCGTCAGATAAGACATCTTCTATGAAAATGCCTTGGGTCATTTTAATTCTGATTTTCCCAATTATGGGTGTAGGCCTGTATTTATTGATTGGCTTGAATGGTGGCACGCATAAAATGCGTGAGCGATATGCAGAAATTGATAGCAAATTGTTACCAATGCTTCCAGACAATCAGGAGTGTTTAAGCAGAATAAAAGAAAAGATTCCGAAAGCAGGAAATATTGCAAGTTACATACAAAGAAATTCGTGGTATCCAGTCTATCAGAATACGGATATCAAGTATTTTGATGAAGCAGTGAAGGGATTAGAGGCACAGCTTGAAGAACTTGCGAAAGCACAAAAGTTTATCTTCATGGAATATCATGCGATAGAAGATGCTGAAGCTTGGCATAAGATTCAAGATGTTCTGGAAGAGAGAGTAAAAGCCGGTGTGGAAGTCAGGGTATTCTATGATGATATGGGGTCTATAGGTTTTATTAACACAGATTTTGTAAAAAAGATGGAGAGTATAGGAATTCATTGTCGTGTATTCAATCCATTTGTGCCAGGCTTAAATCTATTTTTGAACAATCGTGATCACAGAAAAATAACGGTAATTGATGGAAAAGTTGGATTTACAGGTGGATATAATCTTGCAAATGAATACTTTAATTATACGCATCCGTATGGGCAGTGGAAAGATACCGGTATTCGTTTAGAAGGAGATGCTGTTCAGTCGCTTACAGTGACATTTTTAGAAATGTGGAATGCTGTTAGTGAAAAAGCTACGAATGATACTGATTTTAGTAAATACATTATTCATTACGATTATAAAGCACAGCAAACAGGTTTTGTTCAGCCTTATGCAGACAGTCCTATGGATAATGAGCAGGTCGGAGAAGAAGTTTATATCAGTATGATAAATAAGGCCGAAAATTACTGTTGGTTTATGACACCATATCTAATTATAACAGACGAAATGACACATGCGTTATGTCTGGCTGCTAAGCGAGGAGTAGACGTAAGAATTATCACACCAGGAATTCCTGATAAAAAATTCATTTATAATATAACTCGCTCTTTTTATCATGGATTGGTTAAACATGGAGTGCGAGTTTATGAATGGACACCAGGATTTTGCCATGCAAAAATGAGTATAGTGGATGACTGTATGGCAACCTGTGGAACAATCAATCTGGATTATAGAAGCTTATATCATCATTTTGAAAACGGCTGTTTTATGGCAGATTGTCAGGCAGTTGTGGAAATTAAAAATGATCTGATAAGAACGATGGGAGAATGTCGTGATGTAACGGATCAATATTGTACTGGGCGCAGTGCATATTTGCGACTGGGACAATTATTTATGAGATTATTTGCTGGATTGTTATAAGAATTTAGTGAAACGACCTTTCAAAAAATAGTTGATTTTGAGAGGTCGTTTTTGTTATGTCTGATTGCCGGTACAGGAAATTTACATGGATAAAATTAATTCTGTTGAGGTAAAATTGAGGTTGACTTTGTATTGTATAGACATAAGATGAAAAAAAGTCAGGTGATGTGCGATGGGAAAACGTAAGATATGTAAAATTGTTTTTGTTATACTGTCAATTTTTTTATGTGTGGTTTTTTATGAATTATTTGGAATCTGTATTGCATATAAAAAACAGCCAGAAGTGTCTAATACCATCAAAAAAGAAACACAAAATGATTCATGGAACGAACGCAGCGAGAATATGGAACGAGCAGTGATCATAGAAAAAAATCCAGAAGCACTTTTACAAAGAGTGCGTTTGATCCGAAATGCAAAAGAAGACATTATTCTTTCTACTTTTGCATTTCAATCAGATGAAAGTGGAAAATTGATCTTAGGAGCACTGCATGATGCGGCAGACAGAGGTGTGCATGTTCGTCTGTTAGTAGATGGAATGGAGAGCTGGGTTGATATGGAAGGCAATCCGTATTTCTATGGATTATCTTCCCATGAGAATGTTGAAATTAAACTGTATAATAAGGCCAATCTGTTGAAACCATGGAAGATGATGGGGAGAATGCATGATAAATATTTGATTGCAGATGGTAAGACATATATTCTTGGTGGAAGAAATACATACAATTATTTCCTGGGTGATTTTCTGGGACATAAGAACTATGACAGAGATGTGTTAGTGGTTTGCGATGAACCTGAGAAAGAAAATTCAGTTAACCAGTTGTTAGAGTATTTTGAAACGATATGGGAACAAGAAGACAGTGGTTATTTTCATGACAATAAAAAACTGGCAAATAGAAAATCTGTAAAGAACGCAGTTTTAGAGCTGCAGAACGGCTATCAGAAATATTTTGAAGAGAATAAGGAAAGAATCTGCGATACCGATTACACGGACGAAACTTTTGAGACAGAAAAGATTGCATTAGTGTCAAATCCTATTCACACAGGTTCCAAAGAACCAGTAGTGTGGTATCAGTTGGGAGAATTGATGAAAAATGCAAAAAATCGTGTGAAGATCCACACGCCATATATTATCTGTAATGATATGATGTATAATACATGGGAGGAGATTGCAGAGAACGTTTCAGATTTTTCTATCATGACAAATTCAGTTGCGAATAATGGGAATCCATTTGGGGCTGCCGATTATGCGAAAAACAGAAATAGAATCTTAAGTACAGGAATTAATATCTGGGAATATGAAGGCGGTTATTCATACCACGGAAAAAGTATTCTGATTGACGATGATCTGTCTGTAATCGGTTCCTTTAATATGGACATGAGAAGTGCATATCTGGATACGGAACTGATGCTTGTAATTCGCAGTAAAGATATTAATAAACAGTTGGAAGAGGGCATGATGGAATATGAAAGAGTGTCCCGCCAGGTATTGGAAGATGGAACCTATCGTGATCCATATCATGTAGAGCCAATCGAATTAACAAAGAAACGTCAGAGAAAAATATTTTTGGTACAGCATCTGCTTGGATGGGCAAGGTATCTGTTTTAATAAGGAGGAAGGAAAACGTGTTTCAAATATTGATTGTAGAAGATGATAAAGAATTAAGCCAGCTATTCCAAAAAGTGCTTGAGAAGAATGGATATCAAGTCAAAAGTGCATCGGATGGAGCACAGGCATTAGAAGTATTGGATAAGGAATATATTGATCTGATCATTTCTGATATTATGATGCCGGTTATGGATGGCTATGAACTGGTGTCAGAACTTCGTTCAGCAGGATATCAGATACCAGTGCTTATGATCACTGCGAAAGGTTCCTTTGATGATATGCGCCAGGGATTTCTTTCGGGAAGTGACGATTATATGGTAAAACCGGTAAATGTGAATGAAATGGTTTTAAGAGTCGGAGCACTGCTTCGCC
>ENA-OQLI01000200-OQLI01000200.1-human-gut-metagenome-genome-assembly--contig:-NODE-200-length-88315-cov-18.626933_pt1 | contig 88315 bp, 65 predicted proteins | sample MGYA00242805_ERZ504812 | MGnify/ENA primary metagenome ERZ504812 (study PRJEB26092, sample SAMD00036430) | human gut metagenome | host: Homo sapiens | study: EMG produced TPA metagenomics assembly of... | reverse complement strand
TCTTATCCAACTGGATCACGCCTGTTTCCAGTCGGGAGGTTTTCACAAGGGCCTGAAAGAGAAAGTCCAGCTTATCCGTCTGGCTGCGGATTCCCCGGATAAAGTCGGTGCGCTCCGCCTCGGTCATAGGCTTTTCCAGCAGGGTGTCCGTCGCCATTTTCAGATTGCTTACCGGCGTTTTCACTTGATGGGAAATATCCGATACAAGGGTCTGCAACTCCTGCCGTTCCTCGTCCACCCGGCGGCGGTTCTCCTGCATGATCTGGTAAAGCCTTGCCAGCCGGTGTCCAATTCTGGCAAGTTGGGTTTCGCTGTCCTCTGGCCGCTGGGGCGCTTCATTCCCGGCGATCATGTGGTCTAAAGTCTGGCACAGGTCAGCGGTAAACTGCGACAGCCTCTTTCCAAAAACCTGCGTCAGTACAAAAATCCCCACAAGGGCGCACAGCAGCAGCGTCCCGCCTGTCAGCAGCACCGCCGTCTGTTTTGTCACAAAAAACAGGGCTATGGTGATCCCGGACATGGAGAGGACAAGCCCCATTGCCACCCGGCCAAACAGCCGCTTTACTGATAGGTTTTGAAACTTCATTTTGCCTCGCCTCCCGTCCATTGATAGCCCATGCCGTAAACGGTCTTGATGTAGGGTGCGCCGCCGTCGGATTCAATCTTGCTGCGAATCCGGCTGATGGAAGTTGTCAGGGTGTGTTCGTCCACAAACCTCTCGTCTATATCCCACAGCTTTTCCAAAAGCTGCCCACGGGTCAGCACTTGCCGGGGATTTTTACGGAACAGGTTCAGCATTTTGTACTCCATCGGGGATAGGGTCAGGGGCTTGCCGTTTAAGGAAGCCGTCTGCTCCGAGAAGTCCAGAAACAGCCGCCCGTCGTCGTAAATGTCCTTGGCCGGTTTGTGGTGTTCCAGCATGGCGAACATGGCTTTGATTTTCCGCTGCAAGGCCCCGATCACAAAGGGCTTTGTGATGTAGTCCACCGCGCCCACCTCATAGCCCCGTATCTGGTCGCTCTCCTGATCGTTGGCGGTCAGGAAAATCACGATGGTATCCGGGTGCTGGGGCTTTATCAGCTTGCACAGTTCAAAACCGTTCCCGTCCGGCAGGTTGATGTCCAGCAGCACTAAATTAAATTCCCGCTGGCGGATGGCTTCGGCTGCGGTTCTGGCATTTAGGGCAGAAGTCACGCCGTAGCCGTCTGCTGTCAGGTTATAGGCCAACATCTTATTCAAAAAACTGTCGTCCTCGACAATTAAAATCTGCTTCATATCCTCACTTCCTTTGCTTTTTGCAGATAGTATAACAGGCAAATGTCCGTGAAATGTTACAAGGACAAATATATTTATCATTTTACAGCTTTTTTATGTATACTGCAATTTTATAAAAGAAAGGACAGCAGTATCATCAAATTGCTGTCCTTGCGGTTTATTATAGCTGGTAGTGTATAAGCGTGGGTTCATCATATTTGGTGTGGTATCTTTAACTATGGGAAACTCCCCATGCCAGTCCTGACACGATATCCTGCCAGCTGGAGAATGGGTTTAAATAACCGCCCGGGAGTGCTGACATAGATGATGTATCAAGCATAAATGTTGCAAAGATCGGTGCGATAAACATAGAAGCAAGCACGAGCATGCCCTGGAAAAAATCGGTCCAGCATACAGCCGAGAAGCCGCCGAGGAAGGTATAGCCTACGATGACAACTGCTGCAAGGTACATGGCAATCTGTGGATCCATTCCTATTACAGTGTGGAAAAGAGTACCACATGCCTTTACGCTTGATGCCGCATAAATAGTGTATGCAACCAAAAACACAATTGCACATATCACCTGCAGTGCAAGTGATTTGGACAGGAATCTGTTGGTCAGATACTGCGGAATGGTGATTGAGTCATTGGCTACAATCGAGAATTTTCTCAGTCTCGGTGCTTCAAGCAGCCAGCTTATAGTGTAGCCGATTGCAAGTCCTACAGGAATCCATACCTGACCTAAGCCCAGTGCATAGATAGAAGTAGGAAGTCCCATGAGTACCCATGCACTCATGTCTGAGGCTCCGGCTGACAGTGCCGCAACCCATGGTCCCATCTCACGTCCGCCGAGGAAGTAGGTCTTTTCTCCGCCGTTTCTGTTTTTCACGAAGAAGAAGATACCGATACCCAGCATGCACAACAGATAGACGATAAATACAATAATTTCTGATGTTTTCATTTGTAGTACCTCTTTAATAGTTTATTTAGTAACCATGCTACCACGTTAGCGTGATAAAGGCAAGAAAAACTTTCTCTTGACGAATCCCCTGCGTTGACATATCATAGTATATAAGTGAAAGGGAGTAGCCGGCACGAAAGTGCTTACTTATCCGTCAGTACGATTGCTCATACATATCATACATATATGACAGCAATCCGGAGAGTGATTAAATGGCGAGACTTTTGTTGTTTTATACAGCAGAAGTGTCGCCTTTTTTGTATATAAAAGCCTTCTGCTGATAAGACATAGATGTATCTATCAATTAATCATGCATCCTTAAAAAGGACAGCAGAAGGAGGAAAATTATGATTTTTGTAGCAATTTTACTGCTTATAGCAGGCTTTGTAGCACTGGTGAAGGGCGCGGATGTGTTTGTGGATGGAGCGGCGGCGCTCGCCGGGAAATTTGGTATTCCGCAGCTTGTGATTGGACTGACGATTGTGGCGATGGGTACGTCGCTGCCGGAGGCGGCAGTCAGCATCACTGCAGGAATAAAGGGTAATGCGGGGATTACAGTCGGCAATATAGTCGGCAGCAATATACTAAATATCCTTATAATCCTGGGAGTAACGGCACTCATCACAAATGTAGCCATACAAAAAACCACCTTCAAATACGAGATACCGTACATGCTTCTTATCACAGCAGTGCTTCTCGTGATGGGAATGACAGGCAATGAAATTACATTCATTGAGGGTGTTATACTGTGGATTTTATTTATTGCATATCTGCTTTATTTGTATATTCTGGCAAAAAAGGGCAATGACAGCAGTGATGAGCAGTCGGTAAAGCTATATCCGGTATGGAAATGTCTGCTCTTTATTGTGTTGGGCGGTGTGTGCGTCGTAATTGGAAGCCAGTTTGTCGTAAACGGTGCCACGACCATAGCAAGAGCCTGCGGCATGAGTGAGCGCTTTATCGGACTGACAATCGTTGCATTCGGCACATCTCTTCCGGAGCTTGTTACATCTGTTTCAGCAGCACGCAAGGGAAATGCCGGTATAGCGATTGGAAATATAGTCGGCAGCAATATTTTCAATATACTCTTTGTAATCGGAACAGTAGCTCTCATTTGTCCGGTACCGTTTGAGAGCAGGTTTGTGATTGATACAGTTGTGGCAATCCTGTGCGGTGTGCTCTTGTGGGGCGGTACGATAAGACATAAAGAGCTTAGAAAGCCATGTGGAGTGGTGATGCTGCTTTGCTATGCGGCATATTTTGTATATTTGGCAGCTATGTAATGATGTATTTTTTGAATTGCGATGACTGTGTTTAAAAAGAGTGTGATGAAGAGATAATAATTAAATTTAGCAAACTGTCAATAATTGTGCATACAAATCGACGCTTTAACATTAAAATGATTGCAATTTCATATTAAATATAAATAATTAATTAAAAATAGCACTCTTACTTGACAAGTGCTGATTGCAGGTGTATAACGTAGTCAGAACGAACGGAAGGAAGCGATTATAATGGATAAAAACCCAAAGCATCCATTGAAGAAAAAGAATAAGGCAGATGCAAAGAAGCATCAGAAGCATGTATACGAATAGCACCTTCCACTAAGGAATACTATCCAGTAAGCACAATGTACCCCAGCCCGTAACAGGGTTGGGGTATTTTGTGTTTTTGGAAGTGTTTTCAGAGACAGCCCGTGAGGCAGTTGTAAATACATTTTCACCGGCACCTTTTATGAGAGAAGCTTTAAGCTTGTCGCTATACATATAGAGATCGTTTCCACGCACAATTCCCCATTCCATCAGAAGCGCAGCCGCACCGGTCACAAACGGTGCAGCCATAGATGTCCCTGTTTTTGAAGTGTAGCCTCCGGTGTTTGAGCATGAAATAATGTCCACACCGGGCGCAATGATATCAGGCTTTATGCTGTCAAAGGCCCAGGTATAGCCTCGGCCGGAAAAGGCGGCTGTGCGGTTTGTTCGGCTGTCATAGGCTCCGACAGATATGACATTTTGAGCGGTTGAGGGGATGGTCAGGGTGATATCAGGCGATGCATGGATAAATGAGGTCTGTGCATTGCGCAGAGCACCTGACGGCAGCCAGATATCCCATGAGCCGTCCTTTACAGATATGGGTTCAAGTGATATTTTCCAGATGCCGGGTGAGATGTATTCCGATCCCATGAGTTCAATGAATATTTCCTGAAAAGGAGAGTAGGGGGAGGGACCGCCGCCTGTTATATATATGTCTGTCCCATCGAGCCTGTATCTGTATGTAAAGCCCTTTGCCTGATTGGTAATTGTATCGGGAATCTCCAGCATATCATTATTTGGTGCACTAATGCGCAGCTGTATCTCATCCCAGTATTTTTTCCATAAATCAATGGAAAGAGACGGCTCAGGATAGCCTATCGCAAGCTCTGCATCGGCAGGGTATGAGCTGCCGTTTGCATGACCAAAGCCGGCTCCATCGTTACCTGAGCCGACTGAGACAGCGCAGCGGTAGTTTCCTGCTATATTGTCCAGGTATGATTCAAGCAGTGAGGTGCCGCTGTGTGAGCCGTTACTTGTGCCAAAGCTTAGGTTTATAGCGATAGGCATGTTCATATCGATTGATTTTCTTATGCAAAAGTCCACTGCCAGCATAATCTGCGTGGTTGTGGGAAAGCTGGCGCCGCCTGAGGTTTTGAGTTTTACGATTATAAGAGTGCTTTCATAAGCAACACCGCGGTATTTTGTGTTTTGTTCATTACCATTTCCGTTTCCGGCAGCGATTCCTGCCACATGAGTGCCGTGCCCGGATATGTCGATGCTTGGGCAGATGCGCTGCATTTCTAAGCTGTTTTCTGCATTTATGGCTTTGGTGATCGTATCGCGGTCATATAAGGTGCCGAAAGGGATGATATCACTGTGTGAGGAATCATCGGAAACAGTCTGGTCCCACAGATAGGCGATTCTGCTTACACCATCCTGTATAAAAGCCGGATGGGCATAGTAAATTCCGGAGTCGATAATGCCTACGAGCACACCTTTTCCGGTCAGATTATATGGATTGGTGTGTACGGGAGTGATGCATGAGGCCTGCGATCCCTCGTACACATCGTAGTTAAACTGCTTTGGCTTTTCCATATATATGATTTCATCGCACAGGGCAACGGTATTTACAAGTGATTTCTCAATTACGAGCACCGCATAGTTTCCGAGCAGCCTCGTGATGAGTACAGAAGGATACTTATCTTTTATTTTTTCGATGTCACCGACATATTTTACTATCACTTCCCAGCTGTCACTCTCCGGCAGATAGCCACTTGAAAGCCCGCCCTCTTTTCCAAGCTCATAAGGGGTGGACAACAGGGCGGCGGACAGCTGTGGAGAAATTTTCTCACTAAATGCTATTTCCATACTAACCTCCATTTTTTATTAGTAAAATATTAAAAAAATCTTAAAAGACAGATGCAATATATATTTGGTATGATTATGTCATAATAGTAATTATTCAGAATCACCCCACGCACATTCGCAAAATCGCACGATACTCGTGCTTTGTCTACACTCCGTTACGGTCCGCGCTGAACAAACGTCCCCCGGACGTTTAGCGCCGCTGCTACGCAGCTAATTTTGCTCATATGTGTGGGGGTGGCTCTATTCGAGCCACCTTGAGAACAAGAAAACCTGCTGCTTACATGCAAGCATGACGCATCAGCTTTTTTGTTCTCAGTGGTTCTGAATAGTTACTTATAATCAATTAATTATAAGAAACAGGGAGGTCGAAATGAGTAAAAAGAAAAAGATAATCATTTCAGTGATTGCAGCTGTGCTTATCATAGCAGTGATTGTGTCAGCTGTTGTCATTGCAATGACAAAGGGAAAGAATGCAGCAAAGGCATCGGGAGTCTATGCAAACAAGGTCGCTGATGTCATGTATCAGGCGGGAAGTACTGACAGGTACAGCGGTGTCGTGGAAGCAGCCGATACCATGGATATCAAGGCTGACAGTGAAAAAACGGTAAAGGATATTCTTGTGTCAGAGGGGGATGAGGTACAGGTGGGCACACCTCTTTTTACCTATGATACAAAGGATCTTGCTGCGAAAAAGGAAAGCGCTACGCTTGAGCTTGAGAGCTTAAACAATACGCTTTACGGCTATGATGCACAGATAGAGCAGCTCACCAAGGAAAAGAAGGAAGCGCCAAAGGATCAGCAGCTTGACTATACACTGCAGATTCAGCAGGCGCAGACACAGCAGAAGCAGACTCAGTACGATATTGCCACGAAGAAGGCAGAGATAGAAAAGTATGATGAGAGCATCAAAAATGCCACTGTAAACAGTACAATGGTCGGTGTTGTTAAGAAAATCAATGAGAATCAGAGTGCAGACACAGCAGATACTGCATTTATGACAATCGTTGCCACCGGTGATTACAGGGTAAAGGGCACAATTGATGAGCAGAGCTTTTTAAACAGTGGGCTCGCAGAGGGGCAGGCAGTTATAGTGCGCTCGAGAGTTGATGAGTCAAAGACATGGCAGGGTACCATCAGCAAGGTTGATACTGAGAATCCTCAGACTGACAACAGCAATTCCGGCATGTATGATGATGGAAGCAGCGAGCAGAAGGCATCAAAGTACAACTTCTATGTGCAGCTTACAGGCACAGGCGACATGCTTTTAGGACAGCATGTATATGTGGAGCCGGATTTCGGACAGACAGAGGTGAAGGATGGTATATGGATTGATGAGAGCTATGTCGTAAAGGATGGCGATGATGCATATGTATGGACACTTAATAAAAAGGATAAGCTTGAGAAGACAAAGGTTGAGCTTGGAGACTATGACGAGAATCTCATGATGTATGAAATCAAGTCAGGGCTTACAAAGGATGACTATATAGTATGGGCATCTGATGACCTTTATGAGGGTGAGCCGGCGCAGACATGGGAAGAGTACGTTGAAAATGGCGGCGGTGAAGATTCAGTCTATGACGATATGGGTACAGAAGCTCTTGATGACCAGATGCTTGAGGGTACTGAGGGCGGTCCTGTTGATGATGGCACAATGGACGAAGGTGCAGCAGATGCCACCGGTTCAGGTGACGCGGAGGTACAGTAGATGATTCTAGAACTCCAGCATATTTATAAAAACTATGACCAGGATAAGCTCGTGGTGCCGGTTTTAAAGGATGTCTCACTTCAGATTGATGAGGGAGAGTACGTGGCAATCATGGGGCCGTCGGGTTCCGGCAAGACCACTCTCATGAATATAGTGGGATGTCTTGATCTGCCAACATCGGGCACATATATACTTGACGGCAGACCTGTCAGTGAGCTTAAGGAAAAGGAGCTTACTAAAGTCAGACGGGATACAATTGGATTTGTATTCCAGAATTTCCAGCTTATGCCGAGAGAGAGTGCACTGGATAATGTATGCCTGCCACTCATATATGCCGGTGTGAGCAAAAAGGACAGAAGGCAGATGGGTATGGAGGCATTAGAGCGTGTAGGGCTTTCAGACAGGGCTGATTTCAAGCCAACACAGCTTTCAGGAGGACAGAAGCAGAGAGTGGCGATAGCGAGAGCTATGGTCAATCATCCAAAGCTTCTGCTTGCGGATGAGCCTACGGGAGCACTTGATTCAAAGTCAGGCAAACAGGTGCTTGAGCTCTTTGAGAGCCTTAATGAGTCCGGTGTGACGGTTGTCGTGATTACACATGACAGAAAGGTAGCCGAGCAGGCAAAGCGCATCGTCCACATCATAGACGGCGAGATAACAGAGGAAGGACAGGAGGCAGGTAATGAAAAAGAAAAAGAGAATTAAGATCATTATAATAGCTGCCCTTGTAGTTGCAGTTGCAGCGGGAAGCATCACAGGAGTTGTTTATTACAGGAACTCCAAGGGGCTTGCTTCCGTCATGAGTGTTTCGATGATCAGCACGACAAACGACTACACATCCATGACCAGTGGGGGAATGGTGTGTGATGATGCATGTCAGACAATCAATTTAAAGGATGGACAGAAGGTGACAGAGGTTTATGTCACAAAGGATCAGCAGGTAAAGGCCGGAGATAAGCTCCTTGCATATGATGTGACGAGTCTTTCGCTCTCGGTTGAGATGAAGCAGCTTGAGATACAGAGTCTTGAGAACCAGCTTGCATCGGAAAAGCAGAAGCTTGACAAGCTAAAGAACACTAAACCGGTTGAAAAGCAGCCCGAGACTCCTGTTACACCTGAGCCACAGCCTGACACACAGCCGTCTGCGCCTGATGAACAGCATGATGTGATATCTGATTTGTCAGAGGTCAAAGGAAGCGGTACAGAGGACGATCCTTATGTATTTACATGTACAGAAGCTTCATATGTATCAGGGAAGCTTTTGAATACACTCTCAGAAAAGAGCGCGGTAGCGCGGTTTGTAATAGGAGATGCGGATGCACCTGATATGGAGCTTATCGTAAGAGGAGATAGGCTTGGCGGCTATGATGAAAGCGATGAGATAAAGCTTTTCCTTGCAGGCACAACTACAGCAGGAGATGCTTCTGATGATACGGAAGGAAGTGAGCCGTCAGATACCAAAACAGACAGTGCCACAGAACAGACCGCACAGACAGAAGCTGATACCGCGGCAGAAGAAAAGACATACACAGCAGATGAGCTTAATGATGCCATAAAGGAGCAGACCAGAAGTGTTGCCGATGTTGATTTACAAAAGAGAATTGCACAGGCTGATTTAAAGGAACTGCAGAGCGAGCTTGAGGATGGCGTGGTATATGCAAAGAAGGATGGAATCGTGACAACAGTCTGTGATCCTGCCAATCCACCGCAGGACGGTACACCTTTCCTGCAGCTTTCGGGAGCATCGGGACTGTATATCAGCGGAACAATCGGTGAGCTGGATCTGGATACGGTAAAGGTAGGACAGAGCGTATCAGCAGTCAACTACATGACAGGTGATACCTATGAGGGCACGATATCCGAGATAAGCAATGTGCCGTCAGACAGCGTAAACTATTATGGAGACAGCAATCCAAACTCCTCATTCTATGAGTACACTGCATACATTGAGAATCCGCAGAATCTCAAAAAGGGCGATTCACTTGAGTTGACCATAGATACATCATCAGAGGGCTCTGACAGCGGACTATATATCGACAAGTCATATGTCAGAACCGAGAACGGACAGTCATATATATACAAGGATGACAACGGAAAGCTCAAAAAGCAGTCTGTCAAAACAGGCAAGTCACTCTGGGGCTCATATGTGGAGATAAAGTCAGGTCTGACAAATGATGACTATATCGCATTCCCGTATGGAGTCAGGGAGGGCGAGAAAACCAAGGTATCCGAAGATGGTATGTATTAGTTTAGCAGGGAGGATTAAAGATGCTTGAAAATATTAGATTGTCCTTTAGGGGAATCTGGTCACATAAGATGCGTTCGTTTCTGACCATGCTTGGAATCATCATCGGAATTGCAGCAATTATTGCGATTGTTTCCACAATTCAGGGCACAAACGAACAGATAGAAAAGAACCTCATAGGTTCGGGAAGTAATAATGTAAAGGTAACACTGCAGAAGGATGGCTATGATATGGATCTATCATATGATACGGCGCCGGCGGGGGTGACTGAGGTATCGGCTGCCACACTTGACAGCATAAAGGAGCTCGACCATGTGCAAAATGCAGCTCTTTACCGTACAAGACAGGCTTACAATGCAGTCTATTATTTGAACACGGCGCTTTCGGGCGGCAATATAACAGGTGTAGATGACGGATATTTCGATACTGCAAGCTATGTAGTCATGAAGGGCAGAGGCTTCTCAAAGAATGACTATGCAAAGGCCCGCAGGGTGGCACTCATCGATGAGAGCGTGGAGAGCAGCCTGTTTTCAGGAGAGAGCGCGCTCGGCAAGACAGTAGAGATACAGGGATATCCGTTTACAGTAGTCGGTGTAGTCACGGAAAAGGACAGCTATGACCTGGTAATAAACTCAATTGATGATTACTATATGTATGCCTATGATGACAGCCAGGGCAATGTATTTGTGCCAAGCGGAACATGGCCGGTTATATTTGGTTATGATGAGCCGCAGAACCTTTTGCTTAAGGCAGACAGCACGGATACCATGGCTACAGTGGGAAAGGCTGCTGAGGAGATACTTAACAGCAATTTAAATGTTACAGACGGCTCTGATGTGACCTACAAGGCACAGGATTTACAGGAGCAGGCAAAGCAGATACAGCAGCTCAGCCAGTCAACCAATATGATGCTCATATGGATAGCCGGAATATCACTGCTGGTCGGTGGTATCGGTGTCATGAATATCATGCTTGTGTCAGTCACAGAGCGTACCTCAGAGATAGGACTTAAAAAGGCAATCGGAGCGGGAAAGGGAGCAATACTTGGACAGTTCCTCACAGAGGCAGTTGTTCTCACAAGTCTTGGAGGTCTGGTCGGAGTGCTGGTCGGAGTGATACTCTCTAAGATCATCTCAATGCTAAACGGCACGCCGACAGCGATAAGTCCGGCAGCAGCTATACTTGCGGTGCTTTTTTCCATGGCAATCGGAATCATATTCGGTATGCTTCCATCATACAAGGCAGCGAACCTAAACCCTATTGATGCACTGCGCCATGAGTAATTCTTATTGAAATCGCTGCTATTGTGAAAAAAATAACAATTCTTTGTATTTTGATGAATACAAGGGTAGAAAAAGTTTAAAAAATTTTGTAAAATGTTCCTAGTAGATAAATACTGTACTAGGAGCATTTTTTTAGAGGAATCAGGTCATGTGATATGGGAAGTGTCATATGGTATAATGATTCTTCTAAGTATGTAATTAATCAGGTAACAAAATATACATTATTTTAAGGAAAAGGAGATAATATGTACGCTGACGAAAACGTAATCAAAATCAAACATGCAGTTTTGCTTGAGGTCGCAAAGGCTGCATTTGCAGGTAACCTCGATGAGATCAGAGATGACATCCCATTTACACTTATTCCGGGACCGACACCTCAGTTCCGTTGCTGTATCTACAAGGAGAGAGAAATCATCCGTCAACGTGTCAGACTTGCAGAGGGTAAAGCACCAAGCGCAAACGATGACGGCAATATCATCCAGGTAATCAGCTCAGCATGTGAGGATTGTCCGATTTCAAGCTACACAGTTACTGAGAACTGTCAGAACTGTCTTGGCAAGGCTTGTATCAATGCATGTAAGTTCGGAGCAATTGAGGCAGGACGTCTCCGCTCACATATCGACCCACAGAAGTGTAAGGAGTGTGGACGCTGTGCACAGGCATGTCCTTACAACGCTATCGCTCATTTAAAGAGACCATGTAAGTTCTCTTGCCCTGTAAATGCCATTACATACAATGAGTACGGCATTTCAGTGATTGATGAGAGCAAATGTATCAGATGTGGTAAGTGTATCCACAGCTGTCCATTCGGAGCTATCGGATCAAAGACATACATCGTAGATGTAATCGATGCAATCAAGTCGGAGAACAAGCATGTATACGCTATGGTTGCACCAGCAGCAGAGGGACAGTTTGGTGTAAACATCACTATGAACAGCTGGAAGAAGGCTATGCAGGCAGTTGGCTTCAACGGTTTTGTTGAGGTAGCACTCGGAGGAGATATGACAGCAGCATACGAGGCTGACGAGTGGCTTGAGGCATACGAGGCAGGAGAGAAGAAGGTTACATCATGCTGTCCTGGATTTGTAAATATGGTTAGAAAGCACTATCCTGATCTTGCTGACAAGATTTCTACAACTGTTTCACCTATGTGTGCAGTTTCAAGAATGATCAAGGCAAAGGATCCTGATGCAGTTACAGTATTCATCGGACCATGTGTTGCCAAGAAGTCAGAGGTACATGATCAGAAGATAGAGGGCAATGCAGACTATGTACTTACCTTCAGCGAGATTCGTGCTATTATGAAGGCAAAGGGAGTACAGCTTGAGGCTGATGATACCTCATATCAGGAGGGCTCAGTATTCGGTAAGCGTTTCGCAAACTCAGGCGGAGTTACAGCAGCCGTAATCGAGAGCATGAAGGAAAAAGGCGAGGATGTTGATTGTAAGGTTTGCAAGGCAAACGGAGCAGCAGAGTGTAAGAAGGCACTTCTCCTCATGAAGGCAGGCAAGCTTCCTGAGAACTTCATCGAGGGAATGGCATGTGAGGGCGGCTGCGTAGGCGGACCAAGCTCATACAATGACATGGTATCTACCAAGAAGTTCCGTGATGATCTCTTAAGCAGAGCAGATGACAGAAAGATTCGTGACAACATCGCCAACTACCATATGGAGACATTTGAGATGCACCGTAAGGAGCAGTAATAAAATGATTGTTACAGCATAATCTTTTTAAATCCCCCGACTTGTTCGGGGGATTTTTGTGATTGCTAATATCTGCAAAAAGATATGTGGTTAGTCATATTGAGAACTGAATAGTAACAAAGATATTAAATAAATTAAGTACATATTACGACTCTATCACGGGTTTTCGTGATAAAGAAACAATTGTAACACAACTGAAATATATGAAGCCAACATTAAGAAATTCTCAAGGAATTTGCGGTAGCAAAAAAGATTGTTTAACGCTATAATAGATACTGCTTGAAATAATATTATCAGGTTTGAGTAATAATATAGAGAGAATAATTATAAAATGCTAAAGAGGATTGTAAAAATGGACAAAAATAAAAAGATGATTATCGGCATACTTACGGCTGCAATAGTTCTGGTGGTGGCGTTTATAGTGTATATCACATGCTTTGATTCACATATTGAGTTCAGCAGCAAGTTCAAAAACGGTATTACTGTTGAGTATGGCAAAAAGTTTGAGCCGCCAAAAATCAAGGCGTATGTCAGAGGCAGGCTTATAAATCGAAAGGGAAAAGAGATAAAATGCACTATAGACAGTAATGTCGATGCAACAAAGATAGGTTCATACGAGATAAAAGTAACTGCTCAATACGGTAAAAAAACAGCGACACAGACCATCAAGGTTGAGGTGAGGGATAAGAAGGCTCCGGAGATTGCATTAAATGGCGATGCAGAGATGACTGTAGAGGCAGGCAGCGAGTTCAGTGACCCAGGATATATGGCAACTGACAACTATGATGGGGATCTGACAGACAAGGTATCTGTCACAGGAGATGTCGATACTTCAAAGCCGGGAGACTATGAGATAAAGTACAGTGTCGCTGACTCGTCAAAGAATGAGATCGAGGTCAAAAGGACTGTGCATGTCACAGATACCACTGCACCGCAGATAAAGCTTTCGGGTGATGATTTTATGTCTGTAAAAAAAGGTGATAAGTACAAAGATCCGGGATACACGGCAACAGACAATTGTGACGGAGACATCACAGACAGTGTCAAGGTATCAGGAGATAAGGTAGATAAGGATAAGGCAGGAAAGTATACTGTGACCTATGAGGTCTCAGATTCATCAGGCAATAAGGCTACAGCTACAAGAGTGGTCAGTGTGTATGATCCGGTTGCCACGGCAGATACGGTAAACCCGGGCAACAAGATTATTTATCTTACCTTTGACGATGGTCCCGGAAAGTATACACAGGGACTTTTAGATTTACTTGATAAATACAATGTAAAGGTCACCTTCTTTGTTACAAATACTCATCCTGACTATCAGAACCTGATAGCAGAGGAGGCAAAGAGAGGACATACAGTGGCTATCCACTCTGCAAGCCACAAATACAACCAGATATATACAAGCGAGCAGGCATTCTTTGATGACCTTGAGCAGATGAACAGTATCATAAAGGCACAGACAGGAAATGATGCGTCAATCATCAGATTCCCGGGTGGCTCGTCAAATACTGTGAGCAAGGATTACTGTCCGGGCATTATGACACAGCTCGTAAATGATGTGACAGCAAGAGGGCTTTTATACTGTGACTGGAATGTATCGAGCGGAGATGCAAACAGCAAGCCAATCAGCACGGAACAGGTAGTGCAGAATGTCATTTCAGGAGTACAGAGCCACAACGTATCAGTTGTATTGCAGCACGACATAAAGGATTTCAGTGTCAATGCGGTCGAGCAGATCATCCAGTGGGGACAGGCGAACGGTTACACGTTTTTACCACTCACCACAAGCTCACCGATGTCTCATCATCGTGTAAACAACTAAAAGCACCAAAATAATAAAAAAGCACAAAAAAGAAGAGTTCAAAATGAACTCTTCTTTTTTAATCATGATTCTTATATCTTATTCCCCAATTAACATTTTTGTAACTATCATCTTACCTAAATATATAATAAAGAAAAAGGTACATAGAAACTAGATTGCCTGAGTGGTCAAAATTATTTAACTACCTCAACGTTAACGGCCTGTGGACCTTTAGCGCCATCAGTGATATCGAACTCTACTGATGCACCTTCCTCGAGAGTTTTGAAGCCCTCCATGTTAAGTCCTGAGAAATGTACGAATACATCCTTTCCGTCCTCGGCTGTGATGAATCCGTAACCTTTTTGGTTGTTGAACCATTTTACTGTACCTTTGCTCATCGAAAGTACCTCCAAATAATAATAATGCTGCTTACGCAACTAACGTTAGAATAGCATAACAGGTTTAAGATGTAAAGCAATAAAGTCAAAGTTCTTTAAAGTTTATGTCATTATTTGCTAAAAATTTCATTACAAGCTTATCCCATTCACTGTCTAAGGTCTTATCCGCTGAAAAAATATTGTAGGATATTCCGGTTGTCAGAGTCAGAAGTTTGTTCTGATACCTGATATTTATGAAAAAACCACTGATATCGGACACTGTGAAAGCAGAGTGCAGACTGCTTAGGGTGTGCTCCATGTTTTCGGGTGAAAGCAGAAAGACAAACTTGAATGACGATGGAGTCTGTCTGCCCTTTATCAGGTCAAAGCAGTTTGTGCGAAGCATCCTAAATGGGAGTATGCTATAGCCAGCTATACCATTTTCCTCAAGCTCTGTGGAGCTGTAAAAGCCCTTTTGCAGGTGACCGTCTATGACGTATGAGGCTGCCTTTGTGATGACGGCCTCCTGGAGCAGGAAGTTGTCAAAGATTTCCGTGCGAAGCAGCTTGTTCATAAAGTCCTTTGTGTCTGTCAGTTCAATTGATATCATAAATTCTCCTCATTTTCCACATTGTATGTGACAGCGAATGATTGTTCTCAATGATTTTGAATAGCTATCGATTATTATATCATACATCAGATTCACGGATTATGCCATAAAAATAGCCATAAAAATAAAGCCTGTTCAACTGGAATAATTGTAAAGTCCGTGGTAGAATAAATGCGTTATGCAATGAAAACAGGAGGCAATCCATGAAACAGGAAAAATTATTTGATTTACTAAAAGCGGCTGTTTCACCATGCGAGTGTGTGAAGGCTGCAAAGCAGGAGCTTTTGGAAAACGGATTTGAGGAGATAGATTATACAGGTGACTGGAAGCTTGTGCGCGGTGGCAGGTATGTCTTAAATCACCATGATACGACCATGTTTGCGTTTACTGTAGGAAGCGGCTACAACAAAAAGGATATGGTGCGAATAGCGGCAGCTCACACAGACTATCCATATCTTCGCATAAAGCCAAATCCGGATTTTATGACAAACTCATATGCACAGGTCAATGTAGAGGTGTATGGAGGACCGATTTTAAACACATGGTTTGACAGACCTCTCGGAGTGGCAGGGCGCGTGGCTATAAAGAGTGAGGATGTGTTCAATCCGCGTATGGTGCTATATAGGTCTAAAAAGCCTGTCATGATTATTCCAAATCTTGCCATTCATATGAACAGGGATGTGAATAAGGGTGTCGGGATAAATAATCAGGTGGATCTGATGCCGGTGCTTGATTCAATACCTGAGGATGAAAGGACCACGGATTATTTCCTTAGCTTTCTGGCTAGAGAGCTGTCTGTGGAAAAGAGCGATATCATAGACTTTGAGCTCAATACATTTTGTATGGAGGAGCCTTGCTTTGTCGGTGTGAATGACACCATGATTTCATCACCGAGAATCGACAACCAGTCATCCTGCAGGGCACTTCTTGATGCGATAGAGGATGGAAACAGAGCTGATGGAATAAATATCATAGCACTTTTTGATCATGAGGAAATCGGCAGCAGCAGTAAGCAGGGCGCTGCCTCTATAATGCTTCACGATATGCTCAGGCGTATTTTAAGAAATATGGACCTTTCAGAAAATGAAATAGATGAGAGCATATATGATGCCATGCTTTTGTCTGTCGATGTGGCTCATGCGCTTCATCCTAATAAAAAGGAAAAGATGGATATCACAAATAAGCCTGTCATGGGAAAAGGCTTTTGTATCAAACAGGCGTGCTCGCAATCATATGCTACGGATGCACAGGCTATTGCTATTCTATGTCAGCTGTGTGATGAAAAGGGCATACCTTACCAGCGCTTTGTGAACCGTTCGGACAGCCGCGGCGGCAGCACACTGGGCTCGATTGCAGGTACGCTTTTGCCGGTGAAGACTGTGGATATTGGTATACCTATTCTTGCCATGCACTCAGCCTGTGAGCTTATGGGAGTACGCGACATGAAAGCCTTAAGCGACTGTGTGACGGCCTTTTTCGGGTATTTAGGGAAATAAATACAGAAACCTCTTGCATAAGTTTAGTTTTCATGTTAATATGACGTAGTAATGAAAACTACTTGTTACGGAATGATATAACTTTTAAAAAAGTAATTTAAACTTTTGTTATCATATAGTGCAGGAGGAATAGATATGTATAAGATTATAATAGATAGCTGTGGTGAGCTCACAGACAGCCTTAAGAAGGATGGACATTTTTGCAATGTGGCACTCGAGCTTGATGTTGACGGATACAGAATCCGCGATGATGAGAGCTTTGACCAGCACGATTTCTTAAGAAGAGTAAAGGAGAGCGTAAAGGGACCAAAGTCGTCATGCCCTTCGCCTGAGGAGTACATGCAGGCTTTTGAGGGAGAGGCTGACCATGTATATGTTGTCACACTTTCGGGCAAGCTCAGCGGCTCATATAACAGCGCTGTTTTAGCAGTCAATCTGTACAACGAGGAGCATGAGGATTGTGGCAAGCAAATCTATGTATTCAATTCTCGTTCAGCATCTATCGGCGAGACACTAATCGGTATGAAGGTGCAGGAGCTTGAAGAGAGTGGACTTTCGTTTGATGAGGTTGTAAAGCAGACAGAGGAGTATATAGCTTCAATGAATACCTTCTTTGTGCTTGAGACACTTGATACATTAAGAAAGGCAGGGCGATTAAGCAACCTGAAGGCTTTTGTGGCCGGCACTTTAAATATAAAGCCTGTCATGGGCTCAACCGATGAGGGCTCAATCCAGCAGCTCGGTCAGGCCAGAGGCATGAAGAGGGCACTTACCAAGATGGTAGAGGATGTTGTGGCTGCCACAAAGGACTGTGAGCACAGGATTCTTGCAATTTCACACTGCAACTGCCCGGAGCGTGCACAGTATGTGAAGGCTTGTCTTGAGAAGCTTGCCAGATTTAAGAAGATTGTCATTGTGGATACTGCCGGCATCTCAAGCATGTATGCAAATGACGGGGGCATTATTATAGCAGTATAAGGATATGGTCTTTATTTTATCGGCCGGATATATTATAATGATGGCATGGGAAATTTAGATTACACACAGGTTTTAAACAAAATAGAAAATACACGCCGTTTTGGCAATGAGCCGGGAGTGGTGGTGACAGCACAGGTCATAAAGGTGCTGAGAGAAAAAGGAAAGCAAAAGCGCATAATACCGTATATCCATGTGGCAGGCACCAATGGAAAAGGCTCGGTGTGCGCTTTTTTTTCTAGTATATTAAAAAAAGAGCATATGAGGGTAGGCACGTTTGTATCACCGCATCTGGTAGATTTTGAGGAGCGCATCACGGTTGATGGGTGTATGATACCTAAGGAGGATGTCACACGGCTTGGAAACTATCTGCTTGATATAGATTTTGGCATAGGACTTACGATGTTTGACTATTGCCTTGCCATGGCTCTTTTGTACTTTGAGGAGCAGCAGTGCGATTATATGGTCATTGAGACAGGGCTCGGAGGCAGGCTTGACTCAACAAATGCAATCGGCAAACCGCAATGTGCCGTTATTACAAAGATAGGATATGACCATATGGCTATCCTTGGCAGTGATATAGCTGATATAGCGGCTGAGAAGGCCGGTATCATAAAGGAAAACGGCACAGTGGTGGTGGAACAGCAGGATACACGTGCCATGCAGGTAATCGAGCAGGAAGTACAAAAAAAGCATGCAAGGATAATCACTGTGGAGCAAAGCGATATAGCACGCTGCAGCGGCTACGCACTGAGGCTTTGTGGCACATTTCAGTGGGAGAATGCAGCAGCGGCAGAGCTTGCGGCGCGGTATGTGCTGGGAAAGCGCTATGGCGGGCCGGAATATGAAATGCAATATGATAAGACAGAGCCAAAGAGAGAGGAAACAGACCTGAATAAAAGGATAAAAAGCGCTCTTGAAGAAGCTGTGTGGCCGGGACGCATGGAGATAGTATCGAAGGAGCCGTTTCTGCTAGTGGACGGAGCACACAACAGCAATGGCGTTGATGCGCTTAAGGAAAGCCTCATGCAGATGTATCCGGGTGAGAAATTTTGCTTTTTCATGGGAGTCATGGCTGATAAGGACTATGATGTGATGATACGTGAGATTTTACCTCTTGCTGAGGAGTTTTATACAGTGACACCGGATTCAGACAGGGCACTGCAGGCATCGCACCTTGCTGATTTTATCAGAAAAGAGGGAGTTGAGGCAACAGAGCTTTCAGGAGTTGATGAGATAAGAAAGCACCTGAAAAGAGATACGAAAAATGTTGCATTTGGCTCCTTGTATTTTATTGGGGAGCTTAAACAGCACCGGATATAAACACCAGAAATATAGCAATATCGCTTGTGATCGGACTGCTGCTTGGGCATCCGTTTGGAAGGGTTAATACAGCTATTGAAAAAAGTAAGAAAAAGTCAGGCCTTATCTTATAATATAATAGTAAAAAAAGCTATATAGAAACTTAAGTTATGGTTATTATAAAAAAATAGTACTAGACATTTTTTTCCTATTGTACTAGAATGAGCATAAATGATAGTAGACCCGATATATGATAACGCTAGGTTATATCGGATCCGTAAAGAAACGGAGGATATAAAGATGGAAAAGAAGGATATCGATTGGTCAAACCTTAGTTTTGGCTACCAGGAAACAGATTACAGCTATGTTTCTAATTATAAAGATGGAAAGTGGGACGATGGACAGCTCACAAAGGATCATACAGTGACACTTAATGAGTGTGCGGGAGTATTCCAGTATGCACAGACATGCTTCGAGGGACTTAAGGCATACACAACAGAGGATGGCAGAATTGTCTGCTTCAGACCTGACTTAAACGCACAGCGTCTTAAGGATTCATGTGAGAGACTTGAGATGCCTGTATTCCCGGAGGATAGATTTGTAAAGGCAGTTGAGGAAGTAGTAAAGGCAAATGCAGCATGGGTTCCACCATACGGCTCAGGCGCTACACTCTATATAAGACCATACATTATGGGAACAAATGCAGTAATCGGTGTTAAGCCGGCTGATGAGTATCAGTTCAGAATCCTTGTAACACCTGTAGGACCATACTTCAAGGGTGGCGCAAAGCCAATCACAATCCGTGTATCAGACTTTGATAGAGCAGCACCTCACGGAACAGGACATATCAAGGCAGGACTCAACTATGCAATGAGTCTTCATGCCATTGTAGATGCACACGCACAGGGCTTTGCAGAGAATATGTACCTCGATCCTGCAACACGTACAAAGGTAGAGGAGACAGGTGGTGCAAACTTTATCTTTATCACAAAGGATGGCACATTTGTTACACCTAAATCAGACAGCATCCTGCCATCAATCACACGCCGTTCACTGATGGTAGTTGCAGAGAAGTACTTAGGACTCAAGGTTGAGCACAGAGAGGTGCTCTTTGATGAGGTAAAGGATTTTGCTGAGTGTGGACTTTGCGGAACAGCAGCAGTAATCTCACCGGTAGGAAAGATTGTAGACCACGGCAAGGAAATCTGCTTCCCAAGCGGTATGGATGAGATGGGACCTGTCACAAAGAAGCTTCGTGACACACTTACAGGCATTCAGATGGGCCATATTGATGGACCGGATGGATGGGTTCACGAGATTAAGTGTGATTAATAATAAGAATATACATTTATAATAAAGCACCGGGTATTATGTTACGTCGTAATATCTGGTGCTTTTGTATTGTTTTATGTGGCATAATAAGACGATTTGTGCTAATATACTCTTATATGTATGCAAATGTTTATAAAAGCTTGGAATAGATATATAAAAGCAAACAAAAGAGATAACCGGGGGATAATTAAATGGACGAGTATGAAAAGATAAGACAGAGAAAGCGCGAAGAATATAGAAAGAGACACCGCGCCCAGGTCAGAAGAAAACAGCTTATTGGCAATGGCATTGTTATAGGCGTGATAATACTTATAATTGCAACGATAATCATAGTTGTAGCTTTAAGGGGCAAAAAGGCAAAGCAGGAAGAGGTAAAGGCAGAGGTGACCAGTACTCTTTACAATCCTATACAGCCAAAGCTTGATGTACAGCTGCTGACACCCAATCCGTATTCCAGACCACAGAAGGCACTAGAGAAGGTAAACGGCATAGTTGTCCATTATACAGCAAATCCGGGTACGTCAGCCAGACAAAACAGAGACTATTTCAATGGCCTGGCAGAGACCAAAAAGACCAAAGCAAGCTCACACTTTGTTATAGGATTAGAGGGTGAGATAGTGCAGTGCATACCTTGCAATGAGATATCGTATGCATCTAATAACAGAAACAGTGACACAATATCGATAGAGTGCTGTATAGAGGATGAGACAGGAAAGTTCAACGACAGCACATATCAGTCGCTCATAGAGCTCACCACATGGCTTATGGGGCGGTATGATCTGAGTGCTGATGATGTAATAAGGCACTACGATGTGACAGGAAAGAAGTGTCCGCTATACTTCGTGGAGCATGAGGATGCGTGGGAGCAGTTTCACAAGGATCTGGATACATACATCGAAGAAAATGGTGTGCCAAAGTAAGAGACAAACCAAACCTGACAATATACAATAAATTAAAGGATGATTTAAAAAATGAAGGAAATTATCGGAAATCTGTTAAAAAAAGAGAATGTACGTCAGAATCTGAGCAGCCTCAGACAGGAGATTAAAGATGAAAATGCATTAGCAGAGGCTCTAAAGCTGCTTACAGGAGAAGATGAGCTGCTTGTGTCGTTTATGGGAGCAGACGATGCAAAAACCAGAAAGAACGCAGCGCTTCTGATAGGAGATCTTCATATGTCACAGCTTTCTGATGAGGTTTTTAAAGCATACGAGGCTGAACAGATGCGCTTTGTAAAAGGCTCATATCTGGCGGCGCTGTCACAGTTGGACTGCAAAGAGCTCTTGCCACAGCTTATGGAGCGTGCAAAAGAGCTTGAGCATATGACGGTCACAGCTGAAAATAGGAAGCATATTGAGGAAGAATTAAACGAGATAAATAAAATCTTGATTAAATATAATGGGATAAAGCACCATACACCTGTGCTCGAGGGAGTAAAGGCTGAGCTGCTTCTGATGACAAACCGCCTTCACAGAGAGGTGGTACGACGTCAGATACCGGTTAAGGATACAAAGCTGCATCCGCTTGGAGTGCTTGTAAAGACTGACAATATACCTCTTATCATGCAGGTGCGCACATTCAGAAAAATGTACTTTACCATACATGCAGCATCGCTTCTGCCAAAGGATGCACAGGAAGCAGCCGGACTTCTTGCAGAGTCAGATATGTATGATATATTAAGACGCATGCACCGTGAGGGTGGTCCGTTTTACTATCGTATTGAGAGCACGGCAGATGCGGCGTACCAGAGCAGGCTTGCGAAAGCTATCGATATGCATTTTGCGGGCAGGATGATCAATTCACCAAATGATTACGACGTGGTGATTAAGCTCATACCGACAAAAAATGACAATTTTTTTGTCTGCATGAGATTATGTTCTATACAGGATAATAGATTTGCGTACAGAAAGAATGTGCTTCCTACGTCGATGCATCCGTCACAAGCGGCACTTATTGTTTCACTTGCAAAGCCGTATCTTAAGGAAACGGCACAGATCATGGATCCGTTCTGCGGAGTTGGTACACTGCTTATAGAGCGTGCACATTTAGTCCCGGCACGCGAGATATATGCTACAGATACCTATGGAGATGCAATCACTATGGGCAGAGAGAATGCTGCGTTTGCCAAAACAAGAATTAATTTTATACACAGGGATTTCTTTGATTTCAGACATGACTACAAATTTGATGAGCTGATTACGGATATGCCGGTTCGTAACCGACAGGCCAAGGCGGAGATGGAGCTTTTTTACGAGAGGTTTTTCGACAAGGCCGCAGAGCATCTGGTATCCGGCGGAATCATAGTCATGTATTCAAATGAGATTGGGTTTGTGAAGAAACAAATCAGGCTGCGTGTCGAATACCGTCTGCTTCAGGAGACATGTATTCTCGATAAGAAAGACTTTTATTTGTTTGTTATCAGATATGAGGATTGATTGGTGTGAGTTTTTAGGAGGAAAAAGGCGGGGCTGGACTAGCTTAAATGCATAATAAATGAAAAAAATATAGAAAAATAAAAATAAGTGTTGACATATTTGGTTTGATTTGATATTATATCAAAGTCGCGTGAGACAAGCGACAGAAAATCAAATATATGCGGAAGTGTCGGAACTGGCAGACGAGCAAGACTAAGGATCTTGTGATTATTGCAATCGTGTGGGTTCAAGTCCCATCTTCCGCATTATAAAATTAAAAAGGGTTAAGCCTTAGGGCTTAGCCCTTTTTGATTTTAGAAGCGGAAGCGGACCTTGTCCCCATGGGTCCAAGGTCTCCGCTCCGCTCCGGTCGGCGCAGAGCAGACATCCCCCGGATGTCTTGCGCCCCATCTTCCGCAAGACTCCGATTGTTGTGGGGCAGGTGCCTATGGTTCAAGGTCTCCGCTTTGCACTCCATCTTCCGCGTTAAAATGGGGTAAGCTAAATTATACGGATTTCGTTCAAAATTGCATATTAGATCAGAAGGAGAGGACAAGCTTATGAGTCAGAAAAAATACAGTTTATTATACCCGGATACAAATGCACAATACCGGACATTGAGTGATGTGACTATGCATGATCTGGGAATGGATCAAATCTGCAAAAAGCTGTCAGCAAAGGAGCGGGAGCAGAACTACATCCAAAACGTGATGGCGCGTATGTATGCAGATCCGGCGGTGACACAGTACCGCTGCGATATTTTTGAGGATGTCCTTCAACAGAAAAAAATGCGTGATGACCTTATGGAAATACTCGAGCGCATCAGTTTTCTGAGGGAGTACGGCAGCTTTAACCGGGAATATGATGAGAGTGCCTGCATCTGGGATCTTTTGCATCGTCTGGACGAGCTTAATGATTATATCAAGTGCGTGGATGCGCTTCATACATGTCTGGCAGCTTCGGACATTCATTCCGCAGGCTTTCTGGGTTTAAAAGCCTATGTGGAGAGAATCTATGCGGACAACGGATTTGCAGAACTGAAAAAAGATATCTCAGAACTGAAAATGGACACTTCACAGCTTAAGAGCATTACGGTAGGTATTAACTTGAATGACCGCTTTGAAGCGGACGGAATCGGTCTGATATCTGTAAACAGCAAATATTTTACAAAGTCCGGAATCCTGGGCAATTTTTATGACCATATTGCGTCAAAGGATCGGATCAATGAGGATACCATATGGAAAAAGAATTTCAAATTTCAGCCATTTGATGTGAATGCAGATTCGGTGATTAGCACTCCTATGCAGAAGGTGATGGATACAGCTGTTATGCGGTCGGAAAGCCGGGGTGGCATTGTGAAGCTTCCCGAGGGAGATCAGGCAAAGGATGTGACTCGTTATACAGACCGAATCGTCAACCATATGATTTCGCATATGGTGAAAAGAGTCAGAGAAGTACTGAACAAATATGTTTCTATTACCATTACCGACATGACAGACTTGATTCCTGAGCTGCTCTACTATATCAAATGGGCGGAGTACATCCAAAAATTGCAGGAACAGGGCTTTACCTTTGCTAAAGCTTCTGTATATAAAAAGGGAGAAAATGAATCTGATCCGTATATGATGCAGGCACGTGGAATTTACAATTTAAAGCTTGCTGTTTTTGAGACAGAGGAGTCCGGGAATATTGTACCGAATGATATGGATTTCGACCGGAATAGGAGAGTGTATATCTTAACAGGTGCCAACCGAGGTGGAAAGACGACAATTACACAGGCTGTTGGGCAGTTGTTTGTGTTGGCGCAGGGTGGCATATATATTCCGGGGAAAGCATTTACATTTTCCCCTGTTACCGGTATTTACACCCATTTCCCGGCAGATGAGGACAAGACATTGGATTTAGGAAGGCTTGGGGAAGAATGTAAGCGTTTTAAGGCAATTTATGAGGAGGCTGACAGCAGGAGTCTGCTTTTGATGAATGAATCATTTTCTACCACTTCGTTTGAAGAAGGATACTACATTGCCAAGGACAGTGTCAGGGCAATTTTACATAAGGGAATGAGGACTATTTATAATACACATATGCATAAGCTGGCATTTGATGTGGAGGAAATGAATGAAGAGCAGCAGAAGGCAGAGCACACAGAGGGAAAAGCGTTTTCCATGATTGTGCACATGAAGGGAACAGAGCGCTCCTATCAGATTGAAGTGGCGCCTCCGGAAGGAAAATCTTATGCAAGCGAGATTGCGCAGAAGTACGGGGTTACTTATGAGATGCTGGTGAAATAAGAAAATGAGAAGTTTGATGAATGAGGAGTGCAAATCCATAAATATTGGATTAATTAAAAGGAGAAGAAGTATATAAAGGATAAACTTGTTGACATAATGTGCGATACACAGTATACTATGTTAAACACATAGTGTGCAACACACAATACAGTGCAATAAACATAGTAAATTTAAATAAAGGATACCGAAGGGAGGAGATTTGATGAATTGTGATGAAATTGTTTCAGGATTAATTTTAGAATTCAGACGGGGCACACTCATTATGGTAGTATTAGCACAACTAAATAAACCAATGTATGGATATTCATTGGTAAAGGAATTAGAAGGAAAAGGTATTTCGATAGAAGGCAATACATTATATCCTCTACTGAGAAGACTAGAGAGTCAAGGTCTGCTAAAAAGTGAATGGGAAACTGAGGCAACGAAGCCAAGAAAATATTATATCATCACAGAAGATGGGAAGCTGGTTTATAAAAAAATTAAAGAACACTGGAAAAAATTTTCACAGTCAATCAATGTTTTAATGGAGGAAGAATAAATGGTAAAAAATGATTTGATCGACAGATACATTTATGCAGTTACAAAACATATGAAATCCGCTATGAAAAAAGACGTGGCGGCGGAATTAGAGACGATCATACAAGATATGTTGGAGGAACGATGTGAGGATGTTACTCCAACGGAGCGTGATATCAAAGTTGTTCTAACGGAACTGGGAACCCCGAATGAGTTAGCTTCGAAATATAAAGGTGAAACACAGGATTGTTTGATTGGACAGCCGTATTACAGTTTATATGTGTATGTATTGAAAATTGTGACAGTGTGCATCAGTGGAGGAATGTTACTTGCTCAAATTATGGCAGCATTAACATCGCATACAATCTGGTATATAGCTGTCTATAGAACCATCGGTGGGATTTTTGGCGGTATATTGACAGGATTTGCATTTGTGACATTATTATTTGCATTCTTTTATAAAAAAGGAATTAAGGTGGATGGGTTAAATGATGGAATAGATAATTTGCCTCCTGTTCCACAAAAGTCTAATAGAATTTCAAAAGCAGATGCGATTATAGGAATTGTTTTTTCGGTTATCTTCACTCTTGTATTTCTTGTGTGCCCACAGATTTTATGTATTGCATTTGTAAAAAATGGGGTAGGTGTGTATGAACCACTTTTTAACTTAGAATACATCAGACAAACATGGTATTTTATTCTTGCATTTGGAATTTTGGGTGTTACAAGGGACAGTGTGAGACTTATTGATGGCAGCTATACCAAAAGGGTGATGCTTGTTACCATTATCACCAATATTATTGATGGAGTATTAACAAGTATTTGGCTGTTAAATGATAGGATTATGAATAGTGGATTTTTTGATGGTATTGAGCAGTTACTTGGAACGGATGCAGAAGGTATTTCACATGTTTTTATACACTATAATAAGGTATTTCTCTCAATCATCATTTTGGCATTAACAATTAATTGCATTGAGACAGTCGTGAAAGCAGTAAAATACAGTCGACAATAAAATAATTTTAGATGAATCAATCTCCATTTACAAAAATGCTACAATGCATATGATTTTATTATTGCAACGTATTCCTTACATCACCTAACAGATGATGCGAAAATTCAATTTATTCAATTATTAAAAACATTATTAAAAGAGGGTGGTTGTATTCTGATCGGAGATGTGGCAAGATAAGATTTAGAAAAATGTCATAAGGAAAACAAGGATGGATGTTTTTTGGAAGAAGTATATGTCAGACAATAAAGAAAATTGATAAAATTATGTTTTATAAAGATGAATTGTGTTGACACCCTATAATATAGGGTGTAATATGGTTAAAAAGAGAAGGGAAAATTACAAATGACAAGAACTTTTATAGAGGTTCCGTTGTTTTCAAAAAGATGGAAAGAGATTGGATTAGGTGAGGATGAATTACGAGCACTTCAGATAATGTTACTTAAAGATCCTGTGTCAGGACCTATAATGGAAGGAACTGGTGGAATTCGCAAGGTTAGATTTCCACTCCAGAATAGAGGTAAAAGTGGTAGCGTACGAGTTTGTTATACTGATTTTGCGGAGTATGAAGTAATATATCTGATTACAGCATTCCAAAAAAAGAGTCAGGAAAATCTTACAGAGGAAGAAAAAAGCGTTTTAAAGAAATTAGTTAAATCGTTGAGAGAGGAAGCTGCTAAAAATAGGAGGTGATTTTTCTATGAGTTCATTATTTGAGGATTTAAAAGAAGGACTCGAGGAAGCTATAGCTTATGAGAAAGGATATGGAGCGGGTAGCGTAAAAACATATATGATTTTGCCGGTCAAAGAGTATAGTGGAAAAGAAATACGTGATATTAGGACAAAGGCGGGGATGACTCAAAGTGTATTTGCTTCATATATGGGAGTTTCGATTAAAACAGTGGAAGCATGGGAAGGCGGTAGAACACATCCAACAGGACCGGTGTTCAGGCTTTTAGATATTCTTTCTAAAAACGAAGAAATGGAATATATTGTTGCTAAATGAGCATAGAAATGGGCAGTAGATTATCTGTCTGTTTTTTATAACATTACATGCAGTAGAATTCTTTTATTATGGCATAATTTGTTGTTTGGCATAATTATTCTTGTATGGGGATTGTTATTCTTTTTTGGATGTTTTTCGGATGTGTATTGGATGGTTTTAGTGATTATAATTGTCCTAATTACTATTTGATATATAAAAAACAATGAAAAAAACATATTCAAGAAATTAGAGAATGTAAAAATACATTTTCAAGAGCATTGACAGAAGTATTAAATTCTAACAGTCTACCAAATGGGGTTGTGGAATTTTGTCAAATGGAGGATTGTCGATTAGAAAAAGAAACGAAGCAATGGGTATGGTTATCGTATTATAATTGTTATACACACAATCAGAGAGTAACGCAAAAGTTCAGAAATGTATATGATTTTTCATTTATAAGAAGGTAGTTTCATGTTCATTAGAGTACAAACTTCAAGCTTGCAAGCTTGAATCACCTTGTCCATTATATTTAGTTGGAAATGAGAAACAGAATGAGAAAAATAGTAGCAGCTACAGAAAAAAATAAAGAAGAAATTTTAAAATTATATAAGATACAGCTAGGCAGGGAGTTTTGTCCATGGGACGATTCTTATCCGGGAATGAAGGAGATTGAGTTTGATCTTGGTAGAGAAGCTTTGTTTGTAATGATTGATGGGCAGGAGATTAATGCTGATGCCGGAAGCAAAGAGGACAGAATTATCGCAGCAATTTCAATTGATGATGATCCACAGGTGGAGAGGCTTGATTGCTGGAGCAGCAGACTGGCGCCCGGGGCTGAGCTTTCAAGACTTGCAGTTCATCCGGATTTTCAGAATCAGAAAATCGCGAGACAAATGCTGGTATTTGGGATGGAAGAACTCGCAAGGAGAGGATACAAAAGTGTGCATTTTTTAGTCAACAAGCTCAATGTGAAGGCTCTGCGCTCGTATGCAGTGTTTGGATTTGATACAGTGGGTGAATGCAGCCTGTTTGGGCAGCCGTTTTTGTGCTATGAAAAGAGTCTGTAAAAAAATATGATTTTTTTGAAAAAAGTGCTTGCATTTTTGAAAACAATCTGATATTATATACGAGTCGCGTGAGACAAGCGGCGAAAACAAAATACATGCGGAAGTGTCGGAACTGGCAGACGAGCAAGACTAAGGATCTTGTGATTATTGCAATCGTGTGGGTTCAAGTCCCATCTTCCGCATTGAACAATAAGACAGGGACCAAGCGAAGCGTTTGGTCCCTGTCTTGTTGTTCAAAGCCGAAGCGAGCCTTGAACCCATGGTTCAAGGTCTCGCCTCCGGCTCGGTCGGCTCGTGGCATGAGGTCCCCCCGGACCTCACTCGGTCTCCGCTCCGCTCCGGTCGTTGCAGAACAGACGTCCCCCGGACGTCTTGCAACCCATCTTCCGCAAGGCTCCGGTTGTTGCGGGGCAGGCTCTCTATAATGATAAGACAGGAAAGGTAAGATTTTTATGATTAGATTTAATAACGATTACAACCGCGGTGCATTTGATTGCATTTTGAAGGCACTGGCGGATACAAATACAACCAGCTATCCGGGATATGGTGAGGATGAGTGGTGCGATAAGGCTGAGCAGATTATTAAGGGGCTTATTGGCAGAGATGATTCCATGATTAAATTTATTCCGGGTGCGACACAGGCAAATTATGTTGTGGTTGCGGCGGCACTTTCATCGGTGCAGAGCGTGATTGCAGCGGATACGGGACATATCAATTGCCACGAGGCAGCTTCTATTGAGAATACAGGTCATAAGATTCTTGCGCTTCCTAACACGGATGGTAAAATCAGTGCTGCGCAGATTGAGGCGTGTGCTGCAGAGTATTATGACAATGCCAAGCCTGAGTATCTGACGGAGCCAAAGATGGTTTATATTTCATTTCCGACTGAGCAGGGTACTCTTTACACGAAAAGAGAGCTTTGCGATATCAGTGCTGTCTGCAAGAAATACGGCATGTACCTGTTTGTTGATGGCGCGAGAATGGGCTATGGACTGGGCTCGGATAAAAATGACCTTACACTTTGTGATTTTGCCATGCTTTCGGATGTTTTTTATATCGGTGGCACAAAGTGTGGTGCGCTCTTTGGCGAAGCGCTGGTTATAAATGCTGAGGATATCAAGTATCGTTTTAAGGCTTATATGAAGCAAAACGGTGCAGTGCTTGCAAAGGGCTGGCTGATGGGCTTACAGTTTGCCACTATGCTTGAGAATGGCGATTATTTTGAAAAGACAAAGCGTGCTGATGAGCTTGCTATGCAGATTAAAGCAGCATTTGAACAGAAAAGGGTACCGTTTTGGGTTGAGAGCTTTACAAATCAGCAGTTTGTGATTTTATCGGATGAGCAGAAGAAGACACTTGCCGAGAAGTACTATTTTGAAGAGATGGAAAGAGAAAAAGAGGGCACTGTAGTGCGATTCTGTACCAGCTGGGCCACAAAACAGGAGGAGGTTGATGCACTGGTTTTAGATATATCAAAGCTGGTGTAGTAACAGATTTATAGTTTTTCATACATTTCGTATAGTTTTTTAAATTTATGCTTGCATTCTTCTAAACTTTTTGGTAGAATAATGTTTGTTCGCAGGAGTGGCGGAATTGGCAGACGCGCAGGCTTCAGGTGCCTGTGGTAGCAATATCGTGTGGGTTCAAGTCCCATCTCCTGCATTAACAGGGAAGTCGGTGAACGGCTTCCTATTTTATTTTGTGCAGATAATTTTGAAAGCCTATTGGCTATTAATGGTCTGTAACCGTTGCCTGCTACACTGAGGGGTACAGCTGTCACAGGAATTTGATTATTATATTGGAGATGGGATTGCAGCGTGAAGAGATTGAATCTATCTTATATTAATGTAATATGTGTGTTTGTTTTGTCCTTTGCTGTTATGGAGTATGTAAATCTTTTGATTGGCAGAGTGGGCGGATTTCCGGTGCTTGCAGGGGTGCTTGTGTCATATTCCGTTATGAGATATGGCAGCTTTGCAAGGAAAAATATGGCATGCTACATGGGCGTCTATATACTGACATGGTTTATCGGCACGGTAGTGCTCTTTATTGCAAAATACTCAGGCTGGGGCAATATCAAAAAGCTTGGTCCGGCGCAGTATTTCAAGGCACTGTACGGCTCAACCCTGTCAGAGATATGGGGGTATTTTTTTGCAATTGTGCTCATGCTGACAGTGATTGTTTCACTTTTTCCGCTTACCGTGATAAAAAGCAGGAAAATATATGCACGGTATGTGTTGGGAAATACGCTTTTTTGGACGATAATATTCATACCGCTTAGGTTTATAGACAAGAAATTTGTCAATCACAAGGTGATGTGGCAGGCCGGCTGTATGATGGCCTTTGCTGTGCTTTTGCTTGTGCTGGAGCTTTTAGTTGTATACAGACTGGTGAAATACAGGTATTGCGATGAACATGCAGACAGGAAAGTGCGCATTCACAGACGCAGGGTTCGAAGGAAAACCATAAAAGCTGTAATAGTCATTGTGCCGGTCGTTGTCATTGCAATTATTGTTGTTTACACATATTTCATGTCGCCTTCAAACGAGCCAGCTGAGTATGAAAAGGTCGCAAGCTGTATCACAAATGATGACAGGCTTGGGCCTATGGTTTATGACAGTCAGGTGTATATTCCGATAACCATAGAGCTTGACTATGCAGGGACTGGCAGTCCGCTTGGCTATATTGTATACAAGGATCAGGACTATAGCAGCAGGTACTATGAGGTTGCAGCATCAAACCTCTTATATATGAATAAGAACGGTGACGATACATATTTACAGATGGCGGGCAACGCATCAAATTCATACAAGAAGCTGTCTGTAGTTGAAAAAAGCAATTCATGGAAGGACTGCAGTGTTTTTCTTATGTGGGATGAGGAGTGGCAGTCAGAGTCGCGCTACAGCAAGGATGTCACAGGCTATACGGAGTGCGATGAGGATTTCATAAAAAGTCTTGAGGATACCTTTGGTGCAGTGAAAATAAATCCGGCAGACTTCAAGGACTATGATGCCTATTTTACAATAGAGGGCTACAAATCCATGAAGGATGCCATAGAAAGTGACAGTCATGTGGGCACCTGGGTGGGCTGCATACTGGCAAAAGACGATAAATTTTACTATGGCAGCTACGATAATGAAATCACAGGCGGACAGCTTCAGATGCTGCGCCATGTGCTTGGCGGTAATTGATATAGCATTTAATTTTTGCCGAAAGAAAATTAAAGTAAAAAGAAATAAAAAAAGGATTTTTAAAAATCACGTCGAATAATAACTAGTGTAGAGCATAATTAGTGGAATGTAACGCTATTTGTTACATGTGTGTGTGAATAGCAGCAGAACATAACGACTGTGACAGCGAGGAGGCAGATAAATGACTATTCGCGAGCAGATAGAAAAACGTGAGCAGGAAATACTTAGTCCGTTCGCATGCCTGAGCACCAACTCAAGAGGCAGGGACTATGATGAGCCGCAGTGCGATATCAGGCCTGTTTTTCAGCGGGACAGGGACAGGATACTGCATAGCAAGGCATTCAGGCGTCTGAAAAATAAGACACAGGTGTTTCTTACACCAAAGGGTGACCATTACCGCACACGTATGTCGCATACACTTGAGGTGTCGCAGAATGCCAGGACAATAGCCAAGGCACTGAGGCTGAATGAGGATCTGGTGGAGGCTATAGCGCTGGGACACGATCTGGGGCATACACCGTTTGGACATGCGGGTGAGCGTATCCTCAATGAGATATATGAGGGTGGCTTTAAGCATAATGAGCAGAGTGTGCGCATAGTGGAGAAGCTCGAAAAGGACGGGGCAGGACTCAATCTGACCTGGGAGGTCAGAGATGGTATGCTAAATCACCAGACTTCGCTCATGCCACACACCTTAGAGGGCAAAATAGTCAGGCTTTCAGACAAGATAGCCTACATAAATTCAGACTTTGATGATGCAATCCGCGCACAGCTTCTGTGTGAGGATGATATACCGCTTGAGATAAGAAACACGCTTGGAAACAGCACCAAGGCCAGGCTCAATCATATGGTGCACAATATCATCACAAACAGCATGGGAAAGGACGATATATGCATGTCAAAAGAGTCCGCGCAGGCAATGCAGGATTTGCGTAAATTCATGTTCGCAAACCTCTATAACAATCCAGTCGCAAAAAGCGAGGAGAAAAAGGCCAAGGCGATGCTCAAGCAGCTTTACTTCTATTATATGGAGCATATAGAGGAGCTGCCGCAGAAATACCTCGCCATGCTAGGTCAGGGTGATGACAAGGGGCGCATCATATGCGACTATATATCAGGCATGACAGACCAGTATGCCACCACGAAATTCCACGAGTATTTCGTACCGGTAGCCTGGAAAATCGACGGATATTGATAATTCGTACAGACTCTTAGCAGCGTAGCGTTAGCCGGTTGTAAGAGCTAAGTGCCGCACTGCAGACGCGCTCGCCGGGCGACACAAATGACAACAAAGATGAACAGTAAGGGGATGATAAAATGCCGTACTACTCTGACGAGCTTGTAGAGGAGGTACGTTCGCGAAATGACATAGTCGATGTCATAGGAAGCTACGTGCACCTTCAGAAAAAGGGAAGTACCTATTTTGGATTATGCCCATTCCATAACGAAAAGACAGGATCCTTTTCCGTCTCACCGAATAAGCAGATGTACTATTGCTTCGGCTGTGGAGCCGGAGGCAATGTATTTACATTTCTCATGCAGTATGAGAACTTCACCTTTCCAGAGGCCATGCAGGAGCTTGCAGACCGTGTGGGAATTGAGCTTCCCAAGCAGGAGATGACCTCAGCACAAAGGAGGGAAGCAGACAGGCGCACACAGCTGCTTGAGATAAATAAAGAGGCTGCAAAGTATTTTTATATGTTGCTTCGTGGACCGAGAGGACAAAGGGCGCATGAGTATTTCAAAAAAAGAGAGCTGTCCGATGAGACAATGCAGAAGTTCGGGCTTGGTTACTCGGACCAGTACAGTGATGATCTGTACAAGTATCTGCGCAGCAAGGGCTATGATGATGAGATACTTAAGGAGACAGGTCTTGTGACGATAGATGAGGTCAGAGGCGGGCACGATAAGTTCTGGAATCGTGCGATGTTTCCGATTATGGATGTGCACAACCGTGTCATAGGCTTTGGAGGCCGGGTGATGGGTGACGGAGAGCCAAAGTATTTAAACTCTCCGGAGACAAAGATATTTGATAAGAGCCGTAATCTTTACGGACTTAATATAGCAAGGAGCACGAGGAAAAACCAGCTCCTTTTGTGTGAAGGCTACATGGATGTCATAGCACTACATCAGGCGGGCTTTGACAATGCGGTGGCGTCGCTTGGTACGGCGCTCACGAGCGGACATGCCTCACTATTAAAGAGATACACCAATGAGGTGTATCTGACATATGACAGTGATGGCGCCGGGGTAAAGGCAGCGCTGCGTGCGATTCCGATACTCAAGGAGGTAGGCATCACAACAAAGGTCATTAACATGCGGCCGTACAAGGACCCGGATGAGTTTATCAAGGCGCTCGGCGCACAGGAGTATGAGGAGCGTATCAAAAAGGCTGAAAACAGCTTTATGTTTCAGATACGGATCATGCAGGCAGGCTATGATATGGACGATCCCGAGTCAAAAACCGCATTTTATAATGAAATCGCAAAGAAGCTGCTTGGTTTTACCGAGGAGCTTGAGCGGACAAACTATACGCAGGCAGTGTCCAGAGAGTACAGCATACCATACGACGACTTAAGAAAGCTCGTAAACAGTATGGCAATGAAGGGCGGTATCGTAAAGCCCCAGACAAAGCTTAAAAGTGGAATCAATGAGAAAAATAAAAAGGAGGATGGAATGAAGCAGTCGCAGAAGCTTCTCCTCACATGGCTCATAGAGGATAATTCACTTTTTGACAGGATAAAGGGGCGTATCAGTGCAGATGATTTTACCGAAGAGCTGTACCACAAGGTGGCTAAGGAGGTTTTTTCACAGTATGAGACCACGCATACAGTAAATCCGGCCAGGATAGTAAGCATGTTTACCGATGAGGACGAACAGCGTGAGGTGGCAGGGCTTTTCAATGCCACAATCCATCAGGTGGAGGGCAAAAATGACAAGGCAACCGCACTCAGGGAGACTGTTATCCGCATCAAGCAAAACAGCATAGACTACCGCTCAAAGCATCTGGCACCTACAGATATGGAGGGCATGATGAGGATTATTGAGGATAAGCGTGCACTCGAAGAATTGCAAAAAATACCAGAATAAAGAGGAAAATAAAATGGCAAAGAAAAAGGAACAAAAAGACATGGCACAGGAGCAGGAGCTGAGACTGAAATTCCAGCAGAAGCTTATTGAGATTCTTGAGCTTGGAAAAAAGAAAAAGAATATGCTCGAATACCAGGAAATTGCAGATTTTTTCAAGGACTTAAATCTGGATCCGGAGAAGTTTGAGATGGTAATAGATTATCTCGAGCAAAACGGAATAGACGTGCTTAAGATCAGCAATGATGATGACGTGGATGATGATATCATACTCGATGAAGAGGATGAGGTAGAGGTTGAAAAGATCGATCTCTCAGTACCGGAGGGAGTCAGCGTCGAGGATCCTGTCCGTATGTATCTTAAGGAAATCGGTAAGGTACCTCTTCTCTCAGCAGATGAGGAGATTGAGCTCGCCCAGAATATGGAGGACGGAGCGGTAGCAATCGAGAAGATCAATGTACTAAAGGGCCGCCTTGATGGTGCATCGGAAGAGGAAAAGGCTGAGATAAAGGAAGAGATAAAGACACTGCAGAGGGATGTGGACAAGGGAGCAGATGCCAAAAAGCGTCTTGCAGAAGCAAACCTGCGTCTTGTTGTCAGCATCGCAAAGAGATATGTGGGAAGAGGAATGCTTTTCCTTGACCTGATTCAAGAGGGAAACTTAGGTCTTATCAAGGCAGTTGAGAAGTTCGACTACAAGAAGGGCTACAAATTCTCTACATATGCCACATGGTGGATTCGCCAGGCTATCACAAGAGCCATAGCCGATCAGGCCAGAACAATCCGTATTCCTGTGCATATGGTTGAGACGATCAACAAGCTCATCCGTGTGTCAAGGCAGCTCCTTCAGGAGCTTGGCAGAGAGCCTTCACCGGAGGAAATTGCCAAGGAGATGAGCATGCCGGTAGATCGTGTGCGTGAGATACTCAAGATATCGCAGGAGCCTGTTTCGCTTGAGACTCCGATCGGTGAGGAGGAGGATTCACATCTTGGTGATTTCATCAAGGATGATAATGTACCGGTTCCTGCAGATGCGGCAGCATTCACACTTCTTAAGGAGCAGCTTGAGGAGGTGCTTGGAACTCTTACAGAGAGAGAGCAGAAGGTACTCACACTCCGCTTTGGCTTAGAGGACGGCAGAGCCAGAACACTTGAAGAGGTAGGTAAGGAGTTCAACGTCACTCGTGAGCGTATCCGCCAGATTGAGGCAAAGGCACTAAGAAAGCTTCGTCATCCTAGCAGAAGTAGAAAGCTTAAGGACTACTTAGAGTAAGATGATTAGGCTATCCAGAAGAATGAAGGCAGTGGCATCAATGGTCACGGCCGGCTACACGCTGTGTGATGTGGGAACCGACCATGGCTATGTGCCTATTGCCCTGGTGCAGGGTAATATAATACCGAAGGCAATTGCTGTTGATATAAATAAGGGACCGCTTGAGCGCGCCAATGAGCATATAAGGGCAAACGGTCTGACAGAGCAGATTACAACAAGGCTTTCCAATGGGCTTGAAGCGATACACGACGGAGAGGTTGACTCTATTGTTATAGCAGGAATGGGAGGAGAGCTTGTTATTCACATTTTAACCGCAGGGGAGACAGTGTGCAGGTCGGCAAAGGAGCTGATTCTGCAGCCACAGTCGGAAGTGAGCAAAGTCCGTGAATATGTAAGGAACACAGGCTATAAGATAGTTGATGAGGATATGATTTTGGAGGACGGAAAATACTATCCGATGTTCAGATGTGTGCCGTGTGCGGACAATTCCGCATGGGACAATATGGACGAGACGACGGTTACTGTATGCGATTTGTACGGACCTGTACTTATCAAAAACGGTAATCCGGTGCTTCGGAAGTTCCTTGTCAGGGAACACCACAAGCTGGCTGCCATCATGCAGCAGCTAAGGACACAGGAGATGAGTGATTCCATCATGGACAGAATCGAGCAGATAAACGAGATGATGGCATACAATGAGGCAGCATATTCGACTATGGGGGCAATAAGAAATGCAGGAATATAGTGTGAAGGTGACCTTGCCGGACGGACAGGTCATGGCAGTGACAGCATCAGAAAGTGATACTTTAGAAGCCGTAGCAGACAGATTCAAGGATTATTATGAGGATGACATAATCCTTGGAATTGTAAACGGCAGGCTTCGTGAACTGAATAAGAAAATAAAAAGTGACTGTGAGCTTAGCTTTGTGACGACAGCTGACAGGGATGGCAGGCGTACATACAGAAGAAGTGTTGTGCTGCTTTTGCAGAGGGCTATATACGATGTATATGGCAGCATGACACAGCTTCATGTGATGCATTCGCTCGGAGAAGGCTATTATTGTCAGCTTGAGAAAAGCGTTACAGAGCATGATATCGACAGGATAGTATGCAGCATGTACTTATTTGTGGAAAAAGACCTCCCAATTACCAAGCACAGTGCAAAAACACAGTATGCTGAGCAGCTTTTCAAGGAAAAAGGGCAGCATGATAAGGAGAGGTTATTGCACTACAGGAGAAGCTCCAGAGTCAATCTCTATGAGCTGGATGGGGTGGTGGATTATTTCTACGGATTTATGGCACCCTCGACAGGCATGCTCAAATACTTTGATATAGTGCCGTATGAGAGTGGCTTTGTGCTTCTTTTTCCGGGTGCCAACAGCAGGAGCGTTGAGCCGCTTGTGACATCAAATAAGCTGTTTCACACGCTGGATGATTCCAGGGAATGGAGCAAGATGCTTGGAATAGGCACGATAGGCTCACTAAATGATGCGATTGCAGCAGGCAGGGGACAGGAAATCATGCTGCTTCAGGAGGCACTGATGGAGCAGAAGATAGGAAATCTTGCAGCGCAGATCGCTTCGGATGACAAAAAGAAATTTGTCATGATAGCAGGTCCTTCATCATCAGGCAAGACATCGTTTGCCAACAGACTGTCAATCCAGCTTATCGCAAAGGGCAGAAAGCCACATCCGTTAAGTCTGGATGACTATTATGTGGACAGGGAGTTTTGCCCGAAGAATCCGGACGGAAGCTTTGATTTTGAGTGCCTTGAATCTATTGATATAAAGCTGTTCAATGAGGATATGAACAGGCTTCTTAAAGGAGAGGCTGTTGATATGCCTTCCTTCAATTTCAAGACAGGAAAGAGAGAGTACCGCGGAAGAAAGCTGACGCTGGGAGCTGATGATATACTTGTCATAGAAGGAATCCACGGCCTGAATGACAGGCTTTCACAGCTTATCCCGCCTGAGCACAAGTTCAAAATCTATATCTCAGCGCTTACACAGCTCAATATTGACGAGCACAATCCTCTTTCCACCACAGATGAAAGACTTATACGCCGGATTGTGCGTGATGCGCGTACACGAGGTACCAATGCCATGGAGACCATCGCTATGTGGCCGTCTGTCAGAAAGGGTGAAAGGGAGAATATCTTTCCTTTTCAGGAACAGGCGGATGTGATGTTCAACTCTGCACTTGTGTATGAGCTTGCAGTACTCAAGGTGTATGCGGAGCCGTTGCTTTTTGGCATAGAAAGAGACTGCCCGGAGTATCTCGAGGCAAAGAGGCTGCTTAAGCTCTTAGACTACTTTCTTCCGATGCCGGCTGACGGCATACCAAACAATTCACTGCTTCGTGAGTTTGTAGGAGGAAGCTGCTTTAATGTTTAAAACTAATAACAAAATGCAACTGAGAAATCTCAGTTGCATTTTTAATGGTGCACCTTGCGGCGCACGTTACTGATAAGTTATTTTACGAAACGCCAATAGGCTTTAGATTATTAAAATACGCAGGACGATAAGCCGGGTTATGTCGTTGAGTGATCATCTATCTAGGACGCCTGTTGCCAGACGCCTCAAGCAACCTACCTAAAGCTGGCGGGCCACGTCAAAGCTTTGTTTCGGTCTTGCTTCGGATGGGGTTTACATGTGCCCTCCCTGTTACCAGTGAGGCGGTAGTCTCTTACACTGCCATTCCACCCTTACCACAAAAGTGGCGGTATATTTCTGTTGCACTGTCCTTAGAGTTTCCTCCACCGGCCGTTAACCGGCATCCTGCCCTATGAAGCCCGGACTTTCCTCACCTGCGGTCTTTCGACACCTGCAGCCGCGATCACCTGTCCTGCATATTTATTTAATATACCAAGCATTTTTCCAAAAATCAAGCCCTTTTACCAACTTTAATAAACGAAATATAAAATGTTTCTTAAAAGACGATAGGTCTATTGACGGTTTTTATCTTCAATATTATCTTAAGAATGTAAAGAGCGAGTTAAAACCTCAAATTCATAGTGTGGACACTGTATGAGGTAAGAATCTGGCTATAATGAAAATATAGGGCGAGGCGGTAATATGAGAGAAAAATTTATCAGATTTATGAATGGAAGAAACGGGATGGACGAGCTTGCAAGGGCTGAGTCATGGGTAGTAATGATATTACTTGTGGTTTCAATATTTACAAGGTCGGCGATACTTGATATACTGGCAATAGGACTGATGATACATATGTATTTTCGCGTATTTTCAAGGAATGTAAACAAGCGCTATGCAGAGAATCAGAAGTTTTTAAATGCCAGGTATGAGTGGACCGTAAAGGCAGAGCGCAGGAAAAAGCGCTTTGCACAGAGGAAGCAGTACAAGTTCTTCAAGTGCCCTATGTGCAAGCAGGAGGTCAGGGTGCCAAGAGGACATGGCAAGATCTGTATTACCTGTCCGAAGTGCCGAGAGCAGTTCGTGAGACGCAGCTAGTATGTCAATATATACTTGTACATAAGAGCATGGAGAAGAGAAATGTTTGGATATATAACTGTCAATAAGGACACCTTGTCCGAGGAAAATAAAAAAATATATCAAAGCTATTATTGCGGGCTGTGCCAGACAATGAAGTCGCAGTATGGCAGGCGTGCACAGATGGCACTAAACTATGACATGACTTTTCTCATAGTGCTTCTGACAGGCCTGTACGAGCCGGATAGTGTGACGAGGGGTGGATTTGTATGCAGCGTGCACCCTACGAAGAAGCGTACACTTCGCACCAATGAGATTACAGAGTATGCTGCAGCTATGAACATACTGCTTGCATACTACAACCTGATAGATGACTGGAAGGACGATAAAAGCCTGACGAAGAAGACATACGCAGAGATGCTGAAAAAGGACTTTGAGAAGGCAAAAAAAGGCTATCCGGTACAGGCTAAGGCGATAGAGGACTACATTGCAAGGCTTACAGAGTGCGAGAAGAGCAATGATACCAATATTGATGCAGTTGCGGGGCTGACAGGGGAGATGCTCGGCATACTTTTTGCGTGGAAGCAGGATGAGTGGCAGACGGATTTGAAGGAATTTGGCTGCTACATGGGCAAATTTATTTATATAATGGATGCGTATGAGGACATAGGGGATGATGTGAAAAAGAAATCATATAATCCACTTATACAGCTCATGCATTGCTGCAATAATGACAGCGAAAAATTTGACAAATCCTGTCGGCTTATGATGACATCTATGCTTTCAGAGGCAGCAAAAATATTTGAGAGGTTGCCAATTCTCTTACATGCGGATATAATCAGAAATGTTCTATACTCCGGTGTGTGGAGCAAGTATGAGTATATTCAGATGAAGAAAAGGAAGAAACATAAATGATAGATCCATATCAGGTGCTCGGTGTCAGCCGCAGTGCAAGTGACGATGAAATAAAAAAGGCCTACAGGAGCTTAAGCAGAAAATATCATCCTGATGCCAATATCAACAATCCTAACAAGGATCAGGCTGAGGAGAAGTTTAAGCAGGTGCAGCAGGCATATGACCAGATAATGAAGGAAAAGCAGTCCGGTGCTGCCGGAGCCGGTGGATATGGCGGTGCGGGAAGCAGCAGCTCATACGGAGGCAGCTCCTATGGTGGAGCATATGGTGGTGGACCTGGAGCAGGTGATCCATTTGGAGCAGGTGGATCGTTTGGCGGTTTCTATGGCCGCTATACCTACAATAATGCAGGCAGCAGTGCACAGGATGACAATCCAAAGGTGCGTGCAGCAGGCAATTTCATCAGCAACGGCTACTACAATGAGGCACTGAAGGTGCTTGAGGAGGTACCTTTTGCTGAGAGACGCGGAAGGTGGTACTACTACAGTGCCATCGCAAACCAAAAGCTCGGCAACACAGCGACAGCCATAGAACACATACAGCGAGCAGTGTCGCTTGAGCCAAACAACATGCAGTACCGCCAGTTTATGCAGATAATTGAAAATGGTGGCTCGTGGTATTCGGATATGGGAGACATATACGGACGCCCTAGTGGCAGGGGCAGCGAGTGCTGCAGTCTGCTAGCTACATTTCTTTGCTGGCAGATGTTCTGCTGCTAGATGTCAAGCTTTTCTGATGTTACAGATGGAAATTCATGCAAGTTATTGTGCTGGTTATTTGCAGAACGATGGACTGGTATATTAATCTGTGCAATTATTCTGAATAGTTACCTGAAAAATAAAAGATGCGGTCATACGACCGCATTTTTTATTTATGGACATGAGTAACTATTCAGATCCACACATATATGAGCAAAATCAGCTGCGCAGCAATGGCTGTATTATTCCATCGAATCCGGAATACCATCATGATCCAAATCTGCCATGTCTGCTCCGTGCGCACCGATATCCACAGTGTTTAAGGTGCGTCTTTTAAGTCTTGCGGCTTCAGACTGCTTGAGCAGATAGCTCTTTATCTCGCGTGAGTGCTTTACGTGAACGAGCTTAAGCTCAGGGTTTGTGACGTCGCCTGTGTAGCAGACTATGGTGCCGAGCTTAAAAATGCGCTCAATCAGTGATGTGGTGAGCTTTACATCAGCTACCTTATACATGTAGCAGTCATCCTCTGTGGTGCTTAAGAGTCCGGACTCTACAGTGATAAAGGACGGTGTGACGGTATATTTTGTGAAAGTCCACGGCAGACCGAGAAACAGCAGTCTCTTTCTCTCCTTAAAGATTACAGCATCGTCATCATCGATTGCGCCGACGGTGGTGTTTTTGATTTGTGATTCATTTACAGACATATTATTCTCCTTTTGATGTTGAAATTGTCGTAATTGTATGAAAACTTCACTACAATTACTAAGCATTCAGAACAGTTGCATTCTGACATATATTCTACAACAAAAAAGTGTAAAAGCCAACTTGAATATTGCACTGAGATATTATATGATAGAAAAAATGTAAAAAAAATTGTTACGCGAAAAAGAATGGAGGCAAATTATGCGTCACTTAATGAGTCCGTTGGATTTTTCTGTAGAAGAGTTGGACAAGCTTCTGGATCTTGCAAATGATATAGAGGCTCATCCTGAGAAATATGCACACAAGTGCGATGGAAAGAAGCTTGCAACCTGTTTTTACGAGCCAAGCACAAGAACCAGGCTTAGCTTTGAGGCTGCCATGCTTAATTTGGGAGGCTCGGTGTTAGGTTTCCACAGTGCTGATTCGTCATCTGCGTCAAAGGGCGAGAGCGTTTCAGATACTATCAGGGTTATTTCCTGCTATGCGGATATCTGTGCCATGCGTCATCCTAAGGAGGGTGCACCGCTTGTGGCTTCAGAGAAATCGCGTATCCCTGTAATCAATGCAGGCGATGGAGGTCATCAGCATCCTACCCAGACACTTGCTGATCTCCTTACAATCCGTTCCATCAAGGGCAGATTGAATAATATCACAATCGGCTTTTGCGGAGATTTAAAGTTTGGACGTACAGTGCATTCACTGATCAATGCACTTATCAGATATGACAATGTGAGGATTGTGCTTATCTCGCCTGAGGAGCTTAAGGTGCCTGACTATGTGCGCGATGATGTGCTTCGTGCCAACAATATCGAGTTCAAGGAGGTAGAAAAGCTCGAGGATGCCATGGGAGAGCTTGATGTGCTCTACATGACACGTGTCCAGAAGGAGCGTTTCTTCAATGAGGAGGACTATGTGCGTCTGAAGGATTTCTACATTCTGACTAAGGAGAAGATGGAGCTTGCAAAGGATGATATGATTGTACTTCATCCGCTCCCACGTGTGAATGAGATTTCTGTTGATGTGGATGATGACCCGAGAGCATGCTATTTCAGGCAGGCACAGTATGCGGTTTACGTGCGTATGGCGCTTATTCTGACATTGCTTGGATTGGCTGAGGACTAAAGGAGGATAATATGCTGAATATAAGTGGAATACATGAGGGCTTTGTGCTCGATCATATCAAGGCAGGTATGAGTCTTCAGATTTACAGGGATTTAAAGCTTGACAAGCTCGACTGCACAGTTGCAATCATAAAGAATGCAAAGAGCAGCAAGATGGGCAAGAAGGATATTATCAAGGTAGAGTGTCCGATAGAGTCATTAGACCTCGATATCCTTGGATTTATCGACCACAATATCACTGTAAATGTGATAAAGGGTGACAAGATTGTGGACAAGATGGAGCTTAAGCTGCCTCATCAGGTGAAAAATGTCATCAAGTGCAAAAACCCAAGATGCATCACTTCAATTGAGCAGGAGCTTGACCAGATTTTCGTGCTTTCCGATGAGAAAAACGAAATCTACCGCTGCAAGTACTGCGAGGAGAAATACGAAGGAGTTAAATAGTATCAGTTATGTATGCCAACGTGATTGTGGATATATCCCACGAAAAACTGGATAAGACATTTCAGTACAGCATCCCGGATGAGATTTTATGCGACATCCGTCCGGGTGTGTGCGTGGATATTCCATTTGGCAGCCGCACTATCACAGGCTATGTGATTGAGGTCACGGATAAGCCTGAGTACGACCCGGCAAGGACAAAGCCTCTTATCGGGATAAAGGCAGACTCTGTGGCTGTGGAGGCAAAGCTCATCGCACTTGCGGCATGGATACGGCGCAATTACGGCTCTACCATGAATCAGGCGCTTAAGACTGTTATACCTGTAAAGAAGCAGGCTAAGGAGCAGGTGAGCCGCAGTATTGCACTGAAAATAGACAAGGTAAAGGCAAGGGCGCAGCTTGCGCTTTGCGAGGCAAAAAAACAAAAGGCAAAGGCCAGGCTGTTTCGTGCGCTGATTGATGCTGATGATGGGGCGCGCCTTGAGTATTCCTTTGTGACAGGCAAGCTGTCGGTGTCGACTGCCACTATAAGAGCGCTTGAGCAGAGCGGCTTTATCGAGGTCATCACACAGAGCGGCTACAGAAATCCTGTGGAGCATATGAGTGTGGACACCTATGATAAGGTGCTGAATGCCGCGCAGCAGAGTGTGGTTGATGCGATAGAAGGCGACATTGCCGCCGGCATTAGAAATACTTATCTGATTAAGGGTGTTACCGGAAGCGGCAAGACAGAGGTGTACATGGAGCTTATCGCACACTGTATACAGTCCGGGCGTCAGGCGATTGTGCTGATTCCCGAGATTGCCCTCACTTACCAGACCGTGATGCGTTTTTTTGCAAGATTTGGGAACAGGGTTTCGATAATCAATTCAAGACTTTCAAATGGTGAGCGTTATGACCAGTTTGAGAGAGCTAAGAATGGTGATATTGACATCATGATTGGCCCGCGGTCGGCGCTGTTCACACCTTTTTCAAATTTAGGACTTATCATAATAGATGAAGAGCACGAGAATTCATACAAGAGCGAGTCGGTGCCGCGCTATCATGCCAGGGAGGTGGCGATAGAGTATGCGCGCATGTCCGATGCTATTGTGGTACTTGGCTCTGCAACACCGTCGGTGGATAGCTTTTACAAGGCAAAGACAGGCGTTTACAGGCTTTTGGAACTGGATAAGCGTGTGGACGACAGACCTCTTCCAAAGTGTGAGGTTGTCGATTTGAGGCAGGAGCTTCGTGAGGGAAACCGCTCGATTCTTTCCACCAGGCTTCAGGAGCTTATGGAGGAGAGGCTTCTAAATGGCCAGCAGACAATGCTTTTTTTAAATAGAAGGGGAAAATCGGCATTTATGTCGTGCAGAGCGTGCGGTTTTGTGGTAAAATGTCCTCATTGCGATGTATCACTCAGTGAGCATAGCGGCGGAGTGATGGTCTGTCACTACTGCGGCTACAGACAGCCGGTGCCTAAGGTGTGTCCGAGCTGTGGCTCGAAGTACATTAGCGGCTTTAAGGCCGGCACACAGAAGATAGAAGCGATGGTGGCAAAGCGTTTTCCACAGGCACGTATACTGCGCATGGATTATGACACCACGAGGGCGAAGGATGCGTATGAGAAGATTCTGCAGGCATTTTCCAATCATGAGGCCGATATACTTATCGGTACGCAGATGATTGTAAAGGGGCATGATTTTTCAAATGTCACGCTGGTTGGTGTGCTGGCGGCGGATATGTCACTGCATGTGAATGATTTTCATGCGGCGGAGCGCACCTTTGCTCTGCTGACCCAGGCGGCAGGGCGTGCCGGCAGAGGAAAGCTGCCCGGCAATGTGGTTATCCAGACCTACGACCCTGACCACTATGCCATCCGGACTGCCAAAGAGCAGGATTATGAGGCTTTTTACGATAAGGAGATAGAGTACAGGAGGTTTATGCATTATCCACCTGTATGGAATATGCTTTTAGTCCATGTTACATCAACTGATGAGAGTGAGTGCGGCAGCATGGCACAGCAAGTGTACGATATAGCGTCGCAAATGATATCGCATGCAGATGAAGATCAAAGCCCGGATGATAGGCATCTGATTCAGCTCATCGGTCCTGCGGATGCTACCATCGCCAAGGTAAATGACATATACCGCAAGGTGATTTACATGAAGACATCTGACTATGCGGCGCTCATTTCAATAAAGGATGGCATAGAGCAGGCTGTGAAAGCTGATACGGCAATGAAAAATGCTAATATCTCATTTGATTTCAATCCGATGAGTGGATTTTGATATATATAGAAGGAGGCAATTATGGCACTTAGAACTATTAGATTGGAGGGAGACCCTGTACTTGGCAAGGTCTGCAGAGAGGTTACGGAGGTGACTCCAAAGATAGTAACACTTATTGATGATATGCTTGAGACTATGTATGAGGCCAATGGTGTAGGACTTGCCGCACCACAGGTTGGCATATTAAAGAGGATCGTTGTTATCGATGTGGGCGAGGGTCCGATCGTGATGATTAATCCTGAAATTATCGAGTCTGACGGGGAGCAGACCGGCGATGAGGGCTGTCTTTCAGTACCGGGAAAGGCCGGACAGGTGACCCGCCCGAATCATGTAAAGGCCCGCTTCATGGGCGAGGATATGAATGAGTATGAGATAGAGGGAGAGGAGCTTTTGGCCAGATGTATCTGTCACGAGCTTGACCATCTCGACGGACATCTCTATGTGGAGAAGGTTGAGGGCGCACTTCACGATGTGACATATGAGGATACACAGGAGTAATCATTAGGATGACATTTGTTATCTGAGCTTGGAAAATATCTGGGAGGCAGTAAGATGAGAGTAATTTTCATGGGAACACCGGACTTTTCGGTGGGAACACTTGAGGCAATTATAGAGGCAGGACACGAGGTGGCACTGGTTGTCACACAGCCCGACAAACCAAAGGGCCGCGGCAAGACAATGCAGTATACACCGGTCAAGGAGTGTGCGCTTTCGCACGGTATTGAGGTATTCCAGCCGGTTAAAATAAGAGAGACTGCTAATATAGAGTATCTCAGAAAGTTTAATGCAGATATAATAATTGTGGTTGCTTTTGGACAGATTCTGTCAAAGAGTATTCTTGATATGCCTCGATACGGCTGTATCAATGTGCATGCTTCACTTCTGCCAAAGTACAGAGGTGCGGCTCCTATCCAGTGGGCTGTGATTAACGGTGACGAGTTTACAGGTGTCACTACCATGAGGATGGATGAGGGCGTCGATACCGGCGATATGATTGCAAAGAGTACAGTCAGACTCGCACCTGATGAGACCGGCGGCAGCCTGTTTGATAAGCTCTCAGCAGAGGGAGCAAAGCTGTGTGTGGAGACCATGAAGATGATAGAGGATGGCACTGCAGAGTATACTCCTCAAAACAGCGAGGAGGCCACACATACATCAATGATCAGTAAGGAGCTTGGCTTTATCGACTGGACAAAGCCGGCTGTTGAGATTGAGAGGCTTATAAGGGGGCTTAATCCATGGCCGAGCGCATACACCCACTTAAACGGTAAGACATTTAAGGTGTGGAGTGCAAAGGTGATTGACGGCAGCGATGATTATGAGCCGGGCTGTATTTATCATATCGGAAAAAATGATATGTATGTACAGACAGGAAAAGGAGCATTATCTTTAGTAGAGGTACAGCTCCAGGGCAAGAAGCGCATGGATACAGGTTCATTTTTGAGAGGCTGTCATGTTGAAGAGGGCTCGTTCTTCACATTATAGTTATTCATTATAAGTAACTATTGACAAACTACTACACGCATTATAATAAGCAGCAAGGAGAGATGATACATGGGATATTATTACTGGGATCCGACATATATACTCGTTGTGATAGGTGCAGTGATATGTATGATTGCATCGGCAAGAGTTAAAGGTACATTTAATAAATACTCGCAGCTAAGAAGCATGTCAGGCATGAATGGCGCACAGGTAGCTCAGAGAGTGCTTCAGGCGGCAGGCATATATGATGTGCAGGTGCGTCATGTGTCCGGCAGTCTGACGGACCACTATGATCCGCGCACCAAAACAGTGAATTTATCTGATCCTGTGTACAATGCCACATCGGTCGCAGCACTTGGCGTAGCAGCCCATGAGTGTGGACACGCTATACAGCATGCAAAAAGCTATGCACCTCTTTCAATCAGGAGTGCACTTGTGCCTATAGCCAATTTTGGCTCAATGCTTGCATGGCCGGTCATACTTATCGGCTTGTTCTTTAACACACGCTCGTCAGGGCTTATTATTGATATAGGCATATTGTTGTTTTCGGCAGCAGTGCTTTTCCAGCTCGTGACATTGCCGGTAGAGTTTGATGCTTCAAGACGTGCGCTTGTCATGCTTCGTACACAGGGCATACTTGCAGATGACGAGCTTAAGTACACAAGAAGGGTGCTCAAGTCAGCGGCACTTACCTATGTAGCCAGTGCGGCGGCTGCTATTTTACAGCTCCTTCGTATAATACTCATCACAAACGGACGCAGACGGGACGACTGATATTGTTTTAGCTGCTGTTTGCCTGTGATTTTACAGGGTGGCAGTTCAAATTGGATATATTAGTTAGAAAATTAAATGTATATGTAACTATTCGGAAACATCATCATGATAAATAATCATAGTAAAAATAATCATAATAATAAAAATAGCCAAATAAACAAAAATAATATACCGGGCAGACCGGCAAAATCAAACGTGGCAGCGCATAATGAGCACTCTGTAGATACGCGTGAGCTTGCCCTTGAGATGCTTATTGAGATTAATGAGCGTGGAGCATTTTCGCACATCGTGCTTCGTAGTGTGCTTGACAAGTATCAGTATCTGTCAAAGCAGGACAGAGCCTTTATGACGAGGCTTGTTGACGGCACTATCGAGTATATGCTGCAGCTCGACTACATCATAGACTCTTTTTCAAAGACAAAGGTAAGGAAGATGAAGCCCTTCATCAGAAACCTTCTTCGTATGAGCGTCTACCAGATAAAGTACATGGACGCGGTGCCGGATTCAGCTGTATGCAATGAGGCTGTGAAGCTTGCAAAGAGGCATAAGTTTGCACAGCTTTCGGGCTTTGTAAACGGTGTACTCAGAAATATTGCAAGAAATATAGATTCAGTACAGTTTGATACCTTAAGCATCCGATACTCCATGCCACAGTGGATAGTGGACAGATTTGTTGCGGCATACGGAGAGAAGAAGGCAGAGGAGATTTTCAAGGCCTTTCACAATAAGAGCACAATAAGCATCAGGACAAACCTGACCAGGTGTACTCCGGATGAGCTTCGTGCAATGCTTGAGGCAGAGGGTGTGACGGTCACTGCGGTTGATGAACTTGATTACGCGTTTGTTATATCTGGATTTGATTATTTGAATGGCTTGCAGAGCTTCAGAGACGGGCTTTTCTATGTGCAGGATATAAGCTCAATGCTTGTTGCACAGACGGCTGCTCCAAAGAAGGGCGACTATGTGATAGATGTATGCGCAGCACCGGGTGGCAAGAGCACCCATATAGCTGAGCTTTTGCAGGGTAGCGGTCATGTGCTCGCGCGTGACCTGACCGATAACAAGGTCGATATGATTGAGGAAAATATAGAAAGGCATGGCCTTAAAAATATGTCGGCAGAGGTGTGGGATGCCACCGTACCTGATGCTGATTCGGCAGGAAAAGCAGATATACTGATTTGTGATCTGCCGTGCTCAGGGCTTGGAGTGCTCGGAAGAAAGAAGGACATCCGCTACAAGATGACACCTGAGTCTGTAGATGAGCTTGCCGCTCTTCAAAGACAGATACTTGATACCGTGCATACATACGTGAAGCCAAACGGAGTGCTCGTGTACAGTACATGTACGATAGATGAGGCTGAGAACGAGGACAATGTGAGGTGGTTTATTGAAAAGCATCCGGAGTTTGAGCTTGATAAGAGCTTTGCGGAAGGCACCGGAATGAAACAGATACTGCCCGGTGAGCATGGAAGTGACGGATTTTTTATTGCAAAATTTATAAAAAGCAAATTATGATATTAAAGTAAATCATGAATTAATAAATATAAATTGGTTCGAATTAGTAGAATTATAAACAATAGTTAAATGCAGATTTAATAAAAATAATATGGAACAGATAAAAGAACAACTAACTGACATCAAATCAATGAATATGGATGAGCTCACAGAGTTTATCATATCGCTCGGAGAAAAGAAATTCCGTGCGAAGCAGATATATGAGTGGATTCATGTGAAGCATGTGGAAAGCTTTGATGAGATGACCAATATTTCAAAAAAGTTCATACAGGTATTAAAGGACAATGCAATACTCATCTCGCTAAAAAAAGAGGAGGTGCAGGTGTCAAAGCTCGATGGTACGAGAAAATATCTCTTTGCACTGGACGATGGCAATGTCATAGAGAGTGTGCTTATGAAGTACAAGCATGGAAACTCTGTATGCATATCTTCGCAGGTTGGCTGCAGGATGGGGTGCAGATTCTGTGCATCCACTCTTGATGGTCTCGTCAGGGGGCTTAGGCCGTCCGAGATGATTGATCAGATTTATCAGATAGGCAAGGATATAGGGGAGCGCATCTCAAATGTGGTTGTCATGGGGACAGGTGAGCCGCTTGACAATTACGACAATCTGCTGCGCTTTATAGAGCTTCTTACTGATGAAAACGGTATCAATATCAGCCAGCGCAATCTGACAGTTTCCACATGTGGTCTCGTACCGCGCATGAGACAGCTTGCAGATGAAAAGCTTTCTATCACGCTGGCGCTTTCACTGCATGCCTCCAACCAGGAAAAGAGAAAAGCTCTCATGCCGGTTGCAAACAGCTATGATATACATGATGTGGTCGATGCATGCAAATATTATTTTGCACAGACCGGCCGCAGAGTCACCTTTGAGTATAGCCTGGTAGGCGGAGTGAACGATACAGCCGAGGATGCAGCAGAGCTTTCGGCACTCGTACATGGCATGAACTGCCATATAAATCTGATTCCGGTAAACCCGATAAAGGAGCGCGACTACGTGCAGTCCAACAAGGGTGTTATAGAGGCTTTTAAAAATAGGCTTGAAAAAAACGGAATTAATGTTACTATTAGAAGGGAAATGGGCAGAGATATAGACGGTGCCTGTGGACAGCTTCGCAAGAAGCATATAGATAAGGAGAGAGGAATAAACTAGATGAAGACGTTTTCCATTACGGATGCAGGTGCTATTCGTGAGATGAATCAGGATTTTTATTTCTCGTCTGACACTGCAGTAGGAAATCTTCCGAATCTTTTCATCGTAGCAGATGGAATGGGAGGACACAAAGCCGGTGACTATGCTTCCAGATACACTATAGAGCGTGTGGTTGCATCGGTATCGAGAAATGCAGGGGATGAACCGGTATCCATCATCAAAGAGGCTATCAACAAGGCAAATGAGCTTTTGGTGGCTGAGTCTCGTGGGGATGAAGCTAAGCGTGGAATGGGTACCACCTTGGTCATAGGAACTATTATAGGAAACAAGCTTTTTGTGGCCAATATAGGTGACAGCAGGCTTTATATTGTAGGTGGCACAGAGCAGATCAGACAGATTACCAGGGATCATTCACTGGTTGATGAGATGGTCAGGATGGGTGAGATAAATGCTGACGAGGCGAGAGTTCATCCGGACAAGAATATCATCACGAGAGCTGTCGGGGCAGCAGATCATGTGGAGGCAGATTTCTTTGAGGTCGAGCTATGTGAGGACGACAGGATTCTTCTGTGTACAGACGGACTTACCAATATGGTGAGAGATGAAGAAATATGCGATACTATTAGGCAAAATGATAATATCGAGACAGCAGCGTCACAGCTTGTCGCCATGGCCAATGCAAACGGTGGCCGCGATAATATCACAGTAATGATTATTAAACCATTTTAAGACGAGGTAATAACAGATGTTAGAGATAGGAAGTTTTTTATCGGATCGATATGAGATCCTAAGCAAGGTTGGCGCAGGCGGCATGTCCGATGTATACAAGGCAAAAGACCATATACTGAGCCGTTTTGTAGCTATAAAGGTTTTAAAGCAGGAGTTTTCGGAGGATAGTTCATTTGTGACCAAGTTCCGTGCTGAGGCACAGTCAGCAGCAGGACTTGAGCATCCGAATATCGTAAATATTTATGATGTAGGCAGCGAGAATGGTCTGTACTACATTGTCATGGAGTATGTCGAGGGTATCACACTTAAGACTTATATCGAGAAAAAGGGCCAGCTGTCATTCAAGGAGTCTGCAAGTATTGCAATCCAGGTGGCAAGGGGCATAGAGGCCGCTCACAATAAAAATATCATCCACCGTGATATCAAGCCGCAGAATATCATTATTTCTACAGATGGCAAGGTAAAGGTGACAGACTTTGGAATTGCAAAGGCTACATCTTCAAATACAATAAGCTCAGATGTGATGGGCTCAGTACACTACGCATCTCCGGAGCAGGCAAGAAACGGCTTCGTCGATGGCAGAAGTGATATTTACTCACTGGGAATCGTAATGTTTGAGATGGTTACAGGCCGTGTGCCGTTTGACGGTGATACCACAGTGGCAGTTGCACTGCAGCACTTACAGGAGGAGATTGCAAGGCCAAGCATCTACGCACCGGATCTGCCAATCAGCTTTGAGAAAATCATCTTAAAGTGTACACAAAAGACACCGGACCGCAGATACCAGACTATTGAGGAGCTTCTCACAGACATAAGGCGCTCTCTTGCGCATCCTGATGAGGATTTTGTCACAATAGCACCACTCGTTGACGGTGGCAAGACCAAGGTTATAAGCCCGGATGAGCTTGACAAGATAAAAGAGGGCAGAGGTGTCGCAGAGGACTTAAACGATGATGATACCGATGCAGATAATGATGATGAGTATGCTGACGGTGAAGACGATGATGATGAATATGATGAGTCACTCTTAGACGACGATGATGACGAAGAAGACGATGACGATGATGATGACGGCAAGCTTTTAAATCCAAAGATGGATAAAGCAATCACGATCATGGGTATAGTAACAGCCGTAATCATTGTAATAGTTATCATATATCTTGCACTTTCAGTGGCAGGAGTGTTTAAGTTTGGCGGCAAAAAGAACTCAGAGTCACAGCAGACAGAGTCACAGACACAGACCGAGTCTGAATCAGAGTCAGAGACACAGACTGAGACAGAGGGCCAGATGATTGACATCAGAGGCATGTCAGTGGATGATGCTCAGAAGGCAGTAGACCGCTTAAAGCTTGACCTCACAGTATTTGCATTTGAGACAAAGCAGTCAGATAAAAAGGACGGCACAATCCTTGAGCAGGATGTCAAGGCCGGAGATACAGTAAAGCGTGGTTCACAGATTAATGTAGTTATCGCAGGAAAAGGTGATAGTACATCAGAGATGGTCAAGATACCAAGTGTAATCGGAAAGACCAAGAGCTCGGCAAAGAGTACACTCGAGTCAGCAGGCTTTAGTGTCACCTTCGAGTATGGAGATTACAATAACAGTGTAGCAGCAGATGTAGTAACAGCACAGTCACCATCAGCAAAGAACCAGGCCGCAAAGGGCAGCACAGTAACAGTCACCCTTTCACCGGGCCAGAAGCCAATCACCGTGCCAAACGTAGCAGGCGCCTCACAGTCACAGGCAGAAAGCGCCCTCGCAGGAGCAGGCCTCAAGTACACCTACGCCGACTCCCAGTACAGCGACACCGTACCAGCCGGTAGCGTAATCAGCCAGACTAAATCCGGTGAAACCGTAGCCGCAGGCACCACAATCACACTGACACTCAGTAAGGGTAAGCAGGAGATATCGACTAACGTAAGTAAGACGGTTAAGCTTGATGTCGGAGATGTTAATATCACAGGTGGTTCATATTCACTTGTGGGTTCTGACGGAAAAACTTATGCAAGCGGAAGTGATGTAACATCAACTTCAGTTACAGTAAGTGGAACAATGAACTGTAAAACAGGTACAGTAACGGTTACATGGCAGTATACAGAGCCTGTCAAGGATGAGAATGGAAATGTAACAGGTGAAAAGCCAGGAGAAAAAACGATTTCTGTACAAGTACCATAATTTGTATAGTGTAAAATAAAATCATAATTTGATGAAAACGTGGATGGCAATACAAGGAAAGTGGGAGCATTCCCAGTATAAGGAAAACGAGCCGTAGCGCAGCTACGTCAAGTTTTCCGTATCGCCATCATATTTGTAAATACACACAATACACATATAGCGCATAAAGCAGCAACCCAATACATGTCCTTATTGTAGCCACCGGATAGCACCCACGAAGTGGCGTGCTATCCGAACCCCACTCCCACACCAACCCGCGGACGAGAACCTGAACTCGCGGAGACGAACTAAGGAAGCGGGGCAGGCATGTGTTCCGAGGAAAAAATATGAAATGCCCCGGGGTGCCATAAACCTACCGAGGAAAGAACAGGGCATAGCAAGCCTTAGCCTGTCCGTAGGAGAGCCCGGGGCTGGCTTCATATTTTTTAAGAGGAATATATGCCTGCCCCCGCCACCCACACAACCTCAAAGCGCGGCATGCATCCCCGCCGAAAGCGTGACTCCTGCAAATACAAAAGCACACAAGGAAAACCATGACAGGAAAAATTATTAAAGGAATTGCCGGCTTCTACTACGTCTACGTAGAAGAAACCAAAGAAGCAAAAGAAACTGCCACAGGCGGCACTCTCTACGAGTGCAAAGCAAAAGGCACCTTCAGAAAACAAAAGATAAAGCCGCTGGTTGGCGATATCGTCGATATAGCAGTCCTCGATGATGAAAAGCACATAGGCAATGTCGAGCGTATACTGCCACGGAAAAACGAACTTATCAGGCCGGCTGTGTCCAATATAGACATGGCCCTGGTTATTTTTGCATCCGCAAAGCCGGATCCCAATTTCAACCTGCTTGATAGGTTTTTGTGTATGATGGAGTACCAGCATGTCCCGGTTACTATATGCTTCAACAAAAAGGACTTAATCACACCTAAAGAGCAGCAGGAGCTTAAAAGCATATACGAGCCGGCTGGCTATAGAGTGCTTTTTACCAGCACGAAAACAGGTGAGGGCATAGATGAGATAAAGCACATTTTAGAGGGAAGGACGACCACGGTTGCAGGTCCCTCGGGAGTTGGCAAGTCATCTATCATCAACTGTCTGCAGGATGATGTGCAGATGGAGACCGGACATATAAGTGAGAAAATAGAGCGCGGAAAGCATACGACCAGACATTCTGAGATTATCCCGATAAAGGATGGCACGTATATCATGGATACACCGGGCTTTAGCTCGATGGATGTGCCGGGCTTTGAAAAGGAAGATCTGTGGACATGTTATCCGGAGTTTGTAGAGTATGAGCCATATTGCAGGTTTCAGGGCTGCAGTCATATAAATGAGCCGGACTGCGGTGTGAAGGAAGCTCTTGCAGATGGGAAAATATCGCAGGTGCGGTATGATAATTATAAGCTTTTATATGAGGAGCTTAAAAACAGACAAAAGTATTAATTTAAAGCATAATCAAACGGAGGAAAACATGAACTGTTTATCACCATCAATTTTATCAGCGGATTATTCAATACTCGGAGAGCAGCTTAAGCAGCTTGATGAGGCCGGAGCACAGTATGTGCATATAGATGTTATGGACGGCAGCTTCGTTCCAAGCATATCAATAGGACTGCCGGTCATAAAGACAATCAGAAAGTGCACAGAGCGTATGTTTGATGTGCATCTGATGATAGATGAGCCGGTCAGATATATAGATGATTTTGCGACAGCAGGAGCAGATATCATCACAGTCCATGCGGAGGCATGTAAGCATCTTGACAGGACAATCGAGGCAATAAAGGAAAAGGGCATACTGGCAGGTGTAGCATTAAATCCGGCTACTCCGCTCTCAGCCATAGAGTATGTGCTTCCCAAAGTGGACATGGTGCTTATCATGACTGTAAATCCGGGCTTTGGAGGACAAAAGCTTATTCCGTATACTGTAGACAAGGTGCGCGACTTAAAGGCACTTCTTGAGAAAACCGCAAATAAGGCTGATATCGAGGTGGACGGTGGTGTTAATCTTGAGAACGTGGAGACACTGCTTGCAGCAGGAGCCAATATCATTGTTGCGGGAAGTGCGGTGTTTAGCGGAGATATAGAAGAAAATGTAAAGGGTTTTCTGAATATCATGATGTAACAGATGCAGGTTAAAACAGAAATGCTTCCGGGGCTGTAGCAAATGTGGATATATTATTTATAAGAAGGTGGATAAAATGAGGTATTTGATTGTATGTGGTGGAAAAACAGATAAGGAATTCGGCTTAAATGAGATAAAGACTGACGGAATAGATGCCATAATTGCGGCTGACAGCGGAATGGATTTCCTGTACGAAAACGGTGTCACGCCTGATATAATTGTAGGTGATTTCGATTCAGCCACGACAAAGGCATTGGAGTTTTTTGAGAGAAAGGGACAGACCGAGATACACAGGCTCAATCCCATAAAGGATGATACTGATACAGAGTATGCCATAAGACTTGCCATAAGAGAGGGTGCACGAAGCATAGTGATGCTTGGAGCAACAGGAAGCAGAATAGACCATGTGCTCGGCAATATTTCACTTTTGGGAATAGGATTGGAAAGTGGAACTGATATCAGCATTATCGACACAAACAACCGTATAAGAATGGCGGATAAGCCCGTAACCATTGAAAAATCAGCCCAATATGGCAGGTTTGTCTCGCTTATAGCAGTGACAGACGACAATGAGGTGAGCCTTAGAGGCTTTAAGTATCCTGTTACGGATTATTCCTTTGACAGATTTACATCGCTTGGCATATCCAATGAAATAATTGATGACCATGCAGTGATTGATATCCATAGAGGAAAATTTATCATTATTGAGTCAAAAGATTGACTTTTTAGGAGTTTTGGTCTACTATGGTTTTAGGATTATTTCGGAAAAGCTTGATTACAGGAGGATTGATATACACTGTGTCGGCTTTGGAACATGATGGGGTAATTAGATGATAGAGAAGTATTATAGCGGGGTAATCGAGCAGATTTACAATCGCATAGGAAAAGAGACTCGAAATATCGTAATGGCGAATTATAGCAATGATTTTTCGATTGAAAATCTTGAGGTTATAAGACGTTATCAAAGCAATGAGGATAACGTCTTTTTTGCATACAGTGAGTTCTCTTACAATACGCTGGTCGGAGCTTATGAGCCATTTTTGGACATCATATGCAATATGCACAGGCGCTTCATAGGTGGAAGCTTTGATGATTTCCAGAAGGAGTGCGGTGTGTACTATCTGCACAGACAGGTGTTAAACAGCTATTATGAGACCGGTGAGTGCTTCAGAGAGGAGACAGTGCTGTTAAATGAGGTAGCATACGAGCAGAGACGCATGACGATGGCCATAGCTGACATGCTCAAGAGGCTTTCTGAGGTGAGGCCTTTGATGATTGTGATAAACAGATTCCAGATGGCATCTAAGAGCTCAATTGAGACCATCAAGTATCTGATTGACAATCCATGCGCCAATATCGGTATCGTGTTAGGTGTCAATGCCATAGTCAAGGGTGCAGACAGCACTGTTGAGGTGTGGGATCGTATAGTTGAGTCGCTTGAGGACAGGAGCGCCATATACTATATAGGCAGTGCCGGACCACTTAAAAATAACATAAAAACCACAAATGATGATGAGCTGTATATCACTATGAACTTTGAGCAGAGTATACAGGAAGCATCAAATATTATGGAGTTTCTGGATTATGAGCAGGCAAGGAGAGGCTGTCGTATCATAGAGCACAAGATTAAGTTTGAGAATGCATGGATTGATGAAAAGAGTCTGAGACGTTTTTATCTGGTCTATGCCAGGACATCTGTTTTACTTGGAGAGATGTCCAAAGCGATTGAGCTTATGAATGAGTACAAGGCGCTGATACCGGAAAATGACAGTGAGCATTATTTTTCTTTGTATTGTTTTATGAAGGGTACCTGCTATATGTATCAGGGCAAGCTTGAGAAGGCTGAAGGCTGTGCAAAGAAAGCCTATGACTATGCACTTTTGGCGGATGATGAATTGCTCGAATTCAAGTCTGAGCTTTTGTCCGTTATGATAAAGATGTCGGGCTGGTACAATATATTCTTCTGTGTACAGGATATACCTGTCAGTGATGAAATTATAGAAAAGCTCATAAAGCACGGCTACAGGAATCATCTGGCACATATATATATTTACGCATACGACAATAGCCGGGATGTGGTGAAGCAGTCCTTTTATGATGAATCATTACTAAAGCATTTTACAAAGGGGCTTGAGCTTGCGAAGGAGATAGGAAATGAGCAGCTTGTGTATGATGCATATCAGAAGACTATCATGCTTGCCAGCACAAGCGGTCTCAATGAGATAGCCTTTTTATATGTTATCCGTACATACGAGTTCATGAAGGGACACGGCAATATATATGTTGCGAGAGTGCTTACGTCTATAGGCTACAATTTAAGTGCCATGGGTAAAAATGAGCTGGTTGACAATTATTACAATGCTGCAATCAATATGTTATATTACCTGAAGCTGCCGGAGGATATAGCTGAGGTGTATTATAACAAGTCTCTTAACTATATCATGCAGGGCAATTATAAGGAGGCTGTCCATGCACTTTTAGTTGCCATGAAGACTATTATAAAGCTTCATCTAAACAGCTTAAGAGTGTGCAACACGAGTAAGGTATATGCGCTTCTTGCGCTTGCATCTATATTTTCTGGGGACAGATTCAGCTGTGAGCGCTATCTGCTCAGCTGCAAGCAGTTTCTTAATTACGTCATCTACAGAGTAATTGACACCACAAGAACTGAGGCAGTCCATGACTATTCCAGATGCGATGATGAGATGTTCCTTTACTCCTTTGCATCAGCCATGCTCTTGTGGCACGATGGTGAAAAGGAAGAAGCCTTTTTACGTTTTGAGGATGCGGAGAGATATCTCGTTAATGCGGAGGGAAACGAATTTTTTGCCTATTCGATATACAGGGAAAGCAGGATGAAGCTGTTTGAGCTGCTCGGCAAAAATGAGCTTATAGAGCATGAGAGAATACTTTTAGAGGCACACAATAAAAGGATGCATGAAATAGCAGAGGCAGCTCCGCTTGACATGTTAAAAAATATCAACCTGGAGTCACTGAGTGATGGCCATATCAATGAGCGGCAGATTAATATGCTTGTAAAGCAGCATGGGCTCGAAAAGGATTATCAGGGCTCAAAGCGTCAGATGGAGTTTATTTCCATATGGCAGACCATTATCGATGTCAATGACCAGAAGAAGGATACCATGATTGAAAATGCCATGAGCAATTTCATCAATCATTTCAGTCTTGACTGTGCGCTGATCATAGATCTGCACGCGAAGGAGCCGCAGGTGCTTTATAATGATACGGGCTGTGATATGACAGATGAGGTTATAAAGGGTATATGTGATATCATGATAGACTATCCGGAGGGCATTGCCACATCAAAGATTGCAGAGGGCTTCTACGAGTATGAAAATGTCATCTCGTACTTCGGCGTGGATGATGTATGCTCATTTGTCGCAGTGCCTTTTATCAAGAATGATGCACTTTCAAGTGTACTCATAGCATATGTGCGCATGAAGGACAACTGGCATGGCTCAATCGAGCGATACATGCTCAATGAGGATGATCTGAGCATTTTCAAGCTGTTGTTCAGAGAGCTTGAGTATTCCATTGCCCGTATTGAGGCCAATGAGAAGGCCAATGAGATGAACAAGAGGCTGAAGCAGGCAGCTATCACTGACATGCTTACCGGTATCTATAACAGAGCAGGTATGTATCAGGAGATTGAAAAGCTTGAAAAGCGCATAAGTGTTACATCCGGTGGCATGGATGTGGGTCTTATGTTTATTGACCTGGACAATTTCAAGCATTATAATGATACATATGGTCATGATGTGGGAGATCTGATACTTAAGGAGATGGCCTTTGTGTTCAAGGAAGTTGCTAAGGACAGAGGCTTTGTGAGCAGATATGGCGGTGATGAGTTCATCATAGTCATTGAGTCATGTGCCAGATACGAGCTTGAGAATATCGCAAAGGATATCTATGCGAGAATTGCAGAGGCAGACGGCTTCAGCAGGCAGATAAAGAAATATCTCAACCATGACGTAGAGTTTAATGAGGAGAAGAATATCACCTGCTCCATCGGTATTTCATATGAGAGAAATGTTACCAGTGAGAGTCAGATTACCGAGCTCATTAAAAAGGCGGACGATCTGATGTATACAGTAAAGACAGGCGAGAAAGGACACTATGCATTCTTTTAAATCAGATGAATTTAAGATAAGAGTACTGACAAAGGATGATGCGGAGGAGTACAATGCACTGCTTCGTTATGCTTTTCAGGTGACAGAGGCAGACCTTGCCGAGACAGGCTGGAAGGATGACGAAATCAAGCAGTCGAAGTTTCCGGTGCTTGAGAGAGCTGATGTGCTTGGCTGCTTCAATATCATAGACAACAAAGAGGAGCTTGTGGCTCAGTTTGCGGTATATCCGCTCGATATGAATATATACGGCGAGCGCTACGAGGTGGGCTTTGTCACAAGTGTTTGCACGTATCCTGAGTACACCGGTCATGGTCTCATGAAGAAGCTTATGAGAAAGAGTCTTACGAGAATGCGCGACAGCAACAAGTCGTTTGCTCTTTTGTACCCATACTCCATACCTCTTTACAGAGGGCTTGGCTGGGAGATTATCTCAAACAAGATGACATATGTGATAAAGGACAGACAGATTCCCACAAAGCTTAAGGAGCCGGGCTATGTGCGCCGTGTGCAGTGGGATGACGAGCAGTTTAAGAAGCTTCATACTCACTTTGCCGCAAAGACGCATGGCTGTCTGTACAGAAACAATCTGGCTTGGGAGGAGTACTTCCGCTGGGATGAGGATGATACGATGGTCGCCATCTACTACAACGAGGATGATGAACCGTGCGGCTATATGGTATATCTTATCAGCTCCGATGTCATGCACATCAAGGAGCTCATCTACTTAAACCGTGAGGCGCAGCTTGGCCTGTGGGAATACATTCATGCGCATGATTCCATGATAGATGAGGTCAGAGGCAACAACTATTACAGCGAGCCTATTGCCTTTGAGCTCGACGACAGTGATATAAAGGAGACAATCAGACCATACGCCATGGGCAGAATCATCGACGTGGCGCAGTTTATTTCACAGTACAACTGTGACCCTGATGGTCCAAGCGGCTGCTTTAGCTTCGAGATAGCAGATGACCTTCTTCCGTGGAACAATGGCACATTTGTCATTGATTTTGAGAAAGGACACTGTGCTCTCACCGACAAAAATCCACAGTATCACCTAAGCATGTCTATTGGCACGTTTACCACACTGCTTTTAGGCTACAAGAGTGCTGAGAAGCTTTTGCAGATGGGTAAAATACAAACTACGTATGATGCTGTTGCAAAGCTTGACGATATTTTATATCATGAGATACCATATGTATCTGACTACATATAATGATTAGATACAATTCTGAATAACTACAAAGATTAATCATAAATGAGGGGCAAAATACCTTATGACCCTCATATCATTTTTATAATAAAGGAAAATAATATGTCAAATTATGTGATTAGCTGCTGTTCAACAGCAGATCTTACCAAAGAGCATATGCTTGATAGGAATATTAAGTACGCGTGCTTTCACTATGAGCTCGACGGCAAAGAGTATATGGATGATCTGGGACAGTCCATGCCACTGCCGGATTTCTACAAGGCAATGGAAGCCGGTGCCATGACAAAGACCTCGCAGATCAATCAGGAGGAGTACATGGAGTACTTCAGGCAGTTCCTGGATGAGGGATATGATGTGCTTCACTGCGCACTAAGCTCCGGTATATCAGGTACAGTTAACTCGGCAAGGCTTGCAAAGGAGGCTTTGGAGGAGGAGTACCCTGACAGGAAGATATATGTGATTGATTCTCTGGCAGCATCGTCTGGCTTTGGACTTTTGATGGATAAGCTTGCTGACCTTAGGGATAGTGGCATGGATATTGATACACTGGCTAATTGGACCATGGAGCACAGACTTGAGGTGAATCACTGGTTCTTCTCATCAGACCTTACATTTTTTATCAGGGGAGGCCGTATCTCAAAGACCGCGGGCTTCGTGGGAAATGTGCTGAATATCTGCCCTTTCATGAATGTGAGCAATGAGGGAAAGCTTATTGTGCGTGAGAAAATCCGCACCAAAAAGAAGGCGATAAAGGAGATGCTTGTGAAGATGCAGGCGCTCTGCAAGGGCGGTGCCGATTATTCAGATAAGGTATACATATCAAATTCCGCATGCTATGAGGATGCTAGAGCCGTAGCTGATCTGATAGAGGCTGCTTTTCCTAAGATGAAGGGCAAGGTAGAGATAAATGATATCGGTACGACTATAGGAAGCCACACCGGTCCCGGAACAGTTGCATTGTTTTTCTGGGGCAATAAGAGAGAGGATTAGTCAGATATTTTGACCAGAATATCTGATTAGAATAATCAAAATCAATAAAGTTGATTATATTTTTATAAAAAATTAAATTACATCAACCAAAGTGATTAAATATAATCATTCCAATAACTGCGCTTATGTGTTACAATTATATCAGTTCAAACGAAAAGAGGTTTTAAGATGAAAGGATATGAAAAATATGAGCGCAGTTATTTTCTGCCTCCTGAATGCACTTATGACTGGGTTAAGAAGGATTATATAGATAAAGCACCACTGTGGTGTTCGGTTGATTTACGTGATGGCAACCAGGCTCTAATCGAGCCGATGAGTCTTGAGGAGAAGCTTGACTTCTTTAAGATGCTTGTAGATATAGGCTTTAAGGAAATCGAGGTAGGTTTCCCGGCAGCTTCTGAGACAGAGTTCAATTTCACGAGGGCTCTTATTGAGAGGGATATGATTCCTGATGATGTTACTATACATGTGCTGACACAGGCCAGAGAGCATATCATCAAGAAGACCTTCAAGGCACTTGAAGGAGCACCGAGAGCAGTTGTACATCTGTACAATTCCACATCTGTTGCACAGCGTGAGCAGGTGTTTAAGAAGTCAAAGGAAGAGATAAAGCAGCTTGCAGTTGACGGAGCTGTTTTACTGAGAGACCTTGCAGCAGAGACTGACGGTAATTTCCGTTTCCAGTATTCACCGGAGAGCTTTTCGGGCACTGAGGTGGATTATGCGGTTGATGTGTGCAACGCAGTGCTTGATGTATGGCAGCCAAAGGCTGATAATAAGGCCATCATCAATATCCCTACCACAGTAGAGAATGCTATGCCACATGTTTTTGCCACACAGATAGAGTATATCAACAAGCACCTCAAGTACAGAGACGGAGTAGTGCTTTGCTTACATCCTCATAATGACAGAGGCTGCGGTGTTGCCACATCAGAGCTTGGTGTGCTTGCAGGAGCTGAGGAGATAGAGGGTACGCTGTTTGGAAATGGTGAGAGAACAGGAAATGTAGATATCGTGACACTTGCCATGAATCTTTACTCACACGGAGTGGATCCACAGCTTGATTTTTCAAATCTGCCTGAGATCAGGGAGAAGTATGAGACATATACCAGAATGAAGGTAGGCGAGAGACAGCCATATGCGGGAGACCTCGTATTCTCTGCATTTTCAGGCTCTCATCAGGATGCTATTTCAAAGGGCATGGCATGGAGAGAGGAAAAGAAGCTTGATAAGTGGACAGTTCCATATCTGCCTATAGATCCAAAGGATGTCGGCAGGACATACGAGGCTGATGTTATCCGTATCAACAGCCAGTCAGGAAAGGGCGGAGTGGCTTATATCCTTAAGCAGAGCTTCGGTATCAATGTGCCACAGCAGATGAGAGAGCAGGTCGGATACATGGTCAAGCAGGTATCTGACGAGGAGCACAAGGAGCTTTCACCTGATTGGGTACACAGCATCTTTACAGACAATTATGTGGATTTCCATCCATATTTTACTATACCGGAGTGCCACTTTAAGCAGGTGAACGGTATTTTCGCAGAGGCAGTTATTTTGCACAATGACAGCACCAGAAAGGTAGATGCCAACGGAAACGGCCGTCTCGATGCAGTCAGCAATATAATAAAGCAGTATTTTGACATCAGCTTTGAGCTTACCGTATACGAGGAGCATGCGCTTTCACACGGCTCTTCATCAAAGGCTATGGCATACGTGGGTATCACAGTTGACGGCAAGATGTTCTGGGGCGCAGGTGTGGATGAGGATATCATCAAGGCATCAATCGGAGCTCTTGTTGTTGCGGTAAACCATTACCTTGCCACAAAGGCTGACAGCCATGTGAAGGATGAGCGTTATATCGCCATGCTTAACTTCATCCAGGCCAACTACAAGACGGTATCGCTTGCAGATATGGCTGCACAGTTCAATCTGACAGAGCCTTATATCTCAAAGTACATAAAGGAGAAGTCAGGCAAGACCTTCGGAGAGCTGGTCACCAATGCCAAGATGAAAAAGGCACGCACACTGCTTAGAAACAGCATTACAACTGTTGAGAATATCGCAATCGAGGCAGGATATCAGAATGTGGAGCATTTTAACAGACAGTTCAAGAAACTGTATGGAATGACACCGCTTGAGTACAGAAATTCAAGCACAAAATAAGCGGATACAGCATTTTAATATAACCGGATCAATATGCCAAATGACAATTCATTCAGCTGTATTGGTCCGGTTTGCTTTTTAGTACTGCACTTTTTATGTAAAAATCTGCATTAAAATTGTATAAAAATGGGAACAATGGGCTATTGATTGTATTTTATCAAGTAATTTGTTGTTTTTACAACGGATTATATGTACAATGCGGGTATAATATAAATAAAAGATAATTATTCAGAACTACTGATAACAAAGCAGATATTGAGAATTTGTGTTTGGGATGAATAGTTATAATAAAAAGCAACTATTTGAATTATAGTTTAAGAAAGAGAGGAACGTACATGAGCAATAAAACTAGCGCAGTTGTTAAGACAAACCCAAGAAAGGCTGTCATGATCGGATGTGGATTCGTTGGTTCGGCATCAGTTTTTGCACTTATGCAGAGCGGTCTTTTTTCTGAGATAGTTCTCATTGACGCTGATAAGGACAAGGCTGAGGGAGAGGCGATGGATATAAGCCACGGTATTCCTTTTGCCAGACCTATGAAGATATATGCAGGTGGTTATGATGATGTGGCAGATGCTGCTATCATTGTTGTTTCTGCAGGTGCAGGCCAAAAGCCGGGCGAGACAAGACTTGATCTGGTAAATAAAAATGTTGCAATCTTCAAGAGCATCATTCCGGAGATTGCAAAGAGAAATTTCGGTGGAATCTTACTTATCGTTGCAAATCCTGTAGATATTTTAACACAGGTGGCACAGAAGCTTTCAGGACTTCCTGAGGAGCGTGTCATCGGTTCAGGTACCGTGCTTGACAGTGCAAGACTTAAATACGCGCTTGGAGAGCACCTTGAGGTGGACAGCCGAAGCGTACATGCATTTATAGTAGGTGAGCATGGAGACAGTGAGGTGGTTGCATGGTCATCAGCCAATGTTTCCGGAGTGGAGCTTCACAAGATGTGCGAGATGAGAGGTCACTACAAGCACAAGGAGAATACAGAGGAAATCGCTGCAAACGTAAAGAACAGTGCTTACGAGATAATTAACAGAAAACATGCGACATATTATGGTATCGCTATGTCGGTCAGACGTATCTGCGAGGTAATTATGCGTGATGAGAAGTCTATTCTTCCTGTTTCACACATGATGCACGGACAGTACGGCATTGACGGTGTGGTTCTCTCAATGCCTGCAATCGTTGGAGCAAACGGAGTGGAGAGCGATATCCCAATCGAGTTAAACGGTGAGGAAGCGTTAAAGCTCAAGGAGTCTGCTGATGCACTTAAGAGCATAATTGACGGGCTTGAGCTGTAAATATCAGGCTCTTAATATTAATTTTGTAATATTAAACTTATATAAAATACTATAAATTCAGTAGGGTTTGGGGTATAATGATAACTGTCGGGCTGCATATATTATGTGCTCGGCGGTTATTTGATTTTATGGCAGATAATTATTTAGAATTACCGGGAAAAAGGAGTATATATAATGAGCGAAAGAAAACAAATCCATCAGGAGTTTCTGACAGGCGAAAGAGCCCTGTTTGCAAGCAACGACCTGGATATATATGATACAATTTTTGATGACGGAGAGTCACCTCTTAAGGAGAGCCATGGCATTAGCCTGACAGGCTGTTTTTTTAGATGGAAATATCCGCTATGGTATTGTAGTGACATAGCTGTAAAGGACTGTACATGGTTTGACATGGCGCGTGCTGGTGTCTGGTATACTGACAATATCTCTGTCACTGATTCAATAGTTGAGGCACCAAAGAACTTCAGGCGCTGCAATAACCTAAAGCTTAAAAATGTGACATTTCCAAATGCCCAGGAGACCCTCTGGAGCTGTGATCATGTCGATATCGAGAATGTCTCGGCAAAGGGAGATTATTTTGGCATGAATACAAATAATCTTATCATGAAGAATTTCCAGCTGGTCGGCAACTATTCGTTTGACGGCTCAAGAAATGTAGAGGTGCACGATTCAAAGCTTATCTCAAAGGATGCCTTCTGGAATACGGAAAATGTCACAGTCTATGATTCATTTATTACAGGTGAATACCTTGGCTGGAACGCAAAGAATCTGACACTTATAAACTGCACAATCGAGAGCTTGCAGGGGCTTTGCTACATCGACAATCTCGTTATGAAAAACTGTAAGCTCATAAACACTACATTGGCATTTGAGTATTCTTCGGTAGATGCAGAGATTTGCAGTAAGGTGGACAGTGTTTTAAATCCGACAAGCGGAGTGATAAGGGCAAAGGAGATTGGCACACTGACTATCGAAAAGGACAGAGTTGACCCATCAAAGACTAAGATAATATGTGAGGGAAAATAATCTATGTATGATTTTGATACCGTTGTAGACAGAAGAAATACAGGCTCACTAAAGTGGGATGTGGCAGAAAATGAGCTCCCGATGTGGGTAGCAGATATGGATTTTAAGACAGCACCACAGATAATAGATGCAATATCAGAGCGTGTTTCTCACGGAGTGTTTGGCTATTCCATCATTCCGGATGAGTGGAATGATGCGTATATTTCGTGGTGGGACAGACGCCATGGGCTTAAAATCGAAAGAGACAGCCTGATTTTTTGCACAGGGGTCGTACCGGCCATATCATCTACAGTGCGGAAGCTCACAACACCTGGTGAAAATGTGCTTATCATGACACCGGTATACAATATATTTTTTAATTCCATATTTAATAACGGCGTAAATGTGCAGGAAAGCCCGCTTGGATACGAAAACGGCAGATATTTTGTGGACTATGACAGGTTGGAGCATGACCTTTCCAATCCACAGACCTCGCTTATGATATTTTGCAACCCTCACAATCCGTGCGGTATCATCTGGACAAAGGATGAGCTTGCGAAAATAGGTGCACTCTGCAGGAAGTACAATGTGACGGTCATATCAGACGAGATACACTGCGACATCACAGCACCGGGAAAATCATACGTGCCGTTTGCGGCAGCATCAGAGGACTGCGCTGATATAAGCATCACCTGTATTGCTCCGACCAAGTGCTTTAATATGGCAGGCTTACAGACTGCGGCAGTGATGGTGCCAAATAAATTTTTGCGCCACAAAGTATGGCGCGCATTAAATACAGACGAGGTGGCGGAGCCAAACGCATTTGCCATCACGGCAGCAGTTGCGGCATTCACAAAGGGTGAGCCGTGGCTTGAGGAGCTCAGAAAATATCTCTGGGAAAACCGCAAAACAGTCTGTGACTTCATGGCAGAAAACCTGCCGCAGATACATGTAGTGGATGCCGATGCGACATACCTCATGTGGCTTGACTGCAGTGCACTCACAGATGATTCTGTGGCATTTACGCAGATGATTCGTGAAAAGACAGGCCTTTATCTGTCGGAGGGAGCTGAGTTTGGAGGCAATGGCCGTTACTTTGTGCGATTGAACATTGCATGCCCCGGTTCAGTGCTTATGGAAGGGTTGGAAAGGTTAAAAAGAGCTCTCGTTTAAGCTGAATATGTACATTTTTTAAAATAAATAAGACCGGTGATCAGCCGGTCTTATCTGGTATAATTAAACATTTATGGCATACAAGATTTAGAAATATATCATGCATACGTTTGTTTTCTGATTCGATAGTTAGTATACACTAACATAAATTAGAAGTCAATAACAAATATGGGATTTTGATATTTTTTTGGATTTTTATAAATCACGTACAAATCAAAAGAAAAGTTTTGCAAACAATAAAATGTATGTTATAATAATATAACTGAATTAAAACGAACGAAAATAAACTCACGGGGGTATTCGAAATGCGAAACAATGAATCATCAGAAAACTATTTAGAGACCATACTTATTCTCAGCAAGAAGCTTCCTGTGGTACGCTCAGTTGATATAGCAAATGAGCTTGGATATAAGAAATCCAGCGTGAGTATAGCCATGAAAAACCTTAGAGAGAAGAACAATATCACAGTTAGTGATGCAGGATTTATCACACTCACAGAGTCAGGAAGACAGATAGCAGAGATGATATACGAAAGACATGAGCTTTTGTCAGAGTGTCTTGAGAAGCTTGGCGTAGATAAGGAGATTGCAGCAGAGGACGCATGCCGTATAGAGCATGTCATCAGTCCTGAGAGCTTTGAAGCAATCAAGAAGCATATACATAAGAGCTGATATATGAAACCAGTACCGCATGGTACTGGTTTTTTAGTGTATCGTTTTTCTTGTATATATGAGAAAAATCATCTATAATAGTGAAGCTGTAATCGGCGACATAAAATCTGAAAGGGGAAAAGATGAAACAGATATTAAAATATTTGAAGGAGTACAAAAAGGAATGCATCTGTGCTCCGTTATTTAAGCTGCTGGAAGCATCATTTGAGCTTATAGTACCGCTTGTCATGGCGGCAATCATTGATAACGGAATTACGGCTTCGGACAAGCCATATATATGGAAGATGGGAGGTGTGCTGGTGCTGCTTGCGGCAGTTGGTCTGGTAAGTTCGGTCACAGCACAGTATTTTGCGGCAAAGGCGGCAGTCGGTTTTTCCACAAAGCTTCGCCATATATTGTTTGAAAAGATAGAGTCACTGTCATTCTCAAAGATGGATACAGTGGGCACATCGACACTTATCACGAGGATGACAAGCGATATAAACCAGGTGCAGTCAGGAGTCAATCTGGTACTTCGACTCTTCCTTCGCTCGCCATTTATTGTATTCGGAGCTATGGCGATGGCTTTTACAGTAAATGTAAGAGCGGCAATGGTTTTTGTAGTTACCATACCTCTGCTTTCAATAGTGGTATTCTCAGTTATGGCTGCAAGCCTTCCGCTTTACAAAAAGGTGCAGAGCTCTCTTGACACAGTGCTTTCACATACCAGGGAGAATTTAGAGGGAACCAGGGTTATAAGAGCTTTCAATAAGCAAAATGATGAGATTGACAGCTTCAACAGGGACAACGAGCTTTTAACCAATATGCAGCAGGTTGTAGGACGAATCTCAGCACTCACCAATCCTCTGACATTTATCATTATAAATATCGCAACAATCGCTGTTATCGTATCAGGCGGCAAGCAGGTATACGCAGGAATCCTCACACAGGGTGAGGTTGTGGCACTTGTAAACTACATGTCACAGATACTTGTCGAGCTGATAAAGCTTGCAAACCTCATCGTACAGGTGACAAAGGCAGTGGCGTGCGGTAATCGTATAGCGGATGTGCTTTCTATTACATCAAAGCTTCCTGAGAAAAATCCTAAGCTCATTGGTGCAAAGGATGGCGCACCTGAGGTTGAGTTTGACCATGTCTGCATGACCTATGAGGGAGCGGCCGATGAGACACTCACAGATATAAGTTTTACAGTGAAAAAGGGGCAGACAATCGGAATCATCGGTGGTACAGGTTCAGGAAAATCAAGCCTTGTAAACCTTATCCCGAGGTTTTATGATGCCACAAAGGGTACTATAAGGATTCAGGGAAATGATATAAATGACTACGATGCAGTGCAGCTTCGAGACAAAATCGGTGTTGTAATGCAAAAGGCAGTGCTTTTTGCAGGAACGATAGCCGATAACCTGCGCTGGGGCAAAAATGATGCCACAGAGGAGGAAATGTGGAAGGCACTCGATATAGCACAGGCGACAGAGGTTGTAAAGGGCAAAGAGGGAGGCCTAGACTACATGATAGAGCAGGGCGGCAAGAACTTATCAGGTGGTCAGAAGCAGCGTCTTACAATTGCCAGAGCTGTTGTAAAGGATCCTGACATACTGATACTTGACGACAGTGCATCGGCACTTGATTTTGCTACAGATGCGAGCCTTCGCGCGGCATTAAAGGGCATGCATGGTGACAAGACAATATTTATCGTGTCACAGCGTACCTCATCTATCCAGTTTGCGGACAATATCATAGTGCTCGACGACGGACAGATGGTTGGCTTCGGACCTCATGAAAAGCTGCTTGAGACATGCGAGACCTACAAAGAGATATATGATTCACAGTTTAAAAAAGAGTCGGATATGACCAGACAAAAGGAGGTGTAGAGTATGGCTATGGATAATGCGAAGATGAATAAATCAGGCACAATGCGCAAGGTATTAAGATACATGAAGAGATATATTCCTTTGCTTGTAATTTCCCTTGCCCTGTCTGTTGTTACAGTGGCGCTTACGCTTTATTTTCCAATCCTCACAGGACGCGCAATTGATTTGATTGTAGGAAAAGGAAAGGTTGATTTTACAGCTATGACAGCCATCCTCACAAGAGCAGCAATAATAGTCGTCATAGCGGCAGCAGCCCAGTGGCTTACAAATATCTGCAACAACAGGATGACCTACAACATAGTGAGGGATATAAGGCGTGATGCATTTTTAAACATTGAAAAAATGCCACTTTCCTATATTGACAGCCACTCACACGGTGATATGGTCAGCCGTATCATCGCCGATGTAGATACATTTTCAGAGGGACTTTTGATGGGCTTCACGCAGCTCTTTACAGGAATTGCAACAATAGCAGGTACGCTTATTTTCATGCTTACAATAGATGTGAAGATATCATGCATTGTAGTGCTCATCACACCTCTGTCACTTTTTGTGGCAAGCTTTATAACTAAAAAGACATATTCCATGTTTCAGCTACAGACAAGAACAAGGGGAGAGCAGACATCACTCATCGACGAGATAGTAGGAAATGAAAAGGTCGTACAGGCCTTCAACCATGAGGATGAGGCGCTTGAACAGTTTGACGAGATAAATGACAGGTTACAGAAATGCTCACTGAGGGCAACATTTTTCTCAAGTCTTACAAATCCGTGTACACGTTTTGTCAACAGTCTTGTGTATGCCGGAGTCGGAATTTTTGGTGCCATGAGTGCACTCACCGGCGGAATCACAGTAGGACAGCTTTCATGCTTCTTATCATACGCCAACCAGTACACCAAGCCGTTCAACGAGATATCGGGTGTCATCACAGAGCTTCAGAACGCACTTGCCTGTGCTGCTCGTATCTTCGAGCTGATTGAGGAGAAAAAGGAGATACCGGATGCTTCGGATGCGGTAATACTTGAAGAGGCAGACGGCCGTGTGGACATAGAGGATGTTTATTTCTCATATGTGCCGGATAAAAAGCTTATCGAGGATTTCAATCTCCACGTAAAACCTGGACAGCGCGTGGCTATCGTAGGTCCGACAGGCTGTGGAAAGACGACTATTATCAATCTGCTTATGAGATTTTATGATGTAAACAGTGGAACAATTAAGGTGAGTGGACACGATATCAGAAAAATCACGCGAGAGAGTCTTCGTGACAACTATGGCATGGTGCTTCAGGAGACATGGCTCAAGAAGGGCACAATCCGTGACAATATCATAATGGGAAAGCCTGATGCCACAGATGAGGAAATCATTGCAGCAGCAAAGGCATCCCATGCCCACAGCTTTATCAGACGTCTGCCGAAGGGCTATGATACTGAAATCGGTGAGGACGGCGGCAGCCTTTCACAGGGACAGAAGCAGCTATTATGCATCACAAGAGTCATGCTCTGCTTGCCGCCTATGCTGATATTGGATGAGGCTACATCTTCGATTGATACACGTACAGAGATTAAGATTCAAAAAGCGTTCCTTACCATGATGCAGGGCAGGACAAGCTTTATAGTGGCTCATCGTCTGTCTACCATCAGGGAAGCGGATATTATCCTTGTTATGAAAGACGGAAAGATTATAGAGCAGGGCAATCATGAGAGCCTGCTTGCAGCGGACGGATTTTATGCGAACCTCTACAATAGCCAGTTTGCATGAATATAGCCAATGAGTAAGAGAAGGCGACCGGCGCACGGGGGTGAATTCCCCGTGCGCCGGTCGCCTTCCCATATTATTAAAAGATACAATGCAATTCACACTTACTGCGCTGCATCAGGAGCTACATACGAGTATGCATTGGACATCTTTGCAGCATTGTTTGTCAGAGTGACAGCCTCTCTGTAGTAGGCAACAACAGGAGTGCCCTTATCCACAGCGTTGAACAGCTGCTCTGCAAAAGCAGGCGGCACATTGATACATCCGTGTGAGCCGGAGGTTTTGTAAATTGTTCCTCCGAAGGTATCACGCCAGCTGGCATCATGGATACCTATATTGTAGGCAAACGGCATGAAATAGCTGACAGGAGAAGAGTAACCCTCACCGACAAGAGTAGCATTTCTCTGCTTGTAAACAATCTTGTATACACCATCTACGGAACCGTTCTGACGAGCGAGATTACCTGATACGAAATCAGACTCCATCTGGAGAGCACCATCCTTGTAATACCACATGTGCTGCTTTGTGTAGTCAATCTCTATGTATGTATTACCTATGTCGTCAGCGCCTCGGTAGAGTGCTGTCTGCTCGTAAACAGGCTCTCTTTCCACCGGCTTGCCTCCCTCTAAATCTGAAAGAAGTTTGGCCTTCTCATTTTTCTTGCTGACTACCCATCCGTAGTCTCCACCACCTATTTCAATAGTGTCACCGGACGATGTCTTGAATGAGCGTTTGCGGCCGAAGGTGTTATACTTGGAAGCAAGCTGCTGGACATATTTAGTGACCTTGGCATCATCTATGCTTACGCTGCCGTCATCTGAGATGCTTAGCATATCAAGGATTTTGGCTGAGTCAAGCTTCTCGTCGGCACCTTCAATTTTGTAAGTGACGGTTGAAGCAGTGTATTTGTCGAGGGCTTCTTTTTCATTTTTGATTGTATCGCTTTCCTTTGTGATTTTTGGAGCTTCATAACAGTCATCACTTAAGGCAAGCTTTGGAAGCTCATTGTCCAGGGCATTCTTTACCTCGGCAAGGATGCTGTCATATATCGGCTTGCAGCCATTTTTCTCTTCAATCACATCGTATTTGCCGTCTTTTATCTCGATGTGGGCATCCTCCGGATTTTCAATGTAGTCATCACTGAAAATATCAAGAGCCTTGAGCTTTTCCGCCAAAGCGGCATCGTCATATTTGGACGAACCCTTTAGAGTATAGTTTTGAGCTTTGAAAAGACTGACAGGCCATGTAAAAGCATTCTGGCTTTTTAGGATTTGCTCCTCGTCACCGTTTGAGACATATTCATATGAAAAATCAGGTCCCTTAAGTGAAAAGCTGTTGCCTTTTCTATCAGTGATTGTGAGCAGGTAGTCGCGGCTTAGGGCTGTATTTTTTTCTATTGCCTCTTTTGCGGTTTTCCCTGCGTATTTTACAGAGTTAATCTTTGTGTTGAACAGATAGTGGCTGCTAAAATAAAAGGCAAAGCCAAGATAAACAGCCAAAATCACGCCAAGCACAACGGCGCAGGTTATAAGTACTTTTTTCTTCATGTAAATCGACCTCCTTGGAGATATGCTGTTGCTGCCCACACCGGGGTGTAGGCGGCAGCTAAAATCAGTTACATTTGTGAAGATGTGACACATCCATATAGTCAGGCAGACCATTCTTGTAGGCTACAGCGGTTTCTCCCTGAATAAGTGGCTTTAAGTATTCGATAAGCTCAGGCTTCACATCATTGCCAGCATCATTGATCCACTCTCTTGGCACAGACTTGGCCTCGTTTGCGATATCCTTGATAGCAGAATATGTGTATTCTACCTGATAAGGATCATTTGAGATGCGCTTTAAGCATACCATTGATGCGGTCACACCCTCTGCTGCAATAGTGACACCCTTTTTACCCTGAGCAAAAGATTCCTCGATATCGGTTAATGATGCAAGATGTGAGGCACAGCGCTGGAGCACGTTTACCTCTACTGAGCGAACCTTGACACCGATGTTTTCTTTAACAATGAACTCAAGAGCCTTTCCGGCACCGCTTAGCTGCTGGTGTCCGAACTGGTCACATGAGGCATTTGATGATGTAATGTATGAGCCGTCTGCGTCATGTATTCCTTCGGATACGGCAACTATTACATTGTTAGTGTGTGTAAGGGCTTCTTTTATATCGGCAACAAATTTGTCCTTGTCGAAATCCACCTCAGGCAGATAGATGAACTGAGGCGCTGTATTGTACTCATTACGTGCGAGAGCGGAAGCGGCAGTGAGCCATCCTGCGTCACGTCCCATGATTTCAACGATTGTCACACTCTTAACAGCATAGATAAAGGTATCATGGGCTATCTCAAGCATGCTTGATGCGATATATTTGGCGGCAGAGCCAAATCCCGGAGTGTGGTCTGTCATGCACAGATCATTGTCGATGGTCTTTGGAATCCCTATAATTTTCACATCACTGTTGATTTTTTTTGCATAATCGGATAACTTTAATACGGTATCCATCGAATCATTTCCACCGATGTAAAAGAAAGCCTTTACGGAGAGCTTATCAAACTGGTGGAAGATGTATACATATGGTGAATCATCATCCTTGTAATCAGGGAGCTTGTGGCGGCATGAGCCAAGATACATGGCAGGTGTGGTCTTGAGCTTTTCAAGATTAGCATCATCTGCAAAAATATCTGACAGATTGAGATAATTCTCATTTAATATGCCGAGTATTCCGTTTACGGCGCCATAGCAGATATCGTATTTTTCAGAGCTTTTTACTCCTGCGATGACTCCTGCAAGGCTTGCGTTGATTGCAACAGTTGGGCCGCCTGACTGGGCGACGATACAGTTTGACTGATTCATTGTAATCTCCTTATTGTGTATTTTAACTATTCTCTTCTGTAAGAATAGTTATGGTATAATTTAAAATGATGATTAATCAGATTACTACATGCTACGCATTCCCGTAATCTGACTACACCTCGAAATCCGCTAATTTCCTGCGTACACGCAGCAAATTGCTACTTTCTCGGTGTAGTGCGGGTCACTAAGGTATACATCGAATTGCATGCAAGCATGCATCGATGATACCTTTTGACCCTTTAATCATATAGATTGTAGTATCAAACATTATTTTTAGCAAGGGTTAAAATGAAAAATATGAATAAATACGAAAATTGCTTATTGTGTCCCAGAAAATGTGGCATAAACAGAAGAACCGGACAAACAGGTGTATGTGGCGTTTCATCTGAAATAAAGGTGGCGCGAGCAGCACTTCATTATTGGGAGGAGCCATGCATATCAGGAAAAAGAGGAAGCGGGGCAGTTTTTTTCTCAGGCTGCAGCCTGCACTGCGTGTTCTGCCAGAACAGGGAGATTTCTGACGGAAAAGAGGGAAAGGTAATCAGTAAAGAGAGGCTGAGTGATATCTTCATGGAACTGGCGGGCAAAGGCGCAAATAATATCAATCTGGTCACACCAGGGCAGTATATCCCTGATATAGTGTGGGCGGTAAACGATGCAAAAAGCCGTGGCATGAAGCTTCCTATTATATACAATACGAGCGGATATGAAAATGTGACAGAGCTAAAGCTGCTTGAGGGCATAGTGGATGTGTATCTTCCGGATTTTAAATATATGGACAGTACGCTTTCGGCAAGGTATTCAAGGGCAAAAGATTATCCGTCTGTCGCAAAGCAGGCGCTTTCAGAGATGGTCAGGCAGCAGCCGGATGTCGTGATTGACGATGCGACAGGACTCATACAAAAGGGAGTTATTGTGCGACAGCTTCTACTGCCGGGACATGTGAATGATGCAAAGGCTGTACTTAAGTACCTGTATGATACATATCATGATCACGTATATATAAGCATGATGAGCCAGTTTACGCCGATTGCACTAAAGGATTATCCTGAGATAAACCGCACAGTGACAAAGAGAGAGTATGAAAGACTTGTTAACTATGCCCTCGAAATAGGAATCACGAATGCATTTATACAGGAGGGTGACGTGGCAAAGGACAGCTTCATTCCGGCATTTGACTGTGAGGGAGTATGATATTTACCGTTTTTCTTAATAAAATAGTAAGAATTGGCAGGCAAAAATGACTGGATTTTGTGACACCGGTGTAGTACTATGGTTATGTGATATTTTTTAACTGTGAAGGTACTGAACAGTTACGATATTTTGTTATTACTCACATCCCGGTGTGACAGACGATAATGTTTTTAATCACACAGGATACATTATTCAATAGAGGATACATTGATGAAAAATATAGGAGAACAGCAGATAATAATTGAATGTCCGAATACTATCTTTCATCTATACATTGACAGTGAGGATGAGCTTTCAAAGGTTAAGGTGTTTATGAACAATATAAAGCATGTTGATTCGATAAGTCTGCATGATATATACAACTGGTGCAACAGACAGCATTTGCAGTACACGACGACATTTAATTATGACAGTAAAATGACCTGGACAGAAATGATAAAATCCTACATATTTTACTTCAGACAGAAGCTTAGATATGTAAATAATAGTGATAGGATGATAGAAACATGAGATACCCTGAATTTCTAAAGGATAGAGGAACAATAGGCTTTGTGGCGCCTTCGATGGGATGTACAACAGAGCCGTACAGGAGTGCCTTTGACAATGCCATTAAAAGGTTTCACAGCATGGGTTATAAGACGATAGAGGGACCTAACTGCAGGTGCGACAGTGGCATAGGTATCAGCAATACACCTAAGAAGTGCGCAGAAGAGCTGAACGAGAGCTATGCTTCTGTTGACAGTGATGTGCTTATATCATGTGGTGGTGGCGAGCTGATGTGCGAGGTAGTGCCTTATATTGATTTTGAGCGCGTGAAGCAGTCAAAGCCGAAATGGTACATGGGCTATTCCGACAACACGAATTTCACATTTTTGGAGGCTACTATTGCAGATACAGCAGGTATTTACGGGCCGTGTGCGGGCAGCTTTGGCATGGAGGTGTGGCATGAGTCACTTACAGATGCATTTAATCTGCTTTGTGGCAGGAAGCTTTCTTTTACCAATTACCCTATGTGGGAGAAGGAATCGATAAAGGATGAGAATGCTCCGTTTGTGGGCTACAACCTGACTGAAAAGTCGTGCATCAGCTCTATTCCTGCGGTGGCAAAGGAAAGCATGCTTTCTATGAGAGGCAGGCTGCTTGGTGGCTGCATGGATTGTCTTATCAATCTGCTTGGTACATCGTTTGACCATGTAAGGGAATTTAATGAGCGCTACAGTGATGATGGTATCATATGGTTCCTTGAGGCTTGTGACCTTAATGTTATGGGCATGAGAAGGGCTATGTGGCAGATGAAAAATGCAGGATGGTTTTCAAATGTAAAGGGCTTTCTTATCGGACGCCCGGCGCACTTCGGAGAGGAAATGTTTGGCATAGACCACAGACAGGCGCTTTCATCACTGCTTAGAGATTTTAATGTGCCGATCATCATGGATCTGGATATAGGTCATATGTCGCCGATGATGCCTGTGGTATGCGGAAGCATGGCAGATGTCAGTTTCGACGGAAGCAGCTTTACAATTTCGTATGATATAGAGCAGTAGATTGGAGGAAAAATGATTAGATCAATAAAGAAAAAAGCAAAGAGTATTGTATGTAGCGTGCTTGCTGCGGTGACACTGTTTACAATGAATCCGGCTGTATTTGCAACAGAGACAGCTACGCAGACTGATACAGTTTCAAGCGTTGATGTATCAGGCAGTGACGCAGCTGATAAGAGTAACACAGACAGTACTGCAGACAGTACAACGACAGCCGGCAGTGAGACAAACGACAAGGTGACCATCAGCAAAAATGATAAGCCATACTTAAGTCTTGGAGCAGACCTCACACCGGATCAGAGAGCGACAGTGCTTGGATTTATGGGAATCGAGCTCACTGATCTGGACAAATACGATGTGGTCTATGTAAATAATGATGAGGAGCACAAGTACCTTGATTCATACATCAGCAAGAGCGAGATTGGCACAAGGTCACTTTCCTCAGTACTCATTACAGAGGATAAAAAGGGTGCGGGTCTTAGTGTTTCCACACACAATATCAATTATTGTACGGTAGGAATGTACAAGAATGCGCTTGCCACAGCAGGCATAGCTGATGCTAAAATCATAGTCGCAGGACCTTTCCCTATTTCCGGAACGGCAGCACTTGTAGGCACACTAAAGGCATACGAGGAGATGACAGGCAAGAAGCTTGACGACAAGGTGACAGACGCAGCGATGGATGAGCTTGTCACAACAGGAGAGCTCAACAAGAGCATTGACGGCGATTCGCAGGATATCGAGGCAATGATTGCAGACCTAAAGAAGCAGCTTGCCGATGGAAGGCTCAAGGATGAGAGCCAGATAAAGGATGCGATAAAGGAGGCTGCAAAGGATTACGACCTGAAGCTTTCTGATGATGATATTGCAAAGCTGACATCGCTTCTTATGAAGCTTAAGGATGCCAATATCGACTGGGATTCAGTCATTAACCAGGCACATGACTGGGCATCAAAGCTTGGCGATAAGATAAATGACCCGGGCTTCTGGGAAAAGATTGGTAACTTTTTCATGGATTTATGGGATAAGATAAAATCCCTGTTCAGCTAGAAAAAGCTACAGGAGACAGTAAGAAAAAGCAGAATATGAATCAGATAACTCCCTGAAACGTAAGCATGGGCTGCACGTTGAAGGGAGTTTTTTGATTAAAGGGGCAAAAGGTATCATCGATGCATGCTTGCATGCAATTCGATTAATCATAAATGAGGGGCAAAATACCTTTTGACCCTCATATCAATAAAAAAATAATAAATTTCTGCCGAATACATTGATACAAAGGTCATATTCTATTATAATTAAATGGATAATGGATTAATGTAAACAATGCACATAAGAAAGAGGGGATTTGATGATAAAGATAAATAAATTTCTGGCAGCCTCTGTCGTAACATTGTCATTAGCTGCATGTGACCTGGCACCATACAGCAGCATAGCAGTCTATGCGGATCAGGCGGCTAAGGTTGTGTGTGATGAGAGATACTGGGTAGCGGCGAGAAGCGGACCGGGAACAGAGTATGAGCTGGAGCACAAGCTTTCAAACGGCAAGGATATTACTATTCTTGAGCAGACCACAGGTGCAGACGGCAAGGTGTGGTACAAGGCAAAGTACAATCTGGCAGCAAATAACGAGGAGTGTGTCAGCTATATAAGGTCTGATTTTGTATCAGCAGGTACAGCTGCATCAGACAATGCGCAGACAGGGGATGCTTCGGCAGACACCGGCAATGCGGATGCCATACAGCAGAATAATGAGGAGCAGCTTGCCATTGCAACCGCATCGGGAGCATATGCTACAGGTACGATTACAGGTGGCAATGTGTATGTCCGCAATGCAGCAGGCACATCCGGCACTACCAAGGTTGTCTCACTCAACTGGAACCATCAGGTTGACATAATTGGAGAGACCAGGGTAAACGGTGTGGTCTGGTATAATGTCAAGGGTACTTTAAACGGCAAGGCATTTACGGGCTGGACTATCAGTACATACATAAAGGTGACATACAATAATAGCGGAGACAATACTGATTTTGTCACGGCTATGAAGAATGCAGGCTTTACTGACAGCTATATTCCAAACCTTACAGCACTTCACAATAAGTATCCAAGCTGGACATTTGAGGCTGTAAATACAGGTTTGAATTGGGATACGGTGATTGAAAATGAAAGTGTAAACGGACTTAATCTGGTATCCAAATCAGCAGACAATTCCAAGAAATCCACAGCTGCCGGAGCATATAACTGGTCAACAAATACGTGGGTTGAGTACGAACCGGGATGGGTGTCAGCAAGCAGTGCCTATATTGCTTATCTCATGGATCCAAGGAATTTTCTTGATGAGACCAATATTTTTCAGTTTCAGAGTCTGGCATACAGTCCGAATGAGGCACTTGAAGGTGTCAAGTCCATAGTAAAAGGCACATTTATGGAGGGAACAAAGACCTATTCCAACAATGGTGAGAAAATTAATTATGCAAGCACATTCATGGATGTGGCAAAGAGCAGTGGAGTAAGTGCATACCATATAGCATCGCGTTTAAAGCAGGAGCAGGGACAAAAGGGAACGAGTCCTCTTATTTCGGGTACATATTCCGGATACGAAGGATATTATAATTATTTTAATTTTAATGCAACCGGAAACACGAAGGATAAGATTTATAAAAATGGTCTGTCTTTTGCCAAGAAGCAGGGCTGGAATACAAGAGTAAAGTCCATAAGCGGCGGAGCTGTAAAGGTGGGCAGCAATTATATAAATAAGGGTCAAAATACACTGTATTTTGAGAAGTTTAATGTAGTAAATACAAGCTCGCTGTATTTCCATCAGTACATGGGCAATGCCACAGCGGCTCTTACTGAGGGACAGAGTCTGGCTAAAGGATATTCAGACAAGAATCAGGCTTTTGTATTTAAAATACCTGTATACAACAATATGCCATCGTCAGCAGTGGGCTTCGATAAAGCTGGCGATACCAATAACTATCTGCAGTCGCTTGCGATAAGCGGTGTAACACTCACACCGGCCTTCAATGGAGCGACAACAAGCTATTCAGCAGTTGTTTCAAATGCTATAAGCTCAGTGACTGTTTCGGCAGATGCAGTTTCAGGAAACAGTGGTGTTTCAGGCACAGGAAGCTATTCGCTTGCTGTCGGAAATAATACAATTAAGGTAAATTGCAAGTCGCAAAGCGGTGATACAAGAACATACACTATCAATATAAACAGGCAGGCGGCATCTGCAAATAATGCAGGTGGCAATAATAATCAGAACAATAATAACCAAAATAATACAGATGTAAACATAACATCAGGTAAATACAGTATAGGTACTTATATTACAGGCATTGAGCCTGGAACCGGTGCAGCTGATTTTGTGAAGAATATAGCAGTATCAGCATCAGGTACTGTAAAGCTTCTGACAAGCTCAGGCTCAGAAAACAGCGGAAAGGTTGCAACAGGCAATAAAGTGGCTGTTTATGATGCTTCGGGTAACCTGAAAAAGACATATGATATTGTTGTATATGGAGATATCAATGGTGACGGTGCTGTAAATGCCCTTGATATGATTAAGCTCAACAGACATATTTTAGGAAAGGGAACACTCACAGGTGCTTATCTGGAGGCAGCTGATGCCAACAGAAAGGGTGATGGTGGAAATGCCCTTGATATGATAATCATGAACAGACACATACTGGGCAAATCAAAGATATCGCAGAATTAGAAATGTGAGGAAAATATGAAGAAATTATTTGGATGTATATTATCACTTGTTATGGCGGTGATGCTTGTTTTCACACCTGCCGAGCATGTATATGCGCAGGGACTTGGATTAAGTGTCAGCTCAAGCTCTGTAGCTGTTGGAAAAACAGTCAAGGTGACGGTTTCTATGCCGTCAGGATATTTTGGCACTGTAGTTATCTCAAGCTCCGACGAGGGAGTACTGAGTAACGGTGGAGATGGTGTGGCAAATATTGGTGATGCAGCGGGACCGGAATACCCGACATCGCGGTCATTTTCGTTTACGGCGAAGGCTGCAGGAAGCTGCACTATAAAGGCATATTGTACAGTTGTAGGAGATGCAGAGGCCAACGATGCCGGAGGTATAATTACCGGTGCCAGCACGAAGGTGACGGTAACAAGTGCTTCATCAAACAACGATTCAAACAGCAACAAGGATAACAAGGACAATTCCGGCAGCAATACCGGCAATGACAGCAATGCAAATAAAGATAATGAAAACAAAGAGGAAAAGAAATCCTCAAACGCATCTCTTGGTTCGCTTGTTATCTCGGCAGGTACGCTTTCCCCTGAGTTTTCTGCTGCGACAAAGGATTACACAGCTACGGTAGATTACAGCTGTTCAAGCCTTGCGGTTACAGCAAATCCGGCTGATTCCAAGGCGAGTGTGACATCAGTCACAGGCAATGATTCACTTGAGGTTGGAGAGAATACGGTCAGCGTTGTTGTGACAGCAGAGGACGGCAGCACAAGCACATACAATATAGTTGTTACCAGAAGAGCCGAGGATGATCCGGAGAATGCAGATAAGCAGGATAACTGGAAGAAGTTCGATATAAATGGCACAGAGTGGACTATGGTAAATGACATTCCGGAGGATGTTGTTCCTGAAGGCTTTGAGCACTCAAAGACAGTGATTGACGGACTTGAATACAATACCCTTCATGGCACCTTTGGTGATATCACGCTTGTGTATTTACAGTCGGAAAGCGGCAATGGGCTTTTTGTATATGATGCAGCACAGAATACAGCATATGAGTTTGTCCGTATCAATTCAGAGTCACATTTTATAGTGGTTTTACTGCCTAAGGTGGATGATGTGCCTGAGGGATATAATGAGATATCGCTCTCCATAGAGGGCAAGGGTGTGGCAACAGCCTACCAGACCAAAGGCGAAAAAACCGATGATCAGACAAAGGATTTTTACCTCATATACGCTATGAATGACAATGGTGAGAGTGGCTGGTACACATATGATAGCGTAGATGGCACATATATGAGAACTGAGCTCAGTACACCTACAGTGGCACAGGAGGAAAATGATACAACAAAGAGTTAGCTTGTCCCGGGAATTGCCAATAAATATCTTGTTTTGGCTGCAATACTGGTTCTTATTATCATTATTCTGTTACTGTTGCTTATTGTATCAGCTGTGAAAAACAGAAAATATAAGGCAATGGACTATCATGATGACGATGATGATGTAGATGATGCAGCAGAAGATGTATCAAATGAAGCTTTGGAAGAAACAACTGATGAAACTGCGGACGAGATAGCAGATGAGTTGGAAGAAGAGGTTACAGAAGAGCCGTTAGATGAAGTGGCAGAAGAAGCTGCAGAAGAAACAGCAGATGAAGCTGTAGAAGAGCCGGCAGATGAAGTCGCAGAAGAAACAGCGGAAGATGCTGCAGATGAGCAAAAGATGGCTACGGATGAAAATATATCAAATGCATCCTATGTCGGAAGAACCGTAGAAATTACACCTGATTCTAAGAAAGCTGTTGAGAATGAAAACTCTGAGTTTGATTTAAAAGACGATTCAAGGCAGGAAAACGTTTCTGACACAGAAAACGATGCTGATGAGGATGCTTTAAAGAATCAGCTTCAAATGGCACTTGATGGCTTTGTCAATGAGGGAAATAAGCCGTCTGAGACTATAGACAGCAGTGCAAAGGATGACAATGAAGATGACAGCGAAGATGATGATTTGCAGTTCATCGACTTAAATTAGTGAATATGACTGGAGGATATGACTTGAAACCATATACAAGTAAGGCTAAAAAAGCAATAGATTTGGCTGCACGTATATCAAAGAAAATGAATTACAGCTATGTTGGAACAGAGCACATACTGGCTGGCCTTATAAAAGAGGGCACCGGTGTGGCAGCTGAGATTCTAACAGCCTGCAATGTGGAATATGATAAGCTTATTTCGATGATTGAAGACCTGATTTCACCGGGGGATAACATCGAAGTGATGGACAGGGATGGCTATTCACCAAGGACACAGAGAGTATTGGAGCGTGCATCGGAGGAAGCCGATAGATTTGAGTGCAATGAGATAGGTACAGAACACTTGCTGATGGCTATAGTACTGCAGGGAGACTGTGCAGCTGCAAGACTTTTAAACACCATGGGTGTTAACAGTCAGAAGATGTTTATAGATATTCTTGGTGCGATGGGTGAGGATCCGTCTGCATACAGGGATCTGATGAAAAGCTACAATACATCATACAATTCTGCGACTCCTGTATTAGATCAGTATTCCAGAGATTTGACAGATATGGCAGAGGCAGGGCTTCTTGACCCTGTTATAGGCAGAAAAAAGGAGATGGAGCGCGTTATCCAGATACTTTGCCGCCGTGGCAAAAACAATCCATGTCTGATTGGAGAGCCGGGAGTGGGTAAGACCGCTATAGTAGAAGGACTTGCGCAGGATATAGTCAGTGGCAATGTTCCGGATATTCTTTTGGGAAAGAGACTGGTTTCTCTTGATATGTCCGGGCTTGTAGCCAAATCAAAGTATCGTGGTGAGTTTGAGGAGCGTATCAAGAAGGTGATAAGCGAGGTTTCAAATGCCAAAAATGTACTGCTTTTCATTGATGAGCTTCACACTATAATAGGTGCAGGAGGAGCAGAAGGCTCGTTAGATGCATCTAACATATTAAAGCCTGCGCTTGCCAGAGGCGAGGTACAGGTAATCGGCGCCACTACCATAGAAGAGTACCGCAAATACGTGGAAAAGGATGCTGCGCTTGAGCGCCGTTTCCAGCCGGTGATGGTTGAGGAGCCGGGTGTGGATGAGACAATAGAGATACTCACAGGATTAAAGGGACTCTATGAAAAGCATCATGGTGTCATCATAACAGATGAGGGTGTGAAAGCGGCAGTAAGCCTTTCTGCACGATATATAAATGACAGATTTTTACCTGATAAGGCGATAGACCTGATGGATGAAGCGGCAGCCAGGATAAGGCTTAAGAATCTGACATCATCTGACGAGCTGCTTGCTCTGAAAAAAGAGATAACAGATAAGCAGAACCAATTGGAAAATGCTTTGTCGAAAGGAGATCTCGCAGCTGCCGGCGCGCTTATGTCAGAAAAGGAAGTGCTTGAAAATAAACAGCAGAAGCTTATGAGAAAGAACCGTCGCACAGGAGCTAAAAATCAGCCTGTAGTCGGCGAAAATGAGATAGCGGATGTAGTATCGGGATGGACCAAAATACCTGTAAATAAGCTTACAGAGTCAGAGGCAGGACGACTTGCAAAGCTTGAACAGATACTTCACAAGCGTGTAATAGGACAGGAGGAGGCTGTTTCTGCTGTCGCAAAGGCAGTCAGACGAGGCCGTGTTGGTTTAAAGGATCCTAAGAAGCCGATTGGCTCATTCCTGTTTTTGGGACCGACAGGAGTAGGTAAGACGGAGGTGTCAAAGGCGCTTGCTGAGGCTGTCTTTGGCAAAGAAGATGCCATGATACGTGTTGACATGTCAGAGTACATGGAAAAGCATAGTGTTTCAAAGATGATTGGTTCACCACCGGGATATGTGGGCCATGAGGAGGGCGGACAGCTCTCAGAGAAGGTCAGACGCAATCCTTTTTCTGTTATACTGTTTGATGAGATAGAAAAAGCACATCCTGATGTGTTCAATATACTTTTACAGGTGCTTGATGATGGTAGAATCACTGATTCACAGGGGCGCACGGTTGATTTCAAGAATACGATAATCATCATGACATCAAATGCAGGAGCGGCTTCCATTATAGAGCCAAAGCGCCTTGGATTTGGTGCAGGTGATGACGAAAAGCAGGATCACGAGCGTATGAAGAACAGTGTCATGGAGGAGGTCCGCCGTATATTTAAACCTGAGTTTTTGAACCGAATCGACGAGACTATTGTATTTAGAGCTCTCAACAAGGATGACATGAAGCATATAGTGACACTTCTTGTAAAGGAGCTTAAGAAACGCTGCAAAGAGCAGCTTGATATAGAGCTCACAGTGCGCGACAGCGCAAAAGCCTTTATCGTGGACAAAGCGTATGACAGAAAATATGGTGCAAGACCGCTTAAACGCAAGCTTCAGGAGGAGATTGAAGACCGTATGTCAGAGGATATTATTACCGGCAAAATTAAGCGCGGCAATAAGGTAATAATTTCTACGAAAAACAAACAAATTTCATTGACTGTTGAGTAGAATTGGATTTATAATTAATATATCAATATAGCTACGGGAGGATAAAAATGGCTGTAATAAGTGAATTAATCCGTACTGAGGAAAACGGAAAGCTCAGCTTCGGAGATTATACATTGGCTGCAAAGGCAAAGCTTGACAATTTTGAAAAGGATGGAGATATCTACAAGGTAAAGACCTTTAAGGAGATTACAAAGCTCGAAAGAAACGGACTCTTTGTATACGAGTCTGTTCCGGGAACAGCGGTTATGGATTTCGAGGAGACTGCTGATACAGTGACATTTACTGTGGAGGGACCTGAGGATGCTCAGATTACTCTTGGCCTTGAAGAGGAGACAGAGTACGAAATTGATATAGCTGGAGCTGTTGCAGGTACTATGAAGACAAATCTCGGCGGCAAGCTCAGCTTAAGCGTAGAGCTTGAGGGTGTTGATTCAGTCGATATCAAAGTATCAAGAAAATAGAGCATATTTTTAGCCCGGTGAAAGCCGGGCTTTTTGTATTTTATAAAGGAGAACAATATGGCAAAAGGAAAGACCTCTGTATTTTTCTGCCAGGAATGTGGTTATGAATCGGCAAAATGGATGGGACAGTGCCCGGCCTGTAAGGAATGGAATACATTTGTAGAGGAAACCGTAGATAAAAAGTCGATAAGCTCGTCGGGAAAAGTAAAAAAAGAATCAAAGGCGGCACAGGTTCTGCCTCTTTCGGCAGTAAAAAGCGAGAAAGAGGAGCGTATAGTGACAGGTATAGCCGAGTTTGACAGAGTGCTTGGTGGAGGAATTGTGAGGGGGTCACTTGTGCTTGTGGGAGGAGATCCGGGTATAGGAAAATCCACGCTTCTACTTCAGGTATGCAGGGAACTTTCACAAAAAAAGGTGCCATTACTTTATGTGTCAGGTGAGGAATCCCTGCATCAGATAAAGATGCGTGCCGACAGACTTGGTGATTTTACGGATTCATTGGAGCTTTTATGTGAGACAAGTCTTGATATAGCAAAGGACGTGATTCAACGAAAAAAACCGGAGGTTGTTGTAATAGATTCCATCCAGACTATGTACAATGAGGAGATAGCGTCGGCACCGGGCAGTGTCTCACAGGTCAGGGAGACAACCGGAGTGCTTATGCAGCTTGCAAAGACTCTGGGTATTTCTGTTTTTATAGTAGGACATGTGACAAAGGATGGTGCGGTTGCGGGGCCGAGGACGTTAGAGCATATGGTTGATACTGTGCTTTATTTTGAGGGTGACAGGTATGAGTCGTACAGGATACTTAGAGGCGTTAAGAACAGATTTGGTTCGACCAATGAGATAGGCGTATTTGAAATGAAGGCGGAGGGACTTGTTGAGGTGGAAAATCCGTCGGAGTATATGCTTAGCGGTAAGCCAGAGGGAGCATCAGGATCAATTGTCACATGTTCCATAGAGGGAAGCCGCCCGATACTTCTCGAGATACAGGCTCTTGTATGTCACAGTTTTTTTAATAATCCAAGGCGTACAGCAAATGGTACAGATTATAATAAAGTAAATCTACTAATGGCGGTCCTTGAAAAAAGAGCCAACCTGTCACTGTCAGACTGTGACGCTTATGTGAATATAGCAGGCGGTATAAGGATGAACGAACCGGCGATAGACCTTGGGATAGTGCTTGCAATCGCATCAAGCAAAAAGGATATTATAGTGCGTGAGGATACCATATGCTTTGGAGAGGTGGGCTTAAGCGGAGAGGTGCGCGGAGTTACCATGTCCGAGCAGCGTGTGGCGGAGGCAAAGAAGCTTGGCTTTAAAAAGTGTATTGTTCCCAAAGTGTGTCTTGCAGGAGTGTCGCATATTAATGGAATTGAGATTGTCGGTGTGGCAAATATCAAGGAAGCGATAGAGGCTGTCAGATAGTAATTGTGAGAATTGTATATAATAAACAGATAATTTAGAAAATTTGTGTTTTTTAAGATAGTTTTACTACTTTAATTAATTGCAGAAAATCCGTTGACATATGTGTGTCAGGATGATATTATATCAAAGCTGACTCGCGGGACACATTGAGTTGTAGAGCTTGTGAGTTGCATTTTACAGACATGACTTTATAGATATTGCTTTGAAAATAAGTTGAAAAAGTTATGAAAAAAGTTCTTGACAAATGTAAAACATTTTGATAGAATAAACAAGCTGTCGCAAGACAGAGAACTTAAAACAAAGTTCAAAAAAATAAAAAAAGTGCTTGACAAACGAACAGTGATTTGATAAAATAATCAAGCTGTCGCAAGAGAGCAAAACAAAGAACATTGATAACTGAACAGTGAGAAACCTTGAAAGATTTTGAGAATCAATCAGAACGCTTCAATGAAAATTGAAGACCTTTAAAACAGTAAATTCAGATTCTATCTGAATGAACGAATT
>ENA-OQLI01000199-OQLI01000199.1-human-gut-metagenome-genome-assembly--contig:-NODE-199-length-88509-cov-6.850592_pt1 | contig 88509 bp, 76 predicted proteins | sample MGYA00242805_ERZ504812 | MGnify/ENA primary metagenome ERZ504812 (study PRJEB26092, sample SAMD00036430) | human gut metagenome | host: Homo sapiens | study: EMG produced TPA metagenomics assembly of... | reverse complement strand
AACAGAGTCATCATACATAGCACCTAATATGATATTTGGTGCTTCACCATTAAACTCCTTTACAAAGTGTGCATCTTCATTTGCGTCCATAAGGGAAATATCACCGGAAATGTTGATGAGAACGGGTGTAGCACCTGTTATGGTAGTCTCAAGAAGCGGAGAAGATACCGCCTGCTGTACAGCCTCCATAGCCTTGTCATCGCCTCTTGCCTCACCGATACCAATGTGTGCAATACCTTTATCTGTCATAACAGTCTGAACATCAGCAAAGTCAAGGTTGATAAGAGCCGGCAGATTAATCAGATCTGTGATGCCCTGAACTGCCTGCTGCAGAACCTCGTCTGCTTTACGAAGTGCTTCTGGCATAGTTGTGCGGCGATCTACAATCTCCAGTAATTTGTCATTCGGAATTACAATTAATGTATCAACAGCTTTCTTCAGGTTCTCAATACCTGCAAGTGCGTTGTTCATACGTGTCTTAGCTTCAAAACGGAAAGGTTTGGTCACAACACCTACAGTGAGGATCCCCATTTCCTTAGCTGCTGCTGCGATAACCGGTGCAGCACCTGTACCAGTTCCACCGCCCATACCGCAGGTAACAAATACCATGTCAGCACCTTCGATGATCTGTTTTACTTCCTCAATGCTCTCTTCTGCTGCTTTCTGTCCAACCTCAGGCTGTGCTCCTGCACCAAGACCTTTGGTAATTTTCTCACCGATCTGAAGTACAGTTGGAGCTTTACACAGAGTCAGAGCCTGCTTATCTGTATTCACTCCTACAAACTCTACCCCGCCGATGGCTTCTTCAACCATTCTGTTAACTGCGTTATTTCCGGCGCCGCCTACTCCGATTACAATAATCTTAGCAGAGGATTCCGCCTCATTTGACATTATCTCTAACAATGTACTTCCTCCTTTATTTCTACCTTATATCCTTTATCTTTAATTTCAGCAAATATATATACCAAGCTGCATATAGCTATATCATATATTTTTTTTGTGAATTTATCAACCACTAATTTTGTTTTTTTATACTTTTTTCGCGAAATACGCGATATTTTCCTCAGAGTGTGTTTGAAAAAGGCTTTCTGCAAAATGTGCATCACATTTACAGGAGATTTTCAGACACTCTCTAATATTCCTCATCGTACCCGTCATAACCGCTGTTATTATAGTCTTCGCTGTAATCCTCACTGTAATCTTCAAGCTCCTCTTCGCTTCCATCTTCACTGGTTTCATTGGGATTGGGACCTACATAATTTCCATCTTTATCCAGCTGCCCATAACCGGTATAGCTTCCATCTTCCATATATCCGCCAAGCCAGCTGCCATTTGCAGCAATACTCTCCTCAGTAGGTCTGGAGCCTACATAGTTTCCGTTCTGGTCATATTCCCCTTCACCGGTATAGTCACCCTCCAGGTCATATCCTCCATGCCAGTTAGCCACTGCATTCTCGTAAGCAGCCGCAGTATCCACATCCTCAATCACGCCATCCTCGCCCAGATCCTGCTCGAAGGTAATCGTCTTGGAATTGTCATTTACATTTTCCAGATGAAGGATTCCCTTTTTGCCGGAAAGCTTGGGCAAAATTGCGCTGACACGTGTCATCTTGTCCTCAAGATACTCGTCCTTTCCCAGCATCACCCGGATATCTCCATAAGTCAAGGTAATCTGATAACTAGTGTCAAATTCAATATGATCCGGTATGGCATCGTTCTTCTGGAAAATAGTTGACAGCGCCACCGCAGTGGTAAGCACCGAGCTTCCCTTAATTGGAAGCTTCTCCCCTTCGATCACATGACTTACTTCAATGCCGTCAAAAAAAGGCACCAGTTCATCCCTTGTATGGGAACTTTCAATAAAAATACCGTTTCTGTCAAAATAAATATAGCTGTCCAGATAAGGAATGCAGCCTACCGCCTTCTTTTCCCGGACACTGATGCAGATACTGTTATGAGAAAGCCTGGTAATATGAAAGCCTTCCACAAAAGGCACACCCTCTACGTCCACCCTGGAATGGAGCAAAACTGCAAGAACGGAATTATCCGTAAAAGCCCCCTGCAAAGCCATCTCCTTCACCTGTTCATCCGTGTAACGGGAGGTTCCCATTACCTCCACCTTTGTCACATGAAAATAGGAAAAGAAAAAGACAAGTCCTGCCAGCAGAACTGCCCCCAGGGTACCCAGAATCGCTTTCTTATGTTTTCTATAGATCAGCTTCATTTTCAGTGATTTCATATATTGTTATTCCTGTATCCTTTTTACTGCTGCTCCCAGCGCATTAAGATCCTGGCAAATATGCTCATACCCCCGCTGTACAAAAGAATATCCTTCCAGTACGGTAACTCCCTTAGCCCCAAGTGCTGCCAGGATCAGGGACGCACCGCCTCTTAATTCCTGCGCCTGCACAGCTGCTCCATGTAAAGTCTTTACACCGCAGATTACAGCCTCATTTCCCTGTACGCGGATCCTGGCTCCCATTTTCCGCAACTGGTCAGCTGCTTTATAACGGTCTTCAAAAACCATTTCACGAATGCAGCTTTCCCCCTCTATGGTGGAAAGAACTGCCATTACGGGAGACTGCAGATCTGTTGGAAATCCTGGATAAACACCCGTTTCCAGCAGTTTAACAGGGCTTTGAACATTTTTTCCATTGACTAATAGTTTACCACTGTTACCTTTATATTGTCCACCCATTTTCCTATATACTTCCAGAAAGGCCTTCAGTTCTCCTTCCGGAGGGTTTTCAAGAACGATCTGGCTTCTGGTTATAGCTGCCGCACAGATATAGGTTCCTGACACAATGCGGTCTGGCGGCACCTGAATGCACCCGGCACTTAGGCTTTTAACTCCCTGGATTCTTATTTCAGAAGTTCCATCCCCCTGTATTTTTGCTCCCATGGAACGCATATACCTGCAAAGCCACTGTATTTCCGGCTCACAGGCACAATTTTCCAATACAGTCTCTCCCTCTGCAAGCACGGCTCCTAAAATGCCCTGCTGGGTAGCTCCCACACTTCTTTTTGAAAAAGAAACCAATGCCCCTTGCAGATGAGGTGCTTTTGCCATCAAAACTCCCTGTTCCTCTGTGACCACTGCGCCAAGCTTCCGAAGCACAAAAAGATGCATATCAATAGGTCTTTTCCCGATCACGCACCCACCTGGATAGCCAAGGCTTCCTTTCCCATTTCTTGCGAGAAGCGCTCCAAGAAGAATCACGGAAGACCTCATCCTCCCTGTAAATTCAAAAGGGACTGACCATTTACCGGCATTTTCGCAGTCCATATACAGATCATGGTCTTCCCACCAGGTCACTGCCCCAAGCTTCTGAAGAATTTCCTCCATACAAAAAACATCCGCGATCCGCGGACAGCCTTTGAGCACACTGACTCCCCGATGTAAAAGAGACGCCGCCATCATAGGAAGCGCTGCATTTTTTGAGCCCTGTATCCGAATACTTCCCTTCAGCTGGTGTCCTCCCTCAATGTAAATCCGGTCATTCAAGCCATTCACTCCTAAAGGGCCTCTTACCTTTTATTGTATGCGAATATTTCTGACTGGTGATAAAATTTCATTTTCTGCTTACGCTCAAAGCCAGCCCCATCTCGCCCAGAAGAAACACCACTGAGGTTCCGCCATAGCTGATAAAGGGAAGCGTGATTCCTGTATTTGGAATGGTGTTTGTCACCACCGCAATATTCAGGATCACCTGAATGGCCATATGGCTCATAATGCCAACGCATAAAAGTGTTCCCTGCAGTTCCCGGCAGTGAAGGGCAATCACCATCAGTCTCCACATAAGAAGCCCAAATATGCCAATGAGAAAAAAAGCTCCGGTCAGTCCCAGTTCTTCGCAGATAATGGAAAAGATCATATCATTCTGGGCTTCCGGCACAAATCCCAGTTTCTGCAGGCTGCTGCCAAATCCTCTTCCGAAAAGCCCGCCGCTTCCAATAGCATAAAGTCCCTGAATGGTCTGAAAACCCTTTTCATACTTCTCCGGATTCCGCCATATGGCAAGCCTTTCCAGACGGTAGCTCTCTGCTGCCAGAAACACTGCGATCACTGCTGCACCAGTCACTCCCATTCCAATAAATCTGGCATATCCCGGATCTGATATAAAAATCAGGATTACACCGATTCCAAGGATTATGATTGCCGTACTTAGGTTATTGGAGCCTACCAGTCCTACAATTGGAAGAAGTGTCAGCATTGTCCTGCACATAAACCAGAAGCCAGCTGTAGTCTTTTTGCTTCCCTGGATCTGCCAGGTGAGAAAAAGGATCACTGCTGCTTTTGCAAATTCCGAAGGCTGAAAAGACAACGGTCCAAAATTCAGCCACCTTCTGGAGCCATTGATTTCCTGTCCTACAAATAAAACTGCTGTAGAAAGTCCCATAGATAAGAGATAAGCAGCCGGTGCCAGCCGAACAAAGAATCTGTAATCTGTCTCTGCTACTATGTACATGGTCATAAGGCCCAGAGCTGTTGCAAAAAGCTGCTTTTTAAAATAATAGGCAGAGTCGCCGAAACGTACTCTGCCATTATATTCACTGATGGAAAACAGCATGACCAGTCCGAATACTGCCAGAAGCAGCACAAGGATCAGTAAGACCGTGTCTGTTTTCGTTTCTTTCTTTCGCTCCCGGATCATAGAGATCTGCTCCTGACGTCCCATGCCTTGGTTAAAGCATATGCCAGATCCGGGTATTCTATGAAATAAATCATAAGTTTCTGTACCTGCCGCCAATCACATTCTATGGCTACGACAACCGAGTTCGAGTGAAATATACTGCAAAACGGAACGTGCAGATTACAGGAATGATTTTTCAAACAAGCTCCAGAGCATGCCTCCAAAAGGCTTTCTTCAAGATGTACGCTGCAATTTGCGGTATATTACAGTGCTCTCACATACTCCTTAAACATCTGGCCTCTCTGCTCATAATTGTCAAACTGACCCCAGCTTGCGCATGCAGGAGATAAAAGGACCGCGTCCCCGGCGTTTGCCTTATCCGCACACACCTGCACAGCTTCTTTCAGATCCTCACAGAGAATAACATCATGAAAGCCATTCTTCTCAGCCGCAGCCTTAATTTTCTCTTTCGTCTGACCAATAAGTACCAGATACCTTACTTTGCCGTCAAATGCCTGGATCCACTCATCATAGCTGGATTCCTTATCATATCCGCCGCCGATCAGAAGAGTCGGACGGTTCATTGCCTGGATTCCCTTAATAGCCGCATCCGGGTTGGTTCCCTTTGAATCGTTATAATATGCTACACCGTTTTTCTCAGTTACATACTCAATTCTGTGCTCCACGGCTGTAAACTCACAGATACTCCTACGGATGCTATCCATATCAACACCTGCGTAGTAAGCCATGGCCACTGCTGCCATTACATTCTCAAAATTGTGTGTACCAAGAAGCTTCAGCTCTCCTGTTCTCACAACCGGAATCTCATCTTTCTCTGTGCGGAGAATAATCTGGTCTCCTCTCAGGAAAATACCCTGTTCAAGTTCTCTTGCACTGGAAAAATATACAGCCTTTGGCACAATGCTTTTGCCAAATTCACGAAGGATTTCATCCTCATAATTCAGCACACATACATCCTCCGGACCCTGGTTGCTTGTGATCAGCTCTTTCACGCGGATATACTCAGCCATTGTATGATGACGGTTCAGATGATCCTCTGTGATATTCAAAATGGCGCTTACCCTTGGAGCAAATTTCCAGATAGTCTCAAGCTGGAAGCTGCTGATCTCTGCAACCGTGACCGTCTCATCTGTCATCTCCAGTGACTTGGAAGTATACGGAGTTCCAATATTTCCAACAACAAATACAGATGGGCGTGCATCTGACATGATTTTCCCAAGAAGGGCTGTTGTTGTAGTTTTTCCGTTTGTTCCGGTAATTGCAAGAACTTCACCCTTTCCAGTCTGATAAGCCAGTTCAACCTCGCCCCACACAGGAAGTCCCTGATCATAAAAACCTTTTACAATTGGAAGATCTGTGGGAACTCCAGGACTTAATACCACAAGATCCAGGCTTTCCTGAACTTCCTTCGGCAGCTCTCCTGCATAGATGGGAAGTTCATAATTTCCACTGATTTTATGTAATACGCTTTCTTTATCCAGATCTGCTTTTCCATCGTAGAGAACCGGGCAGGCACCAACTGCATTCAGAAGATCAGCTGCGCCGATACCGCTTTTTCCGGCTCCGAAAACCAGAACTTTTTTTCCTTTTAATTCCATGATTTATTTCCTCCTTAATGCCTTGCAATGGATGCCCCGGAATTCTCCCTTTTCAGGCAGCTCTTACAGGGCTAAAAGTCCGATCAGGCACATAATTGCAGTCACAATGGTAAACACTGCAACTACTCTGGCTTCTGACCATCCGCAAAGCTCAAAATGATGATGGATAGGCGCCATTTTGAAAATACGTTTGCCATGTGTTGCTTTGAAATAGGTTACCTGAATCATAACGGACAGTACCTCAACCAGATAGATCAGTCCCACGATCAGTATAAACAGAGGCATCTGCAGCATATAAGCCACACCTGCCACAAATCCACCAAGCGCCAGAGATCCTGTATCTCCCATGAACACACTTGCCGGGTATACATTGTAAAGTAAAAATCCCATCAGTCCGCCGATAACCGCACAGGTGACAGGCTCGATACCTGACTGGGTTCCAATGGATACAACCGTGAAAAATACGGCTACGATCAAGGTAACGCTGGTAGCAAGACCATCTACACCGTCAGTAAAGTTTACGCCATTTACCGTTCCGATCACTGCAAAGAACAGCACCGGTACAGCCAGCCAGCCAAGATTCAGATAATGTCCCCCCCAGAATGGAATACGCATGGTCAGAGACACATCTGTATACCGCAGCAGGTAGAAAGTAAAAATACCTGTTACCACTACCTGAAGCAGAAATTTCTGCCATGGAAGAAGTCCGTCAGATCTTCTAAGGACTACCTTCAGATAATCATCCAGAAAACCGATCAGTCCGAATCCCAGAGTCAGGAACAGAACCGGGATAATCTTGGGATAATCTTTTACATAAAACAATGAAGTAATAATCGTGGATATCAGAAAGATCACGCCGCCCATAGTCGGGGTTCCGGCCTTTTTCAGATGCGACTGTACGCCCTCTGTTCTCTCTGTCTGTCCCATTTTCAGCTTACGCAGAAAAGGAATAATAACAGGTCCTAATACTGCACTGATTGCGAAGGAAATCAGTACCGGGATCACAATATGAAATTCCATCCTCACACCTCTTTAATTCTTTCGTTTTTTTCGTTCCAGAGTCTGTTTAAAAAAGCATTCCGCAATCTTCCTCAAATTGTGACACACATCTTGCAGAAACCATTTTCAAACACGCTCTAAACTTTTTAAAGCATCTTATAGTATAAAGCTTTTCCCCTTATTTATCAACCCATAGCTTGGTTTTTGCAAGATAATATCCCCACATTGTTTACTGCTTACTTCGTGACCGGTAACATACTTCTCCTTGCTCACAGCCTGACCGATCACCGAAGCTTATCTTTCTTTTTTCTGATTTAAAGCGTGTTTGAAAAAGGCTTTCTGCAAGATGTGCGTCACAATTTGTGGGAGATTTTGCCCGGATGAGGGCGCCGTAGCGGGCTACGGCAACCGAATTCGGGTGAAATCTCCCACAAAGTGGGGCGTGCAGATTGCGGGAATGATTTTTCAAACACGCTCTAGCACCGCCTCAAAAATATTCTTTATCACAGGTGCCGCAATGGTTCCTCCGTAATACACGCCCTGCGGGTCATGTATAATGCAAAGCCCCAGGATCTGTGGATCTTCCGCAGGCATAAAACCAAGAAAGGAAGAAATATACCGGTTGGCACTTCTTGGCAAAGTCTGGGAAGTAGCCGTCTTGCCCCCCACTGTGCATCCCTCGATCCGGGCATTTCTTCCGGAACCTTCTGACACTACTTTCTCCAGAATTCCTCTTACTGTCTCTGATGTTTTTTCCGAAATAATCCCCGTTTCCACCGGATATTCCAACTTTCTTCCGCTGGTGCCATCTGAGCTCAGAACGGATACCCCAAAATGAGGTGTGATCCGCCTCCCCCCATTGATCAGAGAACTGACTGTGGTCGCCAGCTGAATTGGCGTAATCTGAAAAGACTGGCCAAAAGCAACTGTTGCCAGCTCCACATTCCCCATATTTTCCATTTTATGCATGATCGTTCCAGCCTCTCCCGGCAGATCTACACCTGTCTTCTTCAAAAGTCCAAACTCCTTGAAATAATGATAATAGTTTTCCACCCCAAGTCTCAGACCCACTTCAATAAAAACCGGATTGCAGGAATTCTGGGCACCTTCCACAAAGCTCTGGGAACCGTGTCCTGTTCTCCTTGCACAGTGAATCCGCCTGTCATCCACCAGCTTATACCCCGGACAGAAAAATCTGTCATTTACGGAAACCACGCCAGCCTCCAGACCTGCAGACATGGTAATGATCTTAAAGGTAGAACCGGGCTCATACGTATCGTTCAGGCAGGGATTTCTCCACATCTGGTTCAGAAGATCCTGTTTTTCCTGTTCATTCAGTCCTGAAGTATCCACGTCCGTATTCAATGTAAAAGGATCGTTCAGATCAAATTCCGGCACATTAACACATACATAAATTTCTCCGTTCTGCGGATTCATAAGAAGTATGGAAACACGCGCAGCCTGTTTTTCTTCCATCACTTTCAGAGCCGCCTGCTGAGCATACTGCTGCAGATCCACATCCAGACTGATTTTCAGATTTTCCCCTGCCACCGGATCTTCCCTGCTTTCTCCGATCTGGTCGATTTCCACGCCTCTGGCATCTGTTGTGGTCAGGATTTTTCCCGCCTGTCCCTTTAAAACTTCCTCATATTTCACTTCCAGGCCAATTATTCCCTGATTGTCACCGCCTGTAAATCCTAGAACCTTGGAAGCCAGAGATCCGTAAGGATAATACCGCTTATAATCCTCATCCACCTTCACACCATCCAGTTCATACCCACGTATCACATCTCCCACAGATTTTTCCACATTTGTCTTAATTCGTTCAATTGAAGATATTTTTTCAACTTTTTTACGCACTGTGTCAGTATCTATTTCCAACTCTTTTGACAAGACCTCAATAACCTTCTGTGGTTCCTTAATCTGACTGTGAATAACGGAAATGGTACATACAGTTTTATTATCTGCCAGAATCCTCCCTTTTGCATCCAGTATCTGTCCTCTTGCAGCCTTAATGACTCGTTCTCTTTCATGAAGTTCTTCTGCTTTCTGGTAATAGTAATCCGACCGAACCCCCATCAGGTAAACAAGCCTTCCCACAAGTCCCAGAAGCATAAGTGCACATACAAGAAAAACCATCCATATTTTTTTCCTGTGAAAGGTCATGGTTTTTTTCATAAAAAAATCCCCATCTGAAATCATCATAACTAATATATGCTAATTTCAGATGGAGGTATGTGTTGTATTATGGTGAACAGTCCGTTTTTTATTTCCTGCCAATACTATGCCACCTATGGACAGTATTTCTAATCCAGTCCGGCTTCCTCGTTAGTCAGGCCTTCACTCTCCATATTGTTATCCTCAATGGGATCCGTGTTATCTTCCGGAGGTCCCGGAACATTGGTATCAGAAACAGCCTCCGGCAGAGTTTCCCCGGCTGAACCAGTGTAGGAATCGCTGATTCCATCAAGGTTAGCAGATTTTATATACTCTCCGTTTGCATTGATCTGATAACTTCCGTCACTATTCAGCAGGTAACCATTTTCGTCAATCCGATTGCCATCCCAGTCAATGAGGTTGCCCTCTTCATCCACCAGATTTCCATTTTCATCAATCTGACTGTCAGATATAGTATTTACATGACCATTAAATTTCTCCCAAAGCTCTGTCTCCGGAACAGTTCCGTCTGTAGACTGATCGGGCTGAATATTCATGTATGGCAGAAGCTCGGAAAGAATTGCCTGTGCCACATACTGTGGATAAATACTGCTGGCCTGATCCTCTACATTTGGCTCGTCAATTACCACATAAATCAGAACCTGCGGGTCATCAACCGGGGCAAATCCGATAAAGGAAACCACGTATTTACCATTTCCACGGGGGAATTTCTCCGCAGTTCCTGTTTTACCGCCTGAGCTGTAACCCTGTACCTTTGACGTCATACTGGTACCCTGCTCTACACTGGCCTGCATATAGCTTCTGATATCAGCGGAAATGCTGGAAGAAATAGTCTGCTTCTGAAGAAGCGGGCTGATTGTCTTCACAGTTGCACCGCTGGCGTCTTTGACTTTTGTCACAAGATGTGGCTGATAATAGTAGCCGCCATTGATAACCGAACACATTGCATTGATTTCCTGGATCATAGTACAGCTGAATCCCTGACCAAATGCAGAACACGCAAGCTCTGTCTCATGCATGGTATCAACAGTATGCATAATACCATATCCCTCATTTGGAAGATCGATTCCTGTCCTGCTTCCGAAATTGAAAGTACTCTGTGCTTTCAGGAAATTCTCAACGCCCATCTTTGCACCAATCTGCATCATGGCATCGTTACAGGAGTTTGCGATTACTTCCGCAAGGGTTTCCATTCCGTGTCCGTAAATATTTGCACATTTGATGGTGGTCATATTTCCTGGCACACCAAAATTCTGGTAACCATCACAATAGAAGGTATCACTGGTGGATATTTTTCCCTGTTCCAGAGCAGCTGCCATAACAATGGGCTTCACAACGGAACCAGGTTCGTAAATGTCGGTTACACAAAAGTTATTCCACATGGCGCTTAGAGCATCCATGGTCTCACTGTCGTTCATAGCAGCAATCTCATCTGCTGAATATAAGGAAGACAGATTACGTGGATCATTAAGATCATATCGGTCGCCCCCATCCATGGCAAGGATTTCACCACTTGAAGGGTCTTCCACGATCACTCCTATATTTTTGGCGCCAGTAGATTCCTTAAAGGCATTTACCCATTTTTCCACAATCTGCTGTGTTCCAAGATCAAGGCTAAGCTCCAGACTGTTTCCGTCAGAAGCTTCGATAATGGTTTGCTCCACGTTAGAATCATCACTGAAATATCCGTACTGTCGGCCATCAATTCCTGTCAGGCTGCTATTGTAGTAGCCCTCAATTCCATAGTCCGCAGTATCTCGGGAAAAAGTAAATCCCAGCGTATCACAGGCCAGCTCATTATATGGATAGACTCTAAGATAATCTTCTTCAAACCATACACCCTGGATATTGTTTTTCTCCTGAATTTCTTCCCTGGTCATTTCCGTATCATCTGGTATGCTGCAGTAATCCTCGAATGCTTTCTTATCATCCATAGATACCTGCTTTTTCACGATCTGATACTGACTCTCCTTGGTCTTATCAGAAGTAAGCCTGGTACGGAGTTCGCCTTCATCAAGACCCAATATGGTAACCAGAGCATTCACGGTAGGATCCAGATAATCCTCATCTGAATTCACAGCTTTACAGTCCAGTACAACATTATACACCTTGTTGCTCGTTGCCAGAATGTTGCCATTTCGATCATAGATTGTCCCTCGTTTCGCTGGCATTGTACGATTCTGGTATTTTTGCTGAGCCTGACTCAGCACCTGTTTCTTATACTTGTCACCACTTTGAAAATTAATATAAGTGATAACTCCCAATAAAACGATTAAAGCTCCCAATACGCAAAAGAGCAGTATTGACAGCTTTTTTTTCATACTGTGATTTATTTTTTTTATAGGTTTTCTTTTTGGTTTTCTTCTCAGAGTAGTCAATCAAACACCTGCCTTCATTCCCATTACTTCCCGGTCACGTCCTGATACTGTCTTACGTAGCTGCCGCCTTCAGTCGCATAGGTTTCTGTCTGCTGGTTGCTTGGATATTTCATGCCCAGACGTCCGATGGCGATTTTCCGGATTCTTTCAAGGTCAACACTTGAAGTCACCTGGCTCTCATATGCATCGTTGTCTTCTTTCAGCTCGGCCAGTTGGGATTCAAGAGTGGCCAGCTGGCTTCTTTTACTGGTGCATTCTGTTTTCAGTTTCAGATAATTAATACTGCAAAACACAATAAGGATACCAAGTGCTGCCAGAAATATGGCAAAATTACGGTTCATATTATTGGCTTTCGCACGGTTTCTCCTGGCTGCCTTACTAAGCGGCTTGTTCCCCCGGACCTGCTGCTCTGGTGTGGTCAGCTCTGGTTTTGCCTTATTTTTACGAACAGAATGCTCTGGCTGACGGTACTCTCTCCGCTCAGGAACTTCCTGGACTTTTCGGACAGTGTTGCCATCAACATACACATTTTGTGGACGTCTTTTACCTGACACAGTATTCGTATGTCTGCCTGTCTCCGCCATTTTTTACCCTTCTTTTAAACTTTTTTTTCAAAAATTCTAAGCTTAGCACTCTTAGAACGCGGGTTTTCTTCCATTTCTTCATCACTTGGAAGAATTGGCTTCCTTGTGATAACTCTCCCCTTGGATTTCTTTCCGCACACACATACCGGAAAATCCGGTGGACAGGTACACGGGTTCTCATTTTTTCGAAAAATTGTTTTTACAATTCTGTCTTCCAGTGAATGGAACGTAATAATGCAAAGCCTTCCGCCATCATCCAGAAGATCGATCATCCCATCAAGTGAATCACGAAGAACATCCAGTTCCTTATTCAGCTCAATCCTGATTGCCTGGAACGTACGCTTAGCCGGATGACCTCCTGCTGCCTGTATCTTCATAGGTATGGATTCCCGGATGATCTGTGTAAGCTGGCCCGTTGTCATAATAGGGCTCTGCTGTCTTGCTGCTACTATATGTTTCGCGATATTTTTCGCGAATTTATCTTCACCGTAATCGCGGATAATGCGATACAGTTCTCTTTCTTCATAACCGTTAACAATGTCACTGGCAGTCTGTGTCTGTCTCTGGTCCATGCGCATGTCAAGAGGTGCATCTACCCGATAGGTAAATCCACGTTCCTCATTGTCCAGCTGATAGGAGGATACTCCCAAATCCAGAACAATACCATCAACCTTGTGAATTCCCCTTGCGGCAAGCTCCTGTACCATGTAACAATAATTGCTGCGAATGATTGTCACCTGGTCAAAGGCGGCAAGCCGTTCACTCGCAGCAATTATCGCATCCTGGTCTTGATCTATACCAATAAATCTCCCCTTGGCAGAAAGTTTCCTGCATACCTCAATGGCATGTCCTGCGCCGCCCAAAGTGCCATCCACATAGATTCCATCCGGCTTAATATTCAGCCCGCCAACGGTCTCGTCCAGTAATACAGATTTGTGTTTAAATTCCATTTCCGTCTCCTGTTGGATTTCTCGCTTATTTTATGCTCAGATGACGATTCCCATGTTCTCCATGTCGGCAGCAATGCTGTCCATATCGTCATAATTGCAATTCTCGCTCCATTTCTCCTTGCTCCAGACTTCTACTCTGCTTAAGTTTCCAGCCAGAATAACATCTTTCTCCAGACCAGCGAACTCACGTAACGTCTGTGGTACGAGAATTCTCCCCTGCTTGTCCAGTTCACATGTTGTTGCACCTGCAACAAAGAAGCGCGAAAAGGCTCTAGCGTCTTTATTTGTAAGTGGTAATGCACGGAGTTTCTCTTCAAAGGCTTCCCATTCATCCATAGGATAAATATAAAGACAACCATCAAGTCCTCTGGTAAGAACAAATTCCTCACCTAAAGGTTCCCGAAATTTCGCCGGGATGATCAAACGCCCCTTCGCGTCGATTGTGTGATTGTACTCGCCCATGAACATAAAAACTCACCTACTCTCGTGAAATACGAGTCTCCCCCTCGTATCTCATGACGGGAAACAAATGGAAGTTCTGCCACTTCGTCCCCATTTGTCACCACTTTTCTCCACTTCCTACCACTTATGAACCCATTCTAACCCATTTGCCCCTAAATTACAAGTGGGAAATTATGAAATCTATTACATAATTCTGTTACAAAGTCCTTACAAACAGTGAAAATGCAGTCAAAAAATTTTTTTATACAAATAAATCCTGCCCTGCAGGACTTTTTATATTGCCGGAAATTCCAGCGAAATTACCTATTACACACAAAAAAACGCCACTTCAGTGGGATTCGCTCCCACCAAAATGACGTTTTGTTCAGACCAGATTCAGATATCTGACAATCATATGATCAATCTTCCTGCTCATGGGCAGGTTTTTTCGCAAATCTGCGCGGCTGGCTATACAACCATTCATCTTCTTCTGAAGCTGTCGGATCCTTCGCAGCAACAGTTTCTTCTTCAGAAATCCCGGCATTTTCTTCCACATAATTTTCTGTACCGGAAGCTTCTGGCAAAGCTTCCTCCTCAGAAATTTCTTCTGTATCTTTCTCTGAGTCCTCCTCATAGAAATCCTCAGCAGCTGAATTTTCCTCTTCCACGATTTTCTCTGTGTTCTTTTCATCCTGAGGATCTTCTTCCGGATGCTCTTCTTCCACAGACGAAGTTTCTTCTGATTCTTCGGAATCATGTTCATAAGCAGATGCTGTTCCGTTATAGACTTCCGGAACACCTGCGGCATCTCCATCTGCAAAAGCTCTCTCCAGTCTGAGCCGGTCTCTGTATTCTTCTGCTTCAGCTTCTCTGGCTGCTCTTTCCTGCGCTTCATAGTCCTGTTCTCTCCTGCGTCTGCGCCTTGCCGCCCTCTTTTTCGCCATGGTTTCTTCCACAACTGCGATCATAGCACAGATTACAAACAGTGCTGCTGAGATCAGCTGGGAAATTCCAACAGAAGTTCCCGGAATCATAAGCTTGTCTGTTCGAAGAAGTTCTATGCAAAATCGTCCGAGACCATATCCTGCCAGATATTTCAGAAATACTTCTCCGTGGAAATGTTTTTTGCGCTTCCACACAAGCATCAGGAGAAACAAAAGCAGACACCAAAGACTCTCGTATAAGAAAACCGGATGTACTTGAATATAAGAAGTTCCACCTATTGTCTCCAGGTTTTCCCTCATTGCAGATGTCACTTCGCTGGAACGCACAGCAGATAAAGGGAGCTGCATTGCAAATATGCTGTTGGTATACTCACCGAAAGATTCCCTGTTAAAGAAATCTCCCCACCTTCCTATTATCTGCGCAATAACGATTCCCATGCTGGCAGTATCTGCCATCTGCATAAAAGATTTTCTGCGCACGCCGCAGTAAATGGCTGCTCCCAGCATTCCTCCAAACAGACCGCCGTAGAATGTAAGTCCGCCATTTCTCACATTAAAGATCTCAATAATATTGCCCTTATAAAGATTCCAGGAACATAAAACATAAAGCATTCTGGATCCGACCACACCCAGAAGCAGGGATATGATCATCATTTCCAGATAATCGTCTTTATTCTCGCCGCAGCGCTTCGCTTCCAGAATCACAAATCCCATTCCCAGAAGCATTCCCAGAGCTATTACAAGGCCAAAAAATGTAATCTCAAATCCAAATATTTGAATGGATTTCCCCACATAATCCAGGTTTATTCCCAGATTCGGAAACTGAATTGACATTTATGCTATCCCTCTGTTTCTATTACTTATCAGACATTGAAACGGAATAAGATCACATCGCCATCCTGTACTACGTAATCCTTACCTTCCATTCTTACAAGACCTTTTTCTCTTGCGCCTGCATAGGAGCCACAGTCAAGAAGATCCTGATAGTTTACCACCTCAGCTTTAATGAATCCACGCTCAAAATCAGAATGAATCTTACCTGCAGCCTGCGGAGCCTTGGTTCCAATCTTGATGGTCCATGCTCTGGTCTCATCTTCTCCGGAGGTCAGGAAGCTCATAAGTCCAAGAAGATGATAACTTGCCTTAACCAGCTTCTCAAGTCCTGATTCCTTGAGTCCAAGATCCTCCAGGAACATTTTTCTCTCATCCTCATCCAGTTCGGAAATCTCTTCCTCGATCTGAGCACAGATTACGAAAATCTCACTGTTCTGCTCTGCAGCATATTTTCTTACAGCCTGTACATGCGCATTGTCAGCACCATCATTTGCAAGATCGTCTTCTGCAACATTTGCAGCGTAAATAACCGGTTTCTGAGTGAGCAGATTGTATGTTCCCATCCATGCTTCCTCATCCTCATTCTCCAGTTCCATAGTGATGGCCATTTTGCCGTCTTCCAGCCATTTCTTGATCTTCTGAAGGAAATCAAGCTCTTTAGCAGCTTCTTTGTCCATACGGGCAGTCTTGGTAACCTTTGCAATTCTTCTCTCCAGGATCTCAAGATCAGAGAAAATAAGCTCCAGGTTGATAGTCTCAATATCACGGATCGGGTCAATGCTTCCATCTACGTGAATTACATTGGTATCCTCAAAACAGCGTACTACATGAACGATTGCATCAACTTCACGGATGTTTGCAAGGAACTGGTTTCCAAGACCTTCTCCCTTAGAAGCGCCCTTTACAAGTCCTGCAATGTCAACAAATTCTATAACGGCCGGTGTCACTTTCTTGGAATGATAAAAATCACCAAGCAGTGCAAGTCTTTCATCCGGCACAGTAACAACTCCCACATTCGGGTCAATGGTACAGAAGGGATAGTTCGCAGATTCTGCACCAGCCTTTGTCAGGGAATTAAAAAGTGTACTTTTTCCTACATTTGGAAGTCCAACGATACCTAATTTCATTTTATCCTATTTCTCCTTATTTTTAGAGGCGTTTGACATTTCTTTACGCCATTCTTTTGCTATTATACCACAAACAATAAAAATATGATATATTTCCGGCCCCATATTGTCTTCTCTATACATCTTTTTATTTTAGCATACCTAACTCTTTCCATCAAGACAAAAGCTCTGGACAATCTGATAAATTTGAAAAAACACCTCATATTTCCAATTGAATATGAAGTGTTTCTCTTTTGTAATACATCATTTATTTCAAATCTCTGGACATGATCATAAGAAGACTGCCTTTTTCGTAGAGTACCTTGGCCTTTTCTTCCTGGATCTCGTTGCTAACGGTGCGGCCGCAGTTATCTGTAGTAAGGCGGTAATGATCCAATGGGTATTTAAACCCCTTCAAAGTAAGACCTTCAACCGTTTCACCGGCTGCGAAAAAAGAAATATATTTTCCGAACTGACTGTCTTTTCGAATAATATAGCCATTTTCCACAAGACAGATGTAATTCTGAGCATCTGCCAGGATCACATTGACACCCTTTTGTCTGCCATATCCCAAAAGTCCCATGTTTCCAATAAAATGATCCAGTCTTCCACCAGTTGCGCCAAGAATAAGAATATTCTTTGCCCCTCTTCTTATTGCCAGATTTAAAGTAGACTGGGTATCTGTATCATCCTTTTCAGGATTCAGTCTGACAATTTCTGTATGGTCAAGACTCTCCAGATATGCCTTTCCAGCACCTGATAAACTGTCAAAATCACCGTCCACAATATCCGGGACAAGACCTGTTTCCAGAAAGAAATCCAGTCCTCTGTCAGCCGCCAGCAAAAGCAGCTTCTTTCCTTTTCGCTCTTCTTCTATTTTTCTTATAAAATCGAGGGCAAAATCTTTCTGGATCATGCCCCCGCTTACGATTACTGTATCTATCATTCTATCTCTCACTCAATCCTGTCACCAATCTCTTCGATCTGTTTCTGAATATGGCGGACATTCTGGGCAATATCACCGCCGAATACCCAGGATCCGGCAACAAAGATATTGGCACCAGCTTTCATAACAGTCTCTATGGTACCTTCATTGATTCCACCGTCAACCTCAATATCCACATTCAGATTCTCTTTGTCGATCAGTTCTCTCAGTTCCTGAATCTTCTCTGTACACTCGTCCATATATTTCTGTCCGCCAAAGCCAGGCTGAACAGTCATTACCAAAACCATATCCACATCCTCAAGCATATGGCTGATATCATTTACCGGAGTTGCAGGCTTGATGGAAACACCAACTTTCACTCCTGCATCCTTGATACGCTCTATAGTACGTTCCAGATCCTCACATGCCTCAGCATGAACGGTGATGGAATCCGCACCACAATTTACAAAATCCTGAATGTATCTTTCCGGCTCTGTCACCATAAGATGAACATCAAAAAACATCTTGGATTCTTTACGGATGGATTTGATCACCGGCATACCAAAGGAAATGCTCGGTACAAAATCTCCATCCATAACATCAATATGGAGCCATTCAACTCCTTCGTTTTCAAGAATTTTAATCTGTTCGCCCAGACGGTTAAAATCCGCTGATAAAATGGAAGGGCATAGCTGATACATAGTTTTAGTATCTCCTTTTCTCTTTTAATTCCTCATATAAAGCCAGATAGTTGTCATACCGCTGCTGACTAATTTTACCTTCAGACAGAGCTTCCTTCACTGCACAGCCCGGTTCATGAATGTGCATACACCCCTGAAACCGGCATTGCGGCTCATACATTGCAAATTCCGGGAAGTAATCCCGAAGCTCCTCTTCCTTCATATCGGTAAGATACAAAGAAGAAAATCCTGGAGTATCCACCAGGAAAGTATTCTTCTCCACCGGGATTACCTGGGAATGTCTGGTGGTATGCTTGCCGCGCTTCAGTTTTTTGCTGATCTCACCAGTCTCCATCTGCACTTCACCCTGCATACAGTTGGTAATAGAAGATTTCCCCACACCGGAAGGTCCTGCAACTACTGTTGTTTTTCCCTTCAGTATCTCATGGATCTCGTCCATTCCCTCTCCCTCATAGGTACTGGAAAGCACTACACGATATCCACATCCAGTGTAGATTTCGTAAAGCTTTTCCATTTCTTCCTTCTCTCCCACATCTTTCTTATTGAAGCAGATAACTGCAGGAATTTCCTGCTGCTTCATCATAATCAGAAAGCGGTCCAGAAGAAGAAAGTTAGGCTTTGGATTCTCCATGGCAAAAATCAAAAATGCCTGATCTACGTTGGCAACAGCAGGACGGATAAGTGAATTGCGGCGGGGAAGAATGGAAGTTACACTGCCTTCCTTCTCCTCCTCATTCAAAACGGTAATCTCCACATTATCACCTACCAGAGGCTTGAAATTATCCTTTCGAAAAATTCCTTTTGCCTTACATTCGTAAATATTGCCGTCTTCCGCATAGATATAATAGAAACCTGCAATTCCTTTAATGATCTTTCCCTGCATGGATTACTCAACCTTCTCAAAAGTAAGAGGATAATGGCCAAGTTCCTGATAGCTTCCATCAGATTGCTGCTCAGACAGATATAAAGTACCCTCAGCAACTCCTGGTGCACCTGTAATATCCAGCTGATATGGGAAAGTAAGCTGCTGTCCTTCTACCACAGAGCTTGCTTTTGGAGCGCCGCCTACATTCTGAACAAGCTCCAGTCTGATCAGACCTCCATTATATCCGATAGGCGTCTTCAGTTTCTGTGTACATTTCCATACTTCGCCATTTGCTACTGCTGCAGTAGTATCAGAGGAACTCTGATCCTCAGTATTCTGTGAAGAAGTATCCTGACTTCCACTGCTTACAATAAGAGTGATCGTATCGTTATCCGGATCTGCATATACCGGGTTGTCATCTGTATATCCTATAGGATCCTGAGAGATAACAGTTCCCTCTGCAACGTCTGTGCTCATCTGCATTTCCACATTAATATTAATGAATTTGCCAAGCTTGGCAATTGCATCATTCTTCTCCATTCCGGTTACATCTGGCACCTGTACACTGTCACCATAATTAATACCACGGCTGATGGTAAGAGTAACTGTATCGCCTGCCTTGACAGTAGTTCCTGCTGCAGGCTCAGTATCAAGGACACATCCAATGTCTACCATAGAAGACTGACTTTCATCCGGGTAAATCTTATTGATCTGAACCGTTAAGCCCTGGCTTTCCAGAGTTTCCTGCGCCAAAGCGCCATTCTGACCGAACATATCTGTAAGGGTAACGGACTCAGAACCTTTACTTAAATAATAGTTAACAGTTGAATTTTTAGCTACCTTTGTTCCCTGTACAGGATCCTGTGAAGAAATCTTGCCTTTTTCCTGTGTGGAAGCCTCTTCACCTTTGTAGGTCATTCCGATATTTACAGAAGCGCAAAGTTCCTGTGCCTCAGCCTCTGTCTTACCGATAAGATCAGGTACTGGTACCATACCATCATCTTCGTCAGCAGCCTGGGTAACCTGTGCCTGCTGATTCTGCTGATCCAAAGAAGAATCCTTGCTGTCTCCGATCAGACCTGCTGCCTTTCCCACAACAAGAATTACCGCGATCAGAACTGCGGCACCTATGATCAAAGCAATAATACTTCCAGCTACACTGACGCCTCTTTTCTGCTTTTTGATACGTCTTTCTCTCTCTTCCCGCTCTCTGCTTCGTTCACGATCCCGGTTCTTTCTGGAGCCTTTCGAGCTCTCTTCCTTATCGTCATACCCGAAATCGTCATCATCATCGTAGTTTGTCTCATTCAGTTCTTTTTCCAGAGTTTCTATATCCGGTTTAAGAGTCTGCTTCGGAGTGTGCTTGATCTCTCCAAGCTCTTCATCAGAAATTACAACCGTCTTAGCGTCTGTGTCTACAGATGTAAGCTTCACAAAATCTCCCTGCGGGTCAATAAGAGAATGCTTCAGATCTTCGATCACGTCCTCCATCTTATTATATCTGCGATCCACACTCTTCTGGGTACATTTCATAATGATCTGTTCCAGACTGTACGGCAGATCCGGGGAATAAACACTTGGCGGTACCATCTCTTCCTGAAGATGTTTGATTGCAATGGCAACTGTAGTATCTCCGTCAAAAGGAACACGTCCTGTTACCATCTCATATAAAGTGATACCAAGTGAGTAGATATCACTCTTCTCATCGCTGTAGCCGCCTCGTACCTGCTCTGGTGAGCTGTAATGTACAGACCCCATAACATTAGAGCTGATGGTATTGGAAGAAGCAGCTCTTGCAATTCCAAAGTCTGTTACCTTTACTTTGCCGTCTGTGGAAATAATAATATTCTGAGGCTTCACATCACGATGTACAATGCCGTGGCTGTGTGCTGCCTCAAGTCCCATAGATACCTGAATGGCAATACTGGTAGCTTCCTTTACCGAAAGCTTGCCTTTCTTGGAAATATACTCCTTAAGAGTGATTCCCTCGATCAGCTCCATTACGATATAATAAACACCCTCATCATCGCCTACATCAAATACATTTACTATGTTTGGATGGGTAAGACCTGCTGCTGCCTGCGCTTCACTTCTGAATTTCTTTACAAAAGTTGCATCTTCCCTGAATTCCGGCTTCAGAACCTTAACTGCCACAAAACGGTTCAGTTTATGGTCCATTGCCTTATATACGTCCGCCATTCCGCCGGTACCGATTTTACTTACAATTTCATAGCGTTCTGCTATAATCATACCTGTCTTTAACATGTTTCCACCTCATTCGTGAATGGTTCTATCAATATGATTGCAATGTTATCCTTGCCGCCGTTGTTGTTGGCTTCCTGGATAAGAGTATTTCCCTTCCAGGTGATATCCTCATCAGAATTCAATATGATTTCTTCCATTTTTTTGTCTTCCACCATATTGCTGAGACCATCGGAACACATCAGGATCGTACTTCCCGGTTCCAGACGCATATCAAAGAAATCCACGTCTACAGTTTTTTCTGCTCCCAGAGCTCTGGTGATAATGTTTTTATCCGGATGATTTCTTGCCTCCTCAGCAGTGATTTCACCCATTCTTACCATTTCCTGAACCAGTGAATGATCCCTGGTAATCTGCCTCAGCTGTTTATCCACCACATATAGTCTGCTGTCTCCCACATTGGCAACATAAGCATACTGACCTACAATGGTGGCTACTACCATAGTAGTTCCCATTCCACGAAGCTTCTCATCCTTCTGCGCCTGTTCTATAATTTCTGTGTTCGCAGTCTCAATGGCATGACGGATTACCTTTACAGGATTATAATCCGTATCCTCCCTGATTTCATCTACCAGTATCCTGACCGCGTGAGAGGAAGCATAATCACCTGCATTGTGCCCTCCCATTCCATCAGCAACAGCAAAGAGGTTCGGGAGATTTCCAACTGTGTCCTGGGAAGCGAACACATAATCCTGGTTCATCTTCCGCTTCATTCCTATATTCGTAGCTGAATATACCCTCATGTCACTTCTCGCTTTCTGTCCTTTTCGTACTGTTGTTCAACATAGAAACACCAGTTTTTCGTTACTGCGGATCGTAACTTTTTTCCATATAACTTTTTCGTAATTGTCCACAGGCACCGTCTATGTCACTGCCCATTTCCCTTCTAATAGTAACATTAATTCCGCATTTTTCAAGTTTTATTTTAAAATTCTCTACAGCCTGATGCGTAGAACGCCTGTAAGAACGCTCCTTAATAGGGTTTACCGGGATTAGATTTACATGACAGTTAATATCATGGATTCTGCTGCTCAACTCTCTTGCATCTTCGTCACTGTCATTAACACCAGCCACAAGACTGTATTCAAAAGTAATTCTCCTTCCAGTCTCCTGAAAATAATTGCGGCATGCATCCAGGACTTCGTCCATACTGTACCGCTGTGCAATAGGCATAAGCTCCTGTCTTTTTTCATCATTTGGTGCATGCAGAGACAAGGCAAGGGTAATCTGCAGTTTTTCCTTTGCAAGCTCATAAATTTTTGGAACAATTCCGCAGGTCGATACGGTGATATTCCTCTGGCTGATGTTAAGACCATTTTCATCGGAAAGCAGATGTACAAAGCGTACAATATTATCATAATTATCCATAGGTTCGCCAGTTCCCATTACTACTACATTAGATACCCGCTCTCCCGTTATGCTCTGGATCCTGTAAATCTGATCCAGCATTTCCGAAGGAAGAAGGTTTCTTGTCCAGCCTCCAATAGTGGAAGCACAAAAACGGCACCCCATTTTACAGCCTACCTGTGACGAAATACATACGGAATTTCCATGCTTATAACGCATAAGAACACTCTCGATCACATTTCCATCAGAAAGGCGGAACAGATATTTTCTTGTGCCGTCAATGGCAGAAACCTGTTCATCCACCATTTCCAATGCCGCTATGGGATAGTCTTTCAGTTTTTCTTTTAGTTTTCCTGGTATGTTTCCCATCTCATCATAAGAGGTTACCAGATGTTCATGTAACCAGCTGTAGATCTGCTTTGCCCGAAAGGGTTTCTCTCCCAGTTCGGTCATCAGATTTTTCAGTTCGTCTTTCGTCATCGACTTAATGTCTGTCATATTTATATTCCTATTTTCTTCTGAATTTCGCAATAAAGAAACCGTCTGTCTTATGTACTCCCGGGAGCAGCTGCAGATATCCAAGTGCAGTTGTCTCTGAGTGCAGCTCCTCTGGAAGATAAGGATCCAGGCTCTCCAGCTTAAACGGATAATTATTCAAAAACCACATCATGTTCTCTTCGTTTTCTTCTTTTGCAATGGTACAGGTACTGAAGATCAGCTCTCCTCTTGGCTTCACATAGTTTGCTGCGCGATCCAGAATGGTTCTCTGCAGAATCACTATTTCATCCTGTTTCTGTGGCGTAACACGGTATTTGATCTCCGGCTTCTTGCCGATCACTCCATACCCGGAACAAGGTACATCTGCAATTACGACATCTGCAAGCAGTTCTGAATCCTGATCAAAAATAGTAGCATCCTGCACTCTTGCCTGTACATTAATAGAATTGGTACGCTGGATGTTTTCTTCGATCAGATTGACTTTATACTGGCTTACATCTCTTGCATCTACCGTTCCATATCCCTCCATCTTGTCTCCCATATGAAGACTCTTTCCACCTGGCGCAGCACACACGTCAATAACATAATCACCCTTCTTCGGATCTGCAACCTCCGCAACCAGCATGGAACTAACATCCTGCACGACAATTTTACCCTTGATAAAAGCATCCAGTGCAAGAATATGATTAAATTCAGAAATGCTGTATGCATAAGGCAGATATGGAGCAGGCGCTACATGAACGCCCTGACTTTCCAGGCTTTTTATAACCTCTTCCTTGGAATTCAGATAAGTCCGGCATCTGATGGTAAGAGGATGTTCCGTAAGAAAATCCGCCAGTATCTTCTCTGTTGTTTCTTCTCCATAGGCTTCCAGCCACCTGGTTACCAGCACCTCTGGCATGGAATACTTTACAGAAAGATATTTCAACAGATCATCTTCTTTTTGAGGGAACCGGACCTGATCCATTTCCCGGGCTATGGTACGAAGAACACCATTTACAAAAGGCTTCAGATTATAAAAACCTTTTCTCTGCGCCAGCTTCACAGCCTCATTGCACACTGCGCTGTCTGGCACACTATCCATGTATTTCAGCTGATATACTGCACTTCTTAAAATTTCCCGGATTGCAGGCTTCATCTTATCAACTGTCACCTTGGAAAAAGAATTGATAATGTAATCAATCTGGATCCGGTATTCCAGCGTTCCTTCACAGACACGGGTGATAAATGCCCGGTCCTGTTTGGGAAGGAACTGATATTTGGAAAGGGCATTCCGAATTGCCACGTGACTGTGCTCGCCCTCTTCGATTTCAAGTAAAATTTCCAGGATCATCTCCCTGGAATTGATTCCGTTAATCATCCCGTCTTCTACCTCCGGAAAGTATGATCAGTCTCAGAAGCTGTAAAATGGAAGAAGCAAGAGCTGCTACATAAGTAAGGGCTGCCGCTGTAAGAACCTTCTTCGCACCTTTGTTTTCCTCGTGGCTTAAAATTCCTGTGCTTTCCAGCATTTTTAAAGCTCTTGAGGAAGCATTGAATTCTACCGGAAGTGTTACAAGCTGAAACAGTACCGCCAGTGAAAACAGCACAATTCCTACAGTTGTAAGTGCCGGTATGGAAAGGATCAGTCCCAGAAGAAAAATCGGCCAGGAAAGGGAAGATCCGATATTTGCCACCGGAACAATAGCTGAACGGATATTCAGCGGTGCATAATTTATATTGTGCTGAATGGCATGACCACACTCATGGGCAGCGACACATACAGCTGCCACAGAAGTTCTTCCATATACGTCCTGTGAAAGTGCCAGCCTCTTTGTTCTCGGATCATAATGATCTGTAAGGCTTCCGGAAATTGGAACAATCGTTACGTCGTAAATTCCGGCTGCATTTAAAATCCTCTGGGCAGTCTGAGCTCCTGTAAGACCTGAATGGCTGCGCACCTGCTGATAACGTGCAAAAGTGCTTTTCATCTTTCCAGATGCAGCCAGTGCCAGCACCATTCCAATGATCAGCAATACATAAGTAGGATCAACATAAAATCCATAAGGATACCCATATCCGTACATAAGATCACTCCTTTTTATCTGTGAATCTGCTTCCGGTTTCTATATGACATCCTCGAAGGAATGCATCCGCATCCATTCTCTTTTTTCCTTCTAGCTGTACCTGTGAAAGTACCAGAACATCCTCACCGCAAGCCACGTAAATTCCTTTTTTGTCTGTTTTTACTACCGTTCCAGGTTCTGACTTTTCTGCGCCAGCTTCTTCACTTTTTACTACAAAGCTTTCCCATACCTTCAAAGTTTTTCCATTCCAGAAAGTAAATGCACTTGGCCACGGATTTAAACCTCGCACCAGTCTTTCCAGTTCCTCGGCTGATTTCCCGAAATTGATCAATCCCATCTGTTTGGTGATCATACCGGCATAGGGAGTAGGGCTTTCCTCCGGCTGTTTCTCGTAAACAGCTGTGCCATCAAAAATGTGAGGCAATGTCTCAACAAGAAGCTTCGCTCCTGCTTCTGCAAGCTTATCAAACAGAGTTCCGCCCGTCTCATCTTTTGCAATCGGCACTACGATTTTTGAAATCATATCTCCTGTATCAAGACCTGTGCCCATTCTCATGATCGTAACACCTGACTCCTTTTCCCCATCAATAACTGCCTGCTGAATAGGAGCTGCACCGCGGTATTTTGGAAGCAGGGATGCATGGATGTTAATACATCCGTATTTCGGAAGCTCCAGAATGCTTTTGGGAATGATCTGTCCAAAGGCAGCTACCACAATAATATCGGGTTCCATTTTCTCCAGAACCTGTAAAAATTCCGGATCGCGTACCTTCACAGGCTGGTAAACCGGGAACCCATGTTTCAATGCCTCTTCCTTTACAGGAGTGGGAAGCATGCTCTTTCCCCTTCCCTTCGGCTTATCCGGCTGGGTCACAACACCTGTCACCTCATAGCCAGCTTCAGCCAGTGCATGAAGGGGATTGACTGCAAAATCCGGCGTTCCCATATAAACAATTTTCATTTATTCCTCTTCCTCCTCATTGTCATAACTTACATGATGTAATTCACCTTCAACCAGACGTGTGTACATTTTTCCGTCAAGATGATCCAGCTCATGACAAAATGCACGAGCAAGGAGTCCTTCTCCTTCATATATCTGCTCATTCATATCCATATCAAGAGCTTTTACCTTCACATAATTTGGGCGGGTAACCTGACCGGACATTCCCGGAACACTTAAACATCCCTCCTCGCCAGTCTGCTCACCAGATGTCATAAGAATTTCCGGATTGATAAGAATAATTGGACCATCTCCAATATCAATCACTACAATTCTCTTTAATATACCCACCTGGGGAGCTGCAAGGCCAACACCGCATGCGTCATACATGGTTTCCAGCATGTCTCCTACCAGATCCTTTGTACGTTTGTCGATTTTCTCTACTGGTCTGCAGATTTTTTCTAAAACGGAATCTCCCTCTGTTCTGATTGTTCTAAGTGCCATCTCTGTGTTATCTCCTTTATCTTTGAATTTGGAAATACCCGTCGTTCCAAAGCCCTGCACCTTAACGCAGCCCTTTATTTCCGGTATTTCGCCTTATGAAAAATCAAATTGTATGTTAACTTTTCTGAAGCCGGAATTGATTTCTATATATTCCTCCAGCCTGTCCTTTATCCGGACAAGCAGATCATAATTCTCATGTTTCAGATAAAGTACTCTTCTGTATACATCCTTTACTTTCCCTACAGACGCAGGGGCGGGACCGATCACATGAAGATCTTTTCCCGCATATATTTTTCCTGTAAACAGACCAAGATAGTGCATGGCTGTCTCAAGAAGCTTCTCATCCTCTGAAGAACCAAGCACTGCCATCATATGGGCAGCCGGAGGATAATCCATAAGAAGACGGTATCCCATCTCTTCCTGGTAAAATTCTTCGTAATCCTGCTTTGCAGCTGTCTGGATGCTGTAATGATCCGGACTATAAGTCTGGATCAGGGCATGGCCTTCTTTCCTTCCTCTTCCTGCTCGTCCCACCGCCTGGGTAAGAAGCTGAAAAGTGCGCTCACCACTGCGATAATCATCAGCATTTAGGGATAAGTCTGCAGCAAGGATCCCCACAAGCGTAACATCCGGGAAATCATGTCCCTTGACGATCATCTGGGTTCCAATCAAAATATCGGCCTCATGCCTGGAAAAAGCAGACAGAATTTTTTCATAGCTTCCCTTAGCTCTTGTAGTGTCGTAATCCATTCGAAGAACTCTTGCCTCTGGAAATTCTTTTTCTACCACCTGCTGGATCTGCTGGGTTCCCGCTTTAAAACCGCCTATATATGGGGAAGAACAGACTGGACATTTGTCCGGTTTCACAGTTTCATAACCACAATAATGACAGATCAGCTTTCTGCCATTATGCTCACTTAAGGAAACGTCACAGTGAGGACATTTCATTACATGACCGCAGGAACGGCATGAAACAAACCCTGCGTAGCCACGGCGGTTGAGAAACAACATGGCCTGCTCCCCTTTTTTCAGGCACTGGCTCAGGTCTTCTCTCAGTTCCAGACTGAGGGCAAGGCGGTTTCCTTTTTTTAGTTGTTCCCTCATGTCAATAATTGATACCCTGGGAAGAGGTCTTTCTTCAAATCTGGCTTCCAGCTTTACAAGGACATATTCTCCTTCTTTCGCCCTGTAATACGCTTCCATAGATGGAGTTGCAGAACCAAGAATTACTCTTGCGCCTTCCATCTTTGCTCTGTGTATAGCCGTTTCCCGGGCGTGATACCTTGGACTGTTTTCACTTTTATAAGAAGATTCATGCTCCTCATCAATAATGATCAGCCTCAGCCTTCCAAAAGGAGTAAAAAGTGCTGAACGGGGTCCCACCATAACCTGCAGTTCTCCCTGTTTGGCTCTTTTAAACTGGTCATAACGCTCTCCCAGGGAAAGTCTGGAGTTAATTACCGACACCTTATCACCAAAACGACCATAAAATCGCCGTACAGTCTGATAAGTCAGCGCAATTTCCGGAATCAGCACGATTGCCTGACCGCCTTCCTTTATCACCTTATCGATCAGCTCCATATATACTTCCGTTTTTCCGCTGCCGGTAACTCCGTGAAGAAGAACCGGCCTCGGATCCGGGCGTTCCCATTCTGATAAGATATGATTCACAGCCATTTGCTGGGATATACTTAATACTGCTGGTGCCACATGCGGAATATTTTCTGCATCTGCAATTGCATTTCTGTACACTTCATCTGACTCCACAGAAGCAATCCCCTGTTCTTCAAAATATTTCAGGACAGAAGCCGTAGTGCCAAGTTCCTTTGAAGCCCAGGCAGTCTCAATTTTCCCATTTTTATTCTGTAAGAGTGCTTCCAAAAGGCGAATACGTGCTTTAAATCTGGTCATGCTAAGCTCTTCCAGAAGCTTTTCCCCATCTTCTCTGGAAATCAGAAGGGTTATCCACCTTTTTTCCTGGGCTTTCATCTTTTTCTGAATAGGAAGAACTGTTTTCAGAGCCTGGATCATGGTAGAGCCGTAATTTTCTTTCATCCACCCTGCCAACGCGATCAGCCTGGATTCTGTGGTTTCCTGATCATTTTCAATACCGGCAACAGACTTGAGCTGGATTCCCTTTACCTTAGGCTCACCAGAAATCCCCACTACATATCCCTTGCGCACATGATTTCCTCTTCCAAATGGAATGGAAACCACCATTCCCACCTGTATCTCGTCCTTCAGTTTCTCCGGAACCAGATATTGAAAGCTTTTATCCAGCTTCTCATGGGAAATGTCTACAATAATATCTGCATATGTCATGTTTTACTTTCCAGCAAGAATATCAGCGATCAACACACGCTCATCCATAGGATATTTTTTGCCTTTGATTTCCTGGTAATCTTCATGACCTTTACCAGCCAGCACCACAATATCCCCTGGTTCTCCGTGATGGATGGCATAAGCGATTGCTTCCTTGCGGTCTGGAATCTCCACATATTTACCTTCTGTCTTCGCCATGCCAACCTTGATGTCATCAATAATAGCCTGAGGCTCCTCATCTCGCGGATTATCAGAAGTAATGATGGTCAGATCTGCCAGACGACCGGAAACTTCTCCCATCTCATAACGGCGAAGCCTGGAGCGGTTTCCGCCACAACCAAACAGGCAGACCAGTCTGTGTGGATGATACTCACGCAATGTAGTAAGAAGACTTTCCAAAGCCATTGCATTATGTGCATAATCAATCATCAGAGTAAATTCATCAGATACTTTCACCATCTCAATACGGCCTTTTACTTTTGCTACCTTCAGAGCCTTCAGGATATTTTCCTGGGAAACCTTAAAATGACGGCAGATTGCAATAGCGGTAAGAGAGTTGTAAATACTGAATTTACCTGGGATGTCGATTTCAACAGGGAAATCCATAAGCCCCTTCAGCTGATAGGAAATTCCAAGATAACCTTTTCCGCCAATCAGTCTGGCATCCTCAGCGCGAAGGTCTGCTTCTTTTGAAAAGCCATAGGTTTCCAGAGTACAGGTATGTCCCTCTACAATTCTGTCAAAATGCTCATCATCACGGTTTACAATTCCTACGCGGCACTGCTTGAGAAGCATAGCTTTACAAGACAGATAATGGTCAAAGTCCTTGTGCTCGTTTGGACCAATATGATCTGGTTCAATATTTGTAAAAATTCCAAAATCAAACACAAATCCCTGAGTACGATGCAGCATCAGCCCCTGTGAGGAAACTTCCATAACCACACAATCACAGCCAGCTTCCACCATTTCGTGAAAATACTCCTGAACTACATAGGATTCTGGTGTGGTATTAGAAGCAGGTATTATCTTATTTCCGATAATTGCCTCAATAGTACCGATCAGACCAACCTTGTATCCAGCATTTTCCAGAATGGATTTTACCATATAGGTAGTAGTGGTTTTTCCCTTGGTTCCGGTAATTCCGATTGTTTTCAGCTTCTCTGCCGGATGTCCAAACCAGGCCGCTGAAATAAATGCCATAGCATATCTGGTGTCTGTCACCTGGATAACCGTAACATCTGACGGTGCAGAAACCTCCTCTTCTACTATCAGAACTTTAGCACCTTTTGCTGTCACATCCGGGATAAATTTATGTCCATCTACAACAGCACCTCTGATACAGATAAACAGAGAGCCGTCTGTTACCTTTCTGGAATCATAAACAACACCAGTGACTTCCTGCTCTGTGCTCCCCTGCACGCAGGTGTATTCTAACTTCTCTAATAAGGATGATAATTTCATAATATATGCCTCCCTATATTGACGTTGCTTTAAAATCACGCCAGAGCTTATTTGAAAAAGACTTTCAGCAAGATGTGCGTCACAATTTGCGGGAATGATTTTTCAAACACGCTCTAATCTGGTGACATCATACAGCAACGCATACTCTTTTATAGAATATCACACACAGAATTTGTTTTCAATCTTTCCTGTTAAAAAAGCAGTAACCGTTCACCTCACATTATAGTTTCCATTCACGGGTCATCTGTGAGCATTGCCTCCAAACATTCTTCTGGCGGCTACAGCGGAAAAAAGAAACGAAAGCAGAATCAGTACCTGAAACAGCTCTTTGTGGGAAGTATCCCCTGTTTTTGGAGAGGTGGACGCAGCCATTGTGCTACCATCATTATTCCCACTGCCTATGCCAGTTCCATCTCCATTTCCACCCCCATTTCCGTTTCCGCTTCCATTTCCATCCTTCTCCTTATCTTCCACACGGATGGTTGCCTGATCCCGCACTGCGCTTTCCTCACCAGTCTCGTCAGTAACTACAATAATCTGATTCATCAGATTCTGGTCTTTCAGATCTTTTGGAAGTACAACTTTTGCCTTTAAATTCACACAGCCACCAGGTGCGATTTCCTGGATTTTCGCCTGAGTCCTGCTTTTATTCAGGGTTATACCTCTCTGTTCCTGAAAAGTAGCTGTTACTCCGGCAAGCCCGAAACGTTCTGTAGTAACTACGGAATGCAGAGTCACCTCCCCGGTATTGTGAATACTGATCTGATAAGTCACAGTCTCCCCAGGGCTGGCGTTGTCGCAGTCAGCTGTTTTCTTTACCGTAAAAGAGGCTTTTCCCTGCTGTAATGTTAACTGTTTTTCTGCTGCTTTCTCCAACGAAACCGGATTTTCTGTTTTTGCAAAAAGCTCCAGCTCCAGATTACTTTTCTGATCCATGTCCGGATCTATATAAAAAGACAGGATTCGTGTTTCCCCTGCGGAAAGGCTTTCCAGCACTGCACCACTTTCCGAAACTTCAAGACCAGGCTCCTTTTCCCACACAGGTACCAGTTCCTGTTCTTTTACTTTGGCCTGAAGGGAAATTTTATAAAAAGGTACCTGACCATTATTTGTCAGATTCACTGCCATATGAATGCGTTTTCCAGTATAAAGCGCCTTTTCCTTGGCTTCCATCTCCACTGAAAAATCCATGTGTGCAGCTGGTATCTCCAGATTCTTAGATAAAGCTTTACACAAAATGGTTTTTTCATTTTCCACTTTTTTTACAATGTAAACTCCGCCTCCATTTTCTTCTCCGCTTATAGCACCATTTGCATGCAAAATATCCTGACAGGTAGGAACTGTATGTTTTTCTGCTGGAAAACGATATTCATCCCGCAAGGTAACCGGAATTTTCAGCTGTTTGCCCTGTTCTCCCGGATTTATTTTCCAGCGGAATCCGGTTATACTGCTGGATCTTCCGTCAGCAGTCTCGATAGGAAGCTCCTCTTTCAGGCAGCCTTCAGGTGCCATAAACGAAGCATCTGGCTGAAAATATTCAGAAAGCCAGACTACCAGTTCGTAAGATGTTGGATGAGGTATTGTTTCATCCGAAAAATCATATTGATCATTTTCCAGGCTCCCGTCCTGATTTCCACTGCTGAATAAATTTTCATCGCCACTTTCATATTCCTGGTTTTCATTTTCCCACGTAAGTGACGCCAGCCCATCTGCCTTTACAGAAATCACCGCCTGAAATTTCTGTAAATCTGTCCATGCCGCATCTTGGGCAACAGATAACCCGCCTTCCATTTCTGCTCCATATGCCACTGCCGGCTGCGCCGTGCATCCAACCAGCATCCCAGCTTCTGCAAGCAGACTTACTCCCACTGCCAGTATCTTTTTCCATATTCTGTTTTTCATTATAACTTCTCCTTTTCTACCCCTATTTTTCACTAATCTCTGTTATTAAACTACTATTTTACAAAACGGACTTGCCGCCTACTGGCGACATCACCATATAAATGAGTCACTGACAGCACATGGGAATCACACCTTTCTCACTTAAACAGATCCTATTCACAGCATTCCGAAGCAAATTTGCCTTGCCATTGTATGCATCCATTTTCAAAAAGCGTATAAAACGCCCAGGTTAACAGGTTTCCTTCAAAAAACGGGTTATCTTGCGCCGAACCGGCGCGGTAGAAATTCTTTTCTGCAGAATGCAGAAACAAGATAGGTTTACTTTACCACACTTGGTCTTTAAATGCAATAAAGGGTCGGATTTTATTTTCATTTCATATTTTTTCGATTTCTTTTAGATTTGAGACACATTTTCCTCACAAATTGCCGATATAATGAATTTCGGATAGATGAAAAACCACTCTCTATCTCCCCCCTCAAAAATATAGGAAATGAGCCATCTGCCTGATGCGGATGGCTTTTCCTGTTTCAAGGACTTTTCTATTGCAATTCCCACCCTTAGCTTTTATAATGGAAGATATTACACAAGGATGTCCGGAGAAATCATTCATGTTGCTGTGAATACTTTCACAGTAATCCACTTAACTCTGATATCCGCATTATATTCTTGACAGAAACGAGGTATCTCCTATGAGTGAAAAAATCGTAGTAGTTGCATTAGGTCACAGAGCTCTCGGCACCACACTTCCAGAGCAGAAAGTAGCCACCAAAGCCGCAGCAAAAGCAATCGCAGATCTTGTTGAAGAGGGTGCCAAGGTGGTAATCTCCCACAGCAATGGCCCACAGATTGGCATGATCCACACTGCAATGAATGAATTTGGAAAGACACACCCGGATTATACATTCGCTCCTATGTCAGTCTGCTCCGCAATGAGCCAGGGCTACATTGGATATGACCTTCAGAATGCGATCCGCTCTGAATTTATCAGCCGCGGAATTTACAAACCTGTTGCTACCATTCTTACCCAGACTGTTATTGATCCATATGACGACGCTTTTGCAGATCCGGAGAAAATTATCGGACGTGTTCTCACTGAGGAAGAAGCTGAAGCAGAGGAAGAAAAAGGAAACTTTGTCACCAGACTTGCTGATGGCGGATACAGACGAATCGTAGCAGCTCCGAAGCCACAGAGAATCGTAGAGCTTGAGACTATACGAGCACTTCTCAATGCAGACCAGGTTGTTATCGCAGCCGGCGGCGGTGGAATTCCAGTGCTTGAGCAGGGCATCAACCTTCACGGTGCCAGTGCCATCATTGAGAAAGATCTTGCCGCAGGACTTCTTGCAGAAGAATTAAATGCCGATACTCTTCTGATTCTCACAAGTGTAGAGAACGTAAGTCTGAACCACGGTCAGGTAAATGAGCAGAAGCTTGGCAGCATCACTGTAGCGGACGCTAAGAAATACATTGAAGAGAACCAGTTTGCTTCCGGTTCCATGCTTCCCAAAATCGAAGCAGGTATTTCCTTTATTGAGAAAGGGGAAGGCCGGAGCACTGTGATTACCGATATGGCTCATGCCAAAGAGGGCTATGAAGGGAAAACAGGAACTACCATCCGCTAGAGAGTGTTTGAAAAAGGCTTTCTGCAAGATGTGCGTCACAATTTGCGGGAATGATTTTTCAAATACGCTCTAAACATACAAAAAGGAACCTCCGACGAAATAAGTACTCATCTGACGAGGTTCCTTTTTTTACTATTATTTTACTATTATTTCCCCAATCTCAACGAGCAGTAAGCATCAATGAGGAATCCTCTGACTCTGTATTTATGATTCCGATCAGATCTCCCTCTTTCAGGGTAATCTTACGCTCCACGCCATCTGTCACTGTCATGCTTCCGTTTTCACCATCTTCTCCCATGATCATAAAACTCACAAAACCATTTGAACAGGAAGCAATGTAATATCCTGGGACAATGCCTCCATCCACATTTTCCCCAACCTCCAGCACATCTCCCGCCATCAGTTTATAAGAGGCTGAATCAGCCTCAGAGCCGAACATATCTCCAAATTCTTCTTCAAGTATCGGAGCAAGGCTGTCCTTCAAGGAATCCCGGATTTCCGGTAAGCTTGCGCAAATGATCACCAGGACCATGAGCCATCCAAAAAGGGAGCCTTTTTTCTTTTTTACCGGTTTCTGGGTGTAAACACTGCTTTTTTTAGCTGTAGTGCTGTAAGTTCCAGCTGTACTTTGTCTGCTCTTGGAATTATAATTCCCAGCAGGGACAGAGACCTTATTTCCATTCTTAGCAGCGCCAGTGCTGCCTCCATATGTACTTCCAGCTTTCACACTTCCCTTATTATAAAAATTCCCTGTGCCTGCACCAGCCAGTGACTTAGAACTTCCAGTTCCCGTTTTCTGATCATATTTATTTCCGGCTCCTGCCACGCCTGTTCCGGTCCCGGTCTTATATGCAGCACTTCCAGCCTTCTTATCTCCCAGCGGGATTTCCTCCTGGCGCATGATTGCCCGCGCCCGGCTGGTAGCATGACGGTAATGGTCACTTCTGTTCTCATTCAGATGATACAAAGTCTCATCATTTCTATAAGGCATTCCACACAGCTTACATCTGCCATTTACAACAGGCCCGTCGCAGACCTGGCACCTCTTTTTCTCCATAGACATCCTCCCGGTTCTCTGGTTATTCTGTTTCACTGCAACCTGTAATTCCTGTTTTTGCTCCAACAGGGAAAAATCATCACATTCTTTGTCTTTTATTGTATCTTTTTTGCATATTTCTTGCAAGGTCTAAATTGCCAAGCGGGAAAATACCTGTTATAATAAACCAAGATTGTTCCTGTTCACGGTCTGACTAGAAATTATCGTGAACAGAAAACAGAGATTAACACAATCAACAAGGAGGATTCCCATGGAACAATTAAAAATTCCTATGGGCTATCATGCAGACCTTAATCTTCATGATACTCAGGTAGCAATTAAAACTGTGAAAGATTTTTTCCAGCAGACACTTGCACAGAAGCTGAACCTTCTGCGTGTCTCCGCACCTATATTTGTAGATCCAAGTTCCGGCCTCAATGATAACCTGAACGGCGTGGAGCGTCCGGTAAGCTTTGACATCAAAGGCATGGACTGCAACGCTGAAATCGTACATTCTCTTGCAAAATGGAAGCGTTATGCACTGAAGAAATATGGTTTCTCTGTAGGTGAGGGCTTATACACCGATATGGTTGCCATCCGCCGTGATGAGGATGTTGACAACATCCATTCCATCTATGTAGACCAGTGGGACTGGGAGAAGATCATCACCAAAGAAGAGAGAAATGTAGAAACTCTCATTAACACTGTCCGTGCTATCTACAGCGTACTCCGCAAGACAGAGAAATACATGGCAGTACAGTATGACTACATAGAAGAAATTCTTCCAAGAGAGATCGCATTTGTCTCCACAGAAGAGCTTGTAGACATGTATCCGGATCTTACCCCTAAGGAAAGAGAATACAAGATCGTCAAAGAAAAAGGCGCTGTTTTCCTTATGCAGGTAGGTAAAAAACTGACAAACGGCGAACGCCACGACGGACGTGCTCCAGACTATGATGACTGGGAATTAAACGGCGATATTCTGGTATACTATCCTGTACTGGACATTGCCCTTGAACTATCTTCCATGGGTATCCGTGTAGACGAGACAGCACTTGACAAACAGCTTACAGAAGCCGGCTGTGACGACCGCAGAGAGCTCCCGTTCCAGAAGGCCATTCTGAATAAAGAACTTCCATACACCATCGGCGGCGGTATCGGTCAGTCCCGTATCTGTATGTTCTTCCTGCGCAAGGCTCATATTGGAGAAGTACATGTTTCCCTGTGGCCTAAGGAAATGCAGGAAGAAGCTGCTAAAGGCGGTATTCCACTTCTGTAAAATAGAATCGAGGGATCAAATTGAATATACTTTTTTTCTTAACACCGAAAAGTGATATTGCCTACATTTTCGAGAATGAAACTTTGAGGCAGACTCTTGAGAAAATGGAACACCGGAAGTTTTCCTGTATTCCTATTCTGAATCCAGAGGGAAAATACGTAGGTACTATTTCTGAGGGTGACCTTCTCTGGGGAATGAAAAATCTGAACATCACGGATATGAAAACAGCCGAGGAAGTACCGGTTATGGCTATCTCCAGAAGAGCCACCTACAAACCGGTACACGTTGACTGCGACATGGAGGATCTCCTGGACCGCGCAATCAACCAGAACTTTGTTCCGGTTATAGATGATCAGGATCACTTTATCGGAATTGTCACAAGGAAAGAAATCATCAAATATTGTTATAAAGAAATGAAGAAAAACGCATAGGATTTTAAATCACCGCGTTTTTTCACACAAAAAAAAGACAACCTCAGTCCCATTTAAACCAATGGAAAAGGTTGTCTTTTTTCTTTTTACAGAACCTTAGACAAAAACTCCTTCAATCGCGGATTCTGCGGATTTTCAAAAAACTCCTTCGGCGCATTCTGTTCCTGAATTTTGCCATCATCAATAAATAAAACTCTTGTTGCAACCTCTCTTGCAAATCCCATCTCGTGAGTAACCACAACCATAGTCATGCCGCTCTTTGCAAGCTCTTTCATCAGCTCCAGTACCTCTCCAACCATCTCCGGGTCCAGTGCAGAAGTAGGCTCGTCAAAAAGCATAACATCCGGATTCATGGCAAGGGATCTTGCAATGGCAATACGCTGCTTCTGACCACCGGAAAGCATATCCGGATAAGCATTTGCCTTATCTGGAAGTCCCACACGGGCAAGAAGCTCGTCCGCACGTCTGGAAGCCTCTTCCTTTGTCATCAGTTTCAGAGCAACCGGTGCCATCATAATATTCTGCTTTACCGTCTTGTGTGGAAACAGATTAAACTGCTGGAAAACCATTCCGATCTTCTGGCGATGTCGATTTATGTCAACCTTGGGATCTGTGATATCTGTTCCTTCAAACAGGATTTTACCTCCTGTAGGCTCCTCCAGAAGGTTGAGAGAACGAAGGAAAGTGGATTTACCAGAGCCAGATGGTCCGATAATGGCAACAACCTCGCCCTGACAGATATCTGTGGAAATTCCATCCAGAACCTGATTGGATCCAAACGCTTTTTTCAGATCCTGTACCTGGATCAAAACTTTACTCTTATCAACGCTCACTGGTTCTCAGTCTCCTCTCCAGTTTATTCATAAAGAAGGTCAATACCATGACCACGATCAGATAAATTGCAGCTGCTGCCAGAAGAGGCATAAAAGCATTGTAGGTACGGCTCTGGATCAGCATTGCACCCTTGGTCAGGTCCATCATTCCAATGTAACCGATAATAGAAGTTTCCTTGATCAGCACGATAAACTCATTTACCAGTGCAGGAAGTACATTCTTAAACGCCTGTGGAATGATAATAAGACGCATGGTCTGGGTAAAATTAAGTCCCAGGCTACGTCCTGCCTCTGTCTGTCCCTGGTCAATTGACATGATTCCGGAACGGACGATCTCCGCAACGTAGGCACCTGAGTTGATACCAAATGCCAGACTTCCTACCAGAATCTCATTGACACTTACAGAACCAAAAACTACAAAGTTCATGATCAGAAGCTGGATCACAGTAGGTGTTCCACGGATCACAGTCAGATAAACTCTGCAGATGGAGTTGGCAATTTTAAAATTCCCGGATTTATCGTGGGAAGAACGGATAATTGCCACCAGAAAACCGATACAGATACCGATCAACAGGGCGAAAACTGTGATGATCATGGTATTTTTCAAACCATCCAGCAGCCAGGTGTATCTGTCATCTTTTATAAAATTGATATAAAAATCGTGTCCAAATTTTTCAAACATATTTTTTTCCTTTTTATCCTGATATCTTTATAACGCAGCCTTGAACGTGTTTGAAAAAGCATTTCTGTTTATGCCTGCATTATAGGAAAAGCTGTCGGAAAAGCACTGGCTGTCTGATGCAACTCAGTCAGCCAGTACCAGGTTCCGGCAGCTTATACTTTGTTCTCTCTATCAGTCAGCTTTTACAATGATAACCTGGCTTGCATTTGCATAGGTGTCTGTGAAATCAACGCTCTCCAGACGATCCTCTGTAACGGTCATTCCGGCAGCACCGAAATCAGCTTTTCCAGACTGCACTGCAGCAAGGATTGCATCAAACTCCATATCGTCGATCTCAAGCTCATATCCAAGCTTATCGCAGATTGCCTGTGCAATATCAGCGTCGATACCAACAATCTCATCACCGTCACGGTACTCATATGGCTCGAACTCAGCGTTTGTTGCCATTACAAGAGTTCCGTTGGAACGGTCTACATCTTCCGGAGACTCATATGGTGTCTCGCCAATGTTGTCGCCGATGTAGTTGTTCATAATATCATCAACAGTTCCGTCCTCTTTCAGTTCTTTTAATGCGCCGTTGATCTTGTCAAGAAGCTCATCATTGCCTTTCTTCAGGCAGATTGCATACTCTTCTTCAACAAATGGCTCGTCCAGGATCTTCAGTCCGTCTGCATTCTCAACGAATTTCTGAGCTGGCTGGGAGTCGATGATCACACAGTCGATCTGGCCTGCCATAAGTGCCTGGATTGCTTCGCTTCCTTTGCTGTAACGCTTAACAGTTGCCCCGTCAGCCTCATATTCACTAGCTTCAATATCACCGGTTGTACCAAGCTGTACACCGATTGTTGCATTCTTAAGATCATCCTTTGACTCAACAGTTGCAGCAGAAACGCCAGCAGTCATGGAAACTGCCATTACTGTGCCAAGTGCAAGAGCTACTAATTTTTTCATATTCTTTTCCTCCTCTTAATCTCATATACAGAAACAGGTCCTTATATCTTCCTCCACATAGTAAGCCGTTGCTGTTTATTTCTTCCACAACAAACGGCTTCACAAGATGGGGACATAATTATTCATGCTTTCTGCATATTCATTCATCTATCTTTTCCTCATTTTATCAGTTTTTTTGAAAAATGCAAGACTTTCCATAAGATTCCTTATTTTTTTATCTTGACTTTCTTAACAGCACTGTATGAACCGTATACTTTTTTGCCTTGAGAGTCCTTTTTGTATGCTCTTACTTTTACATAGTAGGTCTTGTTTTTCTTAAGTCCACTAATAGTTAATGAAGTTTTGGATGTAGTTTTTGTTTTTGCGCCACTAAATTTAGAGCTTGTTGAATACATGATCTGATAGCCGGAAGCACCACTGATTTTCTTAATAGAAACCTGGCATTTTCTTCCACTCTTATTAACAAGCTTACTGATTTTTCCTTTTGACGGAGCTTTCACTTGCTGTACTTTTCCACCGGTAACTGTAATAGTCTTAGTTACTCCTTTTTCCTTGTAGCCCTCAAAATACATAGTAATCTTTGTTTTTCCAGCACCAACAGCTTTGATTTTTCCATTTTTTACTGTACACACAGAAGTGTTTGAGGAAACCGCAACTGCACCAGCGTTTTTCAGTTCACTTCCTCCCCACAAGGTTTTAAAGCTTGTAGATTCTCCGACTTTTAATTTTGTATCTGCAAGCTTAAAGGAAGCAGCCTGAGCTACTAACCCCTTTGCAGCCAATACTTTTCTGGTACTTGTTTTATTGGAATAGGAACCCGCTTTCGCCTCACTGGCAGATCCTCTTCCAAAACACTGTACCCAGCAATACAGTCCATTTACATTGACGCATCCAATTCCAATTGATTTAAACGAAGAATCCAGTATGTTGCATTTATGTCCTTCTGAATTCATCCAACCATTTACTACCATCTCCGGAGTTATCTGGCCTACTGCAATATTTTCTCCCGCCATTAAGGAATTTGCAGTAAAACAGTCGCTTCCACTTGGTCTTGTATGATCAAAATACAATGCACACTCAAAGCTTCGCAGCATAGCAGTTGTTAAAAGACTTTTATCCATTGTAAGCGGTTTCACCCCCGCCTTTTTTCTTTCTTTGTTTACAAGCGTCAACACTTCAAATGCATACTTATAATTCTCTGTTCCCGTCACGCCAATCCTTACGCCTTCCACCAAAGTACCATCTTCCTGCTGGTGGAAGCCTGCATTCTGGAAAGTAATCTTTGTACTTTTTTCAAATGCATCACTGGCAATACTTGTTACAGAGGAAGGTAATGTTATGGCAGATAAACTGTAACATTCTTCGAACGCTTCACTTCCAATACCTGTAATACCATTTTCAAGCGTAACCGCTGCCAGCTTCTGGGCACCTTTTGCAAAGCCCTCTGGAATCCTTCCCGCTTCTGCTGCCACCGTCAGCGAGGTCAGTTCTGTACTTCCCATAAACACATATGTCCCAAGCGTTTTTACATTTGACGGAATATCTACTGAACTGAGACTTGTGTATGCAAAAGCTCCCATCTCAATTTTTGTCACATCTCCTGGCACCTTAAAAGAACCGGTTCTTCCAGCCGGATACTGAAATAAGGTATGTCCGCCATCAGTGTACAAAATACCATCCTTTGAAACAAATTTGCTATTTTCCCCTATCTCAATATTCTGAAGAGCGGGCATTCCCAAAAGACTGTTTCCCTCTTTCAGATAAGTCAGTGTTTGTGGTAGGACCAGGTTGCTGATCGAAGTTCCATAAAATGCACCATAATAAATTTCTTTTATTTTATTTCCAAGAGAAATTTCTGTCATTGCTTTATCATTTGCAAACACCAATGGGCCAACGTACTCGACAGTATCACTAAAAACAGCTTTTTTTAGATTTGGAAGATTTGCAAAAGCAGCATATCCAATTAATGTAACTCCCTCTTTTACTTCTACTTCGCTAATATTGTAAGCATAATTTTCCCATGGTTGAAATACTACACCATCCACTAATTCAGTATCTTCATCTCCTTCAACCACGAAATCGTACATCGCACCGGTACCTTCAATGGTCAACACACCATTTTCCAGTTTCCAGGTAATAGAATCACCACATTTGCCACTGGATTCATTTGCCAGTATAAGAGCATCTGTCTCTCCATTTTCCTCAGCTGCGCCATAAAAACCTTCTTCATCTGTAACCAGTTCTGCCGAATCCTCGGAAGAAAAGTCGGATAAATTTCCTTCCCCGCTTTCGCCATTTAAAAGCAGGTCTGCATCTGACTCATCCCAGTGATTCTCCGAATCCACCGCATTCTTAGTTTCCGCCTCTTGTTCTTCTGGTTGTTCTTCTGGTTGCTCTTCTGGTTGCTCTTCTGGTTGCTCTTCTGCATTCTCTTCTGACGGTGCCTCTGTCTGTTTCTCCCCTTGCAGTTCTGTTTGCGTTTCTTCCTGATTTTCCCACTCTTCATTTTCACTGTAAAATCCGTCTGAAAAATCTTCTGCATAAATAACTGCCGGTTCTGCTGCCATTGCTGCGCAAATAGCTACAGCCATGATTCTTTTGGACCATAAATTTTTCTTTTTCATACTCCTTTTCCTTCCTTTATTATTTTCTAAACGGATATATCTGCTTACGCAGACATCACCATGAATGAAAAACTTGTTATGGAAAATTATAAATTTCCCCAACTTCTTTGTCAATATTTGGAAAAATTCACTTTTTGATAACAGATCTGTGTTATGATATGATTTGTGTGGAGTAATTAAATAATTGAATGACCAAGGCGTTAACCGCCCAAACAGGAGGTATTTGTTATGAAATTTACAAAAATGCATGGTATCGGCAACGATTATGTATATGTGAACTGTTTTAAAGAAACTGTGAAAGATCCATCAGCAGTTGCCAAATTTGTGAGTGACAGACATTTTGGAATTGGCTCAGACGGACTGATTCTGATTAAGCCGTCTGACATTGCAGACTGTGAGATGGATATGTACAACCTGGATGGTTCCCAGGGTGCTATGTGCGGCAATGGCATCCGCTGTGTAGCCAAGTATGCTTACGATTACGGCATTGTAAACAAGACCAGTATCAGCGTAGCGACCAAAAGCGGCGTGAAATATCTGGATCTTTCTATCCGTGACGGAAAAGTCAGTATGGTAAAGGTCAATATGGGCGCCCCTATTCTTCAGGCCTCTCTGATTCCAGTTGTATCTGAATCTGAGCAGGTCGTAAATGCCCCTATTGAAGTAGACGGACAGATTTATCACTTTACAGCTGTTTCCATGGGAAATCCTCACGCCATCGTATACATGGATGACGTAGACGGGCTGGAAATCGAAAAGATCGGTCCATCTTTTGAAAACCATATAAATTTCCCTGACCGCGTCAATACCGAATTCGTAAAAGTCATCGACCGACACACTGTCCAGATGAGAGTCTGGGAGCGCGGTTCCGGTGAGACTCTGGCTTGTGGAACAGGTGCCTGCGCAGTTGCAGTTGCTTCTATTTTGAACGGGCTGGTTGACCGTGATCAGCCGGTTACCGTGAAGCTTCTTGGTGGCGATCTTAATATTTTCTGGGACGAAAATGACGATCAGGTTTATATGACTGGTGCGGCGACTACTGTATTTGATGGGGAAATTGATCTGGGATTTCTTGGAGAATGACTCAATAAAAAGGCCCTTGCGGACCGTAGGCATTTTGTAATGCTTACACCGCAAAGGCCATTATTCTTTCTACAATAAATACTGCACCACAGGCAAGAAGCGCCACAGTCAGCAGACTCTTCTCTTTGTATGCTGCAATCAGCGCCACTACAAATCCCACTACAGCAGAAATTACACTTGCCGTTGCCGACAAAATCGCCGGAAACGTCATAGCTGCCAGACAGGCATAGGGCACATAAAACAGAAATGATTTTATAAAAGGATTGGTAATCTCCTTCTTCGCCAGTGCCAATGGCAGCATACGGATCAAATATGTAACGCCAGCCATAACCAGGATATAAATATAAACATTAGGCTTCATGAGCTTCCTCCTTGGCATTTTCTTCATCAACCGGGCAAAGCCATGCTGCCAGTCCGGCTACCAGAATTGTAGTAATAATAATCACAAATCCGGATGAGACTTTCGATAATACAGGAACCCAGGCAAATAATGCGCTCACTGCCATTGCTCCAAGAACAACCAGAAGCACTGCTTTGTTTTTCTTGGATGGCGGAATAATGACAGCCAAAAACATTCCATAAATGGCAACTCCAAGTGCACTCATAATAAAATCAGGAAGAATACTTCCTGAAATAGCTCCAAGCAGGGTTCCAATGGTCCATCCCGGGATTGCTACACTCATTACACCATAATTATAAAACGCACTGACTTTCCCCGGTTTACTGGCACTGACTCCAAATATCTCATCTGTTACGCCAAATGCAACTCCGTAACGATGCCCCCAAGTTTCATCACGTCTTAGCTTCTGTGAAAGGGAAAACGACATCAGACAGTATCTCAGATTGATAATCAGCTGAGTAAGTGCCATTTCCCATAAGGAACCTCCTGCTATGATAATATCAAGACCTGCAAATTGTCCCGCTGACGTAAGATTCGTCAAAGAAATCAAGACCGCCTGCCAGATAGACAGTCCGCCCTGCACCGCCATCATACCAAACGTAAAGGAAACAGCCAGATACCCCAGGGCAATGGGGATTCCATCTGTAATTCCTTGTTTAAAGCTCTCTTTTTTCATGAGAGATTTCCTCCGGTTTCTTCTGTAGTCACGCAAAGAGCCTGGGAAACAGTTTTGGCCTCCCAGGCTCTCTCATTGTAGCACTTTACACTAATAAATTCAACTATTATCCCTTGTATTCTCACTTTCTCTCTACAATCTTGTAATAAACCTTCGCTGTCAGCCCATAAATCACGCCATAAACCAAAGCAAACACCAATAATGTCACCACCGTGCATCTGGCAAACAAACCGCTGTTTGTCATGCTAAACAGCGCCAGCAGTCTCTTTACCATAGGAAATGCCATAGCAATATGCAGTGCTGCCATTCCAAGAGGAAGGAAAAATACCATAAGGATCTGTCTGTGAATGGAAGATTTCACCTCTTTATGAGTCATGCCCACCTTCTGCATGATCTCGAACCGTTCCTTATCCTCATAGCCCTCTGAAACCTGCTTGTAGTAAATGATCATGGCCGCCCCCATCAGGAACAGCAGTCCAAGGAAAATTCCAAGGAACAAAATTCCACCGAACATACTGTAAAAACTGTTATACAGTTCCTGTTTTATAGTACTGTAGTTCATTCCCACTTCTATAGTTCCAGCTGCTTTTTCGGAATCCAGAAGCTCCGATGCAAGATCGCTTACTTTGATGGCAGATGCATATTTTTCTTCTTCACTTCCAGACAGATACACATCCGTTTCCAGTTCCATCAGAGACATTGCACTTTGATAAACTTCCTCCTGCTGCAAAAACAAAGCAAAAAAGTCTTCGTCATTTACAACCAGCTTCAAAGAATCCATAGAAGAAAAATTATCTCCCACATACTGATAATTTTTCAGCCATTCTTTCACCTGGTAAACCTTGTTATGAATCTCCAGAGTCTCACCGTCTGTTTTTCCATTGTGGTAAGCAAGAACTTCACCTGGCGCAAGGGAAATCTCTTCTCCCGTAACCCTGGCATACTCTTCCTGTGGAACCACGGTAAGGGTTTCCAATGAGGCTGGCATTGCCATAAGGGAACTCCCATCAACATTTGCAAATTTCCAGCTCCCATCTTCGCTTCCCACAAGCGTAGAGGAAAAAGCAATTTCGGTGTTAATTTTCTCATAAGAAACCTGGTTTTCAATTTTTCCCAGTAATTTCTCTCTCATTTTTTCCAGATCTTCATAAGAATTTCCCCGGTACAGCACATTCACATCCGCCGGACAGCGTTTGTTCATAATATCATCCAGTCCGGAATTCAGGCACACCGTAGAAGAGATCATCAGAAGTACGCCTGTGCTCAGAATGCAGATACTTGCAAGTCCAACTGCATTTTGTTTCATGCGGTACAGCATACCGGAAACAGCAGTAAAATTCTTGGTTTTATAATAAAATTTCTTATTCCAGCGCAGAACTTTGAGCACCACAATGCTTCCTGCTGTAAAAAGAAGATACGTTCCTGCCATTACCAGAACCACTGCCACAAAGAACAGCGCCAGCGCCGAAAGAGGTGACTCTGTGGTAATGGCAATATAATATCCGATAAACAGACAGATAAAACCAGCAACCGCCATCAGCCATTTTGCTTTTGGTTCCTTTTCCCCTGCATTTTGTGCCTGAAGAAGCTGAATCGGGTTTGTTTTGTAAACCTTCCTGATATTTACCAGAAGGATCAAAACAAAAATAGCTCCAAACACTTCCAGGCATATTCTGATTGCCGGAACGCTGACTTCGAACCCAAAGGACGCCGGAACCTTGATCAGTTTCAAGAGCAGCAGAAGCGCCAGCTTGCTTCCCAGAATTCCCACAAGGATTCCGCCAACAAAACTGATCAAGGCACTAAACAGATTCTCCAGCATCATAACCCTGCTGATATGCTTCTTTTCCAAACCGAGAATGTTGTAAAGTCCAAGTTCCTTTTGTCTTCTTTTCATGAGGAAACTGTTGCTGTACAACAGGAAAATAAAGGAGAAAATAACAATAACGCCAACTCCCATAGTCGTGATCATCAACACGTCACCACTGTGACGGATCGTTTTCATTCCTGCATTATGATTGATAAAAAGCATCATATACAGCATTGCCACATTGAACAGACACGCCAGAATATAGGGCACATAGATCTGTTTGTTTTTTCGGATGTTTACAACTGCCAGCCTGGCAAAAAATCCCTTACGCATGATACTCACCGCCCGTCATCAAAATGGTTAAGGTATCGGAAATCATCTGATACATCTCCTCTTTTGTTTTCTCGCCGCGATAGATCTGGTGGAAAACTTCACCATCTTTTATGAACAGAACCCTGGATGCCCGGCTAGCTGCCTGGGCGCTGTGAGTAACCATGAGAATGGTCTGTCCCTGTCTGTTTATCTCTCCGAAAACGTCCAGAAGAGCATTTGCAGCCTTGGAATCGAGAGCCCCTGTGGGTTCATCCGCAAGGACCAGGCGCGGCTGTGTAATCAGAGCCCTGGCAACTGCACATCTTTGTTTCTGTCCTCCAGAGACCTCATAAGGATATTTTTCCAGCAGTTCATAAATATGAAGAGCCTGTGCAATAGGGCGGATTTTCTGCCCCATTTCCCGGTAATCTTCACCAGCCAGCACCAGCGGCAGATAAATATTATCCCTCAGGCTGAAGGTATCAAGAAGATTAAAATCCTGGAACACAAAGCCCAGATTTTTTCTTCGAAATGTAGAAATCTCCTTGTCAGAAAGGTGTCCCAGGCTTTTTCCATCCAGAAGTACGTCTCCGGAAGTAGGTTTATCCAGTGTTGCAAGAATATTCAGAAGTGTAGTTTTTCCGGAACCGCTTTCTCCCATAATTGCAACAAATTCACCTTTTTCCACAGAAAAATTCACATTGGTCAATGCCTGCACCTTATTTCCGCCAAAACGGGTGGTATATATTTTTTTCAGATTTGTAACTTCAAGTAATGACATTTTTTACTCCTCTCCTTTATCAATGAGCTTTTTCATACGCTTCCTTGCAAAAAACAGTATACTTAAAAAAGTCACTTGCTGCCATCGAATCAGATTACAAAATGCAGGCAGAATCTTACAATGTTGTAAGGTTGTCACATAAAGTTTGCAAGAAAAAAATTTCATCTGGCAAAACTCTTTATGATATAGAAGATTTGGTCAGTATTTTTTGCAATATAAAAAGGCCGCTGACATATACGACCTTTTTTATATTATAATCCCCTATTGGGCATATATCTTCTCTGGCGTCATTCCGGCAGCCAATGTAAGATAATACACCGCGTCCGCCGCCACACACACTACGTTTTCCTCATGCATAAACTCTGTGATTTCCGAATCAAAAAGCATGTTTGCCTGTGCTTCAAATTCCTCATCCTTATCCCAGAACAAAACTGCAATATTCAAAAAAGGAAATACCGGAAGCACATACCCCACATCTCCCTGAGGAAGCAAAGTTCCCCCAAGAGCCTCACAGGCTTTTCTTAATTCTTCTGTTTTCCCGGCGAAAAGCTCCTGCAGCCTAAAAATAATCGTCCTTCTGTAAGCAGCCTCAAAAGGATACACTCTCTTCACCTGGCGAAAAGCCACCAGATTGCCCGATGCCACAGGATGAGCTGCTGAATAGTAAAACGTATTATAAATATTCATCACCGTATCAAATCCAGGGCTTTTCCCATCTTCTGTAATGAATCCGTTTTTTCGGTCAATTCGAAATCTTTTTGAAAAGTAGATGATATAAAGAAACTCCTCATCAGCTTCCAGCTGAAATTTGCGAATCAGTTCCTCCTGATCCATTTCCAGGAATTTCAATCTCCAGTTCTCGATTACCTGGTCATAATTAGACTGCCTGTTTTCTGGCATAATACATTCTCCTCTTATCCGCTATTTACCTTTAGCTATGCCATATAACTTGAAAGCTTCCTGTTTCAAGTATTTTTACCAGCTGCTCCACTTCATCGGAGTTCCAGTTTTGCGCAGTCTGTGCTTCCCCTGTGAATTTCACGCAGGTTCCGCAGGAAGAGCTTAAATTCCTTGGCACCGGCATGATCGTAGCCGGATATCCCTCTTTCTCACATTTTTTCTTGAAAGACATAGCTCCAAAATGGGAAAAAAATGTGGCTATGTAATCTCCCATTATTTCTCAAGAGTGAGGACAAAGTCTTCCCCATCCTCTTTTACAGACACCTTATATCCCTGATGCAGGGCGAAACGGGATACGTTTTCTTTGGCTGTTACGTTATCTACCATTACCGTATATGCCTTCTCACCGGATGCCAGCGCATTCTTAGTACGGATCACAGGTTCCGGGCAGGAAAGCCCTCTTGCATCTATTGTTTTCATACACTTAATCTCCTTAGATTTTTCATTATTTCAACTAAACGGAATTGTCTGTTTACACAGATATACTATAAATGAGCGTCCTTAATCAACTTCACGCTTCATTCTTACGCATGGAATTTACTGTCGCAATCACGATCAGAACCACAAAACCGATCACAACAGCGATCTTGCCATTTGCAGTCGGGCCTTCTCCAGAAGATGCCAGTCCGAAATTATGTGCTACAGCTGCACCAGCCATCAGACCAAATACTGTGATGGCGGAGTCTGTGTTTCCTTCACCAGCCAGAACCAGCTGACGAAGCGGGCAGCCTCCAAGAAGGACACAGCCAAATCCTGCAAGCGCCATTCCAAGTGCATTCCAAAGACCATCTGTATGTGCGACAGGTTGTCCTGCAAATCCTGGATTAAAATATCCCAGGATCATGTTTCCGATCAACGCACTTACCAGAATTGCAATAAATCCAAGAAGCAGCTTCCACTCTCCAAACAGTACCACGTCACGGATTCCTCCAACCATACACAGGCGGGTTCTCTGTGCAAGTGCACCTACCAGAAGCCCTGCGATCAGGGAGATTGCAATTGCAGCATGCTTTGCTCCAGGACCACCGTCAGCTTCTGTGAAGTGGATGAATGCAGGTGCTGCAATGAGAAGCAGAAGAATTCCGATTTCCACTACTGGGAAAATGCCGCCTTCAACTGGCTGCATTTTATAGGAACGTTTCAGAGTATAGCCTTTTTTCAGGAAAAATACTCCGGCAAGGATTCCAGCAATAAATCCGATCAAACCAAAGATGGCGTTGAAATCGCCGCCAGCCAGACGAAGGATCATGCGGAATGGGCAGCCAAGGAACATCAGGCAGCCGATCATAACGAACATTCCGATCACAAAACGGGTAACAGGTGCGGAGCCGCCTCTTGGCTTAAATTCTTTGGTTGCAAGAGCAAGAATGCAGGAGCCAAGTACCAGTCCTACAATTTCCGGGCGGATGTACTGAACCGCAGCTGCACTGTGGAATCCCAGTGCTCCTGAAGTATCACGCAGGAAGCAGGCAATGCAGAAGCCCATATTTGCAGGGTTTCCGAAATATACCAGAGCCACTGCAATGATTCCGATGATGACACCGGCTCCGATGATTATGGGTGTTTCTTTCTTTGACAATGTTTCTTTCATACTCTTTCCTCCTTAGATAACTGTCAAATCTTTCCTCTATTTTAGCATTTTTTGTCAGAAAACTCTAATTGATTATGTGGGATTATTTTAAGTATTTATAGATATTGTCGATAAATCGTGGTATTATAGATATATTAAATAACCATTTTCCAAGCGAAAGGATATAATCATGAACCGAATTTACCTCGACCAGGCCAGCACCTCTTTTCCAAAGGCTCCAGGTGTGGCACAAGCTATGATGGATTACCTGACTATGAACGGAGTTAACGTGAACCGCGGCTGCTACTCCAGTGCTTACTCAGCAGAAGAAGTTATTTATGAGACACGCCAGCTGCTGGCAGAACTTTTCCACTTTTCCAAATGCAAAAATGTAATTTTTACACCGAATGTCACCACCAGTCTCAATTTTATTTTAAAAGGATTCTTAAAACCAGGAGACCATATTCTGGTATCCGCCATGGAGCACAATGCAGTTATGAGACCTGTAGTACAGCTGGCTTCCTTAGGGATTTCCTTTGACCGGATTCCTTGCAGAACGGACGGCTCTATGATTCTGGAAAAAGTAGAAGAACTGATCCGCCCTGAGACGAAAGCTATTGTCACTTTACATGCTTCCAATGTATGCGGAACCAGGATGCCCCTTGATGCCCTTGGGGAAATCTGTCAGAGGCACCAGCTTTATTTTGTTGTGGATTCTGCACAGACGGCTGGGATCGTACCAATTAATATGGACAAAATGCATATTGACGCGTTAGCTTTTACCGGACATAAAGGACTTCGGGGACCACAAGGGACAGGTGGTTTCCTGGTTTCCCAGGAATTGGCAGAACAAATGGAACCACTGATTTCCGGCGGTACCGGAAGTGTATCTCATACGGAAGAAATTCCGGATTTTATGCCGGATCGCTTTGAATCCGGGACACCTAATCTGCCTGGAATTTATGGACTGCATGAAGCACTTTTGTTCTTGAAAACGCATTCTTTGCAGGCGATAAATGAAAAAGAATTGTCTCTCACTGGTTATTTTCTGGAACAGCTGCAGGCACTGGACGATACTGGCAGACATATCCGTATTATTGGAAAAAAAGATCTCACTGACCGAAATGCAGTTGTTTCGATCCAGACACCAGAAATCGACATGTCACAGGTGGCGTGGCAGCTGGACAATGAGTATGGTGTTATGACCAGAGTCGGACTCCACTGCGCTCCAAACGCCCACAAGACGCTTGGTACTTATCCTGCCGGAACTATCCGGTTCTCCTTTGGACCGGAAAATACAAAGAATGAGCTGGATTTTGCCATCCAGGGATTAAAGAAAATTTTAGACTTATAAATTCAGCATTAGTAACCCTTAATTAGTCTTTGAGAAAGGAACCAGTATTTTTACCCTATGGAATTTAAACAATTAGAGGCTGTCGTAGCCGTAGTCGAAAATAAAAGCGTCTCCGAAGCCGCCCGTCAGCTGAACCTGACTCAACCCACCATCAGTGCCCACATCAATTCTCTGGAACAGGAATTGAACTCGCGGCTGCTGATCCGCACCACCAAGAAGCTGAACATCACCCAGCGCGGTCTTCTGCTCTATGACTGCGCCTCCAATATGCTGAACATGCGCAGCAACATTATAGAAGAGTTCACCGGACAAAATAAAAAGATCATTGACCTGGCTGTTTCCACCATTCCTTCCTCCTACCTTCTGCCAGGTATTCTCAGTGCCTTCACCTGCCAGATTCCAGACGTATATTTTCACTCCTGGCAATCCGACAGTCTCGGCGCTGTGGCAAGAGTTCTAGATGGCAGCGTGGATCTGGCTCTGGTGGGAAATACCTTTGACGAACCAGACTGCTGTTTTATCCCTTTTTGCAAAGATAAACTTGTAATTGCCACCCCGGTCAACCAGCATTACCTGCAATATCAGCAAAAAATGGATTCCGGTACCCTTGATTTCTCTGATTTTCTAAGAGAACCCTTTATTATGCGCGAAACTGGTTCTGGAACCAAAAAGGAAATTGACCGCTATCTGGAAAAACGAAATATCCCGGCTTCTTCCCTGCACATTGTAGCCCGCATGAACGATCTGGAGGCCATCCGCAAGTCTGTAGCCGGCGGCCTTGGAATCTCCATCCTCTCTGCCTGCTCTGCCAAAGATCTGGCCGACACCCACCAGATTCTCATGTTTCCCCTGAATCACGAATCCGCCATGCGAACCTTCTACATTGTGTACAGTAAGAACCGGATTCTGAAGCCACATGTGAAGCAGTTTTTAAAATTCGTAACAAATTTTTATTAGAGCGTGTTTAAAAAAGGCTTTCTGCACGATGTGCGTCACAATTTATGGGAGATTTTTCAAACACACTCTAATAACCGCTTTTAGAAATACCAGACAAAAGGAAGCTGCCCACCAATTTCCCAGTGAACAGCTTCCCATTTCATTCACACATATTCAAAATTCAATTTCAGCAACTGCCGCCAGCTTATTTCTCCTCTGCAGTCTCTTCAGCCTCTGTCTCAGTCTCCGGAACTACATTGTGAACCGGTGTTACAGTTGCGATAACTGCTTCCAGATCAGTTGTAATGTGGATATTTTTATTCTTAGCGATCTCAAGGTCTTTCACACGGAGCGTATCACCAATCTTCATACCAGCGACATCAACCTTGATCTTGTCAACCAGATCTGCCGGAAGTGCTTTGTATGCAACCTCTTTCAACTCATCCTGCAGAACACCGGACATAACCTTCTCTTCATTTTCCAGAATGATCTCAGCAGTGGAATGAACCATCTCATTGCTTACCAGTGCCTGGAAATCAACTTCCTCTACTGTATGTGCAAGTGGATTATAATCAACTTCCTTGATCAGCGCATCATAGGTTTTACCATCCAGTTCCAGCATTACCTGGCTTCCTTTATTGTTGTTCTTCAACAGAACTTCAATTTCTTTCTTAGTAAACTTAAGGGGAATGGAACCTTCAATTTCTCTGCCGAACAGGTTACCTGTTACAAATCCTTCTCTTCTTAATTTCTTTGCTTTGACATCCATGCTTCTTTTTTCAGCTTTTAAAGTATTCATTTATCTTTTCCTCCAAAATTCTGAAACGCTTAGCAGCCTTCAACAAAGAGGTTTTGTTAAGTACTTCTTTTTTCTTTTTACGTCCCTTATTATAGTCACTTGTTTCAATTATGATTAACCAAACATAACTTTTTTTAAGGGATTTTTTTGTTAAAATCTGCTCTTGTTTTTCTTGGAAAATGGAAGTATAAAATAAATGAATCACTCAAAATTTTCAGGCAGTTGTCTTCTCTGCCGTAAAAGGCAGTTTTCGCTCTGCAACCTGCTTCAATAATGCCTCACTATGAGATACCACGATCAACCCGATTTCCCGCCTTTTTACTTCATCCAGCAGGAAATTCCATATCTGGCTCTGCGTGATGAGATCCAGCATGGTACTGATCTCGTCTGCAATCAGAAACCTTGTCTCTTTTCCCAGTGCTCTTGCAATACAGAAACGCTGCAATTCCCCACCGGATAATTCCTGAGGATACCGGTTCAACCAATCTTCTTCTATCCCCAGCTCCTCTATGATCCGATTTTCAACCTGCCCTCCATCAGACAAAATATTTTCCATTTTCAGTCTGGGATTCACAGCCCTTTCCGGATGCTGCCAGATCATCTGCACCGGACAATACCCTTTCTTCGGCAAAGGCTTTCCATCCAGCAAAATCTGTCCTTTGCAAGGTTCCAGATAGCCAGCCAGAATTTTACACAATGTGGTTTTTCCATAGCCACTTGGTCCTGGCACCCACACTCTTTCGTTGTTTTCCACTTTAAATTTTATATTTGAAAAAAGTTCTGCGCCTTTTCTCTCATAAGAAAATGAAATATCTCGTGCTTCCAGAATCATTTTACATCTCCTGTTATAACTATTCAGTAGGCAATATGCATTAAAGTTATCCCCTATCTGACTTTACTATGAAAGTCCCGGATTACGAATGCTGTCGGCAGCTGTGGGAGTGCCACAGGCACACAACAGCTGACTTTCCTATATAGTAATGTCGCCGATAGGTGGTATTTCCGTTTTACATACAATACCGGATACACCTGACACTTCCGCATCCATCCTCCACCATAGGTATCTCCCCTGTGCATTCTTCCCGATACCAGCTGCACCTTGGTCCAAAAGGACATCCCTGCGGCATGTCTTTCACATAAGGCTGGGTTCCGTCAAGAGGGGTAAAGCCATTCTGCGGAAGTGCCCGCCACAATGCTTTCGTATAAGGATGGCGCAAGGTCTCTTCTGAACGAAAATCCGAAACCGGGGCCTCTTCCACTGTTTTTCCTGCATAAAAAACAACGATCCTGTCAGCAACTTCCAGTGCCAGCTCAATATCATGAGTAATCAAAAGAACTCCATTTCCTTCATCTGCAAATTTTCTGAAATCCTCCATAGACTTTTTTGCAAGTGTCAGGTCCATGCCAGGCGTAGGTTCATCCGCAATAATAAGCTTTGGATTTTCCATTAATGCAGTAGACAGCAAAATTCTTCTGGTCATTCCTCCAGAACACTCGAAAGGATATTTCGTTTCTGTTTTCTCAGGCAGACCATACCTGCGGAACAATTCCGATTGCTTTTCTGACCCCTTTTTCCCTCTTTTTCCACAGACCTGTTTCCCCACTTTCATAAGAGGATCCAGATATAAGGTGCTCTGAGGCACAAAAGCAATTTCCTTTCCACGAAGTTCACTGATCTTCTTTTCGTCCATCAATTCACCCTGGAACTTCATAATTCCGGATACTTTTGCATTATAAGGCAGAATTCCCAAAATCGCATGTGCCAGAAGACTTTTTCCGGAACCGCTGGAGCCGACTACAGCCACCAGTTCCCCTTCCCTCACTGCAACAGATAGACCTGAAATCACGGGAAGCCAGCTCTGTCTGCTGGTTTTCCCTTTATATTGGAGAAAGGAAACGGAAAGCTCTTCTATTTCCAGTATTTTTTTCTTATTTGTACAACTCATATTTTTTCATACGCTGCTGTCTCTTACCGGACAGTCCCTCCTGCTATTCTCTATTTGTGAACACTTCCCGGATCCAGAAGCTGACGAAGAGCTGTACCGCCTTTTTCAAACAGCACAACCGTAAGAACCAGCATCATTCCAGGAAATACAGCCAGCCACCATTTGCCCATGATCAGATAGCGCATACTTTCTGATAAAATAACTCCAATCGCCGGCTGCTCCGTGGAAAGCCCAAAGCCCAGAAATGTAATACTGGACTCATGAAGAATTGCGTGTGGGAAAAGCAATACCAGCCCAACAATAAACTGGGGCAGAACATGGGGAACTATGTGTTTTTTCGCAATCTCCCATTTGCCCAGCCCAAGCTTTCCTGCGATCTGAATATATTCACTTTCCCGAAGCTGCATAACCTCACCTCGGATCAGCCTTGCCAGAGATGTCCAGTGTGTCAGCGCCACACCTGCGATCACTCCCTTCAACCCTTTTCCCATAGCATAGGAAATCAGGATCAACAGCAGAATATGCGGAATTCCCATAACAGTGTCAATTGCAAAAGAGATGGCAGAGTCCACCTTTTTCCCAAGAGTTGCTGCACAAATTCCAAGAATCAGTGCCATAACTGCGCTTACACCTGCTGCCAGCACGCCAATAAGAATACTCATGGATAAACCGGTAAGAGTACGGTAAAACATATTTCTGCCCAGCCAGTCCGTACCAAAAGGATATTTCAGACAGGGAGCAATATTTTTTCTGGAAAAATCAGTCACCATAGCGGCATCATGAAGCACCACTCCAAGTATGGCTATCACCGCCAGAAAAGCTACAGAAAAAACCAGCAAAATCCTTGCTTTCTGCCGCTGATTCAGCCTTTTCCTCTGCTTTTCCACGACTCCCGAGCTGCCCTTTGAACAACTGTTTCTCATTACACCTTCGCTCATAGTCCCAGCCCTCCCTTCCGGATTCTGGGATCAACAACTCCATACAGTACATTTGCCAGGAAATTTCCCAGAAAAACAATGGCTGCTGTTATTAATGTAATCCCCATAAGGAGAGGCACATCACTGCCAGTTCCCGCCGCTACAGCCGCCTGTCCCAGTCCCGGATAGGAAAATACCTGCTCCACAAGAACGGAACCTCCTATGATCTCACTGACAGATGCAAACTGCAGGGTCATGGCCGGAAGCAGCACATTACGAATGCCATGGTGAAAAATGATGCTTCCGGTTTTCTCTCCCCGCGCCTTTGCAAAAAGGATGTAATCGCTTTCCATTATATCAATCATTTTTTCCCTGGTATGTAATGTGATATTCGAAATTCCGGTTATGCTTAAAGTGACTGCCGGAAGAATGGCATGACGCACTCTGTCCAAAAAGGTAACACCGCTGACTTCTACTCCAATAGGAACACTAAGTCCAATGGGAAGGATTTTCATCCAGACTCCAAAAATGATCAACAGCAAAAGTGCCAGCCAAAAAGAAGGAGTGCTGGCAATCACCAGCGAATAGCCTTTTATGATCTTATCCGGCAGCCTGCCCTGAAACACCCCTGCAAGTACTCCCAGAAGGAAGCCCACAAGTCCGGAAACCACCCACGCCAGTCCCATAAGAAAAAGAGAATTTCCCAGCTTCACTGCAATGACCTTTGTCACTGGCTGCCGGTATAACAGAGAAATTCCCCCATCTCCCTTTATAAATGCATTCAGCCAGTTCAGATATCTCTGCACTGGCGGTTCATCCACGCCCCAGTAGGAGCGCAGCTTTTCTTTTTGTTCTTCACTCATACTGCCCAGGGCAGCCTGCCCCACATTGGCCTGTAACGGGTCAATGGGGGAAGCTGATACAAGGGCAAAGGTAAGAATGCTTACTGCAAAAAGCAGTAATATGATTCGTAGCAGGTTCTTTCCTACATAAATACCTATGCGTTTCATCTTAATTTATCCGTTTCGTTTTTTCTTACTCTTCATACCTGATACAAGTACAAAAAGCATTCCTTATTGCTTTCTTTATTCCCACTCCCACTGGTCAACATTGTTTACAATAGACCAGCCATGGCCATGAGGATGTAATTTCTGATCTGCCACTTTCAGACCATCACGTACAAAATAAAGATGATCAATATTGCACAGCCAGATCCACGGAATATCCCCTTCCTGTGTAATTCCTGTGGTTCCGTCCCACTGGGCTTTTTTCCAGAGATCGTAGGATTCTTCCAGGTTGCTGCTTGCAAGTGCTTCGTCCATGTATTTGTCAACTGTCTCATTTGCATATGGAGAATATTCCGCACTTCCGGTATCTTTGATGGTGTGATAAATATTGTAAAGCTCCATAGGGCTATGTGCTCCCCATCCCCATATAAGCGGTTCTGACTGTGCCTGATCGTAGGCGGTATCCCAGCCAACACCAGAAGTAGTTACATCAATTCCAAGCTCACGCAGCTGATTCGCAGAGTCTTCTGCAAGTGCCTGGCGCACAGAATCTCCATTTGAAAACATAATGGTAAGCTCTGCTTTTTCCCCATCTTTTTCTCTTATTCCGTCATCGCCTTCTATCCAGCCTGCTTCTTCCATCAGAGCCTTCGCTGCATCAAGGTCATACTCTGTAACAGCCTCCTCGTTGTACCATGGCATTTTGTCGCAAACACTATAGGCTACTGTTCCATAACCATTGAGTACATTTTTGATCATCTCTTCCCGGTCAATAGCAAGATTAATTGCACGTCGTACCTTCACATCGGAAGTCAGACTGTTTCCATATGTGATACCGTCTTTTTCTTCTGGTTCTGTACAAGGAAGATTAAAGCCACGGTTATCCACAGTTGCCACACTCAGGAGTTCATACCCGTCAATTTCCTGGTCACTGTAAGAGGCTGCTGTGTGAGCTACATCTACCTGTCCGGACATTGCCGCTGCCATGGCTGCATCTTCTTCCATAAACAGCACCGTCAGTTTTTTGATCTTTGGTTCTTCTCCGTAGTAATCCGGGTTTGCTTCAAAAATAACCTGCTGTCCTTTGTCCCACTGCTTCATAATATAACGTCCGGAACCAATTGGATTCTGTCCATAATTTTCATCATAGGCATGCTCTGGTACGATTCCTACAATTGCCATGGTGTATGGCCAAATGGAATATGGCTCATTCATATGAAACTCTACCGTCGTATCGTCCACTGCAACCGCTTCCTTCAACATGGTAAAATCGTTTACAGAGCTTTCATCACGACAGGTATTAAAGGTAAAAGCAACATCAGAGGCGGTCAATGGCTCTCCATCTGTAAACTTCACATCATCACGGATTTTTACAGTCCAGGTAAGACCATCGTCACTACAGGAATACTCTGTGGCAAGGTCATTTTCAATTCCAAGGTCCTTGGTGGTACGAACCAGGGTACTCTGGATCAATGGCTCATGAACATGCTCTCCGGCTCCCCATCCGTAAGCCGGATCAAAACCGGATTCCGGTTCTGATGTGGTTGGCATTGTGACTACCACAGACTGATCCTCCGCACCCGCATAAACATTCCCGGCTGGTACAGCCAGCAGCATAGCCGCTGTACATAATAAACTGATTACTTTCTTGATTTTCATAGCAGTTCTCCCTCTTGTTTTTATTATCAGCAGAAATATTATTTTCTGAAGATTTCTGATTCTTTTTTCTCCCATCCCTCATTTCTTCTCAGCGCGTGTCTGAAAAAGGCTTTCTGCAAGATGTACATCACAATTTGTGGAGATTTTTCCCGGATTCGGGTGAAATATACCGCAAAGTGGGGCGTGCAGACTGCGGAATTTTTTTCAAATACGCTCCAGATAAGAAAGGCAGTTATAAGCTTTTGTCCTATAACTGTCTTTCTATAGAAGGTCTGTATTTACATGTAATAATGAGTGGAGGTGTTACATGTAACTATGTATAAAAATTCGCATTTCAGGCGTTTTCTGCCTTGCTGCTGAAACCTATTGTACCAGAATCAACAGGTATCACAAGCTCCCCAGGGGGATATTTACCTATTCCCATTTTGCATATTTTTCTGCTTTTATGGAATATCTTACAAGGAAATTTCAAGAAAAAAAATCCTGCTTGCAGGATTCTCCGACTGCGGCGGGTTGCCTCGAACGGCAACTCCCCTTTCATCGCAGTGCAATCCTGCCCGGCAGGGCTTTCTTCTGTGCTTATTTTACTCAAATACTGCATCCACCAGCTTCTTTGTATACGCCTCTTTCGGCTCATTGATAATATCATCCGGCTTCCCGCTCTCCACCACTTTTCCGTCATACAGAACCAGCACCTTATCGCAGAAGCTCTGTACAAGTGCAAGATTATGGCAGATAAATATAAAGGATAAGCCATGTGTATCCTTCAGCTCTTCCAGAAGCTCCATGATCTGCTTCTGAATGGTCACATCCAGTGAGCTGGTAGCTTCATCGCAGATCAGCACCTTCGGTTCCACTGCCAGTGCCCTTGCAATTGCAGCTCTCTGGCACTGTCCTCCACTGACCTCATGTGGATATCTTTTAGCCAGTTCTTCTTCAAGTCCGCACTGTTCCAGCAGTTCTTTCACCCTTATTGCGATATCGGCCTTCTTCATGCCGCGATTTCGAAGGCTCTCTCCGATTCCGTCTCCCAAAGTTCTTCTCGGGTCAAAGGAACCTGCCGGATTCTGAAAAACCATCTGGATATTTCCATATACGTCCCTCAACTGGCTCTGTTTCAATTTCGTAATGTCTTTTCCCTGGAATTTCAAAGTACCATCTGTAATATCCGTCAGCCTTGTGATCATCTTCGCCAGTGTACTTTTTCCGGAGCCGGATTCGCCAACGATTCCAAGTGTTTCTCCTGCCTGCAAAGAAAAGCTTACGTCATCCACAGCTTTAAAAGGCTCTTTTCCCCTCTGCGCAAATACCTTCGTTAAGTGTTCAGCTTCCAAAAGTGTGTTCATGATCTTTCCTTTCTCTTAAGCCTTGGAACTGCTGCCAGCAGCTTCTTCGTATAGGGATCCTGTGGATGGTTCAACACCTTTTTTGCCTCTCCATATTCCACCATTTTTCCATTCTTCAGAACCAGAACGGTATCCGCCATTGCCCGAACTACACCAATATCGTGGGTTACAATTATAATTGCTGTTCCAAACAATTCCCTGAGCTTTAACATTTCTCTTACTACCTGACGCTGAACCGATACATCCAGTGCACTTGTAGGTTCGTCTGCCAAAAGAATCGGTGGATTCATCAGCATGGAAATGGCAATCCCTGCTCTCTGATTCATTCCACCGGATAATTCAAAGGGATAGCTGTCCCACACGCGCTGGCTGTCTTTAAAATTCAGCTTTTCAAACAATTCCATGGCACGATCCTTTGCTTCATTTCTGCTCACTTTCTTATGGGCGCGCATACTCTCATAAATCTGGTCACCAATCGTACGGATGGGGCAAAGAGAGGCTCCTGCATCCTGAAAAATCATGCCGATTCCTGATCCCCGGATTTTTCTTTTTTCCTTCTCTGAAATATCCAGAATATTCTGTCCCATATAACAGATGTCGCCTCTGGTTACCAGGCCTCCTGAACCAAGAAGTCCCATAGCAGCTTTGATCAGTGTACTTTTACCACTTCCGGATTCTCCTACAAGCCCCAGGATTTCGCCCGGTGTGAGTGAGAAGCTTACATCATGGACTACCGCTTCCCCATCAAAGGATATCTCCACCGAATCATAGGTCAGTATTTTATTCTCCATTGTCGCGCAAACTCCTCCTTGATATCCAAAAAATATTTCTGCCAGCTGCCTGTATTATCCATACATGGCAGCTGGCTCTCATTTAGACCATAGGCAGGTCAAACTCACAAAGCGTATTTTTCCTTAGTTAATATCCAGATCTGCTGTCAGCTCATAGTAATCACAAGGATGGGCCACAAGACCGGTTACATTTGACTGCATGATCATGCTCATTTTAAGATGAGAACAGAACACATAAGCGTTGTCGTCCAGAACGGTCTGCTGCATCTGAATTCCCAGTTCGGAACGTTTTTCCACATCAAATTCTTTTCCCATCTCTTTTGCAAGCTCTTCCAGCTTATCACTGTGATAATGTCCATTATTGGAAACAGAGTTATCCAGAGCACAGGTTGTGAAGAAATACTCCGGATCTCCTGTTGGGGCTGTTACCATGGCACTTGCGTATACGTCCCACTGCGCAGGATCTTTGCGGATGGTATTGCTGTCAGATGTGCAGTTAACCTGAACATCCATACCAATCTCTTTCAGAGTTGCCTGGGCTGATTCTGCCAGCAGCGGAAGCTCCTGACGGCTTGGATAGGTAAGCCAGCGGATTACAAGCTTCTCGCCATCCTTTTCACGGATTCCGTCACCATCGGAATCAATCCAGCCTGCATCCTCCAGAACCTTTTTGGCTCCATCCGGATCATAGCTCTCTGTAGTCAGATTCTGTCCGCCAAATGAAAAAGTATCCGGGAATGCACCAACTGCCGGATATCCGTATCCATTCAGAAGTACGGATACGAAGCTCTCTTTGTCAATTCCCATGGCAATTGCCTTGCGGACTGCCGGATCAGAAGTTACCGTACTTTCAAAATTCATCCATGCATAGAATGCGCGGCTTGTTGCAGCACTGGAGAACGTAAAATCATCATTCTCAAATAAAGGATAGCTTGCATATGCCATACCATAAGCAGCATTGATTTCACCTGCCTGAAGTGCAAATGCCAGTGTATCACCATCGGAAATGGTGCGGACGGTAATTTCATCTACATTTACATCACCATTCCAGTAGTTTTCATTTTTTACAAGTGTAAGATGATCGTCCGTTACCAGATCTGTAGCCACATAAGGGCCTGTACCGATTACAATTCCATTGTCCGTAATTCCAGCCTGTACATCAATAATGCAGCCATAGGGATCACTTAAATAGTTAATCAGTGCCGGTTTCGGCTCTGTGGTCTTAATGGTAACCACATTTCCATCTGCCTCAATACTGTCAATGCAAAGGTCCCCCGCTGCTCTTTCATGATTTTCAACCAGAGACTCCAGGCTTTCCTTTACCGCCTGTCCATCACAGACACGCCCATTGGAAAATACAACACCATCGTTCAAAGTAATTTTCCAGGTCAGCTCATCTACATTTTCATATTCTTTGGCAATCCATGGTTCAATTTCCATGGTATCAGAATAGCGGAACAGGGTTTCGCCGACACCATAGCGGATGCAGGCCCAGCCGGCGTAGGTGTTCTGTGGATTGATATCCGCTTCTTCATTCTCCGCATTAAAGGTGGTATCACCAAATACAAATGTTTTCTTATCTTCCGCCATTGCGGGCACTGTAGTTAATCCCATTGTCATACAGACAGCCAGTGCAATTCCAAGAATCTTCTTTGTTTTCATTTACATTCCTCCTCGTGTTTATTCATACTCTTATATTTAACATGCTTTTTTCCAAAGCTTACATATTTCATTTCCGCTTTGCCAGCACAAAAGAGTCCAAAATTGTGTTTTGGAAGCCGCGTATTTCAGCCTCTGACTGTCTCGCATCACTTGATCCGGCTATTCTTCGGATCCAGGTAATCCCGGACGGTATCTCCCAGCAGATTAAAAATAACCACCGATATAAAAATCGCAATTCCCGGCGACAGAACCATCCATGGATATGTCTGGATCATACTTCGTCCACCGCTCATCATGCTTCCCCACTCAGCCATTGGAATCTGCGCTCCAAGACCCAGAAAGGAAAGTCCTGCAAGCTCCATCATCATGGTTCCAATATCCAGCATAGCTGTTACCAGAACCGGTCCGATCATATTGGGAAGAACATGTCTAACAAGGATCTGAGCAGAGCTGTCCCCAGCCAATATCGCCGCATGGATGTAAGGTTCCTCTTTCAAAGCCAGTGTCTGACTTCTGGCTATACGTGAATACTTTGGCCAGCTGACCACTGCCAGCGCAATAATAGCATTTTGGATACCTCCCCCAAGAATGGCCGCGATCGCCATTGCAAACACCAGCCCTGGAAATGCCAGACAGACATCAGAAATTCTCATCATAACAGAATCCAGAATTCCGCCATAATAGCCACAGCATAATCCCACAATCGTACCAAAAATGGAAATCACAGCCACCAGTATAAAAGTGGAAAAAATACTGGCTCTTGCTCCGCTGATCACCCGGGACAGCATATCCCTGCCATAAGTATCTGTCCCCATTGGATGCTGAAGACTGGGTGCCTGAAGGGCGCTGGAAAGCTCCTGGGCGTAAGGGTCATAAGGACAGAGATGGTCTGAAAAAACTGCCAGGACTACAAGACAGACAGCCAGAACGCTGAAAATTATCAGCTTTTGTTTTATATGAATCTTTCTAATCCTCTGCACACGCACGGTTACGTGCTTTCCATTATCTGTGCTTTGCCCATTTTTCAGCACTACACTTTCTTTTTGACATCTACCTTGTTCTTTCTTACCCATCTTTACCAGTATTTTACTTTCCGTTTTCTTTTCTGGCACTTCGTCCATTTTTTTTACACTCACTGCTTCGCACCTCCCAGACGGATTCTCGGATCAAGGAACCGGTAAGACAGGTCTGTGAGCAGATTCACCAGCACATAAATGATCGCCATCCACATAACATACGCCTGAATAATGGGATAATCGCGCATGGAAATAGCATCTACTGCCATTTTTCCAACACCGTCCCACATGAAGATGGACTCCACAATTGCCGTACCGCCAAGGAGGTTTCCCACTGACAGCATTAACAGGGTAATGACCGTAACCAGGGATGCTTTCATAATACTTTTCCATAAGGTAACAGAAAACTTCACCCCACGGGCACGGGCGCCTGCTACATAATCCTTACTCAGCTCATCTAACACAGTAGCCCTTACCTGCCGCAGATATTTCGCAGACATGGCAATGGCCAGGGTTATGGCCGGCATTGCAACACTTTTCAGACTCACATCCTTGGCAATAACAGGGAAAATCCTGACCCGGATTGCAAGAAAATACATAAGCAAAAGTGATACAAAGAAATTAGGAAGACTGTTTCCTATAAAACTGCAGAAACGAATCAAGTAATCAGCAATTGTATTCTGCTTCACCGCAGACAAAATTCCCAAAGGAATCGAAATAATAATAGTAAGCAGAATGGAAGTAGCCGTAAGAAGCAGGGTTGCCGGCAGTTTTGATATAAAAGTATCAAAGACCGAAACTCCTGATACATAGCTGTTTCCCATATCTCCACGCAGCAGTTTTCCAAGCCATACAAAATACTGGGTTAAAAATGGCTTATCCAGCCCCAGCTCTTCTCTTGCCGCATCCAGTGCAGCTTCTGACACTACCCCTCCTGTATTCTCCATTTTCCGCGTTACAACATCACTTCCTGCAATACGCATCATTCCATAAGAAAGAAAAGTAATTGCAAACAGAATGGGAATCAGCTGAAGGATACGTTTGATTGCATATTTTTTCATTTAATTGTCTCCATTCCATACTGTACAAGTAGGTTTTTACTCATTCTTTCATCCCTTGGTGTAGTTTAGCAAAATAAAAAACAGCCTACAACCCGCCCAGGGGGTTATAAGCTATTCTTATTTGGAATATATTTTTAATTTTCAGGAATACCTTTTCTCTATTTATGCAGACCGGCACACGTTCCTTTAGCCGATTCTGCTTCGTTTTTTTTATCCCTCTCATATTCAGCTGCCATTCTCCAGCTTCAATTTTTCCCTTAAAAATCCCAGCAATTCCTCCATCAGCTCATCCGTCTCGTCATTCTTTCTTCTGATGTATCCGAAAACCACCTTATTGTTTTTGAATTCCAGCGGAATGCCTTTGTTTGCTGCCTTTTTATCATTGGAAAGATAACTGCCGCTGATATTGCAAAGTCCGGTCTCTTTCAACATCTTTTCCATAATGTAGTCGCTGTTTGTAATAACGGAAACATTCAGATTTTCCCAGCTGAACACACTACGTTTTTCTTTCTCTCCCAATTCCAGAAACTCATCACGGAAGTTCTGGATAAATCGGAAGTTCTTCATCGCTTCCATATTTACGGTCTGTGCATTCTCTCTGTCAGCTGCTTCCTGATCCAATATATTCAACTTTCCCGGATAAAATGTCGCCGTACTTTCCTGCATAACGGTAAAAACCAGCTTGTTTTTCGCCAGCTCATACTGGAATTCCTTTTTTTGCTGTTCCATCACGTATACAAAGCCAATATCTGAAAGGTAATCCCGAACACGTTCCATGACCGTGCGTACACCGGCTGTATAGATTTCAAAATGATAATCCTTGTCATAATTTTCCTTATAAAACTCCACAAACTGATTCGTAAACCAGGAACTGGGATTCAATGAAATCCGTAGATATTTTGCCATATTCCCATGGCTCATCTCTTCCAGTATCCGGGAATCATTTATGATCCTGCACGCATATCGGTATGCCTCCCGGCCTTTCGCCGTAAGCGCAATTCCCCTTGGCATACGCTCAAACAATACAATTCCCATTTCCTCCTCCAGCGCTTTGATTGCCTTGCTCACACTGGGCTGGGTTGTATAAAGCAGCTTGGCAGCCTCGCTGATAGAGCCAGTTTCAGCACACACTATAAAATATTTCAGTTGCTTCAGATCTAACATAGCTATTCCCTCTCTGGCGAAAGCTTCAGTCTTTTTACATCTGCTTTCGTTCTGTTTTTATGTTTCCTCATCTACATTCAGTGCAAATCTGCAAAAATCCCCTCCACTGACTGCAAGATCAATGTCACTCGTCCTTTTGAAATCTCCACGCGCCCTTGCCCCAAAGAGAATTATCAAGCCTCACTCCCACCAGATTTCTTTCTTCCACTTTACCATATCTTCCTATTAAGTCAAGCTGTGTACTTTCAATTTAAGCAGGTTATAGGAATTCCCTATAGCCAGCTATCTTTATTCCATATTAGACAAGACCAGATTTCTATGCTATTATTCAATTCATATTAATCCTAGTTACTAAATAGGAAACAAAATAAGAGGAGGATACAATTATGAGAAAAAGCATCTTGACTTTAGGAATTGCAGCAGTATTAACAGGAGTTCTGGCAACATGCAGTATGGCTTATGCAGCTGATGACGAGCTTGCACAGATTCAGGAATCAGGAAAACTGAAAGTCGGTGTGGAAGGAACCTATCCTCCATACACCTATCATGACGACAACGGAGAGCTTACCGGATTTGACGTGGAGGTAGCAAAGGCAATTGCAGACAAGCTTGGTGTGGAAGCAGATTTCACAGAATCTGACTGGGATTCCCTTCTTGCAGGAATCGACAGTGGACGTCTTGATACAGTTATCAATGCAGTAAGTATCACACCTGAGCGTGAAGAGAAATACGATTTCGCAGGACCATATTTCTACATCACACAGCAGATCGTAGTAGCCAAGGATAATGATGATATCGTAGATATGGCTTCTCTGAATGGAAAAAAAGTAGCAAACACTGCCACAACCGCTTACCTTGATATTCTGGAAGACGCCGGTGCCTCTCTTGTACAGATCAGCACAGCTGACGAAGCGGTTTCCCTGATTGAATCCGGACGTGCCGACTTCACAACCTTTAACTCTGTTGTATTTAATGAATACCTTCAGCAGCACCCGGATGCAAATCTGAAAGTTGCTTTCGTAATCCCGGACGTTGTGGATACCTACGCTGTCCCGATCAAGAAAGGGGAAACAGCTTTATATGATGCAGTTCAGAACGCTATTGACGAACTGAAAGAAGACGGAACTTTAAGCAAGCTTTCTGAGGATTACTTCGGCACAGACTTCACACAGCCGCAGGATGAAAATGCAGCAAATACAGACACCGCTTCTGAGGATGCAACAGCAAAAAGCACTGATGAAAACTAATTACTTTTCCACAGCTATTGTCCAGAACAACAGACAATCATCCAACAATTGAAAGTAAAAGGAAACAATTATGAGTGAACGTTTAGCAGGGATTCTGGTATCTTCTTTCACCAGAATCCTCATACCCGGAATAAAAGTTACAATCCCCCTTACCTTATTATCCTTTGTTTTTGGCTGCATCATCGCCCTTTTTCTGGCCCTGGTACAGATTGCCAATGTAAAAGGACTGAAGCAGTTCGCAAGATTTTACATATGGGTCTTCCGCGGAACCCCACTTATTGTACAGCTGTTCATCATCTTCTTTGGCCTGCCGTCTGTCGGAATTATCCTGGACGCTTTTCCATCCGCTGTGATTGCCTTTGCCCTGAACCTTGGCGCTTACAACGCTGAGATTTTCCGATCTGCGATCCAGGCGGTACCAGAAGGACAGACAGAAGCTGCTTATATGGTGGGTCTGAGTTACCGCCAGACCATGACCAGGATTGTAATGCCCCAGGCATTCCGAATCGCTTTTCCACCACTATTTAACTCACTGATCGGACTTACCAAGGACACTTCCCTTGCCTCCAGTATCACAGTTGTGGAGCTGTTCACCACCGCACAGCAGATTGCGGCCAGAACCTACGAGCCCTTCGCCCTGTACTGCGAGGCTGCTGTTATTTACCTTATGATCTGTACCGTCCTTACATGGGTACAAAACTATTTTGAGAAAAAGCTGGTATGGAATGCTCCAGCACCAGTGAAAGGAGAATAATCATGTCTTATATTTCAAAAATCGACCCGGAAACAGCAGGCGAAAAAGAGAAAGAAGTAATCAGGGACCATCTTGCACAAGGATACAGGCTCACTAATGAAAAGCTTACTCTTCTCCATAATGCAGAAGCCTTTAAAGCCATTGAAGACAGCTCCTACTCCCTCGACCGGGAACTGCAGAGACTGATTGGAAAAAGAGCTGGTGACTTCTTTGAATATGCAATTTCCGAAGAAAATGACTGCCTGGTATGCAGTACTTATTTTAGAAAGCTTCTGAAAGATAATGGTATTGATTTCGACAATTTTCAATTTACAAAGAAGGAAGAATTACTTATTTCTTTTGGCCGCGCTCTTGCAAAAGATCCGAAAAACATTCCGGATGAAATCTATACTGAATTAAAAGAAGAATTCACAGAAGAAGAAATCGTAGTTATCACAGCTATGGGTGTGCTAATGGTTGCCAATAACTACTTTAATGATATTTTAAAGATCGAAGTATAATCAATGTCGCCTTCGGCAGCATCACCATATGTGAACAACTCGTATTTTATATCATTTACTACAGAAGAAAGACTTTTAAGCTTCTTCATAATACCCTGTTATCAATTACCAAATTTCTATATAAGAATGTGAGAAAAAAATATGCTGGAAGTAAAGAATATCCATAAAAAATTCGGGACAAACGAAGTATTAAAAGGTGTTGATTTCAAAGTTGAAAAAGGTTCTGTGATCGCAGTTCTGGGAAACAGCGGTTCTGGAAAGACAACCCTTCTCCGCTGTATCAGCTTTCTGGAGCAGGCAGATAAAGGAGAAATCACCTTCGATGATTTCCACAAAGATATCACTGCTGTTACCAGGAAAGAGATCCGGCAGTTACGAATGAAAATGGGCTTTGTCTTCCAGGGATACAATCTTTTCCGCAACAAAACAGCACTTGACAATGTACTGGAGGGTCTTACCATTGCCCGTAAGAATTCTCCGGAAGAAGCGAAGAAAAAAGCTATGGAAATGCTGGAAAAAGTAGGCATGGCAGACCGCGCCAACTTCTATCCGGACCAGCTTTCCGGTGGGCAGCAACAGCGTGTAGCTATCGCAAGAGCCATCGCCTACAATCCGGAAGTAGTTCTCTTCGACGAACCAACCTCCGCCCTTGACCCAAGACTTACCGGCGAGGTTCTGGATGTTATGAGAAAGCTTGCCGACGAAGGAACCACCATGGTCGTAGTCACCCACGAAATGGATTTTGCCAGAAAAGTTGCCAACTGGGTAGTCTACATGGAGGACGGTGTTATCGTAGAAGAGGGACCATCCAAAGAGTTCTTCTCACAGCCCAAGAGTGAGAAAACAATGGCATTCCTCCATATGACAAGTTCGGATTATGTGATTTGAATTTCCTGTAATTCTTTTATAAGTTTTCATCAAAGAAATCTCTTGCTATTTATAAATAGTATGAGATTTCTTTTGTTTATCACAAAAATACATTTGTATTCACTCTGCTCGCCAACCATCATCCAGATAACATTTATAATGCAAGCTATTATCATATATTATTTTAGGATACTCATATAGTCCAAAATCATCCATAATTTGCTTCACATACTCCTCTGCAATATTGGGATTCATATAAACAATTGAACTTCCACATTTCTTAATTTCAACTCTGCCTCTTGGATAAAAGTTGTATGAAACTTTTGAATTAGAAATCTCTTTCCACAAATATTTGTGAACATATGTATCGCCCGATTTTGAAACTGAGGATTGATATCTGTTTTTCTCGAAAGGAAAAGTAAGCAATTTATCCTCAATAAGCCAAAATACTCCCTTATGCGCCTGTACTTTATTACCAGTTTCAGACAAAAAACGGTTCATAAAACGTTTCTCCTGTATCAATACAATACGCACATAATGCATGTCCGGTAACACATCCGCAGTCAATATCAATCAAATTATTTCTTCTATATATTTTTCCAGATTCTGCTCCTGGAATTTTGAAAGTAGGAGTATGTCCAATAATATAGATATCCTCCTGATTCCACGATGCTGTAAAATCAGGTCTTCCAAATATAATTTCTTCAATCTGATAATTTAAATCATTTCCATTCTGTAAATTATCTGGCAAAGAATGAACAAGTATATAGTTTTGGTTATTTACTGTTATCCTTTCATAAACAGACAAGTCATTCAAATAATCTAATAAAAATTCCTGTTCTTCTTTTGGGAGCTTTTTAAATCCATTTATAGTAGTGGCACCACCATCTTCTATCCATAAATTATATTTATGCAAAAATTCTTCTGTAAGAGTAGATTCAATATTATCCTCGCTAATTTCCTGCATTAACTTTTGAAGAATACTCATCATAATAAATTCATGATTTCCTGCAAGTGGATAGATGTTCGGATAAGAAGCCATCAATCTCAGTACTCCGATTGGATCTGGTCCGCGATCTACCATATCTCCTAGAACAAATAATGTATCTGCTGAAGAAAACCCTATGTTCTTTAAAAGTGTCTTAAACTCCTTGTAACATCCATGGATATCTGATATCACATAATTCATGTAGTTTTATCCTTTTCAAATAAAAATTTAATAGTAAACAAATTTATCCACACAAACGGGATTTCCTTTTTTTAATCTTGCACCAAATACTTCCTCCATGTTCATTTCTTCAAACAATTTATCAGCCCCTATTCTTGCCGAAGGGTGTGTAATATTAATGAAACAATACTTCGCATGCTGTATGTCTTTGGCATTGAACCCAAGCCCAAGATTTTTAATTAGATTTTCGAAATAATATCTGCTACCACACACAAAAACTTTAATATGTTTCTGCTCACCTCCAAGCAATTCAATTTCTTTCAAGATATAATTTCTATAATAATATGCATAATTCAATAAAGTCCGTTCATCTGTACGACTTTCCCCACCTCGTTTATTTATATTCATATAAGCAGCATATTTCAAAAAATTATTATGTATCTCATCCTGAGTTGTTCCAGTCAAATATTTAGAAAGCGCTTTAGGTAATTTACGCGGAATTCCGCTTTTAAAAGTTTTATCTTTCCATTCATAAATCCATGGATTTACATTTCCCTTTTCCAACTCACTTGCAAAACATGGATAGCTATCTTTACTATTTGAACTTATTTTATCTGAATCATTTGCTTCCTTAAAAAGGAAAATATTTTGATAATCTCCGGGTTCAGGTTCAAAATTTTTCTTTCCACCATCTAGATTAAAAGCATTTTTCAAAACATATTCCCAATTCTCTGCTTTAGGAACATTCCCCATATCAACATCTTTTATAAACCATTCAGAAAAACATCCAGGAATCCCAAACTCCTTTAAAAGCTTAGTAAGTTTTCTTGGTGAAGGACAACTATATTCTCTTTCTTTTAATTTATTTACTTCTATACGTAATTCATTAACATCTTCTTCGTGTCTTTCATGCCACTCAATAAATAAATCTTTCAAATTCTTACACTTATCTTCATCCAACTTTTTTATTTCCATATTCTATTTTCCCCTTCCTATGTATCGCAGATATAAAAATGCTCTTATTTAAATATTCCTATATCTGCCACCTGATCTTTCCCAAAGTTCGTTTGAAGCTCCATCAATTTCTTTTCGAAGCTATTTTTAAATATAAGCATACTGTATGCATTAAGCAAGAATTCTATATTATATTCTCCTCTTAGAGTCCCACTTATCAATGCCAATACATCGTTTGTTCCGCTTAGAGACAAACTATAATACTCCAAGTCTAAATAACTACGCATTGGCAGAATTTCTTTCCATACAGATATCCCCACGCATTCATCCATTGAAATACCATAACCACGGCACTCCATATCACTTGTATCTCCATCTTTATAAATTCTTTTCTGAATTTCCCCACGCATTGAAAGATATCTTTCCGTATACTCTGTCTTGGGCAACTCTTGTTTTATTCTGCTCGCATTCCATGTACAAATTCCAGTCAGTACATATGGTTCTGCCTGTTTATAATGAGAGCACACTATATCTCCAGCATGAAACGGTGTTGGAAAATCAAACCACATTCCATCAAATGCAGCATTTATCTTTCTCTCCTGATCATTTTTAACCATACAATCCATACTCAACACAGCTCCAGAAGAGTTAATATAGCATTTTTCGTCTTGCCGTTCCCCTTCTTTGCACCCCCATTTGTGTTTGGTAATAACAGCTCTATCACACAATTCAGAATCAAATTCTTTTATACCATAAGCAACGCATTCATCATACTGATTAAATACTTTATGCTCATAATGAATACCAGTATATTTTCTTTGATACATTTCGCAAGAATATATACTTTTTTCTGCTGTCTTAAACTTATTCAACAACTTTTTTTGCAACTTTATATAATCTATTAGAAATTTATGGAAATCTGGGATAGCCTCCATGTCAATTCGTTCCTGCATAGAGCAATTCGGCATAGTATTAATAATTTCTTCCCATGCCCCAAATTTTTCTTCTAAAGTTGCTGTTTCACAATACCAGACCAAAAATGCTGCTTCCTGCGTACTGAACTTATAATTTATTCTTTTCAAATAATTTCGAATAGAATTTGAAACTACAAATTTATAAATATCCATCAAGCTTCCCCGCTTTCCTGCATATCCCTATACGCTTCCCACAATCTTTTCATATCGTTCTTCATCTTCTCCCTCAATCGTTCTGGTTGAAGAATAATCACATCCGGGCCGTAGCTTTTGGCGAATTGCTCAGCAGCGCGTTCATTTACTTTTACACTTACTGACACATGAGTGTCTGTTTCGTCAGAAAAGACAACTTCTTTTCCAAACATATCGATCACATCAGAAAGCATTACCCTCGCAATTCGGAATTTTACAAACGAATTCTCGCCTGAATACATATAGATATGTTCTTTCATATAGTCTGCAAGATTCAAACGCTGATGTCCTGACTGTGTCAGGGATTCGAAGGGCTTACATTTCTCATCCAAAAGCTGAATATTTCGGATTCTGTCAATGCGATAATTGGAAATATCGTCATACTTATCATAGTTGCAGATCAAATAATATTTGCCTTGCTGTGCTGCCATCTGATATGGATTTACAATATATATTCTAATCGTTCCATCCTCTCTCTTTCTGGAATAAAGTTTCTTATCTGTGTGATATTCCACATATTCAAAAGAAACTTTCTGATTCTTACGAATAGCCTCATCCAATACACCAATATTATAGAACAGCTGCTTATTATCTGTGCGGTTCTCAGAAGGAGGATAAATGTACTGGGACTGGGATTTGAAATATACATTTGATAAAGATTCCAGCTTCTCAACCAGATCCTTTACCTGACGGTACGGTATGTGCCTGGAAAATAGCACACTATCAATCAGCAATCTCAGTTCTTCATCTGTAAATTTATGTTTCAGATAGAAATCTGTCCAAATCGCTTCTTCCTCTTCACATTCTCCTAAATAAGAAGAATCACTTCTATCAGTTTTTTTCCTGAGCACTTCCCTGCACTCAATCTCACAGTCATACTCCATCAGATTCAGAAGATTTCTTCGCACAGTTTTCCGATCAACTATCATTTCATATTCTTTGCGCAGAATTTCCAGTATCTCCTTTTGGCTTAGCCTGTGTTCTTCATCTGTATACTTCTGCAAAATATCCAGAATATAAAGAACTAATAATTTCTTGGAATATGCTGTACCCATTTTTCTCCTCCAATCAGCTCCAGAGCATGCCTTCAGTAAGCTCTATTATTAGTTAAATTATAATTATCGCCCAGAGCGAAAGCAAGCCTTATCTCATTAACACGCAAAGCCAATCACTCTTCTTTCTTCCCTTTCCATAAGGGGGATTTCAATATCTTCTGCCGTTATTGTAAAGAGTTCCGTATCCGTAATAGTAGAAATATCTTTTTTTAATAACCTTTCCGCCTGATTCATCTGCGCCTGCTCCAGCATGCTTCGTACATATCGCCCATTTCCGAAGTCATCTTTCTTTCCCATATATCTAAATACAGTCCGTAGTTTTCCCATAGCTTCCTGAGTAAACTCGATTCCCTTTTCTTTTCCCATAAGCTGTGCAATCTGACAAAGCTCCAATTCATTATAATCAGGAAACGAAACATGAAATGCTATTCTTGATCTGAGTCCTGGATTTTTCTGAATAAATTCTTCCATTTTTTCAGGATATCCAGCAAATATAACCACCAGTTCCTCTCGATGATTCTCCATCTCCTGTACAATTGTATTGATTGCTTCATCTCCATAGGAACCTGCCCGATTATCCAGAAGCGAATAAGCTTCATCAATAAATAATACACCACCTTTCGCTTCTTTAAATTTTTCTTTTACACATTTTGCTGTCCATCCTACATATTTTCCCACCAGATCAGATCTTCCAACTTCCACCAGATGTCCTCTGGAAAGTAAACCGTTATCCTGCATAATCTGAGCCAGCAGCCTTGCCACTGTAGTTTTCGCAGTTCCTGGATTTCCGGTAAATACCATATGCATAACAGGACGTCCTGTTTTTATTCCTTTTTCTCTATATATCTTCTGAAGTTTATTATAATTAAGAGCTTTCTCTATTACCGCTTTAATTTGGGTAATTCCCACCATTTTCTGCAATCTTTCATAGGCAGTGCCTTTCGGTATCGCCTTTATTTCCTCTGCCTTTATAGTTAAAATATCTTGGTACTGAGGATAAATCTCTGTTTTCAGCTTCTGGTCATACCAGGAATCAAAAATTCCTCTAAGCTCTGGTACCAAGTATCCTTTTCCTTCCTGTATCTTATTGGCAAGCTTTGCATCAGCAGATATTTGCTTTTCTTCTGCCAGATTCTCAAGAAACCGTTCAGCCTCTTTTTCTTTCACAAATTTCTCCTTTAATTCCACAATAGATACATTTGACAATTCTTCATAGAACAGTTCCTTCAACCGCTGGCATTCTCTTGGCAGGCAGATAATCGTCAGTACCTGATTACGATATTTTTTAAGCATTTTACAAATAAGCTGTATCTGCTCATTTAACTCTGTAGCATAGTCTGTTTCCTCACTATCCTCCATAAGAACCTTCACCACAACACTTCCACCGAAAGAAGCTTTATACAACAATTCATATGTCCCATCATTTAAAGTTCGGCTTGTTTCAACTTCAATACAACTAAATCTCCCACTTCTAATTCTCATTTGAGTATACAGGCTTCGCAGCAGATAAATCTGCATAATTCGCCTAGTACTCTCATCATCAGTTTCAATGATATAGTGAACAGGATGTCCCAATGCCGATTCATGGCCGCTTCCTGCAAATATTCTCTGTAATTCCAAATGGAAGGTATCACTCATCCAATATTTAGCCTCATTGCATCGCAGCAGATTGGCAGTGCCCTTCTTTACAATATATTCTTTATATTCCAAATACCGGACATAATCCCCCACAATCTCATCAAGCCCAAATTCCTCCAGAATTTCATTTGTATCCTGGATAAAATTCTGACTTTCAGCCTTACTTAGAAGTCCGTATAATTTCTTTAATGTTACTTCTGATATGACAATATCTGTCATTTGTATTCCCATATGCTGAGCATAGGAATCTACAATAGCCGATATTTTCTGCAAATCCGTCACAAACGCTCCCAACGTAATACTTCCTTCTGAAGTATCTGCAATAAATATATACGCATTTTTACCAAATCTGTTGTTAAATACCTCACTTCTATTTGCATACTTATGTTTCATCTCCGCAACAGCATTTCTATCATTCTCATCTTTGCACAGACTCTCCCCAATAATTCCCTCAATTCTATACGCTAACATAAGTATTCCTCCTATAGCTCCTTCACTTTTGCTTCTGTCCCATAGTATAACTCATGGCATGGGGCAAAAAAGGGACATGCCATTAAAATTTTTCCCAATCCCCTTATTTCTGAAATTTAATATGTTTCCGTTCTTCCATAAAGAGCATAAAAAATGTGCCTGAATAATATTTTTCAAGCACATTTTCGTTTATATTATTTAAAATTTTATGAATTGCTCTGTTTTCTCGCCGCAATAGCAAACATCGGCGTCGGATTATAAAATTCATCTCTTTCTTTATATACCCTTTTGCTAAGTCCAAGGTCAATGGAAATCTGTTCCATATCATTTTTCCCAAGCTCTTCCACATCCCAGGCGGGGCGGAGGTAGGAGCTGATTGGAAGCTGGCGTTTGATGTCTTCGCATTCCTGCATCAGGGAATTTCCAAGCTGGTTGTGGGCATGGTTTTCCGGGAGATCGGAGGTTTCGGCGAAGTTTGTAGCGCCGTAGTTGGCATCAAAATTCAGGAGAAGTCCGCCTGGTTTTAATACTCTGGACCACTCTTTGTAAGCCTGGGCTGCTTCTGGTAAGGTCCAGGTCAGGTTTCGGGAAATGACTACGTCGAAGCTCTCGTCCTGGAAAGTTAAATGCTCCGCATCCATCACCTGGAAGTCGCATGTTACCTGCTCTTCTTTGGCAAGGATCCGGGAGTTTGTGATCATATCCGGAGTAAGGTCGGTGCCTGTTACCTGGTGTCCCTGTTTTGCAAGAAGGATTGTAAAGAAACCGGTTCCACAGCCCACATCCAGGATTTTAAGTTTACCATTACCAGTCTCTTTTTCCTTAATTTTTGCAACTGCATCTTTTCTTTCCTTGCTTTCATCCTCAATTTTTTTTTCAGGACTTAATGCCTTTTTAGGTAGGTATTTCTCAATTTCTTCCAGCCATCTCTTTGCCAGCGGACTATGTAACTCTGCCCTTCTCTGCTCCAGAAAGCTGTCGCTTCGCTTGGTCCAGTAGGCCGCAATCTTCTCTTTTCGGTCGTCTTCCTCATAACTGATCCGGCCATAAGCTACCATCGGACCATCCTTAATCACCTGTAGGGAACCAGTCTGATACAGGATTACTCCGTCCCCATAGGAGGTACAGGTTTCCAGAATGTTATCCTCATAATCCTTTACATAGCCAAGAATTTCTCCTTCTGTAAACAGGTCTCCTGCCTTCTTCTGGGGATACCAGAGTCCCGTATAAGAGGCGGATTGATACTGCACATCCGTTACGTTTAACGGATAATATTTCCGCATACTTCTATGTCCGTCATAAATACCGAGGAACCGTAAAATACTGCGTACATCACGCTTCATAGAACGCACTTCTTCTGTCTCCCAGGCTCCCATTCCGCCCCGCTCCAGAAGAACGGAAGGAATGCCGCAGGATGCTGCATAATTATAGCTTCCACCAGACGATACCTCAGATTTTACCATGTAAGGAACATCCACCTGCTCTGCCATCTGACGGGAAATTTTCATCACTTCCGGGGCTGCTTTACCTGCATAATACACATAGGGAGTCAGCTTCTCATAGTCATCACCACTGTGAAGATCAATATAAAAATCTGCCACCTTCTGTAACTCTTCAACTACTGCATACGCCAGTTTTTCGTATGTAGTACCTTCTTTTTTTCCTGGAAAAAGGCGGTTCAGATTCTCACCTGTCGCCCTGCAAAGAGAACCGTGCCGATTTTCAAATTCTTCTTTCGCCACTACCTTTACAATAATTACCGTTCCTGTCATTTTCTCAATTTTCAGGTCTCTTCCAAGCTCTACTGCACTCTGTATTCCCACATATTCACCAGCGTGGATACCAGCTGTAATGAGAGCTGTTTTACCTGGTTTTTCGCCCCTGACAATTGTTGCGGGAAGAGAAAATTCTCCATTTCCAATGGAAATAAAACCATGGACACGCTGCCCTGGTGCCGCACTTAAGCCACCTATATTTATTATTTCACTCATTATTTTCTACCTTTTCCAATAATATCTTTACAAATAATTTTCCTTACGATTCAATAAAAACTTATCCTATTTTTTAAATACTCTAATACTTCATTCTTACAACCAACACCGCTTTACTTATCTTTAAATTCGTACAAATTTCTGTATATCACTGATAATATCTTTTTCTATTTTACAGCCTCCACCATAAACATGGGTGTAGATCCATAATTCAGCTTCTCTTCCTCGCTCCATACCTGCTGCCAGATGTCCTCATTCACCTGAATCTGCGCTGCTCCAAGCGCTTCCAGTACCTTCACATCCCATCCCGGACGCTTGGTCTCCGACAACGGAACCTGCAGCGCAATTTTCTCCATTCGGTCAATATCTGTGCACAGATAATGGTCATCCAAGCTTCCTTTTTCCACATTTTTACGGTCGTTCTCGTAAGCCTCACGCTTCTTATCATCATAGAGATATCCATACCAGTTGGCATCAAAATTCAAAAGCTTTCCACCTTTTTTCAGAACCCGAAGCCACTCTTTATAAGCCATTTCCGGATGGGGCAGATTCCAGGTCAGGTTTCTGGAAATGATCACGTCAAAGCTCTCATCTTCAAACTCCAATGCCTGGGCATCCATTCTTTTAAATTCAATATTCCGGCTCTTTTCTCCGATAAATTTCGCTGCATTTTCTGCAGCCTTTTCCAACATTCCCGGAGTGTAATCTATGGCTGTTACATGATATCCTGCTTCCGCAAGGATCATAGGGAAAAAGCCTGGGCCAGTACCGATATCCAGAATTCTCAGGTGGTCCTTATATTTGTCTGTATGTTGTTTTTCAGAAAATTCTTCTTCGAAAACTTCTTTTTCCACAGAATTGTTTTCTGAATCCTCATTTTTCCCAGACCTTTTTCCAAAAAATCCGCGTTCCAGAGTCTCCAGCCATGCCTTTTTCTGCATTCCCTTCAATTCTTTTTCATTCACCTCAGAATACCCTTCCGTCCGGGTGCTCCAATAACTCTCTATTTCATCCAGTAATTTATCCAATTTCAAATCCTCCGCATTAAACTCCAATGTTAAAATATTATCAAAACCAGTTTTCTTCCGCAAGCCCCCCGGGGGGATGGAACTCTATATAAAAAAAGCAGACAAATCTGTATCTCTACAAACTCGCCTGCTCTCTTTTCTTTTTTCCTAAAAGGGAATTTCAACTATTACAAGTGCTTCTCCAACAATACCAGCTGCACATCCGGTATCCCGTTAAATTCTGTAGGCACAATCCCGATTCCCTTATATCCAAGCTTTTTATACAGCCCTCTTGCAGCGGCATTTCTTGCGTTAGAGCGTGTTTGAAAAAGGCTTTCTGCAAGATGTGCGTCACAATTTGTGGGAGATTTTGTCCGGATGAGGGCGTCGTAGCGGGCTACGACAACCGAATTCGGGCAAAATATACCGCAAAGTGGGGCGTGCAGATTGCGGGAATGATTTTTCAAACACGCTCTAGTATCCATCCGAAGTTCCGGACAGCCGTGGCTTAAAACGTAATCCTCATAGAACTTTACCAACTTCTTTCCATAGCCTTTTCCAGAAGCGGAGGGGGAAACTACCAGAGTGTGAAGACGCAAACCTCCTCATCCCTGGCTGCGAATTCCCAATCGCCTTCTGCATAAGAATCCACCTGCGCTTTATTGATTCTGGCCGCTCCCAGGAGCTTACCTGCATCCTCCAGAACAAACAAGTCCTTGGCATCTAATGCGGCCTGTGCCGTAGCTCTTGTAGGATACACACCACGGATCCAGCCAATGGTCTGCTGACCTGTTTCTTCTGCCGTATGAATGTCATTGTAAAGCTGTTCCACTGATACAAGGTCAGCCTGTGTTCCCTTTCGAATTATCATTTTCTGTCCCTCGCCTTATGCAAAATATAATTGTTTTTCTTCGTCTCGTAAAAAGCCCTATCTGCTTCTTTGTAATACTGTTCATAACTGTCAGGCTACTGGATATATCTGGGATTTCATGATCATACTGGCTGTATTTTTTCAGCCGCAATTTCATCAATTCTCACAAGCTCTTCCTCCGTAAATGGTGCACAGTGGATTGCTTTTATGTTATCAAGGATCTGCTGTGGTCGTGATGCTCCAATGAGTACACTGGTCACCTCCTGCTGTGCAAGCAACCAGCCAAGAGCCATCTCCGAAAGCTTCTCGCCACGCTCTGCAGCCATATCATTCAGCTCCCGGATCTGCTGCAAACGCTCTGGCGTCAGATTGCTTTCCTTCAAAAATCTGCCATCTGTACGGATACGACTGTCTTCCGGAATACCATTAAGGTAGCGATCTGTAAGCTGTCCCTGCGCAAGAGGACTGAAGGTGATCAGACCTTTTTTCAGAATTCCAGTGGTCTTTTTTAGTCCATTTTTCTCCACAGTTCTGTCAAAAATAGAATAACGGTTCTGATTAATCACAAAAGGACAATACATTTCCTGCAAAATCGACGCCGCCTGTGAAAATGTTTTTCCATCGTAATTAGAAAGTCCCACATACAGGGCTTTTCCGCTCTGCACTGCACTGGCCAGCGCTCCCATGGTCTCTTCCAGAGGGGTCTCCGGATCCATTCTATGATGGTAAAAAATATCCACATATTCCAGTCCCATACGCTTCAGGCTCTGGTCAAGACTTGCCAGAAGATACTTGCGGCTGCCCCAGTTTCCATAAGGACCATCCCACATTTCATATCCTGCCTTGGTAGTAATGATCAGCTCGTCCCTGTATTTTCCCAGATCTTCTTTCAGAATCCTGCCGAAATTAATCTCTGCACTCCCCGGCTCCGGTCCATAATTATTTGCCAGATCGAACTGTGTGATTCCGTTGTCAAAAGCAGTAAAGCACAGCTGTCTCATATTCTCAAAATTCGCTGTATCTCCGAAATTATGCCACAATCCCAGTGACACCTTCGGCAGCATAAGTCCGCTGTCACCACAACGGTTGTATTCCATTATGGTGTAACGTTCCTTTGAAGCAATGTACATAATAAAAACCTCCCTGAAAACGATCATTAGTTTTAATATACTACCCGGAAAATGATTTGTCATTGGAAAATATGACTGTTTATGCCTTTTTTTCAAACGGGCATTATCCTATTCTGGATCCACAGCCTACCAATTACATTTCCCAGAGCTTTTCTCAAAAAATAATATTAATCCCATTTGGCTCCATTATTTTCCCTACTAACGCTTCACTTGGCATGGATATGCTCACATTAATATCAAAATCATACGCCGTTGTTCCCATAACAACTATATTTCCAGAGGTTCCTTGAGATATAATATTTACCATCTCATTTTCAGATATTTCTATTTGCTCCTGAAACATATGCTGAACCACTTTAGGAGTACTAAACAATATAATCTTTGCCCCTCTGTTCTGTACGTTTGTTCTTTTTACTGCGGAATCAATTTTTGATGCTGCACCTTTATCATCTGTCAGTACACATATTTTCCCATCTACGATTCCAGGAAGATGTGACAGTATATGTACGCATATCGCAATAAGTTCTTCCCCTAAATTATCCGCATGTTCTTTGTTTTCTCTCACTGTGGCAAAAAATCTACGATATATATCAGACTGTCTTAAATTTTTCCCTTCAAGCACTTCTGCTGTAAGTTTCTCGTCATTTTTCAACGTTTCTGTTATTGTACTAACCGGAGATTTTACCATTCTCACAGCCCAGGATAAATACTCATTTATTCTTTCATTTGTAGAAAAGCATTCTGAAAGAATGTCATATGTATATTCTTCATTAAATATCACAACCTTAATTTCTGCCTCAGCCATTTTTTTTATGAATGCAATATATTCTTCTGCTAAACTATGCCTGTCTGATGCAAGCTCCATCAAAATACATTTCGTGATAAATACCACTGTTCCATGTATTTTATAATAATTCATCAATACTTTTATCTCTTTATCCGGCAAATGAGAATGCTTTTGAAACGAGCATGCATCATAAAAAATAACTCTTTGAGCCAGATAGAAAATTTTCTTTATGCCATTAATCTCTTTTTCAACAAAAGTACCTATCTCATTAAAATTATCGGGAGTTTCCGTATATGTAGTTGGCATATCTTACTCCCTCCTTATTTTCTGGTATAGTTCACGCATATTATGAAGAACTTTATCTAATGTACGCTCATTTATATATCCATCCTCGACATATTTTTTTCCAAACTTCTTAACTATAGCTTCTACGTGCAGATAATCATCTTTTTTTGATGGTTCCATTATGGCCTCGTCCAACCAAAGATCGGCTAATTTTTGTTTAATCTGGGTACGATCATGATTAAGTAATCCTTCTGTAACTGCATTTCCAGCTATCAATCTCAATTCAAGGCATCTAATCAAAACTGCCATAAATGGAACTTCATAATATGCCATTAATCGGATAATTGTATCTACTTCATTACTGTCAGATTCTTCTTTAAATTTCAAATACATTCTTCTAAAACTTATCTCTGGCATTAACAACATCCCAGCAAAAAGATTTGCAGCATATTCTTCCTCATGTTCATAATAATGATCGTCTGAAAATTCTACCTTTGAAACAAATTCATTTTCGCCCCAGAAAACATGATAAATTTCATGTGATATAGCAAAATTCGTATTCACCTTAGGTAAAGAAGTGTTAATTACAACATACCCTAATCCATCACCTTTATAACACAAAGCGCCTATTTCATCATCGGCAAAAGGTATTTCCAAAACCAGAAATCCTTTTTTCTGAAAAGAGGACCGCACAATTTGCAGAACATTAAGAAGATCACTATCATATTCAATCCCGGCAAATGAACAGAATCTTTTTATCATAGAGTAGATTTCGTCATGATTTTTATCACTATATGCAATGATTTTTCGTAAACGCTCTATATTCATCACTTAACTCCTCGCTATATTTTCAAAACGACTGTTTGCACTGATTACTTCATCAATATTTTCCATTAATTCCACTAACTGCTTGGCGATCTGCTCTTGTTTCTTGGAAGGTTCTCCAGCATAAAATGCAATTTTATTCATTGAAGAACTTCCGACCTGTGAAATGCTCATAGATTCTTTCAAAAAAAATCCAATACTTTTCCCAAGTCCACGTGCAATCTTCTCCATATCTGTACCGCTTTCTTCTTGTGAACCAGTCAATAAACGCGACATTTTATTCTTATCTATACCAGTAACCATGCTTAGATAAGATTGCTTAATCTTCATTTCTGATAAATATTTATTCACGTTACTTATAAACTTCGTCATAGCTCTCAACTCCTTGGCTCTCTTTTTACCTTTTAATATTTTATTCTATGTACCTAATATTATACTTCTCTCTTTATATAATGCAACCATTTCATCTCAAATTTTAAGATTTTTATTTGTTGCATTTTAGATATAACATTTATTTTTTCCATAATTGCATTCTTATTTTCTCAAATTTTGATATTTGCTATATATTGTAAAAATCATATCTGTTCTCTTCATAAACAATACTACGCTTTTTCTTCTGCAAAAAATAATTGCCCTAATCGGTAAACTATGGTATTCTATAGGTATTATACTTGTACTGCTACACAAGCAAGAAATTGAGGTGATTTATCGTGAAATCTAATGAATCTGCTGAGAACTATCTGGAGACCATTCTTATTCTCAGCAAAAAGAAACCTGTTGTGCGTTCCGTTGATATTGCTGATGAACTTGGATTTAAGAAGTCAAGCGTCAGTGTTGCTATGAAGAACCTTCGTGAAAAGAACCATATCACTGTCACTCCAGAAGGATATATTTATCTTACCGAATCCGGACAGAAGATTGCAGATATGATTTATGAGCGACATGAATTTTTATCCTCCTGGCTGATCAGTCTGGGTGTTGATCCGGAAACTGCAACCTCCGATGCATGCCGTATCGAGCATGTCATCAGTCCAGAGAGCTTTACCGCTATCAAGGAGCATCTCTCTCCTGGTAAATAAATTATACGCATTGCGTTTTTGCATTGCATTTTCTTACAATTACAGAAGCTCATTGACTGCTGTACGCAGCAATCATAAAGACCTGTACTCCAGATAAAACCAATGACAAGGTTCCATCATTGTAGAATTTTATCCGGATACAGGTCTTTTTTATTTATATACTTTTCCTTATTTCACCAGATAATATCTGGCAGAAAATGGTCCCATTTTAAATACTGCTTTTCCGCCTGTAATTACCTTTTCTTTTTTCGTGTAGCGCTTTTTACCGCCATATTTCACCATATCACTTGCAAGGAGAAGCTCATATCCGGCATAATCTTTTTCCAAAGTGTATTCCTGGATTTCGTCGGAGAAATTGAACACAGCCAAAATTTTCTGATCCCCACTGATTCTTTCAAACAGATACATGCACTTCTGCTCCTGATGGCAATCCACCCATGAGAAACCATCCTGGCTGAAATCTCTCTTGGAAAAAGCACTGTTCTTCAGATAGCATTGGTTCAGATCTGCCATGAATTTATGAAATGCTTCATGAACAGGGAATTTCAGCAAAATCCAGTCCAACTCATCCTTTTCGCACCATTCTTTCAGCTGTGCCAGCTCATTTCCCATGAAATTCAGCTTTGCACCCGGGTGCGCATACATATACATATAGAAAGCTCTTGCCTGTGGAAATTTCCCGTCATAACCACCGTTCATCTTCTGGGCGATGGTTGCCTTTCCGTGGACAACCTCATCATGGGACAGCGGCAGGATATAGCGCTCATTGTAAAAATACATCATAGAGAATGTCAGCTTGTGATATTTTTCCTGTCTTTCTTTTGCATCTGCCTGAAAATAAGACAGAGTATCATGCATCCATCCAAGATCCCATTTGTAATCAAATCCAAGTCCGCCCTCCCATACCGGCTTTGTCACACCCTGATAGGGAGTGGAATCCTCGGCAAAAAGGAGGCAGTCAGGGATTCTTTCCTTTAAGCCCTGATTCATGGTACGGATAAATTTCAGAGCTGCCAGGTTTTCTCCACGGCTTGCGTCCCCCTGCCAGTAAATCAGATTTCCTACTGCGTCCATGCGAAGGCCATCGAAATGGAATTCATTCATCCAGTAATAGGCAGAGGACTGCAGAAAACTGCAAACTTCTCCTCTGGAATGCATAAAATTGCAGCTTCCCCATTCGTTGCGGCCAACTGCCATGTTTGGATATTCATAAAGGGCTGTTCCGTCATATTCTGCCAACGCATAATCATTCACTGCAAAATGCACTGGAACAAAATCCAGAATGACCCCAATTCCAGCCTGGTGGCACTGGTCTACAAATGCTTTCAATTCTTCCGGCTTACCATAGCGGGAGGTTGGACTGAAATATCCTGTATCCTGATATCCCCAGGATTCGTCGCATGGGTACTCACAGAGAGGCATGATCTCCACATAATTATAGCCGTGTTCCTTCAAATAGGTGATAAGGATCGGTGCCAGTTCCTCATAGGTGTACCAGTCTTCCTGTCCTTCGCCTCGTTTTTTCCAGGAGCCAAAATGCATTTCATAAATGTTTACTGGTTTGTCGTAGCTTGCTTTGCGGTTTTTCAGCCATTTGCTGTCGCCAAATTCATAACCGCCAAGAGCATAGGTCTTTGAAGCAGTGCCTGGACGCATCTCGCTATAAAAAGCATAGGGGTCTGCGTGGTCTACGAAGGAGCCGTCCTGACGGTAAATTCTGTATTTATACATCAGGTCAGAGCCTACATTATTCATGGTACATTCCCAGAAATTGCCATCATGAACGCGGTTCATAGGAGTCTCTGTCCAGCCGTTGAACTCACCAATTACAGATACTCGCTGCGCTGCCGGGGCAAATGTACGGAAGGTGGTTCCGCCATCCCATACGTGAGCACCAAGGTACTGATATGCTTCAAATTCTTTTCCTGTATAAAAGTTGTAAAAATCCATGTTTTTGCTCTCCCATTCATTATAAAAAGATATTAGACAGTAGTTGTTTTTCTCTGTATAATAAGTATAATTGTGTAAATGAAAAATTGCTACCGACGAAAAACGACATTAGTTGGATTTCCAACGTTTTTTGAAATGTGTCGGATTTCTTTATAACCTATTTAGTGTGTTGAAAGTTGTTCAAGGCGGACGCACTCGGACAATGGTGATTGCTCACTCGCTGGAGCAATCACCATTGCCCGAATGCTGTGTACTGGCTGGACTTATTTGTACATAGTAACTTTCAACAGGTGGGGTGGGTGAGTGATTGGTTTCCCTATACTGTATCGGAAACGAAAGTTTATGGGAATCTTGCCGAAAATTAGCGGCTTTTATAATTTCTATGAAGTATTTGCACATTCTTAGGGCTGTTTTGCAAACAAAGAACTTGACATATTATTTTATGTGTCTTCGATACCCCATTTAGATGGTTGATACTTCGCAGCTTTATTGGTTTTACCTAATCTATCATTGTCAAGAAAGTATCGGGAAACCAATCACTTCCCCTCCCCCTCGTTAAAAGTTCCTAAATAACCTCAGTTCCAGCCGACACACAGCATTTGGGCAATGTGTATTACTCCAGCGAGCCATTTCAGGCGCGTTCTTAGCGTAAGCGAAATCCAGCGCTTACGTAGACTTATGCGTGAGGGCTCTCCCGAACGCATTAGTCGCAGTTAGCGATTAGTTCGCTGGAGCGTTGCGCCGGCGAGTGAGTAATACACATTGTCCAAATGCGTCCGCATTGAAGAACTTTTAATCAACTAAATAGCAAATTAAAATAAAGGATAACGCTATATGGATATCAGAATTGAAAAAACCAGACAGAGTATTATAAATGCTTTTATAGAGCTGCGTTCTCATAAGGAACTTGAGAGGATTACGATTAAGGAATTGTGTGAGAAAGCGCAGATCAATAAATCTACATTTTATGCACATTATCAGGATATTTATCATCTCTCGGATACATTGGAAACGGAAGTTGTGGTATCAATTATGGAGAATCTCACTCATCCGGAGAGAGTACTGGACGATACTGCTTTTTTTTCCAGGGAACTGTTTATGGGGTTTCTGGCAAAGGATTCGCTGATTGGAATTTTGTTTTCGGGAAGCAGGAGTAAATGCCTGGTGCAGAAAATTGAAGCAGCTTTAAAGGAGCTGGTGTTTGGAGCTTACCCTCAATATCGGGATGACAAGGACATTAATATTATGCTCACTTACATTCTATATGGATGTTATTATGCGTTTTATGAAAACCGAAAATATGGAGATGTGCCAGTGCTTTCCAGTATTACAGAACTTACAGGCAAGACGGCGCAGGCAGCATTAAAAATGATAAAAAAATAAAAGCACCTCAATGCACGCAACATTAAATATGATAAAAACTAAAAGCACCCTCGAAGTGTGCAACTTTGCAACTACTAAACAGTCACCTATTTTCATCGCAGGAGGTCAATAAATTGACAACAAACAATTCGAATATACAAGAAATGAATTCTGGTACTCCACCAGTATCTCCCTTACAAATTTTAAAAATTTACTTCGGATATGATTCCTTCCGGGAAGGACAGGGAGAAATTATAGATACCATTTTAAGTGGAAGAGATGCTCTGGCAATTATGCCGACAGGGGCCGGAAAATCCCTTTGTTATCAAGTTCCAGCGCTGCTTTTGCCAGGAATTACATTGGTGGTTTCACCGCTGATCTCACTTATGCAGGATCAGGTGAAATCTCTGAATGAAGCAGGAATTCACGCGGCTTATATTAATTCCTCACTGACTGAGGGACAGATTAATAAGGCTCTTTCTTTCGCTGCGCGAGGTGTCTATAAGATTATTTACGTAGCACCAGAACGACTGGAAACAGCTTCATTTCTAAGCTTCGCGCTACATACTCCTATCTCCATGGTAACTGTAGACGAGGCCCACTGTATCTCCCAATGGGGACAGGATTTCCGTCCAAGTTACTTAAAAATCATAGATTTTGTGGAACAGCTGCCTGGCAATCCGATCATCAGTGCCTTCACTGCCACCGCAACAGAAGTGGTAAAAAATGACATTGCAAGGATCCTGAAACTGAAGAATCCCAACGTTGTTGTCACTGGTTTTGACAGAGAAAATCTCTATTATCAAGTGGAACATCTCACTGGAAAACAGAAGAACATCTTTATCCAAAATTACATAGAAACCCACCCAAACGAAAGCGGAATCATCTACTGTGCCACCAGAAAAAACGTGGATACTTTGTATGAGAAATTATTGAAACAAGGCGTCTCTGTAACCCGTTACCACGCTGGAATGAGCAACGATATCCGCAAAAAAAGTCAGGATGATTTCATCTATGACCGCGCTCAGGTTGTGATTGCCACCAATGCTTTTGGCATGGGAATCGACAAATCCAATGTGCGTTTCGTCATCCACTACAACATGCCTCAGAGCATGGAAAACTATTACCAGGAAGCTGGCCGCGCAGGACGTGATGGTGAACCTGCAAAATGTATCCTTCTCTTTTCCACTCAGGATGTGATGATCAGCAAACTCCTTCTTGGAAGCAAAGACTTCGAAGGTATGGATTTTCAGGAAATTGAACAGGTAAAACATCAGGATTCCCGCCGTCTCCAGCTTATGGAAGGCTACTGTATGACCACCTCCTGTCTGCGCAATTACATCCTGAAATACTTCGGAGAAACCACACATCAGCCTTGTGATAATTGCGGCAACTGCCACCAGGAATTTGAAGAACTGGATATGACCCTGGATGCCAAATGGGTAGTCGGCTGCATCACCGAAATGCGCGGCCGCTATGGCCAGGCTCTTGTAATCGGCACCCTCCTGGGCTCAAAAAAAGCCCGTCTGAAGGACATTGGCGCCACCTCCTACAACTGCTATGGTCAGTTAGAGAACCGCACTGAAGCCGATCTCCGGCTCCTTATTAGCCAGATGATCCGTATGGGTTATATCACCCAGACAGAAGGAGAATACAGTGTTTTAAAAGCAGGAAATATTGCAGATTTACAAAATAAAAATACAAAGATCATAATAAAGAAATTTAAAGAAAAAGAGAAAATATCAACCACAAAGAAACACAAAACTTCATTCAAAAAGGACAGTTTTTCCGCTTCCGCAGAAAGCTCATCCGCTGATTCCACTGCCAGAAACTCCAGCCGCAATTCTGCCCTTTTTGAAGCCTTGCGGCAGCTCCGTCTCCAGATTGCCAAGGAAGAATCTGTCCCTCCCTACATCGTCTTCACCGACAGAACCCTTATCGATATGTGCAGTAAACTTCCTCAGAATGAGGATGAAATGCTCAATGTATCCGGTGTAGGACAGAACAAACTTAAGAAATACGGACAACGATTTTTACAGGAAATATCCGCATTTCAGTCTGCTAATCACTAGACATCATTGCTATTTAATTGGTTGGTCGTTATCTCGGACGCGATTTCACAATGTATATTCACCGCCGCGCGTCGCAACGTTCCGGCAAGCTAATGACTAACTACGACTAAGACGCTCAGGAAAGCCTTCGCGCCTAAGTCTCCGTAAGTCATGGATCTCGC
>ENA-OQLI01000198-OQLI01000198.1-human-gut-metagenome-genome-assembly--contig:-NODE-198-length-88633-cov-5.744492_pt1 | contig 88633 bp, 74 predicted proteins | sample MGYA00242805_ERZ504812 | MGnify/ENA primary metagenome ERZ504812 (study PRJEB26092, sample SAMD00036430) | human gut metagenome | host: Homo sapiens | study: EMG produced TPA metagenomics assembly of... | reverse complement strand
TGGCCGTCTTCATCCTCCTAGTATAACCGTACCGGGAACGACCAGCGGCTGTAGTATTTCCCTCCTGCCCCGGAACGCCGCCGTACACTGGGGAGCGAAGACCGGGACACAGGACGCGGACAGCAGACGGCAGCTCCTGACTTTTTGTTCTCCCCCGCCGCAAGATCTTCTTCCCTTTTTCTAAAGAAAACCTTAAGACTTTTTATTTTCTTTTTCTAAAATGTACACATTCCCGTCACAAATTTCCTGTATTATAATCTCAGATAGTTAAACAACTCAAAACTATCTCCCCCCTCATAAGAAAACGAAAAGCTGTCAGTACGGTATATGCCGCTGGCAGCTTTTTCGTTTTCTATTCTCATGTCAGAATCCCGGACTTCCTGTCTAATCCGCTTCTCCTGCCGCTTTTATCAGCTTTGTTCTAACCTCCTTTTCCTCAATCAGCCTGTCCCTGGTGGCCTTCATCCCGTAATCCATAGCCGAGAACACAAGAATATCCGTTTTCTGTCCGGCATTCCAGTATAAACTTTCCAGTGTATGCAAAGCGCATTCCAACCCGTGTCCCGGATTTCCTATGAGAAGAATCCGGGTCTTTTTCCAGAACCGCCTTTCCTCCGCCTCTTCATGAAGCCTGGGGGAAAGACGTTCCAGCAGACAGTAAAAAGCCGACGGCAGATTTCCATTATATAAAGGCATCACAAAAAAGTACTCCTCTTCTCTGTCCATCCATGCCATCAGTTCAGAAAAGCTATCCTTTTTCAAACAGCTTCCCTGTATGCATTCATAGGAACAGGGGCCGCAGCCGTCAAAGGCAAAATCATGAATCCATTTTACCACAAACCTCTGTTTCGTCTGCTGTTTGAGGAACTGAAGGAAATCCCCGCAGTTACCGTCCTTTCTGGAACTGAAATTTAATCCAAGCATATCTGTTTCTTCCCTTCCCTTAACCATTGTACCGTATCCTTTATCGTCTGCATCAGATCACGCGGACTGTAGCCCAGCTCTTTTGTTGCCTTATCGTGGGAAAAACGGTCATTGCTTTTAAGCGTATAGAGGGAATATCTGGTATACAGCGGACGTTTCTTCCTGCATTTCGCATAACCGGCAAGAAGAGGAGCCGCGGCCCTGGCCATCCACATGGGAAGCACCGGCACACTCCTGCATTTACAGACCTTCCGGGCCATAGCCAGCACCTCCTTGATTTCGTAATGACGGTTGGAAAGAATATAGCATTCCCCTTTCCTTCCTTTGGAAGCCGCCAGGAGGCAGCCCTTTGCCACGTCCCTCACATCCACGAAATCATAACCGCCCTTTACGCATGCCGGAAGCCGCCCCATAATATAATCATTTACCAGCTGTACCAGATAATTTCCCGTACCGCCGAAAGGCCCCAATATACCGGATGGATGGACTACCACCGCATCCAGGCCCAGCTTAACCAGGGCCATGACCGCCCTGGTGGCTTCCGCCTTGGTTTTGGCATATCCTCCCGTAACCGTTTTTTCCGAAAATTCCGTAACCTCTTTCATCACGCCGTAATCCCCATTTTCCGGGATCGCATGGACGGAACTGACATAGACAAATCTTTTTACCTGTTTTTCCAGGCTGAGCCCGGCAATTGTTTTCGTTCCGTTTACATTCACATCATATACCAGGGGTGTCACCTTCCCTGAAATATCGATAATTCCGGCGGTATGGATCACAGTCACTTCCATATCGTCTGTATTTTCAAAAAGCGGCAGCAGCGTTTCCCTTCTGCGCACATCCCCTCTGTAATAAACCACATTTCCCCGATTCACACCCTCTTCACCAGGCAGAATCAGCCCCCTCACCAGACAATCTTCCTGCTCCAGCATACGGACGACAGTACCCCCCAGATGTCCGTCCGCGCCGGTAACGATATACATTTTTTTCATGGCGAACCTCCTGATCCGGAGCAATTTATTTCGCAGCTGTCCAGTACCTCCACAGTTGCTTTGTTCTCAATATAATTATAGCAATATCCCTTTTCCTCCTCAATAATCAGATATCCTCTCCCTGTTATCCTAATGAACAGATCATGAAAAAATGTTGATCGTACGATTTCTTTAATGAATTATAAAGAAACACTTTATAAATTTTATTACATTTTTTGAAAATGGACATATTCCTGTCACAATTTCCGGTTATGATATATTTCAGATAGATGAACAACACCTATCTCCCCCCTCATAAAAGATAAGATAAAAAGGCCCCTGATATCAGGAGCCTTTTTATCTTGTCTTTTTTAATTTTTCTCAGGAGCTTCACAGCTGCTAAATTTCCTCGATATGAATATCCCTGAGTATTTCCTCCGCCAGCTTCAGAGGAACGTTGCCGCTTTCCAATGTCGTGGCGTTGGCCGCCGAAACAGCCGCAGCCTTTCGGAGCATTTCCTCTATATCCGCGCCGGATGTCATGGACATCGCAAGAGAGGCCACCACGCTGTCCCCGCAGCCCACCGTATTCAGTGCGGTTACTCTGGGTACCCTTGCATACAGGCATCTTCCCTTACCCGCCAGCAGCAGCCCTTTATCCCCCAGAGAAACAATTACAAGACCCACCCCATCGGAAAGAAGGACTGAGGATGCATCTTTTATGTCATTCATATCCTGCAGCCTGCGGCCGATAATATACTCCAGTTCCTTTCTGTTGGGCTTGACAACGGAAGGCGCCGCCTTTACGCCCTCTTTCAGCAGTTCACCGCTGGTATCCAGAATCACCTGTTTTCCCATGGAGGAAGCGCTCCGGATAAGCCTGGCATAAATATCTGTGGGAATCCCCGGCGCCGCGCTGCCGGAAAGTATGACCAGCCCGCTTTCTTCCGCCAATGAGGCAAACTTCTGCATGAATTCCTTCAGCTGTGTGTCACTGATGTGCGGACCCGGCTCCAGTATTTCTGTCACATAACCGTTATCAGCCACAATATTCATGCTGGTCCTGGTTTCTCCATCCACCTGTACAAAAGCGCTGCGGATTTTCAGCCTGTCCAGCTGGTCTTCCATCCACCTTCCCTGATAGCCTCCCAAAAAACCGGTTGCCGTCACTTCGTAATCATACTGACGGAGTATTTTACTCACATTTATTCCCTTGCCGCCCGGTATATTATCAACGGAACGCATCCGGTTCACTCTTCCGGGGAAAAGCTCACCTGTTCTGTATGTCTTATCAACTGCCGGATTCAGCGTCACTGTTAAAATCATAAATAGTCCCCTGTTCTGTTAATTGCTAATTTTATTTACTTGTCACTGTTCAGCGCCTCACCGCCAGTTGGGAATGTGTCCCGGGATATGGCTGCCCTTTGCCCTGCCGAATCCCCGGCCATACAGAGGATCCTGTAAGGGGCGTTATAAACACGCCGGTCCTTAGGCTGCGTCCTTGGAATGCTTTGCTTCCATTTGCAGCCTTAGTACCGTTGCGTGGTTATCCGAGCGAAAGCGTCCCCTTTAAGGACCTCTGTATGGCCGGGGATTCGGCAGGGCAAAGGGCAGCCATATCCCGGGACGCATTCCCAACTGGCGGTGAGGCGCTGAACAGTTACCTTTATATTTTATCATATTACTGATACTGCTGCATCACCAATTGAAGTTTGGTATTCCCCTGGTAGGTATTGATGGATGGATAATACGTGACCGACAGCCGGATATCCTGGCTTTTTCCCAGATAAAGCCGTTCCACCGCTTCCTGGCCGAACTTCTTTTCCATATAGTCGTTCATGGGTTCGGGATCTCCGAAGGCCATCATTTCCCATTTGTTCCGACAATCATCCAGCACGGTGAAACGTATGGCATTCCCGTTTTTCCCCAGAATCCTGGCCGACAGGAAGGTCAAATCCTTATGGGCAAAAACAGGCTTGGGATTCCCGTTTCCGAAAGGCTCCAGAAGCTCCAGTTCCTTTACGAATTCCATGGAAACATGGGATACCGGCATGGGGACATCTATATGGATCCGTTCCTCCATATCGCTCTCCGTCAGCGTGCATACCTCGTTGATCTCCCTGCGGAAAACCTCAACATCCTTTTCCTCCAGGGAGAGGCCCGCCGCCATTTTGTGGCCGCCGTACTTGGTGAAAAGATGCCTGACTCTGGTCATTTCCTCGTACATATGATAGGCCTCTATGGAACGGCCGCTGCCTTTTACGCCTTCCTCTCCCCTGGTCAGCACGAATACCGGCTTATATTATTTTTCCCTTATTCTGCCTGCAATTATACCTGCAAGGCTTTCATGGCAGTCAGGAAGGTAGATTACCAGCACCCGATCCTGCATGAGCCCATTCTCTTCCACGGAACGTACAGCCTGTTTCACATAAATATCAGTCATTTCCTTACGGCTGTCATTCAGCTGTTTCAAATCAGAGGCGATGCGGACGGCTTCCGCCCGATCTTCCTCCTCCAGAAGCTGCAGAGCCCTGACCGCCGTATCCAGACGCCCCGTGGCGTTCAGACAGGGACCCATAACAAAACCGATATGATAAGCGGACAGTTTTCCCTTATCTATGCCATTTACCTCCATCAGTGCCCTCAGTCCCTGGTTGGAGGTGTTTTTCATATGGGACAGCCCGAATTTTACAATAACCCTGTTTTCATCCAAAAGCTCCATAACGTCACATACCGTGGCAAAAGCGGCCATTTCCAGAAGCTCTTCCAGCAGCGGCCGCTCCTTCTGTGTAAGCTCCAGCTTCCGGTAAAGGGCTTCCATTACCTTATAGGCCACCACCGCGCCGCAAATCCCTTTATAAGGATATGCATCCCCTTCCTGCTTGGGATCAATCACCGCATCGGCAGGAGGCAGTATGTATTTCCGTTCCCCATCTGTTTCCTCATAAGGAACCTCATGGTGATCGGTCACAATCACCGTCATCCCTTTTTCCTTAGCCAGCCTTATCTGGGGTTCTGCCGCGATGCCGTTGTCACAGGTAATGATAGTATCTATCCCTGACTGGAAGGCATCCTCCACCAGATGCTCATTCAGACCGTAACCATCCTTCATGCGGTGAGGTATCGCCGTGTCCGCAGCAGCGCCCGCCTGCAGCAGTCCTTTATGAAGAATAAAGGTAGAGCAGATTCCGTCCGCATCATAATCCCCGATGATCCGGATCGGTTTCCGCCGGCTGATTTTATCCAGCAGGATTTCCACCGTACGGTCCATGTCCTTAAGCAGGCCGGGATCATACATATCCTCTATGGTTCCCTGAAGATATTTGCGGATTTCTTCCTCTTCAATAATATCTCTGTTGCGGATAATCCTGGCCAGCACCGGGCTTATGCCGAACGTTTCCCCTATTTTTGTAAAGTCCGCCCTTTTGGCTGTGACAAACCATTTTGCCATATTTTAACTCCTTTGTACCTGCAGCAGCATAAAATGATGTCTGTCCATTTTTTCACACAATCCATACGCAAGCTGACGCGGTAAAAAAGCGTCCTGGCTGAGCAGAACGCTTTTTCATCAGTTAACTTTTATCTGGACTTTGCTTTTACTGCCGCTCCCTTGGTTTTTCCTTTGATTTTCGTACGAAGGACAAACCACAAAGCGCCTGTAATACATACGGAAGAATAGGTTCCGCAAATAATACCAACCATCAGAGGCAGCGCGAATTCACGAATAGAGCTTACACCCAGAATATACAGCACGGCAACCATAATGAAGGTTGTCAGGGAGGTGAAAATACTTCTGGTGAGTGTCTGGGTAATACTCTTGTTTACCAGACCCGACAGATCGCTTTTTCCTTCCAGGGCCATATTTTCACGGATACGGTCAAAGATAACAATAGTAGCATTAATGGAATAACCTACAATAGTAAGCATACATGCTATAAAGGTACTGCCTACCGATACACGTACCGCCGCATAGAACGCCAGTACCACCAGTACGTCATGAATCAATGCCGCAACGGCGCTGGCGCCAAAGCGGATATCCTTGAAACGGAACCAGATATAAATCAGCATACATACGGTGGCAATGACTACTGCGATGACTGCTTCTCTTCTCATTTCCCCGCTGATGGTGGAACTGATGGTTTCCGCAGTGATCTTCTCCTTATCCACGCCGAAGTTCTCTTCCATAACCTTATTCAGTTCTTCTCTTTCATCCACATTTAGAGTTCTTGTCTTGAAGATTACCTCATTTGAACCCTGAACCTTCTGTGTCTGGACATTACCGTCACCAGTAATTTTTTCTATCATGGGAACTACGTTCGCATCGATGTCTTCAATAGACAGGTTCTCATTGAAGGACACGTTGGTGGAAGTTCCGCCCATGAACTCAAGGCTGTAGTTAAGAATCTGTCCTGTTCTTCCCTTATTGACACCCATGAATACAAAGCCTGCGACAATGAGGACGATGGAAATTGCAAAAAATACGGCCTTCCTGGAAAGGAAATTTACAGGCTTTCTGTCTCTTGCACGTCCAAAAAGCTTTTCACTCTGAAGCCCTACCGCATAGAAGGCATTCAGAATCAATCTGGTGATTACCAGAGCGGTAAACATGGAAATCACAATACCAAGCGCCAGCGTCTGTGCAAAGCCCTTTATGGTACCGGAGCCCATAAAGCCCAGCACGGCAGCCGCAATAAGTGTTGTAATATTACCATCCAGAATGGCTGAAAGAGCCTTCTGGAAACCGATTTTAATAGAAGACTTCACCGTCTTGCCCGTGGCAATTTCTTCGCGGATACGTGCGAAGATAATAACGTTGGCGTCAACCGCCATACCGATCGACAGGATGATACCTGCGATACCGGGAAGAGTGAGGGTAATTTCAAAGCCGTTGAGCAGCAGGATCATCAGCACTACGTACATGCACAGCGCCAGTGAGCTCGCCACACCGGGGATCCAGTAAACGGCAATCATGAACACCATGACAATAGCCATACCGATTGCGCCGGCCGTAAGGCTGCGGTTAATCGCTTCGGAACCAAGCTGGGCGCCGACCACATTGGAACGCAGCTCTTCCAGCTGCAGCTTCAGACCGCCGATACGGATAGTGGAGGCAAGGGTTTCCGCTTCTTCAAAAGAACCCATACCGGTAATTACGGCAGAACCGTCTGTGATCTCCGACTGGACAGCAGGAGCGCTTACAACGGAGCCATCATAAATAATATAAATGATGTCACGTGTGGGAGCCGCTTTTTTTGTGGCCTCCGCAAATTTGATTTTTCCGTTTTCCGTCAGAGTCAGCTGAACCACAGGCTCCTGGTTTCCCAGGGAATTGGTCTGATACCCTGCCTGTGCATCCGAAACATCCGTACCTTCCAGCACTACATTGCCTGCGGAATCCTGGAAGGACAGGGAACCGGGCTTGCCCAGCTCTTCCAATACCGCATTGGCATCAGAAACACCGGGGATTTCAATATTGATCCGGTCGGAGCCTTCCTGATAAACCTGAGCTTCCGTGGAATAGTTTTCCACACGCTTCTGCAGCTTGTAAATCGTATCACTCATGTCGGCCGAGCTGGGTTCTTCCTCTCCCACTACCTGATAAGTAATACTGACACCGCCTGCCAGGTCAAGGCCCTGCTTAACTCTGGACGCGGAGCCTGATTTATTCTCGCCAACACCGAAAACGGACACATAGCCCAATCCGGCCAATATGACGATGAACGCAATCAGGGTTAAAATACCTTTTTTCTTGTTCATTGCTTCTTATCTCCTTCATTCTAGTCGGCCAGTGCCGCTTTTATCATAATTGCACATTCAATGCGCTTTTTCTGGAGTTCACAGCCCAAGTCATACGTTCCGTTGATGCCGCCGGTGAAATTATAAGAATTGGCCGCGCAGCCGCCGCTGCAGTAAAATTTGGCAAAGCAGTTCTTACATTTGTCTTTGGCATACACATTACAGCCTTTGAATTCATCCCGGATGTCTGTCCTGACAATTCCCGTATCCACATTTCCCATGAGGAATTCTTCCTTCCCCACAAACTGATGGCACGGATAAAAATCTCCCCAGGGAGTCACCGCCAGATATTCCGTTCCCGAACCGCAGCCCGATAAACGCTTTGCCACGCAGGGGCCGCCGCTTAAATCAATCATAAAGTGGAAGAAGTTAACGCCCTTCCCTTCTTTCTGCCGCTTAATCAGCTCCACTGCAAGCCTGTCGTATTCTTCCAGCAGCACGGGCAAATCCTCTTCCCTGAGCGCATAATCCTCAGAGGGCTCCGCCACCACCGGCTCCACGGAAATCTGCTGAAAGCCCAAATCCGCCAGATGCTTGACATCTTCGCCGAAATCCAGATTATTATGGGTAAAAGTCCCTCTCACATAATAATTGAACTGATCCCTGCTCTCCGCCAGTTTTTGGAATTTGGGTACGATTTCCTCGTAGCTGCCCTGCCCGCCTCTGTGGGGACGCATTTTGTCATTTATTTCCTTGCGCCCGTCTATACTGAGAACCACATTAGACATTTCTTTATTTACAAATTCCTGGATTTCATCATTCAGAAGAATCCCGTTGGTGGTAAGCGTAAAGCGGAACTTCTTGTGGTGAGGCTCTTCCAGGCTTCTTCCATAAGCTACCAGATCCTTAACCACCTGCCAGTTCATCAGCGGCTCTCCGCCAAAAAAGTCCACCTCAAGATTCACCCTGTTACCGGAATTGGCAACCAGGAAATCCAGGGCCTTCTTTCCCACTTCAAAGCTCATCAGCGCCCTTCTGCCGTGGTATTCTCCCTCTTCTGCGAAGCAGTACCGGCATGCAAGGTTGCAGTCATGGGCAATATGCAGGCAAAGAGCCTTTACCACCGTCTGCCTGTCCTTAAAGGCCCCGATATAATTTTCATAAATATCATCCGTATACAGCTGTCCTGCCTGATAAAGCTCCAGGATTTCCTCCACAGCCTCTTCCAGCTCACTCTCTGTATAGGGACAATTCTCCGGAGAAATCATTCCCTCCGCCTTCAGCGCATCCAGAATTCCGTCCTTTTCCTTTACGCCCTTATTAATGCATTCTTCAATCCGTGGTATCACATCATAGACACAATCGTCCACAACATGTACGCTTCCGCTGTTCACATCCATTACGATGTTGTAGCCGTTGTTTTTGTACTGGTGTATCACTGGAAAACTTCCTTTCTGCTCTCTTTCTGATAACGCACAGAAGCCGGCAGGAAAGGCCTTTGGCCCCTGCCGATCATCTTCACGTATAATAAGCAGCGATAGGTATCGCTGCTTATAAAAACCTTATTCGGTTTCTTCAGAATCTGCCTATTTCATCTTCTCGCAGCTCTGGTTTCCTACTGTACAGGATGTCTTGCATGCTGACTGGCAGGATGTCTGACATTCGCCGCAGCCGCCCTTTTTCATGGATTCTTTTAAGTCTCTTGTGGTCAGTGTCTTAATATGTTTCATACCATTGCCTCCTTACATGAGAAAACCGTCCGAACGGCATCTCTTTATCTGGACAGAATACCGTCCGATACCCGGACGTCATTGTCTAAGCTAGTATATCATAGTTTTTTATTCAGGGAAAGTATTTTTATTAAAAAAGTATAAACCCTGAAACAAGCCTTCTCAGGCCTTCCGGGCGCTTCTAGCTGAGCATTCCTCCCAGCATTCCCCCCGCGGCGCATATGGCCAGTGTGGTGAAAAAATGTGTCCCCAAATCCTTAAATCCATGGTTGGCCGCAAACGATACCAGAGCCATAACCGCAAAATAAGCCAGTCCGACCGCAAGCCCCCACAGAAATTTTTTGCTTCCCATTCTTTTTCCCGTCATGAAGCCCGCAAAAAATACGGCTACCACATAGATACCGATGATGGCAATGGATACTACTTTTTCAGACAGCTGAAATTTGTAAAGGAACAATGCCAGCAGCAGCAGAAAGCCTCCGGTAAGTATGTAGGAAAACAACAGGCATTTCAGCAGAAATAATATATTCGAGCTCCTGATTTCTTTTTTATCCATATCCGCTCCTCCTTGACACATGTATATTCCTGTCCGCCTGTATTTTATACCTGTTATCTTTGAAAAAATGGAATTCCTTCTTATGATGTTATAATTCACGGCCCGGTATCGCCGGTCTTACGGTTCTGCCCCGCCGGAATTCCCTGCCCTGCCTTTTGGGCGCGGCTCTGCAAGGATTCCTGTATGGGCCGTATAAATACGCCGGTCCTTAGGTTGCGTACTTTGCAACCTTAGTACCGCTGCGTAGTTATCCGAGCGAGAGCGTGCCCTGACAGGAACCTTGCAGAGCCGCGCCCCACAAGACAGGGCAGGGAATGCCGCCCAGCGGAACCATAAGACAGGCGGCACCGGAGCCGTAAACAGTAACAGCGCATTTACCAGGTCGATTTGCTATCAGTATACTACAAAACACTAAACCCGTAAAGAATAGTCACTTTTATCCAATGTAAAGTTAGGATTGTAATAAGGATCCCCTTCCTCCAGCAGCTGTTTCCATTTTTCCCGGAATTTGGCGGATTCCTCATTATACCGCGCCGCTTTGGCGCCGTCCGTATCCAGGCCTCTGGATATCGACTCATAATGATAAAGTTCCGCAAAAGGAGTAAATACATTCAGATACCCCATTTCCCGCAGCTTCAGGCAGAAGTCCACATCGTTCAGGGAAACAGCGAAACTTTCGTCCAGGCCGCCGGCTTCCTCATAAAGGGCTTTTTTCACCATCAGGCAGGCTCCCGTCACGGCTGATACATCCTGGGCATAGCAGAGCCTTCCCATGTATCCCAGATTTTCCCTCTTCTGCCGATAGTGGGTATGGCCTGCGGTGCGGTGCGCGCCCAGTCCGATGACCACACCGGCATGCTGAATGGTTTTATCTCCATAATAGAGCTTTCCTCCCACAGCGCCCACATCCTGGCGCTGGGCATACATAAGAAGCTCTTCCATCCAGTTTACGGTAATCACCTGCGTATCGTTGTTCAGAAGCAGCACATAGTCGCCGGATGCACAGGACACGCCCAGGTTATTAATGGCAGAATAATTGAACTCCCCTTCATAGGTCACGACCCGGATCGAAGGATTATTTTTCAGTTCCTCATAATAGGAAAAAATTTCTTTCGTTTCACTGTTGTTTTCCACCACAACAATTTCATAATTGTCGTAGGTTGACTTCTCTATAATAGAAGAAATACAGCGGCGCAGATCCTCCGCATGATCCTTATTGGGGATAATAATGGATATCCTGGGCTCTCCTATGATCTCATACGTGATTTTAAAGATTGTCTCAAAAGCACGCGTGCTTGTGATTGTAAAATGGGAATAGCCATGTTTACGCAGATGATCCGCCACCGCACCCCTGGCCGACTCAATGGCATAGGGCTTGGCTTCAATACCGGACGCCACACTGCCCGGATGCCAGCGCCAGTAATAAAGCAGCTTAGGCACATGCACCACGCTCTTCGCCCGATCCGTCAGCCGCAGTATCATATCATGATCCTGGCTTCCGTCGAACTTGGTGCGGAACAGCTCGGTACCGTCCAGCAACTCCCTGGAAAACACGCTGAAATGACAGATATAGTTATTGGCCCGCAGATTATCAATGGCATAATCCGGCTTAAAATGCATGGTAATCATCTGATTGATATCACCGTTTTTGAAGGTGGCTTCATCACAGTAGACATAATCTGCATTTTTTTCATTGATTGCCTTCACATATTCATAGAGGGCACAGGGATGAAGCAAATCGTCATGATCGAACAGACCGATATATTCACCGGTGGCCATGGTAAGGCACTGGTTGGTATTTCCGGCGATTCCTTCATTTTTTTCCAGCTTTCGGTAGCAGATCCGCCCGTCCTTTGCCGCCAGCTCCCGGCAGATTTCCCCCACATAGCTGTGGGCATCGTCCGAACCGTCAGCCAGGCAAAGTTCCCAGTTTCCATAGGTTTGCTGCTGTACGGATCCAATCATTTCCCTCAGGAAATTCTCCGGCGTATTCCAGAGCGGCGTAAGGATGCTGATTTTCACCATACGGGGAAAAACCGTCTCCTCCTGTTTTTTTCTTTCCTCTTGCGAAGGAAAGCTTTCCGTACCGTAATGCTTCATGGCCTTGCGTTCATTAGACTTATATTTTAATTTGGTAACCACACCGCCTATGCTGCCGCAGTTTTTTACCCGATCCACCTGGCGGATGCAGAAATGCATCCCCTTACGCAAGGGCGTGCTGGCCTTCCAGACCGGATTATTTTTAATCCTGTCCAGCTTGAACTGCAGGTCGTCCACCTTATCCTCCAATTCCGCCACTCGTCCTGCCAGATAGGTGCTCTTATAATGCTCCTGCTCATAGGCCTCTTTATAATCCTTTTCAGGTAACACCGCACTGCTCTCCGGTGTTAATGGTTCTTTCTTATTTTGATCCATCAAATTGCCTCTTTCTCCATACCATTCAGGGAAACGACCTAGTGTACGATTTCCATGGTTTCTGCCGTCCATTGGTAAAGCTTCTGTCTGGAACAGCAGTCCTCCCAGAGAAAACCGATAAGATATTCCCCTTCCGGCAGGGCTTCCCTGTCAAACTGCAGACATACGCCGGTAAGGGCTACCATCTGCATATGGCCCAGATTTTCCTGGATATCCGGCCGGTACTGCCGGTTCACCGGAACCTTCCACACCGCGCCGGCTTCGCCGCCGCTTTCCTCTGCAGGGCCGTCTCCACGATCCACCGGTTTCAGCAGCAGGTTAAAGCGGTACTGGCTGTTATCCACCTGAAGGGCATAGCACCAGCCCTGGATAAAATAATTGCCTCCGCCGTTTTTCCCGGTCTCCCATTTGCACAGGTCCCCAGCGAATTCAATGCCCATGCGAAGCACTTCATTGCTCCACTCCGGCCGCAGGCCGTCACGCAGCGCTTCCGGTTCCGCCCTATCACAGCGGTCCGTATACTCATACCGGTTTCCCGCATAGAATTCTTGATCCAGCACATCCCGTACCAGATAACGGTGGTAAAAGGGATCCTGCCCGTAAATGGAAGGATGCAGCTCATAGAGCATATTCAGCTCCTGATGAAGCCTCTTCAGCTTTTCCACGCTGTCATCCATTCCGCGGCTCAGGGATTCGTGATGATAGAGCGCGACATCGTTCCTCACAACGTTGACATAACCCATATCATATAAATGATAACACAATTCCACATCATTAAATGCCACCCGGAGTGTTTCGGACAGGCCGCCCGCCGCCTCGTAGGTACTTTTCTTAACCATAAGGCAGGCCCCTGTCACTCCCAGCACATCAAAGCACAGTCGGTTGCGCAGGAAATAATAGTCATTCCGGTCATCCCGGAACTGCAGCTTATGGGCAGGGCCCAGACGTATATTGGTGATCCCCGCATGCTGAATGGTATTGCTGCCCGGATAAAGCAGCTTGACACCCACCGCTCCCACATGAGGAAGCATGGCCTTTTCCAGCATTTTATCCAGCCAGTCCTCCTGGATGATTTCAATATCATCATTCAGAAGAAGGATATAATCCCCCTTTGCCAGCTCCGCTCCTTTATTGCACATGGCGGAAAAATTAAATTCCATGGGTTCATAGATATAACGGAACCGGCATTCCTCCTGCATCTGGGAAAGCATCAGATGAATACGTTCCTTATTTTTTTCACTGCTTCCATTATCTATTACTATAATTTCAAAATTCCGGTAAGTGCTGGCCTCCAGAATGGAATGGACACATGTGGACAGAACACCCGGATTATCCTTGGAGGGTATTACTATGGACACCATTCCTTCCGGCTTCAGGGGCCATCCTCGTCTTATGTATGCCTCTTTTTTAATATCCTCATATTTTTCTTCCATCCCGAAAGGACAGATCGGGCAGGTATTATGGAAAAGCACGCTGTCTATATGCCCGGCTTCTCCTTTTATTTCCACCGCTTTCAGGCAGAAATCATACAGATTCTTCCTGAAATCACGGCTCCCCAGCCAGGGAATTTCCCGGCAGGCCTCTGTCCTCACGGCAAAAATATTTCCAAAATAAAAATAGGAAATAAGAGTGTCCGGCGACCAGTCCGGCTTCAGCCAGGGATTTTTGCGGCGGGGCTCCCCTGAGGAGGCGTCCACCTCATCCTCATCGCCATAGGCGATCAAAACCTGGGGATGGCGGGCAAAATAGTCCGCCAATAGCCCCATTTCTTCCTTCTCCGGCTTTCCGCCGTCCCCATAAAAAACCGTCAGATCCGCGTCCGCATCTTTCAGGGAAAAAGCTTCCCCGCAGCCGCTGTACGCAATATATTCGATAGAGAGCTTCTGCCCCAGAAGGGCGCTGCCCTCTCTTTCCGCTTTTTCCTTTTTCAGAATCCAGTCATGATAAGCTACCGTCTGGCTGCTTATGCGTTCTTCGTATTTTCTTGTCTGCCTTCTCCGCATCGGTTCCTGCAATGTTTTTTTCAGGTTCAAAACCAGCGCCTCCTTTTCAGATTGGCTTCCAGAACGGATGCCGTTTCCTCCGACAGCCTTTCTATCTCAAATTCCACCTCCAGCAGTTCATTTCCGCTATGCTCCACCTTTTCCAGCCGGATATTGATATTCGGATCATTGGTATGGAAAAAGAATACCGGATTGGCTTCCTTTTTTTTGCTGAGTTCCCAGCCGTTCATAGCCAGGTAAGCCGGTTCGGAAAGCGGAAGCTCCTCCTCATTCAGTCTGGCCGCCAGCATACGCACCATACAGGAAGTTTCCGCAGGATCAATACGGATGCCCTTCACACCTTCCTTCACAGGCAGGGAAACGCGCATCCGTCCCTCTACCATATAGCTGAGATAGAGATAATAAGAATGCTCAGGACTGTAGCCCGTGCCATAATCTTCGAAAATCTGTACCTTGTTGTTTTCCAGGTCCGCAAAAAATCCCTGCCAGGGTATGGCCCTTCTTCCAAGCAGCACCCGCATATCGGAAACGGACACACGGTTGCCGGTAACCGCCTTCTGGAACCTTCGTTCCCTGGCCCGGTATTCCTTTGCCGCCTCTTCATTGATTCCAAGCTCTTTCGTCCAGTCCTCCAGGACAAGCTTCTTACGCTTCCCATTGCCCATCTGGTAACAGTAAAGGGCGCGGAACGCCAGCGCATTGGTATCCACAATTTCCTCAAAGGTCCATTCGTAATCGATAAGGTTCCATCTGCCGTTCGTATCGACGAGTATATTCCCGAAAATCAGATCATAATCCGATACCGGCTGCTGGGGGCGATAGCTGATTTTGTTCATATATTCATAAAACAGCTTTCGGAAAGACTCCAAATCCTCTTCTTCCAGGCATTCATCCAGCATTTCCTCAAGCGTACATCCCTCCAGATACTCCAGCTGCACATAGGGCAGAGAATTCCCATCTTTTATTAGATGACATTCATTGATAAAAAGACCGCTTCCGTCAAATCTTTTTTTCAATTTTTTATAATATTCCAAAATGTTTCCCACATGCTCCACCGCGGCCGGACCGGCCGGATATTTACGGACGCAGCGCTTTTTGCCCGCTCCGCCGGTTCCGTCAGGCCGCCCGCCGGATTCCAGGATATCCGTCCGGATAGCATAAATATCCGCCCGGTCATTGGAAAATTTGGAGTAAATTGTCTGCGGTGCGGGCCCTGTCATGATCAGATAAGAGTTGCTGTACATCGGGAAAATACCTTCCCGGATCACCATGTCAAACACATTTTTTTCATCAAAAAGGAGCATCCGGTCCGCATCAAAATTCCGCAGGTTCTTACTCAGCTCTCCCACCTTGGGAAGACGTCTGTCCGAATAAATGGTATCCGCAAATTTATAATCCGGGTATGGATAATAGAAATGATAGTCGGAAATGCCGCATTTGGCAAAAAGCTTTTCAAATCCGCCCCTTGTAAAGGTACGCACCACGCCTCCGTCCGGATAATCCTCAATTCCCGCAAAAAACTGGGAAAGGTGATCCTCCACGCAGCCGGCCCAATACTTCATTCCCATTTTATTTTCAATGGCAATAACCAGATTGCCGTCTTTTTTTACATGCTTCTGGTTAATCTTCAGGAAATCCTCAAAGGGTGTCTGGGTAGGAATGTAGCTCTGCCCGTATTCAAAAACACCGATAAGAAGGACATAATCATAATCACAGGGCAGCACAGGTTCAATATCATTGAAATTGCCCACATAAATAGTCACATTATCATGCTCGCGGTTACGGTAAGCGTTGATAAGGCTTCTTTTTTTGGACAGATCCACACAGGTTACGCTGCCTGCCTTTTCCGCCAGGACACCGGTAATGGCGCCCATACCGCTTCCCACCTCAAGCACCTTGGTATTCTTATCCATGGGAAGCCATGATACAATATTCTGCCTCTGGGGAGAAAGATGATAAAACACAGGCCAGCTGTGTTTCTCCTCAATCTTTTTCTGATAATCCTCCGGGGAACATGTTTTCACAATGTCCAGTATCTCATCTTCTACGGTTCCGTCACAGTAGAAGTCTTCTCCGGGGTAAAAGGATAAGTCCAGTGTTACCTTTCCTATCTGCTCCGTCATCTTCGGCCCTTGCCTTTCCGTTCGTTATGATCTCTTTACCGACACCTCAGACTCCATATCAAAATATCCCACCGTATCCCTGTCCGAAATAATGGTCAGATTGATGATATCATACAGCCTGTGGTAAACCGTAAAGGTATCCCCCTTGTATCCGGTAACCCCCAGGGACAGCAGATAATCCCCGCCCTGGAGCCGCACCTTCTGGGTAAAGGTTATTTCCAGCTCTTCGCCGGCTTTCACCCCTTCCAGGAACGCCCGCTCCACCATCGTGTTGGTACCGGTAATTTCCACACCCTTGATATTCTTGACAGACAGAGCAAAAATAGGAGCCGCCACATCCTCATGAATGCGCACATTCATATGAAGGGTAAAGGGTTCCCCCTTCAGAATCGTGGTCGTCCGTATCCCGTTCCCATCCGTCACATAATAGCCGGTAATCTCCGCTTCTTTGGTTCCATACTCCAGCGCCTGAGGATTAACCCCCTGTTCTTCCTTAACCGGCGTTTTCTTTTCCGTTTTAACGCCGTCCGCTTTCGCTGCCGCCGCGTCCCGGATGTCCTGATCCTGAAGCAGACCGCCCTTACCGTCTGTTTCCGGCATTTCATACTGCCCCACAAGCACACGCTTGTAGGTATCTATCATCTCCTTGGGGCTGCCTTCTCCCAGCTTCACCCCCTGGTTTAAAAGTACCGCTCTGTCACAGTATTTACTGATTGCGCTCAAATCATGACTCACAAAGAGAATTGTTTTTCCCTGTTTCTTAAATTCTTCGAATTTATGGTAACATTTCGCCTGAAAAAACACATCTCCGACAGAAAGCGCTTCATCCACGATGAGGATTTCGGGATCAATATTTATGGCTACAGCAAAAGCCAGCCTTACAAACATACCGCTGGAATACGTTTTGACGGGCTGGTATACATATTCTCCGATATCCGCGAAATCCAGAATATCCTGAAGCTTTTCATCGATTTCTTTTTCAGAAAAACCAATCATGGAACCATTCAGATATACATTTTCTATCCCGTTGTACTCCATGTTGAAACCGGCTCCCAGCTCCAGAAGGGCTGAAATCCTGCCGTTGACCTGAACGACGCCGCTTGTCTCATTCAGTACGCCGGTTATGATTTTAAGAATAGTGGATTTACCGGAACCGTTTGTCCCGATGATACCCACGCATTCCCCCTGGTAAACATCCAGATCCACGCCCCTGAGGGCAAAATGCTCCCTGTATTTCTTTTTTCGGGAAAGCCCCAGGGAATCGACGAGCCTGTCCCGGTTATGATCATAGAGCTTATATACTTTATTCAGCCCCTCCACATGGATGGCAAGCTGCTTTTCTTCCATAATTATACCTCTTGTCCGCATCAGCGGACACATATATTCAATAAGAAGAACGCGTCTTTCGCGTTCTTCCGTGTGAAATATAGAATTTCCTGACGAAGCGGCCTCTGCCGCGAGTCTTGGAAATTCTTTTCACACTTCCCTTACATGATATCCGCAAAATGTACTTTAAGCCGTTTATATACCAATGCGCCGATACAGAAAAGGCCGATGGTAATAATCCAGAAATACATGGTAGAATAAAAATCCTCCCAGAACCACTGTTTTTCATAGATCGCACTGCGGTAGCCTTCCACAATGTATACGAGAGGATTTATTTTAACCAGCATCTGCGCCTTTTTGCTGAAGCTTCCCAGATTCCACAGAACGGGAGTCGCCCACATGCCTATCTGCAGGGCAATATTTACAATCTGCTGCAGATCCCGGAAATAAATAACCACGGAACAGGTTGTATAGCTGACAGCCAGTACAAGCACAAACATACAGAAGCTGTAATAAAAAATCTGCAGCGTATACAGACTGGGCGTAAATCCATAAAACCAGGCAATTATCAGAAGCACCAACACAAAAAAGCCATGGATGAACGTGGCTGCAATAATTTTGATAATAGGCAGTATACTGATTTTAAATACTACTTTTTTTACCAGATATTCATATTCCAGAAGCGCCATCATTCCGTTGACAATGGCTTCGGAAAAATAGAACCAGGGTACGAGGCCGGCCGTAAGGAAGACCAGATAAGGGACTTCGATCCCCTCTCCCACAAGCGTTGCCTTCTGAGGCATGATTACCTGGAATACAATGTAATACATCGCCACAGTCACCACAGGCTGGATCATTGCCCACACTGCACCCATATAGGATCCGGCATATCTTCTCTTGAAATCATTCTTCGCCAGCCGCCATATCAGCCGTCTGTTCTGATAAAGTTCAAAGGGAAGCTGCGTGATTTTATCATAAAACTTAATAAACGCAATGACAGCGATCACAATCAGTGTACAGGCAATTATTTTCTTAACCAGCTCATCCGTCTGGTTTGCAAGGGGATTATGATAGCAGACAATAATCACCCCCATTATTAACATCACGAGGGTGAATATGGTAATTCCCGCTTTTTTATTAATACCCTGTCCGATAACCGGAATTTGTTTTTTCTCTTTGTTTTTCATTCTGCTTCTATCTTCCCGTATAACTCTTGATTCCGCCCCACTTCGTGTCCTTTTCGGACTGAATCAGCTTCATGCCTTCCGGAATAGGCCACTCAACGCCGATATCCGGGTCATTCCAGGCAAGACCGCCTTCATCATTGGGATGATAGAAGTCCGTGCATTTATAAGCGAACTCCGCATAATCAGAAAGCACAAGAAAACCGTGCGCAAAATTTTTCGGCACAAAAAACTGCTTTTTATTTTCTTCGGTTAGAAGGACGCCGAACCACTTTCCGAAGGTAGGGGAGCCTTTCCTCAAGTCCACCGCCACGTCATAGACCTCTCCCTTCAGGGCGCGCACCAGCTTATCCTGGGGATAATTGATCTGAAAATGAAGACCTCTCAGCACACCCTTGGATGACGCAGACTGGTTATCCTGAACAAACACCTGATCGATTCCCGCCGCTTTATAATCGTTATAATTATAGGTTTCCATGAAATATCCGCGCTCATCAACGAATACCGCAGGCGTGATAACCTTCAGCCCTTCTATTTCGCATGTCTCTACTGTAATTTTACCCATCTTAACAATTCCTCGATTCCTGTCGCTCTTTTTGTACGTAATCCGTTTCTTCGGCGGTGCCGGCTGCCTCCCGGCTTACAGCCCGTTGGCAACCTCCACCATATATTTTCCATAATCCGTCTTCATCAGCGGCTCCGCCAGCTTCAGAAGCTGCTCCCGGGAGATAAAACCTCTCTTATAAGCAATTTCTTCTATACAGGAAATATAAAGCCCCTGTCTCTTCTGGAAGGCCGATACAAAATCCGCCGCATCCAGAAGGGAATCATGGCTTCCCGTATCCAGCCAGGCAAACCCTCTCCCCAGCGTTTCCACCTGGAGCGTTCCCCTGCGGAGATATTCATTATTTACGGAAGTGATTTCAATTTCCCCTCTTGCCGAAGGCTTTACATTTCTTGCAATCTCCACCACATCATTATCGTAGAAATACAGTCCCGGCACCGCATAATTACTCCGGGGATTTTCCGGTTTTTCTTCGATGGAAAGGGCTTTTCCGTTTTCATCGAATTCCACCACACCGTATTCTCTCGGATCCCGGACATAATATCCGAAAATCGTAGCGCCCTTCTCCCGGGAAGCAGCGTTCCTGAGCACCCTGGAAAAGCTCTGCCCATAAAAAATATTATCTCCCAGTACAAGCGCAACGCTGTCATTTCCAATAAAATCTGCTCCTAAAATAAAGGCGTCCGCCAATCCTCTGGGCTGATCCTGTACCGCATAGGAAAGAGAAAGCCCCAGCTGTTCCCCGGTTCCGAACAGTTCCCGGAAAACAGGAAGATCTCTCGGAGTGGAGATAATCAGTATCTCCCGGATATCCGCCAGCATCAGTATGGACAGCGGATAATAAATCATGGGCTTGTCATACACCGGCATAATCTGCTTGGAAATTGCCTTGGTCAGCGGATAAAGCCTGGTTCCACTTCCTCCTGCAAGAATAATACCTTTCATAAATAAACCTCCATCGTTTTACGTCGGGTTTTATCGATAATAAGAATGGCCCGCAGCTCGCGGCATCCCTTATTTATACATCTCATTATAATACTTCTGATAATCACCGCTGGTCACATTTTTCATCCAGTCTTCATGGCTGAAATACCAGACAATAGTCTTCTTAATCCCTTCCGCAAACATGGTTTCCGGTTCCCAGCCGATTTCCGACTTGATTTTATCCGGAGCGATGGCATATCTGCGATCATGGCCCTTACGGTCTTCCACATAGGTGATCAGATCCTTGGATACCAGCGCTTTTCTCGGATCGTCATCCGCGAGCATCTCCTGAAGGGTTTCTATGATGATTTCAATAATCTGTATGTTCTGTTTTTCATTATGTCCGCCCACATTATAGGTTTCGAAAAGCCTGCCCTTTTCCTGTACCATGTCGATGGCCTTGGCATGATCCTCCACATACAGCCAGTCACGTACGTTTTTGCCGTCGCCGTATACGGGAAGCTTCTTTCCGTGGAGGGCGTTGTTGATGATCAGAGGAATCAGCTTTTCCGGGAACTGGTAAGGGCCGTAATTGTTCGAGCAGTTCGTGATATTTGCAGGGAAATGATAGGTGTCCATATATGCTTTTACAAGCATGTCCGATCCCGCTTTGCTGGCAGAATAAGGGCTGTGAGGGGCATACGGGGTGGTTTCATAGAAATATTCCCCTTCCTCTTCCAGGGAACCGTATACCTCATCCGTGGAAACATGCAGGAACTTCTTGCCTTCTTTAAAGGTTCCGTCCGGATTCTCCCAGGCCGCTTTGGCACAATTGAGCATTACCGCTGTTCCCAGTACATTGGTATTCACAAAAACTTCCGGATTGCGGATACTTCTGTCCACGTGGCTCTCCGCTGCAAAATGTACGACTCTGTCTATGTCATTTTCATTAAAAATCTTCTCGATTGCTTCCTTGTCGCAGATATTTGCCTTTACAAAGGTATAATTATCCCTGTCTTCCACTTCCTTCAGGTTTTCCAGATTGCCGGCATAGGTAAGGGCATCCACATTGATAATACGGATTTCATCCCCGTATTTACGGAACATGTAGTGGATATAATTGGATCCTATAAAACCTGCGCCGCCTGTCACCAAGTAAGTTCTCATAATTCTTCTCCTTTATCTCCGCCCGCAAAAATATACCTGCCTCACATATAAGCAGGCTGTAAAACAGGCAGAAAAACTGACACTACACTTAATTTTAATTAGTATACCACAAAACTCGGTTTTTACCAAATAAAACCTGCCATAAAGTTACACCTGGCCCTTGGGATTTTTAACCTGCCCTTCCTGCTGCTGGTTTTCTCCCGGCCCTGTCCCGCTGCCCCGCCCTCCCGGACGGACTCTATTCCCTACGTGGGCACGCTCTCGCTCTGCCAAAAACGCAGCGGTACTAAGATTGCACAGGACGCAATCTAAGGACCGGTGTTTTTAGAAGGCCTGTGCAGGGAATAGGGTCCGTCCGGGAGGGCGGGGCAGCGGGACAGGGCCGGGAGAAAACCAGCAGCAGGAAGGGCAGGTTAAGAAATCCCAAGGGCCAAGCCACAGCAACCGCAGAATTTTGCTTCCGGCAGATCGGAAATCTGCCGGAAGCAAGGGGTTAATAGCCGAGATAGCTTATATTCAGGTCTGTATTGCCGCTGATTCCTCCGATTTTACCAGTGGAGGAATACTGCCACATGTCATATCTGCCGTTGTAGGTGGGCGCTGCTGCATATTGGGCGAGCCAAATCTTGTAGCCTCCCAGAGAACCTACGTTCAACTTGGAATTGAGCCAGGTTTTGTTTGCATAAACACCGGCCGTATAACCGCTGTTCTGGATTGTCTGGCAGTAAGCATTGACAATCTGGGTTCTTGTTCCTGTGTCCAGACCGTCCGCACGGCCGCCGCTGGCTTCCACATCCAGAAATACAGGATAGGATATTTTATAATTTTTGATCAGGGAAACGGTCATGGAAGCTTCTTCTACCGCTTCTATCTGATTCACGGCCTGGGTAAAGAAGTAAATTCCTACTTTTAATCCTGCTGCCGTTGCGCCCTGGACATTAGCTTTGAACTTGGGATCCTCAATGAGGGCGCCTGTGGAGGAACCACGGTATCCGCAGCGGATGATTACGAAGGATACACCGGAATTTTTTACCTCTGTCCAGTTGATATTTCCGTTATGCTTGGATACGTCGATTCCCAGCACGCCGGAACCGGAGCTGAGCGCTCCGTCGCTTCCGAAGGAGTATTTTACTCCCTGGATTACCTGGTCACCAGTTACCTTGTTGCCGTTTTTATCGAAATAATACCTTTTTCCGTCTATGGTCTGCCATCCGGTATATTTGTATTCCACATTTTCATTTTCTCTGTAGAATACGTTGTATTTATAGTAGTCAGCCACTACCGCAAGAACATATTTGCCATCTGCTGTTTTCACGTACAGCTGTTTGCCGCTCTTGTCTTTGAGAGGGGTTTTGGTATCATTTTTAGGATCTTCTCCGGTGACTGTGATCTCACAGGTAGCGGTTTTAGAGGTATCTTCGGAAGCTTTGGCTGTGATGGTTACTTTGCCGGGTTTGAGGGCTTTGATGGTGCCGTTGCCGTGTTCCTCTAAGGATACGATGTTTTTGTCGGACGTATACCAGAGGCAGCCGGTGTAGCCGGTGGTGTCGATTGTCGGGGTCAGCTTTATGCTTTCGCCTACTTTCAGAGTTACTTTGGTTTTGTCCAGAGTGATTCCTTTGACGGGGGCTGCCACTATGATTAGTTTTTCAGTCTTTGTATCTGTCGTACCATCCTGGAATTTAACTGTGATCGTAATTTTGGTTTCACCAGCGCGGATCGCTTTAATCCTACCGTTTCCGTCCACTGTGGCATATTTGGTATTTTCAATGCTGAAGGAACGGTTGGAACTGCCCTGGATAATACAGTAATCTTCCAGGTTTTTGAATTGTCCGGCTGTCACGCTAACGCTCGAACCCTTCCATTCAAACTTTTTCGTTACATCCTCGGTGACTTTAAAGGCTAAGGTCGCCGTTTTGCCAGTATCTTTTTTGGATGTTGCGGTAATTGTGGTGTCGCCGGCAGCTTTACAGGTGACCTTACCGTTGGCATCTATTGTTGCAACACCTTCATTGGAGGACTTCCATGTAACAGATGCATCCGCATTGGCAGGATTGGGAGTGATGGATAGCTGGATGGTGGCACCTTTCTTTCCGCTGGCTTCTCCTTTGATGGCGATACTGTTCAGAACTACTTCCGCATCTTTTACCGTAATTTTCTGGGTGCCTGACTTTCCGCCGGCCTCGGCGGTAATTGTTGCTTCTCCGGCCTTGACGCCGGTTACTTTGCCGCCGTCAACTGTTGCAATACTGCTATCGGAGGAAGACCATTTCACTCCATCATATTTAGCGCCGTCAGGGGATACATTCGCGGACAATGTGATACTACTTCCCACTGTTACACTGGATTCACCGCTGACAGATACACTTTCCACGGGTACATCTTTTGATTCGACTGAAACAGAAGCCGTAGCACTATAATTTCCATCGTTAGTTGTTACTGTAATAGTAGCTGTTCCTTTACCTTTAAATGTTACGTTACCGTTACTAACCGTAGCAACATCTTCATTGCTGGATGTCCAGCTCACATTTTTATTACTGGCATTATCCGGCTTAACATCAGCAGTAAGGGGGCTACTTTCTCCTACTTTACCCGAAAGACTGCCTGGGGAAACGCTGACTCCTGTCACTGCAATCTTTTCAGGTTCTGATGGTTTAGTCGGCTCATCTGTCGGTTCAGTTTTTGATTCTGTCCCAGGTGTCGTATTAGTATCACCGCCTTCTCCAGTCGTATCTCTTGGCTGGACTGTTTCAAACATAACCCAGGGCTTCTGGGACTTCACCCCATAAAATTTATCAAACACCAGACTTGCCGATGCTGAAGGATCCGGCACATCTGCCTTTTTCACTTCCACATATGCTCCATCGTTTCCGGAACCGCCTACAGGCGTCTTCGTTGATTCCACCCATTCCACGGTATCCTGCAATACCGATTCCGTCTGTGTCTTTACCTGTGTATCTTCTTTTGCCGCATTGACTTCGGACTCTTTCTTCACCTCATCAGCAACATCAATTTTCTTATATTCTATATGGTCTTTTACCGTAACTTCCTGAGCATCTGAAGGCAGACTGTAACCCTCCACATTCTCAGGCCCTGTTATTCTAACCGTATATTTGCCAGGAGTTATTCCCGTCAAATAAATAATTCCGTCTTTATCATCATCGTCTTTTGTGTAGGTTTTATCAGGCCCCTTTATTTCCACCTGGAAGTTTACAAGAGGAACCAGTTTTCCGGTTTTCCGGTTGACGAACTTGATTTTCAGGTCTTTTTCTACAGACGTCATATTCAGTCCGACCTGGACATCGGAGTTGTCATCCTTCTCATTATATTCCTCGGACTCATCGATATCGGTTACATCCGCAGCTTCCTGCTTCGCCTTATGCGCATCCGCCACAGCCAAAAATACACTGTCATCCGTCACGTTAATCTGTGAAAGATTTTCACCAACAGAGGCAAAGGCCTGTACCTGCTTATCCGTCGCTTTGGCATTTGCCAGTATGGAAAAAGTGATAATCGCAAAAATACAAACGAAGATTCCTGTAAACCCGACAACCTTATCCATTGTATGAAGGCTGTTCCAGAATTCCACTATCGGATTAGCCTGTTTTCTGCGGGATGTCTGTTTCCTGGAATCTGAACCGCGGCCGAGATTTCCGGATCGGCTGTTGTCTCTTACCGTAGCTGCCTCCGAACGGCGTTCTCCGGCCTTTCTCCCTGCATCTTCTTCTCTGGCTCTTGATGCTTCCCTGCGTCGCTGGGCCTCACGTTCCGTGACCTGCGCTCTGGACGTATTGTGAGAACGTTCGGAAGAAATATGTTTGGGTGCCCGGCTGTCCTGGCGTGGATCACCTGTTTCCGGACGCCTGTTTTTTTCTCTGTCTCCGGAATCCTGTCTGTTCCGTATGCTGTCATTATTATGGTTTTCTGAGACAGTTTTTCTGCCGGCAGGCCCTCTGTCGGAAGACGGCGCTCTGTCCGCATATACTTTACGCATCCTTCCTTCTTCGGAAGGGTTCCGGCGTATTTCACTGCGTGCTGATTCAGATGCCCCTGTTCTTTCCGCATTCGAAGTTCCGCGATTCAGCCTTTCAGTGCCTTTTGCTCGTTCACCGTTTGAACTTCCACGATTCAGGCTTTCGTTTTTTTTCACCCTTCCTTCACTCGTTTTTCCATGATTCGAGCCTTCCGCGCTCTTTGCTCTTCCGGCGTTTGCCTGCACAGATTCATGGTTTCCGGTACTTTTCACCCTTCTGGTTTCGGCAGTTCTGTTCCCACTTTCCTCTGAAATCCTTCTTCCTTCCGTATTTCCCGACGGACGGACTCTCTCTGTCCTCCGCTCTCCTTCTCTGCGGACCGGCCTCTCCTCATAATCAGAAAGCTGTGCTGCAGTTTCCGCCAGATCCTGCGTATCTTCAAAATCGTCCTCGCTGATTTCCCATTGAGACAACAGGCTTTCCGTAACTTTTTCTATTTTCTCCGGCAGCTGCTCTTCCTCTGATGTATGCGGTCTTCTTTTTCCCATTGATTCATCGTTCGGTTTCGACATTCTTTGTATGTTTCTGTCCGGTATATTTTTTCTTTTTTCATCATTTGAATGGTCAGACATTTTAATTCTCCATTACTTTCTTTACTGCATTTTTTATCGATTGTCAGTAACCGGGGGATTCATCCATACTCCCCCTGAAAAAGCCTTTTATCAGGCATTTTCCCGCAGGAACAGTATACCACATCAATTCCCCGGCCTTCAACCTCGCACACCTCATTTCCAACAATTACTTCCTTAATATTCTCTTAATTTTCCCACAATCCCGCTTATTTCCGACGGCAGGCCACGTAATTGTTAATATGATATTATGCGTTCGGATACAATTACCGCGCTTTTTGTCGAACTCTTTTCGTTGCGGGATATGGCAGAATATGACAGAATGAGATGGAAAGAAAGAAGAAAAGGAGTGATTCGTCATGATGTATATCCATTATTGTAAATATTGCCGTCGTATCCACATACTGAATGGACACAAGGTATACTGTCCGGCATGCAGCGGAAAATTGACGGAACTTGGTATTTCTTACATGAAATACGTGAATCTGAGCAAAACCGAACGCGGCCAGCTAAAGGAAAAATGCGCAGACGAAAAGGGACTGAAGGAGCTTTCTGTAGAATACCGGATGCACCGGTACAGCAAGTGGTTTAAGAACCTGCCGGCAGCCGGGGCCAGCACAGTAAATACTTCTCCTGCCCCCGCTCCTACAGATAATAAACAATCACGCCTGCCAGAATACAACCCACGCCTGCAAGTTTCCGTATCGTGATTTTTTCTCCAAAGAAAAAACGGCTCAAAAAAAGGACAAGCACATAACCAAAAGATTCAATCACAGGCCCGTTCATGAAAGATAGTCCTCTGAGCCCGCTGATATTGAATACGGTAGAACCCAGAAGCAGCATATATCCGCAAATCACCCAGGGATTCAGATATTCCCTGAGAAAGGATTTATGCTGCTTTCCTGCTGCCTTTTTCAAAAGCACCTGGGAAAAGGACGCCGCAAGGACACCGGCAAAAAGCAAAAGGTAATATATACTAATTTTCACTGGTTAAATCCTCCTCTTTCCGGCCGCCGTTGACAATTATCGTCCCCGCGATAACCAGGGCAACGCCTATCACATTTTTTACCGTAATATTGTCCTTAAAAATAACCACAGCCCATATCAAAGACCACAGCAGCGCCATGGCACGGTTCGTATAGGCTACGGAAAGTTCAAATTTCTTTATCATCTGCTGCCACAGCAGCGCATAGATACCCAGGATCAAAAGTTCGGCCCCATAAAAGCCAAAAAATCCGACTGAAAAAAGAGGCTGACCGCTGGCCTGTTTAGCCATGACTGTGGAGAGGGTATAAATGGCTATTACTATCTGCAGAACCAAAATATCTTTTATTGTTATTTTCTTTTTCATTTCCTTTTTCCCTGATTTTTCTTTTACTTGTTCCTATGTGATTATAACAGTTTTCCCATGCTTTGCAAACTATCGGAACACCGGCCGCGCTTACCGCCCACGGCTGCTCTGTGTTTCACGCCTTCCGCCCCGTCCTTCCTTCCCGCAGCGTATTTTTCCCTCCTCGGCGGGCCTGTGTACCCTGCAAAGGCCTTCTAAAAACGCCGGTACTAAGATTGCGTCCTGTGCAATCTTAGATAATATGTAGTGACCCCACATTTGCATCATCGCGGATTTACCTGTATCCTTAGTTTGAAAAGAACAATGGTAACAGGGATTACCGCATACAAAAGGAGGCCACTACTTATGAAAAGTATAATCTATCTTGGCATGGACGTCCATACCACAAATTACACTCTTTGCTGCTACACCTTAGAAGATGACCGGATGTGCCACCTGCAGCAGATCGCTCCCGACTACCGCCTTATCCTTAAATATATGGACCAGGTCCGCCGTCTCTATAACAACGACGTGGAATTCCTCTGTGGTTATGAGGCCGGATGCCTCGGTTACAGCCTCTACCACCAGCTGACTGCTCACCAGGTAAGGTGCGTCATCCTTGCTCCTACCACTATGGGCGCTGTCCTCGGTATCCGCAAAGTCAAAACCGATAAACGGGATGCCATGCTTATCGCGAAATGTCTGGCTTTCCATACCTATCACCCTGTTCATATCCCTACCCCGGAGGAGGAACAGGTAAAGGAATTCATCCGGATGCGTGATGATCACAAGCTGGCCCTTAAGAGGATTAAACAGCAGATTTCCGCTTTCTGTCTGCGCCATGGCTTCCACTATACGGCCACCAAAAGTAAATGGACCCAGGCACACTGGAAATGGCTGAAATCCCTGAAACCGGATGGGCTGCATCAGGAAACCCTGAATGAATATCTTCTTACCTGCAGCAGTCTCTGCGATAAACTGGAACGGCTGGACCGGAGGATCGAAGAACTGGCTGCGCAGGAACCCTTTCAGGAACGGGTTCGCCAACTAACCTGTCTGGTCGGGGTAAAAACCCATACGGCCTTATCCATCATCGTGGAAGTAGGGGATTTTAACCGGTTCCCTACCGCGGGGAAATTTGCTTCCTTCCTGGGCCTGACGCCCGGAGAGGCTTCCAGCTCAGATAAACAGAATCGTTTCGGGATTACCAAAGCAGGAAATACCCATGTACGCCGGCTGTTAGTAGAAGCAGCCCAAAGTTATGCACGCGGACAGACAGGACGCAAGTCAAAGGATTTGAAAGCCCGGCAGGCAGGAAACAAGGAGCAGGTCATCGCTTATGCGGATAAAGGAAGTGAACGGTTACGCAGGAGATTCCGTCAGCTCCTGTACAAAGGGAAACAGCACAACGTGATAAAAACAGCAATCGCCCGGGAACTGTCCTGTTTTATATGGGGAATGATGACGGACAGGATCGCATGAGCGGCAGGGGTAGGATATTGGTCAGCCCCAGTCAAGGCTGCTTCGCACCGCAGAAGCGGCAGGGCCTTGACAGGGTCAGCCCAATATCCAGAAGGGTAACCAGGCAGATGTAAGGCAGACTCCGTCAGCATCCATCTGCCCGAACAAAACTGAGGACATCCGGCAAGGATCCTGGAAACAAGTCAGGTTCGAGCAATCTACGCCGGTACTATGTTGACACAATCAAGTGATTCACGCCTTTAGATGGTAGAGCTCACGGCGAACCATTAGCCTGTAGGTAACCAATCCTCGTATAACAGAGTGGTTAATGCCGGGAACACTAACATCCAGGGTTCTTTCCGGATGTCCTCAGACATCAGGGACAAAAAAAGTGATTTGATACCTTTACCCTATTGACAAAAGTCACTACATAACAGTACCGCTGCGTTTTTGGCAGAGTGAGAACGTGCCTGCGCAGGGTACACAGGCCCGCCGAGGAGGGAAAAATACGCTGCGGGAAGGAAGGACGGGGGCGGAAGGCGTGAAACACAGAGCAGCCGTGGGCGGTAAGCGCGGCCGGTGTTCGTAAATTCTTAAAAATTTCTTATAAGATGGACACACCCTGCCTATAATGATACTATAGGACGGTAAGGAGGTAAACTATGAGTGATAAAAATAAAATCGGACAGCCTGATGAGCAGGAAGACTTCCTGTCTTTGGAGGATGATGAAAGAATGCCTTCCCGTCCAGACAACAGGCAGGGAACAAAAAATACATCCCATAAACGTACCGCTTCCAATAAATCAGGTTCCCGTCCCGGTTCTTCCCGCCGCAAATCGGGTAAGCGAAGGAAAGCCGAAACGGAACAGTATGTCCACTATATTATTGCGGGCGTTCTTATCATAATGGTTGTTGTAGCCGCGGTGAAGCTTATAATCTGGAATATCGGCAAGGATTCCGGTTATGATCCGGATAATATAACCTCTGAATTTGAAACGGAAGCACTTGATTATATCCAGCCGCTGGATCCGGAACTGCTGGCCGGGAGGGAGGATGACGGCGTAACTACTATCGTTGCTCTGGGCAACAATCCTTTCTCGGATGAAAGAGGAAAAGACGGGTTGGCGGAAATGATCGCAGAAAAATGTGATGCGGTCGTGTATAACTGTGCATTTCCTGATACCTATATTTCCATGAAAAATACAGAATATTCCGACAATTTTCCTCAGGATGCACTGAGCCTTTATCTGACAACGGCTTCCCTTTGCGGAAACAATTATGATTTGATGGAGCATGCGGTCGGCCTGCTCTCCGATAAGGACAGCGCGTATACGGATGCATTGGAGACACTGAAGGGTGTGGATTTTTCCAAGGTCGATATGATCGTCATTATGTATGATTTGAATGACTACAAGGATAAACGGCCTGTTATGGATGAAAACAATGATATCAATCTGCTTACCTGGGACGGAGCGCTTAACGCTTCTATCCAGCAGATACAGCAGAAATACCCTTATATTCGGTTGGTTGTGATGTCTCCTGCCTATGGACAGTTTAAAGACAACGACGGCAAAATGATAAACGGGGATACGGAAGACTTTGGGAACGGCGTGCTTCCTGATTATGTTCTTCATGAGATTGATGTGGCTATGGCTAATGGTGTGAGTATATTGGATCACTACTATGGTACGATCAATGAAGATGAGGCGGAAAAATGTCTGACAGATGGATATCATTTGAATAAAATGGGACGAGAACGAGTGGCGGCGCGGTTTGCGCGGGAAATATTTAATGTTGGTAAGGAATAAGCAAAAGGCTTTGACTAATCTTTTTTGATTAGTCAAGGCCTTTTATTATCACCTGCCATTAATGTGATGTATCTGTCTTTTTCAAAATCGGCACATCCACATTACGGAAAATGTCATATCCTCCCACTTCAGCGATTTTTTTCAATCCGCTGGATTCCGGATCTCCTTCCGTATTCTTGGCCTTATTCAGGATAATATATTGGCATTGGTAATCATCCGCCAGTTCTGCCAGTAAATCTATGCGTACGATGTCCGATTCCATCAGTGCATACATCGGATGCTCCACATGCTCCCAACTGGCTACTACCATGTCTCTGCCATAAGGCATCTGAATTTCTGATGAATACTGACGGACAAAATGAATCAACTCCGATGGAAATACTGCCCATACCCTCTCCTCATCTTCCTGCGGTGCAATTAAATCGCAGATAGCAATCACTGCCTGCGGAAGATGATAACGATTTTCCGCAGGGGTAACATACTGGCTTTTATATAAATATTCTCCGCCCAGCACCAGAACAATTACCATTGCCGCCAAACCGATTCTGGTATGCCGCCCAATCAACTTCACCCCTGCATACGCGATCACAACAGTCATGGGCAAAAGCCACAGAATACGGTAATAAGTCCCGGCTTCCTCCACCTTGTCCATTACCATCTTAAATAAGGGAAAGAAAAACAGCACTGTAATCACCAGCGATGATTCCAGAAGCACCCGGCGTATTTTTGAATCCTTTTCTGTGGCCAGCAAATAAATAAGCGCCACCAGAAAAAGGAACGGATAAATTCCCTTTCCGCTGTAATCCATAAAAATAGTAAAAATCTCTTTCAATTTCATTCATCCTTTCAGACTAATACCATATAAACTGCCAGGTACAATATACAGGGAATACAACTGGCCGCCAGCTTGGGAAGCACCTGAGGACGCCTATCCCTCACCGCAATCACCAGCCCTACAACAGCTATCAGCAGTCCCGTGAGAAATGCCCCCATAGTTGTTGCCATTGCTGCTGTCATATTGACCGCACAGAGCACGATCCACCATCCGGTCTGCTTTTCCTTCTTTGCCTCTCCCCGGTTATCCCAGAGAGAAAGCAGACACCAAAGAACCGCCAGCAGAACCATATTGCACAGCATGGATTTTCCCTGCCATGTACGCATCAGGAAAAATGTTGAATTGGTATAAATAGAGGTGTTCCCGAATATCTGCAGCACACTTACCAATATCATAAATACTGCCAGCTTCCTGTAGTCCTTCTTAAGCAGCCTTTTCCCGATTTGAAAATAAAACAAATAAGTTACCGGTATGAAAATCAGAGGAAGAAGAGAATGAGCGATAATCGCCGGATGTATCCCGCTGATTCTTGCCAGATACGCTTCCCATATAGGAAGCGTAGCCAGCGCATGACGCACATCCACTGTAGTTGTCAGTCCCGTATAAGGCAGAATGCGATACAATACATTGGACTGATCCGCAATTACGGACTGCGCCACATAATAAGCATCATCACCGTCAAAGAAGGCATGGGTATATGCCATGTAAATCTGGAAAACAATTAAGCCGCCTGCAATAAGCCAGTAAATAAAGGTTTCCCAGGAGATTTTTCCTTTTTTATCAAATAAACCGGTTACTGCTTCTGCCATCTTTTTCAAAACCGTTCTTCCCGCAATCAGACCTGCTGCAGACAGCACAGCAAGCAAGAGAGAATAAAGCATCACTATCTGCGGAAATCCCCATGGCTTCATCAATATTATCGGAACCGCCAGCAACTGGAAAACCGCCAGCATCAGCAGGAAACCTGTAAGATAGACAGTGACCGGATCTTTCTTATTTTCCTCCCCGGGCATAAATCTTACCGGAAATAAACCTATACAAAACGGAGCTGCAAACAGGACTCCAAAGGTTATCAGTACTTTAACAGCCATCTAAATTCCTCTTTTCACATTGTATATTTACAAATACAGGGATATCAGTCATACCAGTTATCATAAATAGCCTCATAATCATACGAAGATGCAAGCTCTCTCAAATCCGAAAGCACCTCTTCATAATTTCCCCAGGTAAGTTCATTGTCCCCGTTATTAAAACTCTCTACAATATATCGGCATATATCGCCATGATAATGAGTATAATCCGCATAATTATTCAGATTACATACAATTTCCCTGTTATTTTGAAAACAGAACACCCTGACATTATCATAGGCCAACAGCTGTTCCGTCATATATTCCAATTCCCTTATAACTGCATCCAGCTCCTTCTGCCGCATTACATCATTCCAGTACAGAATGCTGTAGGGAGGATACCAGAAAACAAACTCTGTCTCCGGATGAGCCTCGACATAGGGAAGTATATTCACATCCAGATTGGCCCGGATACCTGACACAAATGCGTCCTCCGCCATCTCCTGCTCCGCCTCTTCCGCGGGAACATAATACATCAGCACATTTGCCTTCGTATAGTACTGATCCGTCCACCACGGCTTGTACAGCTGCGTCCAGTCCGTTCTTTCCGTAGGATCAATCAATGGTTTGAAAATATAATTCAGCAGAACATCCTTATTAAAAAGATACTGCACATTATTAAAAGGATTTTTATCATATAAATATTCCGGTATGGGATATTTTGTAGCCTCCGTATCCGCAGAAAAAGCGCCCTGATCCACTGCCATAAATATTTTTTTCACCGAACTGCCCTTGGTATCGAAAATAATATCCATAATGTTGGCTTCATCCTTCGGGAAAGCTCCATTATAACTCAGCTTCACAGTGTTAAGTCCCATTACCTCCGTAAACCAGTCCGTATCAAAACTCGCTGTCATCGACGATCCCAGCAGCACACTGTCATAATCCAGCCTCCTGGCCATTCCCGGATTCTGGCTCAATTGATGATCCACCTTATATGGAAAAAAAGACAGCGGTTTATGATATTGGAAAAAAGGATCCACATATATCACTAACGCGGCGATTGCCACAAGGCCCGCCAACAAAACGCCGCCAAACAGCAGCAGCCATTTTTTGCAAGATTTCATTCCTATACCTCGTAAAATCATACCCATGCAGCATTTGCGGCAATACTGCGCTAAAAGTTAAAATACAGAAAGCTGCTGACACCCGAAAGGGACAGCACACACCATAAAAACAACCCCGCCATAACCAACGCATTCCATACCTTTGGTTTAAAACGCTCCGCCAGCTCATCCGCATTAGGCGCAGCAAATACCACTATCAAAGTGATTAATGTAATACCGCCGCATAAATACATCTGACTGTACGGCAGCCTGTCCAGATGCAGAAGCTTCATCACATACCAGAATTCATCCAGATTAAAGCCCTGAGTCATGTCTTCAGCAGGTACTGCAATCCCCCCTGTAAACAGCCGGCGGAAAATTTCCAGAGCCTGGGCAACGGTTTCCGACCGGAAAAACACACAGGTGAGACTGAAATATACAAAGGTAAACAGGATTCCTCCGACCCTGACAAGCTTCTGAAGGAAAGGATTTTTTTCCTTTTCTGCTGCCGGTACTTTTCTTTCTTTCTTATACAGCTGCCACATACGGGTCAGAATATATAAAACCCCCTGTGTCACACTCCATAATACATAGGTCCATCCGGCGCCATGCCAGATTCCGCTGAGCAGATAAATCATGAACAGGTTGCCATACATACGTCCCCTGCCCTTCCGGTTTCCCCCCAACGGGATATAAACATATTTTGTGAAAAAGCGGCTCAGCGTAATGTGCCATCTTTTCCAGAAATCAACAATATCCACAGCTTTATATGGTGAATTGAAGTTAACCGGTATTTCTATTCCGAAAAGCCATCCAAGCCCCCTGGCCATGTTGCAGTACCCGCTGAAGTCAAAATACAGCTGCAGGACATAAAAAAGTATCAGCAGCGCACTGTCCACACCGGTCAGGCCTGATACATTGGAATATCCCCAGTTTACCGCTTTGCCAAAAGTATCCGCTACCAGAACCTTTTTTACCATACCCAGGGTAAATAAATATACTCCTGAAGTGAACTGGTTCCAATCCATCTGCCGATGCCCAATCTGTTCAAACTGAGGCATCATTTCATTATGATTTACAATAGGCCCCGCTATCAGCTGAGGGAAAAAGGAAACGAACAGGGAGTAGTCCAGAAAAGAGCAGGATTCTATCTCACCCCGGTACGAATCCACCACAAAGCCGATTTGCTGGAAGGTAAAAAAACTGATTCCCAGAGGCAGCAAAATTCCCTTTAACATGAATGAAGTATCAAAGACCGCATTTACATTTTCAATAAAGAAATCATAGTATTTGAAATAGAACAGGATACCCAGGTTGCTTAAGACCCCGATTGTCATCCAAAACCTGCTGCCTGCTATTCCGCTCATATGATTTTTCTTTCGGGCGGATATAATCAGCCGGAAGATACAGTAGTTAAACAGAATGCTGAACAGCATAATAAGAAGGTAGCTTGGATTAAAATACCCGTAAAACCATAGGGAAAAACCTGTCAAACACAGCTTGGCAGGCTTTGCTTTTCCGAAGTGCGCCAGCAGATAGTAGCCACCCAGACATAATGGAAGAAATAAAAACAGGAATATATAGGAATTAAAAAGCATATGGGCTCTCCATGGAATACATATTTTGATGGTTGTCTATTGATACATTATGCATTAATCAGTTTAGCCCAAAGTGTGACGATTTACAAGAAAAATTGTAAAACGAGACAAATTTCTGTCAGGGTACACGGCAGTGCTGTACCCTGGCAGGTTTACAGACTTTAATTCTTGGATGTTACATGCAGACGATGTTCATGCCGGATTAGATTATAAAGCATTATAATCAGGCAGATATAGAACAATCCCATGTTATAGATGGTGTATCTTGTCTGGCAGAAAATTACCAGGGAAACCAGTGTTACATTTCCTATGATTGCCAGCAGCGTTAATCCCGCCAAAATCGCGGTTTTCATATGACCTCTGACTCTGATGTTCCATATCAGCAGAAGAATATAAATAACATATATGAAAAAACTGTACCAGTTTAAAAGAATATTCCGTTTGGCAACAGTGGTTATCAGGCCGGAAAGGACGTTGTCCAGAAATGAACCCAGTATGTTCATGGCATTATGTGGCATGACTGAAATATTTATCGTGCTCATAATCTGATCCACTTTTTTCCCCAGTTCTACTTCGCCGCCTTCATAATGTTCCTGCACATATTGAGTGATGATAGGACCCATTGTGTTTATCTGTATACAGTCATAATAATCGCCGAAATGAGTCACCCGGTTAAACCAGCCTTCTTCGGCGCTGTGTTTCAGGTAGCCTTTTTGATCGCAGACATCGTATACCTCCAAAAAGACATCCCGAACCTCTTCATCATTAATATACGCGGCATCGCTTCTTTCTGCCGTATAAAATGCCATGGTAGTGATGAAGCGATTGTCATTGGTATGCCTGACCGCATTTCCGCGGAGAGCATAATTATATCCCATATCCAGAAGCGTGGCGCTTCCTACTATTGCAAGCGTACATAGTGACAGGACAAGAATTCCCCGGAAGGCTTTTTTATGAACTATATTTACGATAAGGATACATAAAACCAGGAGTGCAAGAGTAACGAACATCTGCTTTCTGGTAGATATCATAATAAAGACCAGTATACTGCTTAAAAGAAAGCTTTTTTTGCTTTGGTGGATGCAGTACTCCAATAAATATCGGAAAAACAACAGATACAGTGATATGGCTATTCCTTCTGTAAGAATGCTGTTCGAATACATGGATTCTCTTTTGGCGGCAAAACGGCATAAAAAGGAGACAGCAAGGGGCATCATCAGGCTGAGAAATGCGATTAATCTGGGCAGTCTCAGTTCTTTCCAGATGTATCTTACCAGAGCCCATGTTGCAGCTGCCATAAGTATGCTTTGGAAAAAGGCGACGGCTGTTAAGTAAAAATCGTTGGGGAATGATGAAAATAACTTACGGAAAAATGCCAGAAGGAGCGGGTAGAACGGCTCACGGGAAAGGCGCATGCTGATGTAGCCTGGAGAGTCTACACAGATGACGGCGCCGTCGTAAAATGCAAAGAAAAGATAAAAGCACAAACATATGCCAAGTAAAACAACTGAGAAAACACCTGATTGGGCTTTTCCCAACACTTGATTAGGGGAAGGATCCTTTTTCATTTTGCCTCCTGTTTAAGCAGTGTATGAAAAATGTTTTATTTAGTTTCCCCTCTTTTGCATATTATAATCTGATTTGCGGATAAGTCAAGATGTTTTAAGAAGTCTTTTTTTCATAATATCAATGATATACCCCAAAACTACAGACAGGATTATAACTCCAACTGTCCTCATTCCCATATATGCCAAGCACCCTAGCTTTGAACTCAGCCAGCCATATGTGAACGAAATTAACAGTACCGCATATTCCAACGGATCATGAAACAAATATATATGCATACTATGCCCCAATAATAAACGAAACTCCCACCGCTCACACAGGAAACCATATTTTTTTACTAAAACTATGCATAATAAATATACAGCATAACTGCATATAATTACTATAAAAAATTCATTTAAAAAACCTATCTTAATATCTAATATAATTATTTCAAACAAAAAAAAAACTTACATATTCCATACTTATAAGATGAATATTCTGACAATTTATGTCTCATCCCATCAAACCAATATCCCAATGCAAACCAAAACAGATAGCCCATCCCCCTCTTAAAAAGGAAAAGGCTAAACGGCAGATACCCTTGAAAAAACTGAATCAAGGCAGCGAGCATCAATACCGGATAAATATTCTTTTTCCCGGCGAGCCGGTGAATGCACCAAAAAATAATAAAGCACCAAAATAAAGCCGGTAAAAACCAAAGATGCCCATCTCCCTTACCAATTAGAAATTTTGTAACTGCTTCAATAAAATTTTCTTTATTATAGTATCCAGTCATCCGTTTTACCGGAAGCATAAAAAACAGACCACATAAATAATATGGCAATATCAGCCTTTTCAGTTTATTACACACCAGACTTTTCAGCCTGATTTCTTCCTTCAGATGATACACTGCACCTGAAAGGAGAAAGAAAAGCGGCATATGAAATCCATACGCCCACCCGCTTATAAATCTGACAATTCGAAACAAATTCGAATCATACACCCATGAAACATCTGTTTGAACTTCATAGCGCACACCCCCCATAATCAGATAGCAGCTATGCCCGATTACTACCAAGACCGTCGCTATAACCCTAAGGAGATCATATTCATCTACTCTCTTCTTATTTAAATTATCACCTTTAGTTTTCATCTGTCCCCCTCAACAGACCAAACACTTTATTTAAGGATTATATCCTCCAAATAAATTGGCAATTAAAATTTTCACCAGTTCGTAGTTTCCTTTAAAAAGGCTTATCTTTGTAGGTGTTTTTACACCTTTCGGATATCGACGTGTCACAGGAATCTCGCATGCCTTCATACCAAGCTGTGTTGCCCTTACGGACAGATATGCAAGCAGTTCATATGATACAAAAATATCCCTCAGCGGACAAACCTCGGGATTTTCCAGATATCTTCTGGAGTATGCCCGGTAAGCATTTGTTGTATCGGTAAAACGCTGCCCCGCCGTTAACGATATCAGAGGAGCATGAATCAGTCTGACAGATATCAGCCTGATTAGCGGTGTATTAATCTCATGTCCCCCCTTCAGGAAACGGGAACCCTGAATAAAATCATAGCCTTCATCCAGCTTTTCAATAAAGCCGGGAATATCTTCAATACTATCCTTATTATTTCCGTCAATCGTTATTACCCCATCATATCCTCGCTGCAGCGCCCACCAGATCCCCATTCTAAGCTGTGCTCCCTGGCGTCCGTCATCGCGCTTGATCAAAAGAGTATTTACCCCTAACCTCTGCAGCTTTTTCTGTTCCATGGAGCCATCCGTCGAGCCTCCATCACATAAGACCACATCCACACAGGACATAACATTATAATGTCCCGCTCTTTTCAGTTCCTGAAGAATACGATCCCCTTCATTAATTATAGGAATCAGGACACAATACCTACACTGTTTTGCACCAAGCTCATATGCTTCAAACCGTGGAACACCATCCTGTCTCTCATACACAATCATCCGAAAATTTCCCTCACATATTCTATTACTCTTTTTGTAACCTGAACATTCTCCTGCAATCCCATTTCGATGGATACATAACCCGTGTAAGCCTTTTTTCTCAACACTTCGGCTATTTCATAATGTATAGGACGTTCTTCGATGTTTTTCAGATTAGGCTCACTGATATGAATATGATTGATTAAATTGATATCCTCAATAATCACGCTCAAAGCTTCCTCATTTTCTATCATAGTTCCCAGATCCAGATTTACAAGAAAACCTTTGCTGTCTATTTTTTTTACCAGCGCAAATGCCTCCGAATCGGTATTAATATAATTGGTATTGTAAATTGGCGGATTAGCTTCCATAGCCAGCACAGTACCCTTTTTATATGCATAATCTCCCAACTCTTTAAAAAAAGACTCTGCGCTTTCCTTTAATTCTTCTTTTTCCACCCATCGGTTTTTAGGACAGCCGAACACCAGATTGCCGCACCCCATTTGTGATGCAAACTCGATTGCCTTTTTCGTATATTCTGTAAGCATCTGCCTGTCTTCTGCTGTACCAAACAATTTTTCTTTTCTTCCATACCATATGGACTGCATCGAAGAAACCGACAGTCCATATGTATCTTTCAGCCATACGGCGAAAGTCTGCGCTTCACTGCAATGCTCATAAGGAGCCTCCGGGAATAATCTGGTAGGTGCAATTTCAATCCCCGTGTAACCGGATTTCTGCAGGAAACGATACATCTCTTTATCCCATTGCGGGCTCCATGCGATATTTGAAATTGACAGTTTCATGAACCTACCTCTTTCCCTCTCTTTTTAGCTTGTACGCCTTCAACTTTATCCACAGCATATGCAATGGTATATAAAACAGCAGCTGTACAAAACCAAAATACCACATTGCAAAATTCATATGTGTATGGATATAAGAATGTGCTTTTCCCAAAACAAACCAGGAGACACTGGTTAAAAAAGCTGAAATCAACAAAAAGAACATATAAAGTATGTTTTTATCCTTCCATATCCCCCCAAAAAGTGACAGCAATGACAGAATGCATAGCCCTCCAAAAAGCTTCCCGCTTATGCCCATAATCAAAGAAGTGTCAAAATGATAATACATCTTTAATACAGTCAAGGCCGATGCCTCTAAAGAAGCCCTCTCTGACTCCGGAAAATCCTCAGGATTTCCTCCCCAGGTTCTTTCAAGCACATTATTTTCATAAATAGAACGGATGCCGCTCCATATATCACCATCGGCCCTGATATAGGCATGAACACAAATGGCCGCCAAAAATCCCATCAATGCGGCAATTCCAATTAAAAAAATATGTTTAAAAATTTTAGGAAATTCTTTTTTATCCATAAACAATGCAGTTCCGGCATCTGCCATTAAAAAGAGGATTGCCCCCATCATAACTGTTGTTATATATTCATAGCCACATGCACTTTTCAAAAATACGGACAAAAAAACGCCAACATAGCTGATTACAACCATTTTTTTATTATCCGCATAGGCAGAACACAACAGGCCAAATAGCATCGGCAAAAACCAGGTAAATTCTACCCAGTAAAGATTCCTGGCAAATTGTACGATCCATGGGGACAGCAGAAAAACCACTCCCCAGATTAATGCCATACCTATACCAAATTTCTTATTCAAAAGAAATAGTATGACAACAGCTGCCAACGCCATTGCGGATGCCGTTAATAAATGGAACCAGGTCACTGCACTTCCATAAGGGAAAACACGTGCCAGGACTCGGAAAATCCTCCCCTGAAGCCCTATCTGAGAAGGATACTCGGAAAATATTCCCCTTGGCAGCTCCCTTCCCGAAGTGTCAAAAAGCTTTATTTCTGAAAGGTTTCCGTTTTTCTCTCTGTCAAGCTTCTGTCCGGCTTCCACTGCCACATAGCATATATTGTCTTTTCTTTCCACTCCGGTAATAACAGCCTTGCTGCCATTCGTAAACAAAAAATAATTTCCGGGAATATAATAGGTATCTGTATAGAGATTCTCTGAAAATGCGAGCCAATCTCCATTTAGCCCATATCCATCCAAAAACTCTCCATCGCTTAAATATGCCGTCTCGCCGCGGTATAAACTCAGTGTATCCGTCCAATATGATGTGGTATCTCCAGTATTCTCATGATAATATCCCAGGCCATAGCCCGCGTCCAACGGTGACACGCCTGACCTTTCCGCCACAAAAGGACCAATGGCCAGAGCCTCCGAAACAGCCTCGAAATTATTAAAATTATAATTCTTTTTATCAAATGGATTGTTGAAATATGTCCACGTCAACAAGAATACAAGAAAAAGGAACACACATATAGCAGAAAGTTTATATATCCTTTTTTTTTCCAAAAGACTATTTATTTTTCCCATATCAACAGATATTTATACCCTCTATAAAATTTTTAATTTCCTGAAGTACTTCTTCCTTATCCATAATATATCCGCCATTCCGTCCAAAAAGTTTACTATACTTTGTCCTATAGTCATATTTTGCCGGCACTCCCGCAGTTATATTAAGAAACTCCCTTCCGTAAAGGTATCTGTAAATCTCGCCCGCTGAAATCGGTTCTGTCGCCGTATGCAGCAATTCGATTTTATTATTTAAAGCAATATTAATATCAGCCCATAGCCTTTTCAAAGGATAAAACTGAAATTCACTTCTGCTGTCCGTAAACTGAAGCGCACTGAAATCCACACGGTTTAAAATGTCCCTCAAAGCCTTTTTTTCTTTTTCATTCAGAACTCTGCATTTCCAGAACCCATTACACTGTAACTCATAGTATTCCTTAATTGTGGCCTCCTGCCCACATAATTCACTCATTTTTGCTTCCGACAGCATAAAAGGAATAACATTAATAATATCAAAAATAAAATTTTTCTTTATACCTTCCCCAAATAAACCAGGCAGCCTGACAATTAAAGCCTCCGGATAATTTTCCCTCACCCAATTTTCCAATAAACTTCGGTTATATCCATACGGCTGCACCCCTTCTATATCCAGTGCAGACGCTTCATCGACCGCCAACGGGTTTTTAAATACATCTATCGTCGATATCAGAACCAGCTTTTTCGGTTCAATCATTCTCATATTTTCTTTTGCCTGTTCAATAATCTGCCTGTCCTTCTCCGGCTGTTGGTTCGCCAGGTACTTCTCTGCGCGCAGGCCGGCATATACGCATAGCTCCGGTCTTGTTCCATAGGCTTCCCTGACACTGCCTGAATTCACCCCCATATCAAAGCAGCCGTATCGATAAAGATTATTTCCGACAAATCCTGTATGCCCTACCAAAACATTCATATTTTAATATCCTCTCATTTCGTAATCTTTTCTATTCTGTCAACCATATACTGCTGCCTTTTGAATACAAGATTAACTATTACCGACAGATATTTTACAATTATAGTCAAAATCCCAAATAATCCAAGAAAAGCAAAAGCCATGAATAATATTGTCGTTGTCCAACCTTCTATCGGATTGCCGCATAAGTAAAATACTATGGCATAAATCCCCATCATAAGCGCAATTACCATCATAACAAGAGTCATTCTGATCGAAAAAATATATCCTAAATTCGTAAACAAAATCAAAGAGTCAGCAGCCAGATTTTTCCTATATGCATCCTCCAGCTTATCCCTTCCCTTTAGCCGTTCTCCTTCGCATTCATACTGAATGTTTTTTATTGGAAGTCCACTGGCAGCATACACTGCTTTTCTGTACGGAACCGTTTTATTCATACTGGACACCCTGTTTATTACCCTTCTGGATAAAATGCGAAAACTTTCCGTTTTCATCTTATAACTGCCAGCGGCACCCATATTGAATACCTTATAAAAAAATGCAGAGGTAAATTTCTGCCTTTTTGCCGGAGATGCGCTGACAACATCATACCCTTTCAGAGATTCCATATAGATATCCATTATTAAGGAAGGTACATAATCCATTTCAACCGTGTCAAATTCTAATACATAATCCCCGATTGCAAGATCTGTCCCCGCATTCATGGATAATTCGATTCCCTGATAATAGCTCATATGCAGTAAATTAACCGTTGTACCCGTTAAGCCCGCAGCCGCCTCCTTAATAATCTCCCCGCTCCTGTCACTTGACGCATCATCAACACAGATTATTTCAAAATGTTCAAAATTATTTTTTAATACATTATATATTTTTTTTAAAAAAACACCGGCACTGTTTTCATCATTATGAACATATGCTACTGCGGAAAGAAAACATTTTTGCTTTTCATTCATTAGTTAATACATCCTCCAAATCGTATATAGTATTGATTTTTCCGGAAAGTACACTTATAAAAGACGGATGCTTACTGTGTACTCTGATTACCGTAGGCCTGGAATCATCAATTTCGGAGCTTTTAAGTATTGGCTTCATGGAATACAGAGAATCCGCATATTGAAATTCATACTCGCCTCTCAAATATTTTCTGGCCAGCCCTGACATATAGGGATAAGCGGAAACAGGCTTTGCGGGGCATTCATTACAATTCCCCAACTGTTCCCCGGTACAGTAGTTTCTGCTCCTGCCCTGGCATTCGAAAACTGGCGTTTCACTGTAACTCGTATTATGAGGAGTAAATGTAACAGATGTAAGTGAGTGCATTCCAGTTTTGCCAAATGGCATAATTGAAAAGAAAGGGCCGTCCATAACTGTTATTCCTTCTCCCTCCAGTTTATAGTTCGTTTGACATAAAATTATTTCGCACAATTCATATTTTATTCCGAACTTTTCTTCCCCCGCCAGCTTTAATATCTGATTAGAAGATGCGTAAGTTGCATTCAGTAAAAACGGTGCTGTGAAAACACCCTGATTGGTATATACCTCATAAACATCTTCCCGTCTTACTATTGATTGCGTCTGGCAGCCGTACTTAATTTCAACATTTTTGAGCACCGAAATATTTTCCAGAAAATAATCTTTTAAAATCATAGCGTCATATGTATATTCTTTTGTTAAAAAGGCGCCATCGCACATTCCTTTATTGAAATATTTTCCGGGTTCTATCTCTTCACAGGGTATTTCGGCCGCCTTACAGAATTTTCTGAACTGCGTGGAATCACTCCAGGAAAGACGCGCAGATGTAGCATACACCTGATTAAATTCCCGATTGATACAAAAGGAAAAATCCCGGTTAAACCTTTCAAAATATCCTGCTGATTTCATGGCCGTAGAAAGGGAACGCGGATAATGATATCCCATATGAACCCTGGCCTGATTAATATAGGTAGCCCTCCCAAAAGCTTTTGCATCGCATTCAATTACCAGAATATTTTCATCCCTGTTACCGCAGAACAGGGACGCATATAAACCATATATTCCAGCTCCTAATATAATTTTATCATATTTCATATATATACCATTTATCCTACAATAATATTTGTACGGATAATTATATCATATTACTTGTGTTATAGAAAACATTAATATCAGTTTTTGGCATAAAAGATAGTATTTCTTTATAATCTGCGATGTTTCAACACAATCTTAAAGAAATATTAAAGGTATGTCACTTGTATATTTTTCCAGACACGTAGTATAATATAGTACGCTCATACAGGCTGACTGCATACTTTATAGTACTCACTCGTGCGGATAAACAGAAAGGTGACCTCTATGTTATTTAATTCTTTTGGCTATGCGCTTTTTCTCCCGGCGATTTTCATCCTTTACTGGATAATCCCCTCCAAATCCCGCTGGATAATCCTTCTTATGTCCAGTTATTATTTCTATGCAAGCTGGGGGCCGCAGTATGTGGCTGTAATTCTCATCACAACAATCGTCTCCTATATCGCGGCCTTATTAATGGATAACCGCCGTAAAGGAGGGATGTGTCCCAAAACAGTACTTATTCTTTCTTTAATCTTATGTGCAGGCGTTTTATTTTTCTTTAAATATTTTATTTTTTTCACAGAAAATTTAGCGTTGTTACTGCAGAAATTTTCTATGCCCCTACAGCCTTTTACCCTTAAGCTGGCTCTTCCCATTGGAATATCCTTCTATATTTTCCAGACTATCAGCTATCTTGTGGATGTCTATAGAGGAGAGATACGCGCCGAAAGAAATTTCGGCATCTATGCCGTCTATATTTCTTTTTTTCCTAAGGTTATGCAGGGGCCTATTGAAAGGGGCAAAAAACTCCTGCCCCAATTACACGCACGCCGTGCCTTTCAATCGGAACAGGCTTCCTATGGGCTGAAATTAATGGCCTGGGGCTATTTTAAGAAGCTGATTTTAGCGGATTCCCTGTCCGTATATGTGAATCAGGTCTATAACGATCTGCCGGCTTATAAAGGATTTTCCCTTGTGCTGGCAACCTTTTTCTTTGCCATACAGCTCTATTGTGATTTTTCCGGTTATACGGACATTGCCCTGGGTTCCGCCAGGCTGTTGGGCATCAATCTGACCCAAAACTTTAAAGCTCCCTATTTCGCCTCTTCCATAAAAGATTTCTGGGGCAGATGGCATATCTCCCTATCTTCCTGGTTAAGGGATTACATTTATATCCCTTTAGGAGGCAACCGGGCAGGCAGAGTCCGTCATGCCCTGAATATTATGATTACATTCCTGGTCAGCGGCCTGTGGCACGGCGCCAGCTGGAATTATATATTATGGGGCGGAATTCATGGTGCCTATCAGGTAATAGAAGGATTTTTCCCCTGGAACGCAAAGACAAGCCCCTTCCAGAGAAATAAACACTTCCATTTTTTCCTTAGTTTAATCACGGTTCCCTGTACCTTCCTGCTTGTCTGTTTTGCCTGGATATTTTTCCGGGCCGCAACTATTCCGGAGGCAATTTATGTGCTGGGGAATATGTTTGCCGGAATCTCCCGGTTTTCCACATATATCCAGGACTGCGCCTTGCAGATGGGACTTACCTTTACTCACCTGATGTACAATTGTCTTCCCTTGATCCTGCTGTTCCTGTTTGATCTGGCATCCCTCAAAACGGATGTCATTGCCTTCATTTCCAGACAGCGGTTCTTTATCCGATGGCCTGTCTATATTTTTTTGTTACTGGTCATTCTGCTTTTTTCTGAGAAAGGAGTATCTACGGAATTCATTTATATGCAATTCTGAGATAAGGCATTTATGAAATCTATTTTAGTAAAAAGTGTTCTTGCAGTTTGTATCACTTTATTCTGTCTTTTTTACCTGGATATCATGTATGAACAGAAATCCAGCGACCCAATAGCGGAGGTTAATAAATTCAACTTTGTCCCGGATGGGATACAGGTTGCCAATATGGGGAGTTCTCACGGAGAAGCGGCTTTTAACTGGGATCCTTTAATTCATGAACGCAATATGAAATGTTTTAATTTCGCCCTAACCAGCCAGGGCTATCAGTATGATTATGCCTTATTGAATATGCATAAAGAAGATTTTGCCGAAGGAAGCGTTGTTTTTATTCCTGTTTCTTATTTTTCCTTTAACACCGAAGCTGTCACTCCGGAGGATATTGAGGCGATCAGCGTACGCTATTACCGTATACTCTCTCCTCAATACAACCCGGATTACAGCCTGTATAAAGATTTGGTCGCCATACGGTTCCCAATTCTGTCTGCGGGGGATAAAATTTTTGATTTATTCAAGCCCCCCATCACCTTTCCTTCTTTGTCGGAAAACAGGCAGAATATTGTATATGCAGCAGAACTGGGAAGTGAAGGCATTTCAGAAAATAATGCAGATTCTGCTCCGGGAACAGCATCCGGGCCACCGGCCGCCGCTTCTCCTGAAGAGATCTATGGAGCTGAGAAGATTCAGGAATTTGAATCAAAGGGATTGGCGCGGTATCAAAGGCATTTTGAAAATAAGACAAATTATTTTGAAGAGGATAAGAAGCAGTATCTCATCGATATGATTCAGCTATGCAAGGATAATGATATAACGCCTGTATTAATAACCACTCCGTTTACCATTTATTATAACCAGTATGTATCCGAACAGTTTCTTAATGACTTTTATAATACAATTAATGAAATAGCGGCGGCGCAGGGCATATCCTACTATAATTATTCCCATGATGAGCGCTTTGTAACGAACCTACAGTATTTCGGCGATGCGGATCACCTGAATCCGGAGGGAGCTGTTTATTTTACGAATTTAATTATGGAAGAGATTCCTGAGCTAAAGGACTTTCTCAATAAATAACAAATTAAAAATGTACTTCCGTCAGGCATACTATGAGCCGGGCAATCATATATACGTGATCGCCCGGCTCATAGTATGTCCCCTAATAATATATGGAATTCCCGGAAACCTCTCCCGGCTTCCCGTATTTCAGACAACTGGAAACAGCTTTGGCATATAACGACCTTCCTTCTACGGTCAAATGGATGCCATCCTCTAAGTATTGTTCCGCCGAATATATATTTATTCCCATTGTACTATAAGCGTCAATATACAAAGTGCTATTTGTTTCCGCTACATTTCTTGCTGCATTGGCATAGTCAGTCAGAGTACCCTGTCCGTAGTCTCGCATATTACTATCTGTTTCCATCACGCCATCCTTTAAGAACTGGCAATAGGTGGGGGATATAATAAGGACTTTTGCCTGCGGGCTGATTTGGCTTAACAACAGAATCGCATTTCTCAACGCGCCAGTATACCCATGTGCATCCCAGTTGGAACCGCCTTCTACGGCAATCGGGGCTTTAGAGAAATAATCATTCAAACCATAGGCTATAACATAATAATCGACTGTCTGAGGATTCACATTACGGATAACGCCCCCGCCCGGATACCCTTCCAGGAAATCAGGCTGAACCTTTCCTGCCAGCACATTAACCATCCCCATTAAAGATGAGGAATCCCATCCTTCAAAGTCATCAGGGGATTCCCCCTCCTTCAAAGTCGCCCGTGATCCGCCAATCGCACAATTATATACATCCGCGTTCATGTATTGCGCCACCTGCGCCGCAATCCCCGTATCGCCTCTGTCCATATCCCATATACTGTCTCCGAATACTACAATGCTGAGCCTTTCTTCCTGAGGCTGTTCTGTCTCCTGGGCTTCCGTCTGGGGAGTTTCCTCCGTTGCGGCGGCCTGCTCCGTTCCGGCCTGCTGTGTTTCCTCTCCTTCCTGCTCCAGTTTCTGCTTCAACTCTTCATTTTCAGCCATAAGCGATTCAATTTGTTTCTTCAGTTCATCTACATTGTCCGTATCTGAACTGGCAGTTTTTTTGTCACTGCATGCTGAAAATAACATGACCGCAGCCAGTACAATCGCCAGCAAAATTGCTTTACATTTTTTCGTACTTTTTTTCATAAAAAACTCCTTCTGCTTTAAAAAGCAAATGTACTACTTCATAAACCGTTGTTAAGCATAAGTATAAAATATTTGAGCCTTTACTTCAATCAAATTCATAAAATCTTAAGGTAACCAGAATTGTCCAGAAGCCCTCCCGATTTATTTCTTCCGTTCCAATCTCTCCTGTATATCGTTCAACTGCAGTTCAAAATCCCTTCGTTCCTTCACGCCCAAATTGTGCAGGATAAGACCCGCAAAAACCGACTGGATAGCCGCCAGTTCCACAAATCCACAGACAATCAGCGTTGGAAATTTATCTACCATTCCGGTCTTCCAGAACTCCCAGAATACAGGGATAAAAAAAGCGGCGGAAAGCACAGTCAGCAGAACCGCCAAAAGTGTAAAATAGGCGAGAGGCTTGTACTGGCGGAACATTTTTAAGATTGTGTTCAATACTCTGATTCCATCGGAATAGGTATTAAGCTTCGATTCGCTGCCCTCCGGCCGATCCCGGTAATTTACGATGACATTATCCACCTGCATATTATTATAAACAGCATGTATCGTCATTTCCGTCTCTATCTCAAAACCCTTGGATAATACAGGAAAGCTCTTTACAAATTGATAGCTGAAGGCGCGGTAACCTGTCATAATATCCTGGATTTCCGAATGGAACAGCATGTTTATGCTGGATTTTACCAGGCTGTTCCCCATATTATGGAACGGCCTTTTATTTTCCTGATAATAAGTGGAGGATAACCGATCGCCCACCACCATATCCGAATTTTCCAAAAGCACTTTATCCGCCATTACTCTCGCATATTCCAGCGGATACGTGTCGTCTCCGTCAATCATGATATAGCACAGAGCGTCTATTTCACGGAACATCCGCCGGATTACATTCCCCTTCCCCTGTTTCCTTTCGTGCCGGATAACGGCTCCCGCCTTCTGCGCCAATTCCACCGTCTTATCCTTTGAATTGTTATCATAAACATAAATAACCGCCTCGGGCAATGCCTGCCTGGCGTCGGCAACGACTTTTCCGATTGTCTTTTCTTCATTGTAGCAAGGAATCAGCACCGCAATTTTATCCATATCTTTCTCCCTCTAAAAGCCCTGATAAATAAATTCGGCCGCACTGTATCCCGGCCCGTAATATCCCAGCAAAATAACATAAAATAACAGCGCATACCATAGCAGCCATCGGAGCGGCAATGCCTTTGCAGCGATCCTGTCCCTCACCGGACCTTTCCTCTGCAGCAGGGATACGGCCAAAAGCAGAAGCAGCGAAACCGCTCCTATTACAAATTCTATTCCGTCAAGCCCCAATGTAAGGAGTCCGCCCGACAATGCCGCCCGCATATTTCCTAACCGAAGCGCCCCGCCCAGCATTTTAAAGGCATCCCCAACACTGGAGGCCCTGAAAAATACAAAGCCAATGTTAACAAGAAAAAAAGTCCTGATTACCCGGAATACATCCATACCACGTGATTTGCCATTTATATGGAGCTTACCCATAACCCGCTTAAACCATGGATCCAGCAATTCGCCTGATACAATATAAAGCCAATGCAGCAATCCCGATCCGATAATATATTTCCAGTCTCCCCCATGCCAGATACCTACGGCAAACCACAATATAAACATACCTGCAAAGGTAGTTATCTGTTTTCCTCTTTTTTTTCCTAATTTCTTTCTCATCTTTTTACTCAATGCGGTAAGAAAAGAGGAACGAAGCACCGGATAAAAAATATACTCCTTCATCCAAACGCCCAAAGTAATATGCCATCTGCGCCAATATTCCGAAATGTTTTTAGCGAAAAACGGCCTATCAAAATTCTCCGGCAGTTTAAGTCCAAAGGTCTGGGAAATGCCCAGCGCAATATCCATTCCCCCCGAAAAATTTGTGTAAAGCTGAAAGGCAAAGGCAACGGTCCCTATCCAGATATAAAATCCTGTGTATTTATCATAATTGCCGTAAACAGTATTAACTATCACGGCCATCCGCTCCGATATGACCAGCGTCTTAAAAAATCCCCACAGTATGCGCTGCATCCCCCGCGTCATCTGCTTATAATCAAACGGATGTTCTTTATAGAACTGCTCGCCGTCTTCCCGGTACCGCAGAATAGGGCCAGATACCATTGTTGGGAAAAAAAGTCCGTATAAGGCAAGCTTTGCAGGATTTGACTGTGACTGCGCTATCCCGAAATAAACATCCGCCGCGTACCCTATCAAAGTCAGCGAATAATAGGATATTCCAAGTGGGACAAGCCAGTTTAAACCGGAAATGATGCCGTTTTCAGCGCCAAACCAGGATGCGATTCCATTTACAGTATTGATCCCGAAATTAATATATTTTAAAAGAAACAGGACCGCCACATTTGCAAGAATCACAAAAAGAAGCGCCGCTTTACGCCGCTTCTCCGGATTTTTACCGGCTTCCCTGAACCGCTGTCCATTTTCTTTTGCCTCTGTTATCATCCAGATTCCGATAGAACATACCGTTACGGCAAACAGAGGGTAAAGTATCAGCAAGACATTGCCGGATAAAAGGTAATACACGATGCTTGCCGCCAACAGCACCATCCACTGGCATTTCTTTGGCAGCAAATAATACAAAATCAGAACAACAGCATAAAATATAATAAAATAAAATGATGTAATCCCCAAGGCTCTTATTCCTTTCCTGATGATTACCTGCTTCTTATTCTGAAAGCTGGCCCATTATGATATCCGCCATCTCTCCTACGTTCTTCATGGTAACAACCTGTCCCATATTGAATTTCACGCCGAATTCCTGCTCAACCGCAGCGATCAGGTTGATGTGTTCCAGGGAATCCCAATCTTCGATATCCTCAGATGTTGTCGATTCTGCAACACAAATACTGTCATCGTCAAATACATCCCTGAATACTACATCTAATTTTTTGAATATCTGTTCTCTTGTCATCTTTTCCTCCATCCTGTCCCGGCATAGTATCTCTTGTTATTGGTTTACACATATATGCTTATTTTTCTTTTCATAATTTTCACTTATGGCAAAACGCCAGGCAGTATTGCCATCCTTATCCTCTATTTCGTCAAAGCCCTGCAGCCGGTAAAAATTCTTCACCATTCCGTTTTTGGCCGTAGGATAATAATAGCCGTATATATATTGTATCCCCCGCTGCCGGCACATATTTACCAACTCATCCATCATAGCATATTCCATATCTCGTTTCAATACACGGCAGCTCATCAGCCAAAGATCCACATGAAGCTCTTTCTCCGCCACACGGCCAATCACCACCGACACCACGCCATTATCTCCAAATTTGTCCATAAGTTTGCCATACAGGGTTATTTGATCCCTATCCCGGGCGGCTTCTTCGATTTCCGGCTGGGTATAACGCCTTGTTGTCAGATTGAACTGATTGCTCTTATTCGTCAGCTGCGCGATCCTTGCCATGTAAAGAGGCTCAAAGGGCAAAATCACAGCATGCATGTCAAGAGAATCCAGATACTGCCCATAATCGGCAAACGCCTCCTGCTGTTGTGACCGCATGGCATTCGCCCTGTACATCTCATTTCTTTTTTGATCATCCTCAGACAGGCTGGTAACCTCGAAATATCCATTGTGATCGAGAACGCGGATATACTGCTCAGGGGTCCCGATTTCCGGCGCCGCAGCTCCCTGGCCATTTGCCCTGACTATTTCACGTTCGGCCGGATTATCATCTACAAAAACCAAACTATCTGGCAGCACGTTCATTTCGCGGGAAATTGTCAGAATATTCTGATCTTTTGGCTCCCAATTGGCCTTGATAACAATAAAGTCCTCCGGTTTGAGGAGCCCGTCCGGATGATTCAAACCGGCCAATGCATTTTCTTCCTCATTTTTGGAATCTATATTTAATACAATTCCGATATTTTTCAAATGCTTTACATAACTCTGGAATTCCGCAAACACCTGTCCCATGGAAGTCTCCGGCCCAAGTTCCAGGTTTTCCACGCCATCATCACCGACAACGCCTCCCCATAGGGTGTTGTCAAGATCCAAAACAAGTGACTTTTTATTTTTTCCATATATGGATTTTATAATATTGGCGGCATTATGCGCCAGCCAGGGCACCGCTTTCAGGTTCAGGGCATACTTATACATATGCCAATAAAAAGGATCCGACCACGCATCCAAACCGAATACCGCCGACTGATAATTGATATCATTGATAAAAAAATCCTCATGTCCTCCGGCATACTCCGCAAACCTTGCGTTCAGCCTGTTGACAAAAGCGGTCCTTCCCGATGCCATGACGCAGTCCTGGTTTCCAAGCAGCCGGTAAAAGGGATACTCCATATTGTTCTGTATAATCGGGCATTTCCAACGTTCCCTGGCCTTTTCCCATGCTTCTTTGAAATGTCCAAACTGTCTGTCCAGCAGCTTCTCTGCATCCTGCGCGCTGCCACCCGTCTCAGGCCAGAAGGTAATGTTTCTGTTGCTTGTATGGAAATAGATAATATCAGGGGAAAATGCCGTCAGCGCCTCATTCCCAAATACGGCGTCTTCCCAATACTGTCCGAACTCCGATTCATAGAAAAGCGGCTCAATCCCATGATTCAGGAGAAAAAGTTCAAGAATTCTGACAATGTCATGCGTTGTACTCCCGCCCAAAACCGCAATGTTCTTCTTTATCCTGCCGCTTCCATCGGACAGCAGAAGCTTTTTCATCTTTTTTGATTTTTTCAGGATCAGTTCATTGTCAAATGGGTACTCCAGTTCTTTTAACATCCTTGGCTCCTTTTCCGTTTTTCTGTGCTGCAGTCATTAATATTCCGTCCAATCTTCCCTCGGGACACCCGATACGCTGTCAAAGCCATAAAAGCCCGCATAGGCCACATTGATCCAATAGCCCGGATCTTCCTGGATGTCCGAATTGTAGCCGTCACTATACTCTGTTTCAAAATCAGGACGCAGCAGCGGGACTGTCACATCCCTTGCCCCTTCCTCCGCCTTTTGCTCCAGATATACTTCTCTTTCATGATATTCCCGGTAAATACGCGCCATATCCGCACCGCTGTCCATATAAGTGAAAAACATGATAAGGCACATTACCGCAAGCAGCCCGTTTTTCAGGCTCCGGAAAATAACTTCCTTCTCCTCCACGTCCACGAAAAACTGAACCACCGCAAGAATGAGAAAAACCCCCGCCCCGAAATACGCCCTTGGCATCGGCTCCGGCGTCAGTACAAGCGCAAAGCAGGTTGCCGTGAAAATAAACATCCACAGAATACCGTTTCTACATATTTTTACGATTGCCTGCCAGCTTTTTTTCTGACATTTAATGATGACAAAGAGGAGCAGGCCTATAATCAGGAGAATCAGGAAATTATCGCGCACAGCCAGAATGATCTTCTGAAAGCGGGAAACCAGCGCGAAAATGCCTGTATGCTCTTCTTCCTTCAGCTGTCCCCGGATAAAATTCCCCGGGGCTAAGATCATGAACAGGAAACCGGTAAACTGTCCGGCAAGGCCGGTAATCATCCACGGCCTTATAATCCCTTTATGGCCTTTCCTTTCGAAGCAATATATTCCCAACAGTATGAGGATGAACAATAAGCCGCCGCCGGAGGTGTTTTCATTGCACCATCCCGCCAGTATCCCGAAAACAGGAAACAAAACCGTCCATACGGCTTCATGCCGCAGATTATCCGAATGATTAAGCGCATATCTGTAGCAGGTAAGGAAGCCCAGAATAATTGCCGATCCCCATAAATAATTACAGGCCCCTGTTTCCCATAGCACCGTCTGCCGGAAAACCACTCCGAACAGCCACAGAAGCAGATTAACCAGGATGAATACGCCCGTATCATACTTCTTTTTATGGTCAATATTCCAGTAAATACACAAGGTGAGCATAACAAAGACTATGGAATTGAATACATTAAAAACCATTTTATCCATGGTAAGGAAGCAGCGGAGGATCAAATGGCACACCGAACGGCCCGACCAGGTCATATATTGATTGTATTCCTGCCGGACCAGCCCCAGGATCGAGCCCGCAGCGCTCACTTCTTTTCCATAAAACAAATCATCCGACATCGCCGGGGTCAGAACATTAAATATAAATATCATTCCGGCGGCAACGATTACAGCCAAATAAAATATTCTTTTTCTCCATTTATCAGCAATCATCCTAACTCCTCTGCAAGCAGTGACATGACTGCTTTGCATTCGATCTGCCTGTTTTCCGACAAATAAAATTTATTGGCATCCCTGTTCACAAACTCTTCGCCCATTTCATCCGCCAGCAGTCTTCCCGGATGAAACAATATTTCAAGACAGCGCGATCTGTCCTGCGCCTGTTTCTTCATATACGGCAGCAAAGCTTCTACTCTTTCCGTATTCATATGTCCGCTCATGACAACTCCCCAAAGGAACATCGGCGGATTCTCCGCCTGCCAGGAGGGCCTGTTCTTTTCAATCGTCCTTTCCATTCCCAATGCATAGAAATTTAAAAGAAGATTCTTAATCCAGTTTATCCCCTTATAGCTTTTCCATAGAGGCAGCCGCTTTATATAGGGTAATATAGGTTCTTTGGTAATCCTGATATACTCTGTCCGGTAGCGCTGTTCCACAATAACCTCCAGCAGCGCCCAATAACATATGGGAAGCATCTGCGTATGCTGATGCCCATCAAACCGGAGCGGCATGTCCTCCCCAAACTGTTCCCTGAACAGCTCCGTCTGCGCCTTGATCTCCGCTTTCAGTTCCTTTTTTATCGTCATAAACATTTTAGGAGAATAATTCCACCGGAATAAATCGCCCCAGGTAATGTTGAAATACCCCTGCTTATCTGTCAGATGCCTCACTTCTTCCGGTCTTGCCGCACAATGCCCCTCTATAAAGTTAAGATGCACCGTCAGCAGCGGCAGCCGCGGCCATGCAGCCTTCTCCCTTTGAAATTTCTCCGCATATGCCCTGTAACAGGTCATATTGGTAAGGACACTGACGCTGTTTAATTTACCGGCCCTCAAACACTGCAATATATCTTCTGATGTATTAGGGGATAACGCATAGTCATCCGCATGAATATCTAGTCTGCACATTCTGCGTTGGCCTCCCCATTCCCCTTCTGCGCCGTATCCTTTGATTCCTTCCATATAACGGATTCAATAATATACCGGGGACGCGCTTTTGTCTCCAGATATATCTTTCCGATATATTCACCAACAATTCCCAAAGAAAAAATGGTCAGCCCCCCCATAAGCAATGACACCACTAAAGACGTTGTATATCCCGGAACATTTCTGCCGGAAAACCAGTCAATAATACAATATATAATCATAACAAAACTGAACAGGCTTACCAGAAATCCTAATATTGTAATAAACTGTATCGGCCTGGTGCTCATGGAAGTAACACCATTCGTGGCAAGAGCCACCATTTTCCTTAATGTATACTTGGACCGTCCCGCCTCTCTTTTTTTAACATCAAAATACACAATGTCAGACTGGAAGCCCATAGTCGGGATTAAACCTCTCAAAAACAAGTTTACCTCCCTGTATTCGGCAAGAGCATCCAACGCACGCTTAGATAACAGCCTGTAATCCGCATGGTTGCTCATCACGTTGCATCCCAGCAGATGCATAAAGTTATAAAACATATTTGCGCTGAGTTTTTTTAAAAAGCCATCCGTATCACGGTCATTTCTGACCCCATATACAATTTCACAACCTTCTTGATAGCAGCCGACAAACTTATCCAATGCTTCAATATCCTGCTGCAAATCGGCATCTATGGTGACCACCATATCAGCATGCTCTTTTGCCGCCATCATACCCGCCAGAATAGCGCTCTGATGTCCGTAATTCCTTGAAAAACACAGCCCCGAATAAACATCATCGCAGCCGCATAAATCACTGATAATTTTCCAGGTATTATCACTGCTTCCGTCATTCACAAAAACGATCTTGCTTTTCGGGGAAATAATGCCCTGAGAAGCCATTCGCCCCAATTTATCCCTCATGACTTCCGCGGCATGCACAAGCACTTCCTCTTCGTTATAACAAGGCACCACCAAATATAAAATACCGCCGGCCCTCTTATTTTCCATTTTCATAATGTCCTATCCTATCTTATTTCTATAATACATTATAATTTCTATAATACATTATAACTAGCTAATCATAGCATCTGACGTTTTATGAGTCAAGCAAGCGCAAACACGCGATCATCTTTTCTTATTACTCCATTATGGACATTTCAACTATAATCACCTATAATTAGGTAAGTATAAAAACAAAAACCATAGCGGAGGCCATAAATGTCAAAAGAAAGTATATTACAATTTATTAAAAAATATTTTATCTGCATCATTTACCTGAGCCTGGCCCTGGTAACCGCCTATCTCTGCTTCTCCCGTCTGGATATCGCTTCTTTGCAGCATTGGGATGAGGCCCGGCATGGAGTAAACGGTTATGAAATGTTTAAAAACCATAATTATATAGTTAATACCTATAATTATGAAAATGATTATTTTAATTTAAAGCCGCCGCTCAGTTACTGGGGAATTATTCTGGGCTTCAAATTGTTTGGAGTCTCTATTTTTTCCATGCGTTTTTATTCGGCGCTGTCCCTGCTGTTAACCTTCCTTGCGGTTGCTTATTATATGCATAAGCACTATGGCAAAACCGCCGCTGTTTCCAGCATGTTGCTTTTCATCAGCTTTTCCGATTTATTTTACCGTCATGCCGGAAGGAATGCGGATGCGGACGCCTTATTTATCCTTTTATTCACCCTTGCAATGCTCTTTATGCTTCAGGTACAGAAGCATCAGAATTATATTTACGTCTGCGGCTTCCTGTTTTCGCTCGCTTTCCTTGCAAAAAGCTGGCATGCATTGGTTTTACTGGCAATTGGCGGCCTTTATCTTATATTTTCCGGGCTGTGGAGAAAACTTCGGCTTAAAAATTATTTATTATTTCTGGCCAGCGCTTTTGGCCCCATCCTTTTGTGGGCGCTGGTGCGCTACCAATATGACGGCATGAATTTTCTTGGGCAGATGTTCGGGGTGGATGTCACAAAACGCATTACAGAATCCGCGGACTCCAATCCGTCTTATACCTTTTTTACCAGATATCTTCTCAGCTGCAAACCTGTCGTTATTACCGCAGCCATAATATTGATTATTTTGGCCTATTTATTCATTAAGAAGAAAATACGGTACAGCAATACGGTTTTGGCCTATTTATTATGGCTGTTTATTCCGCTTCTGGTATATGACTTTTCCCATGTTTATTATTATTGGTATATTTTCCCGGTTTATATTCCATTGATTATGCTGGGTGGTGTTTGTATACACAAAGTGTACCAGTGTCTGGAATGTAAAAAAGGACTGTTCTGCATATTAATGATTTTTCCTTTGTTTATAGTTTCCCTGGAATGCCGCAGTACCCTGAGGGAGCTGGATAATCTGGAAGTTTCCGGCTTCCAAAATGATATTAAAGCTGCAATGGAACAAAATCCGGGGCTCCATCAAATGGACATCTATGTGGAGAAAACCGATAATGAATATAAAGACAGCTATTATTGGGAACAGGCCGGTTTACTGGCGGCCGAATTAAGTGGGGATCTTTATTGTAAGGAGGGCGGAATTGCTGCATTCACCCAACTTCCGAAGGATGCCCTTTTAATCGTAGATCCCGAAACCTATGAATCCTACCAGGAAATTCTTCAGGGGCTAGAAATTGTATATCAAAATGAATATATCTTAATCAAAAAATAACATGTCCAACCCGCTGAAAAAAAGGAACGCGCCCCTATAACGGCGCTTTCTTTTTTTTCCATTCTTTATACCACTCTGCGAATTTATTTATTCCTTCTTCAAGACCAGTCGCCGGTTTATAATCAAAATCCTTTATCAGGTCATCAACATCCGCATATGTCTGGTAAACATCTCCCGGCTGCATTGGATAATACTCCTTTTGAGCAGTTTTTCCTAATGCATTTTCTAAAGTCCGGATAAAATCCATCAGCTTTTCCGGTTTATTATTACCAATGTTATAAATCTTGTAACGATCCCCCGCTTCATCAGGAAGGGGCGGATTATTAAGTATCCGCATAATCCCTTCTACAATATCATCTATATATGTGAAATCCCTGTACATATCTCCCTGATTAAATATCTTAATTGTTTTTCCTTCCATGATTTTCTCACTAAAACCGTAATAGGCCATATCCGGACGGCCAAAAGGGCCATAAACCGTAAAAAAGCGCAGTCCGGTAGATGGAACACCATATAAATGGCTGTAAGTATAGGCCATCAATTCATCGCTTTTTTTTGTTGCCGCATATAAACTTACAGGCCTGTCAACGGGATCCGATACTGAAAAAGGAATTTTAGCCTGGTTTCCATAAACAGAAGAGGAAGAAGCAAAAACCAGATGTTCTATCGGATGATCGTCTTCATCACAGGAATTCCTGCAGGCCTCCAGTATATTATAAAATCCGATAACATTGCTCTCTATATAGGAATCCGGATTTTCTATGGAATACCGCACTCCGGCCTGCGCAGCCAGGTTAACCACAATATCTGGCCGGCAATCTGAAAACACTCTGCAAACCATCTCTTTATCTGCTATATTGCCAAGGATAAATTGGAATGCCGCGTTTTCCTTAAGCAGGCCAAGCCTGCTTTCCTTCAATTTTACATCATAATAGTCATTCAGATTATCCATTCCCACAACATGACAGCCCTCTTCCAGCAACCGTTTAGAAAGATGAAACCCGATAAAACCTGCGGCACCTGTAATCAGGATTTTTTTATTTACATCCGGTCTTTTCCAGCCTTCCCTCATTTCTGTCTCCTCTGTCTGCCTATGCCATAATATTCTACTCCGCCCTGCTCCATATACGCCGGAGAATAAAGATTTCTTCCATCATATACCAGCGGAGTCTGCATAAGCTCTTTATATTGATTTGCTTCCAGGCTCTTTATTTGTTTCCATTCCGTAAAGATAAAACAAATATTAGCCCCCTTTAACGCCAATTCAGGAGAATCCACATAGCTCATATGTCCCTTTCCAATCCCGCCTTCCGGAAAAAGCTTTCTGCTGTTTTCTTCCGCAGCCGGATCATAGGCATAAACATCAGCTCCGCTTTCCAGTAAAAGGCGGATATTGTCCACAGACGGAGCTTCCCTTAAATCATCCGTTCCCGGCTTAAAAGCCAGTCCCAGCACAGCCACTTTTAAGTTCTGAAAAGTGATCATTCTGTCACAGGCTTTATGAAAAAGCCTGGTTTTCTGCTCTGCATTTACATCCACAGCCGCCTCTATTGTTTTCAATTGAGACCCATACTGCCTGGCTATAAACTTTAAAGCCTTGGTATCCTTTGGGAAACAGCTTCCCCCATATCCAATCCCCGCTTTCAGGAAGTTGGATCCTATACGGGTGTCATAACTCATCCCTCTGGCAATATCCTCAATATCCGCTCCAACGAGTTCACATAAATTTGCGATTTCATTCATGTATGAGATTTTCAATGCCAGGAAATCATTACAGGCATATTTTATCATTTCTGCGGATCGTCTGCTTACCGAAACAACAGGAAGCTTAAAAGGCTCATATATCTCCTGCAGCATTTTTTCTGCATGCCTGCTTTCCGTCCCTATCACAATACGCGCCGCATGTAAAGTATCATGAACCGCAGATCCCTGCGCCAGGAATTCCGGATTAGATGCCACTTCGATTTTCACCTCTTTATGGACAAGAAAATCACGTATAAACTGCTCCACCTTATCATTTGTTCCTACCGGAACCGTTGATTTAACCACAACAAGACAGTCCTTTTCCAGATTTTCCGCGATTTGCCTGGATACCGTGGCAATATAACCCAGATTAGCGGATCCGTCCGGCAGTTCCGGTGTCCCTACTCCGATGAAAATGGCATCAGGATTTTTATAAGCATTTTTATAATCGGTTGTATAGTGCAGCCTTCCCGCCGCAAAATTACTTCTCATCAGTTCTTCAAGCCCCTGCTCATAAATAGGTGAAATACCTGCTTCCATCAGCTTTATTTTTTTATCATCCGTATCCACACAGGTAACATCATGCCCCTTTTCCGCGAAGCAAACCCCTGCCACTAATCCCACATACCCAGTTCCGGCAACTACTATTTTCATATTCTGCCCCCGTTTGTCTATTATTTAATACCGTATTCATTTTAGCATACCTTCCGGGGATTGGAAAGATACTATAAGAACTGGACGCGGAATGTTATATTGATTATAATAGTATCGTATTATTAAGAAGAAGGGGAAATCCATGAATACAAAAACAGTAAAATCATCCAAGATAAACAAGGCGTTTTTTGTCCTGGCCATTATTTTATTAACTATAATTCTCTGCCTGACCTATGTCCATTTCGGAAGCACAAATATCGGATATGACGGTGACGAAGTATTTTCCTACATGTCATCTAATGCAGAGCAGGGATACAAAAAACTTGCTGCGCTGGAGGATCACACCTGGTATCCTTCCAGTTATTTCCGCAATGCCCTTTCAGTCCCCTCCTCCTGCCGATTTCATTACGAAATCCCCATCCGGAATCAGGCAACCGATGTCCACCCTCCTGTTTACTACATGCTTCTGCACACAGTCTGTTCCTTTTTCCCGGAAAGTTTCTCCATGTGGTACGGATTATCCCTTAATATCCTGTTAACGCTGTTGTCGCTTATCGTCCTTTTCTTTTTGCTGCGCTGCCTTATCGGAGGCAATTATTTACCGCTGCTCTTCTGCTTTTTGTTTGGCATGACCTATGGAGTCATCAATAATATGCTTTTCATCCGAATGTATGTATTGCTGATGCTGTTAGTGACCCTACAGTACTATTACCATCTGCACCTTTATTATTCGCTTTTAAAAAGAGTGGATAAATGGAAGCCCAGGCAGCTTATTACCCTGTCACTTATCACTATAACCGGAACTTTAACACAATACTATTTCCTGATTTTCCTTTTCTGGCTTGCACTCATTTTTTGTACCGTACTGCTAATCCAGAAGAAAACCAAAGCCCTGCTTCAGTACATCTGCACTATGGCGGTATCCGGTATTGGATGCATTGTATTATACCCCACTATGCTCCGCCATATTTTTTCGGGCTATCGCGGGGAAGAAGCCGCACATAAATTAGTTAAAGTACAGGGCATCTTTGAAGATCTGCGGGATATGCTGGCTATTTTCAGCAGGCAGCTGTTCAACCGGCATTTAGGCCTTGTATTGTTAATCCTGCTCGTGTGGGCCATTATTCTTTTGCTGTGTAAAAAGATTTCGTTTAAAGCGCTCCTATATTCCGCTGTATTGGCCGCTCCTGCCGCGCTTTATTTTTTCACGGTGACCAAAATTTCGCCATACGTTATAGATCGGTATATAACGCCGGTGTATGGCATTATCTTTGGCCTTATTGCAGCGGGCTTCCTTTTTCTGGCAAAAACAACTGTTACTAATCTCAGCAGCCGTTTTCTCAAATATATGCTGTGTTTTATATGCCTGTTGGGAGGAATCATAACATCATTCCACCGCCCGGGAGAAAGGATGGAACAGTCCAGATACTGGTTTGCCGACAGAAACACTGCCATCAAAGAATATACAGAAAAAAACGGTTCCTGCATTTATATAAGCGTAGATGAATATCATTGGAAAATATGGAGTGAATTTCCATCCTTCATGGAATTCGATGATATTTATTATCTTGACGGAATACAATGGAAACCCTTGCAAGATGAAAGGCTGCAGCAGATGGACGAAATTCTTGTCTATATTGAAGATGGAGTTGATGCAGATAAGGCAAAGGCCTATATTCGGCGGGAGCTTGGATACAGGTCTTGTGAATTGGCATTTGAATCGGCTTTTGCGGATGGGTATCTATTCCGCAAGCCAGATGCGTAAATCATTGATCAACTTTTCCGTTCGTATTTTTACCCCTTGTTCATTTAAATGATAGGCTGAATCAAAAAAATATTCTTCATCAATAATATAATCCGTAAAATCAGAAATGACAGGACAATGTAGCTGTTTTTCCAGTTCTTCCTGAAACATCTCATACTCTTGAACAGGCGGGGTAAATTCACACCCGACGATTGGATATGCGGCAACTAACATCGTTCCGCCTTTTTCCTGTATCAACTTATTCAGACTATTCATTCTATCAATACAGATACTATTGATAGCAGGCACCTTGATCTGCCCTTCTCTAAATTCTATTTGCTGCTCTTTTCTTGGAAATATATTATCACCATATTCATCAAAAAATTCTCTTGTGTATGCTTCTCCCGTTCTTCGATTTCCTTCCCCCGCAATCCATAATCCTATACAGTCCTTCAAGTACGTAGGGTATGCTTTTATCATTCCCCATATATCTTTCCCTCTTATAAGCTTCCATAGTTCATAATGATTTTCTATCGTAATCCAAGCCAGCTCTTCATTCAATATTTTGTCATCATCTTCATATTCCGTATGGCAGAAAATCACTATATCACCTTCATTGACAAAATACCGAGACATATTGTCCAGGAATGCATTGCCAAGTCCTGCGTGCACTCCCATATTTACTACCGGCATCCCAATTTCCTCTTCTATCATTTCGGAGTCAATCCCAAATACCAGATTGGAATTTCCAATAAGTAGAATTTTGGGTTCTTTTATACTTTCTGCCCTTTGCACCTTATCTATAATAGATGCATTAAAACCATACAAATACTGTGGCATAACAATTTCAAAGCAGAATAAGAAAAGAACGACCAGCAGTAACACCCCTTTTGCCAGAAAGCAAAGAAGAGGTTTTTTATTTTTAAAACTGGAAGTAGATAAATTGTGTTTGTTCATATGAATACCCATAAATTCCAAAAACAAGGATAATAAGCAACAGTCCCAGGTATATCCCCCAACGAATCAGGCCGAATCTGGAAAAAATATTTTTAATAATATCATTTTTTTTATACTGTAAATAATCCACCAAAGTCAGAAGCAAAATTCCCATTACAAGTAAAAGAATTTTTTTTCCGCCGCCAAACTCTCTTATTACCGTTCCATTAAATAAATATTCCGGATTAAGATTAAAAAAAATCATCCTTGTCATATCCAGGCCCTGTCGGAAACTGTCAGCCCGGAAAAACATCCATGCATAATCAACTAGAAGGAAAGTTCCTATACATGATATTGCAAATGGAACTTTTTTGTTTTTATGAAATATAGATTTGAAAAAATCCTCTATAACTATGTAACACCCATTCAGACCACCCCAAAATACATATGACCAGTTTGCCCCATGCCACAATCCGCTGAGCAAAAATACCAGCATAGTATTCATGTATTTTCTTATTTTTCCTTTTCTGTTCCCGCCGAGAGGTATATATACATAATCTCTGAACCAGCTAGTCAAAGATATATGCCATCGTCTCCAAAAATCTGCTACATTCCCGGAAAAATATGGTTCTCGAAAGTTATCCATCAAGGTATATCCCAACACCCTTGCACTTCCCACAGCCATATATGAATAACCTGCAAAATCACAGTATATCTGGATTCCGAATAAAATTGTAGCTATAATTATCTCTATGCCACGGTATGCAGAATGATTTTCATATATCACATCAACAATCGGAGCTATGTTATTAGACAATACTACCTTTAAGTATAATCCCCAAGCGATCTGCAGCAAACCGGTTTTCACTTTCTCAAGATTTCCTTCAACCCCCTCACTGATCTGCCTTAAAAGATTGTCGGCTCTTTCTATCGGACCAGAAAGCAAGTTAGGAAAGAAAGCCACAAAAGCAGCGTATTTTATGAAATTTTTTTCCGAAGAACACTTCCCTTTATATACATCAATTACATAACCAAATGCCTGAAAAATAAAAAAAGAAATACCAATGGGTAAAATCAACTCCAATGGCGAATAATTAATCTCCATACCAAATTTGTTTAGGATGATACTCAGGTTTTTGATAAAAAAATCTAAATACTTATATAGAAATAAAACGCCAAAAGAAAAAAGTCCTGTCAATGCACATATCATCTTTTTAGACTTAGTGGTAAAACTTCGATCAAGAAGTTGCCCCGCAGTATATGTTATGACAATAATATACAACAATACAATAATATTCCCTACATTCCAGCACATGTAGAAAATGCAGCCAGCAACCAGTAATAAAATATATCTTTTTCTTTGTGGAATTAAATAGTAGAGCAACGTAACAATTGCAAAAAAGAACAGATAGTCTAATGAATTAAAAACCATTTCGTCTCCCCATACAATACACATTTATATATTATTCTTCCTACTCAACTGCCATACAGTCTACAGCCAAAAACTCCGCATATATGCTTGTCCTACTGATATCAAGTTACTCCCCCAATTCTCCCGCTTATTCCGAACCATGCGACAGCCTTCACTGTTTTAATATTGTATCTGTTTTCTTTTTCTAAATGAATAAAAAAGTAATGAACCAGTATAATAAATATTACTGTCCGAATCTCCGGATATCCAAAAACGATTTCACTTCCTGGCTCCATTTGCTCTTTATTCCACGGTTCAAAAGATACTACAGTTGCACTATAAAGGCTCTGCTGGCAAATAAAGATTTCAGCGGCGGTTGCAAAAACAAGTAACCACACTACAGAATATTTTTTCCTTCCTTTAACAAAGAGAATAATAACACAAACTGCTGTATATACAAAAAACACAATACTATCTCTGAACCAATCAATTTGAAAAGCATCTGCAATATAATCCTGTTCTGCTGAAAGTAAAAAAGCAATATATCTTGCACTTAATAAAAATATGCATATTCCGCCACATATAATATTGGATATCAGTAACTTTTTTACACTTTTATTGTTTCTTAGAATTTGTTCTAATGCACCTGCCGTCACAAGCAGCAAAAAAACAGACAGCACGCATCTCCACAGCGATGGGAAACGCAAACTGTTAAACATCGGAAAATAGCGGTAAAATATAGGATGGAGAACAAAATTGTTGCCTAACATCATAAAAAAAGAAAAAAGACAGATGCCCAAATACTGCCATTTTCTTTTTATCCTTAGTCCTATTACCCATACAAGCAAAATCAGTGTTAAAAGCCCTGCATACATACTTATCATACTGATATCAAGCTGTTCTCCCAGTTCTCCCGCATATTCCGAATAATGCGGCATAATCATTGAAAACAGCATCCTGATACTATAAGAGTTTACAGCAACTCCACCGCCCAATCTTTCTATATATCGGGCTGAAACCAAAAATGGGATAAGGGATATAGCCGCCATTGCTGCCGTTTCCAGTCCGAAAAACAAATAAGCTGTAGCCGCCTTCATTATTTTAATACAATATCTATTTTCTGTTTCTGCATGAATAAGGAAATAAGGAATCAATATAATAAAAGTTGCTATCCAAATCTCCGGATATCCGCCTAAAATGCTTAACCCCATACAAACTGCTGCTGCCATCAAAAAAATATGTTTTTTAGAAGTCAGATATTTTTTAACAAAAAGAAGTATATACGGCAACCATGCCGCACTAACAATAATCATAATATGCTCGGCATTAGATATAAACAATCCTGAAAATCCATAAAATGCGCCTGTAATAACAGCCACAATATAGCTTTCTGGTATTTTCTTTTCTTCTAAATGCTCTCTAACCAAAAGAAACATCCCAAAACATGCTATAACTATATGAATGCAATATTCCAATGCAACACAGAGCAAAGAATAGCCCGTTGTCAATTCGAACAAAAGCGTTGTCGGATACCAATATGGAATTCCCAACATAATATAGGCCGGGCAGCCAAACTGAAATGCTGCATTCCACAGTGGCAGCCTCCCTTCCTGAAGCATGTCTGCCGATGACATACAAAGCGGATAATAGGCATCCATAATATCCCACTTCATAAGATTTTTCCCTGATATGAGACTATAATTAAAAAAACGGTAAAAACAATATAGCACAGCAAAACCATAATATAGGGAAAAGGTTTTTTAATCTTCTTTCCTCTCACGCAAATTCCTCCCCATTTCTGTTAAATAAACGTCTCCGTTAACTAATTATTGGCTTTACCCGTTTCGCACTTTCCATCTTTAGATCCAAACTCCTGCAACATGAAGAACAACAGGAATTATCGCAATAACAAAACCCGCTAAAATCCGCAGATTAATCAGCCATACCGCCGGCTTATCATCCACCTTTATGAAAGGAAGTTCTTTTTTAATTCCGGGAATATTAAGTACAGAAAATATCAGTATGCCTGCAATAAATACAGAAGTTCCTGCACCAATCAGATATCCCTGTGCGCTGTCCGATCCCGTCACTTTCGTAAAAACCGTTATAGGCGTAATAGGATTAAACTCATCCTGCCTGCCCAATATACCCGGCACAAACATTCCTGCAACAATAGCATTCCCAAAGCACCATGGGAATTTAAATATCTGCGCTAATATCATTCCCCAGGTAAGCGCTGTTTCCAACACCAGATTAATATATAAGTATCTGCTATTTTGTCCAATCAGAATCATCATAAACGGGGTCATAATAAGCAGCCAATATGGGTGAGACATGCATGTTACAAACAAAATTGCATACGCCATGAAACAGACATATATTCCCCACCTGTACATCTTTTCCTTCGATTCTATTTTTACGAAATAGCATAGCAGGAACAATACGACCCAGCAGAATATGGACGGGAACATTCTGCTAAGAGCCGCCGGCTGCTCATACATTACCGCGTACAAGAAGGCAAGATTACTGAGATTAGTAGATTTAAACATATTTAATAAGCTGAAGGCCACCGTGTCCGGTTGCCCGTACAGAGCTTCGCAGGGTAATATTATCCGGAAAAACAATATGGGAAGAATACTCATAAAAACATACCCAATAATATATGGTATCCTTTTTTCCTTTAGTAAGACCAGGGGTACAAATAGAAGCAGAGCAAAAAACTTCAAAGGAATAGCCAGCATAAAGCAGATTAAAAAACCCTTGTTATTTTCTTTAAAATAATAATTTATCCCTTCTACAGCAAAATAAAGAGCGATTATGTCGTAAGCACACATCATTATAATAGAAGTCATAAAAAAATTGGAAGATAAAAACAAAATACATACCAGCTTTGCAATATCTTCCTTTAATTCCAGTGTAAGACACAGTCGATATAACGATCTCGTAATAAGCGCCACCGCAACCAGTAATAATGTCTTTCCCCACATAAGGCAAGGCACAGAATTAAAAATATCAACTCCAAAAAAATTCTCGGCGATCCACAGTGGAAAATTCCAAATTGCAAATACGATATAAATTGGAAAATCATAAACTGCCTGTACTTCCTTCGTGTATGCGAATGGCGTCATTTCCCATCTGCCTGCATAAAAATATTTTACATTTCCCGCAAACAAATCCGTCCAAAAATTAATCCCTACACGCATTGTCTCCAAAATATCATTATAGATAAAGCTGTAAAAAAAGACCAGGCTAATAAGTAAAAAAAATCCTGGAATTATCATCCGTCTGCTTATTTTTTTATTCCACACATTTAACTTCGCTTTATTTCCCGCTCTCACAATCGCACCCCTATCAAAAATTTATTTTCTTTTCGACTACAACCCTTGGTTTCTTAGTTACCCTCTCATTAATGCTCAATATATATTCCCCCAAAACACCAATAAAAAACAGTTGTATTGCCCCCAGGAAAAAAACACCAACCATTATAGAGGCAGAACCCAAAGGATAGGTTTCCCAAAACAAAATCTTTCTGACAAATACATATATGGATAAACCCATACAGATAACCGCTACCAGTAAACTTATAAACGTAGCAAATCTCATTAATAATTTTGTAGAAGAGGTAATTCCATGCATGGCAAAATCATAATTTTTCAGAAAATTAAAGTTACTTTTTCCTCGTTTTCCCACTGACTGTTCGTATTGCACAACACACATTCCTAAACCATATTCACTCAAAATAGTCTTAAAAAATGGTTTCGTTTCTTCTATTTGACCCAATATATCTAAAAATTCCCGATCATACAGCCCGTACCCGTTTACCATTTCAATTTGTTTGGCATCCGATAATGTATCAACTATCTTATAATATAACCGCCTCAAACCATATTTCAATTTACTTTCATCACTTTTCTTCCGCTGCCCTACAATACATTTATATCCTCCTTCCCATTTCTCCACAAATTCCGGCAGCATTTCAGGAGGATCCTGCAAATCTCCAAAAATCATAAAAGCACAATCACCTGTTGCGTATTGATAAGCCTGGAAAACGTTCCTGTCAAATCCGAAATTCCGGGCGTTAAATACGGCCTTTACACAGCTATCTTCCTCACATAATTTTTCAATCTCATACCTGGTGCTGTCCGTCGAATAATCATCCACGTAAATAATCTCATATTCGTAATTAGGTAAACTATCTATGAAGACCTTTTTTAGTCTGTTATACATTTCCAGTACGCTGTTCTCTTCATTATAACATGGAATTACTACACTGATTTTTTTCATGACTTCCTCTTTTTACTATGCCGTTAACTTATGATATACTTTTTTTATTGTCTACTACATAACATAGGAAGGTTTTTATTAAAATCCTCACCATTTCCAACTATTCCATTCTCCCAGCATAAATGGGGGATTAGTATTTTCATTTAAGGATTCTTTTCTATATTCTAAAATATATCTATTAGCTTCCGTTTTATCTATTGTATTAACAGGATACGCATATTCATTTATATGGTACCAATTATCAACCGTCAAATCAGACCTTAATAAATTAGTTTCTGTTCAGTACCCTTGAGTTCCTATAGCAAAATTTAAGCGATGCAGAACTCTATGGTATTCTAAATTTAAATCAGGAAAATATGTCCAATGAGCATTTGTCCTAATATTTTGATTATAAAATATTACCACTACAGAGTATGGATCCGTTTATCAAGCATTTATCTAAATAAATCATCCAATCCTATTAATTCTTTATATTCAGTCCAAGGTATAGTATTAACTATAATATCTGCGTTATAAAAATCATTGATTTTTTTATTTTCAAAATCTATTTTATATGCAGAAGTATTATTGAATATTCTGAGGTGGCGGAGCCAACCAATCTCCTGGAATAGAGCCATAGAATCCGTTGTCGAGAGCCAGCCGTCCGACGGTAAGAGCCATGACCTGTGTCGTGGCTCCCGGAGGATAATTTAGTTTTTGATTGTCCTTTTCCTTTGTCGCATGGAAACATCACCGTCGATCTGCATGGTATTGGCAGATGGTATGATACCGTCAAGGATGGAATCGGCAAGGGCACTGCCCCCCAATCTTTCATGCCAACCTTCCGGCATTAATTGCGAACAGAAGATGGTGGAGACCTGGACACAGCGGTATTCCATCAGTTCCAGCAGATCTCTTTGCTCCTGATCGGAGGCAGGGATCAAAAGGAATTCATCAAGGATCACAAGTGGATGCTGTTGAAACTGCTTCATCACCTGATGATATTTTCCTTGTATCCTTGCCGCTTCCAGTTCGCTGAATAGTTCCGCAGACGGATATATCTGGTCTTGTATCCGGATTGGCAGGCATTGATCCCCAGTGCATTAGCGATATAGCTTTTGCTGGAACCGGTGGTCCCAATCAGGATGACATTCAGTCCTTGGCAGATGTAGTTATTATCCGCCAGGCTTTCCATAAGATCCCGGTTCAGGTGCCGGTCTAGCAGATATTCAATATTTCCAAGAAACATGGATGAATCAGAAAACTTCGCATTCTTGATCAATCTTTTGATATTGTTATTATGCCGGGAATCGTATTCCGCATCAACCAACAGCATGAGACGTTCATGGAAGGATATGGATCCGTATTCAGCTTCCTGATCGATCTGTTTTTCATAAGCTTCCGCAAAGGCAGGCAGCCTTGTCATTGCGGGATTCGAGTATCAATCTGATATTTTTATAACGCGGGCTGGGAATCCGCTCCAGTGCTGCTTTGCAGGCATGCTCCAATCACTGAAGTAAATATCAGACAATTCGAATGTGAAAGCCGCATTATTCTGACACATACCTCATGCATAAAAACAAATGTCCCAAGAATAACCGCACCTGTCATTATATATGGAACCACCCAGAATGAGTACGGTTTGAATACCTCTGGCATCAATGAGAACAAAAAGGTTGTAAACCAATCTCCGTTCCAGTCAATATAGCTTGTTTTCGCTGTTTCTACAGCCGCCTTTATAACTTCTGCCAAAGAATGCGTCTCCAGCCATGCCGCATAAGTTAATGCACTATACCCATAATCATCTCCGCTGGGACGGGCATATGCTGCCAAATACCATATGGGAAGCATACTAAAAATAAATATAATAAAAGACATAACAGCTGATAAATTGTCTTTTTTTTCCTTAGAAATTTCTTCATGTTCATCCTTTTCACTGATTTAAATTGTCCTTCTGTATATTTCGCTTCAATTGAACCATCTGCACGGGCAAACTGAGCTACTTTCACGGACAAACTAAATCATAATCGCGTAAGGTGAGCCAGTCGCAGAAATCGCCAATTTCCGCTTAACTCCCCTATATGATTACAATATATGTCAAAGGGTTATCGCTTTAGCGATGCGAAACACCCTTTACATATATATTGTAATCATATACTACGTTGGCTCTCACATCGTGATAGTGGCTCTAAAAGTACGCGCAGATAGATCTCTGCTGCTGAATAATACACCTTCTACTTTTTCAAGATATTTCTTTACTTTTTCTATGTACGCAGTCACCATTTTCAAAGGAAATCAGTTAACTAACATCTTATTTACATATTTTACTAAACCTCTTAGACATAATAATTCGACTAATAGTTATATTTAATATCATAAGCATATATGCACAAAAAAATACGAATAATAAATATATTCCGCTCATTATAAAATAATTTTTCCCGCTCATAAAATATTGTAACAGTTTACAAATTGGATAATGCACCAAGAATATGTAATAAGACATTTTTCCAAAAAAAGTCATAATCCTTTGTATAATAATATTACGTTCAAATAAGTGAATCAAATATGCTGATGAAATCATTACAGAAAAAATAGGAATAAACAACAGCAGATCTGAAAATGCTATTTTATCTCTTAGAAGTACCAAAAAACCACAAGAGATAACGCAGATCAGGCACATGCTGTAAATCGGAATACGCTTCAATTTTTCCATTTTTTTTACCACTATATAATAAGTACCCCCTCCCACCATCATACCTGCAATCGCTCTAAGTATTCCTATGCAGTACCATTGCTCATATGGTATCCACTGGCTCAAATTTCCATAATTATGTAATATATGACTATAAATAAACATAATTAAAATCAGGCCAATATTAACAAACATTCTTTTATAGAAAGCAAAGAAATAGTATAAAATAAGCGTTGCCACAAGGAGCGCCGCGATTTGTCCGGTAACACCGTTAATTACAATACTCTGTTCTTCAAAGCCGCTCAATTGAAGCATAAACAATTCCCATTTTGCGGCCCACAAGTTAGATAATATTTCTTTTCCTCTCCAGTTACTATAAATACATGTGGAAATAAATGAGAAGAAAAATCCCAGCAAATATGGCGGATAAAGTTTTTTAAATTGTTCCCAAGCGTATTTTAACGGAGAAACAATGCCAATAGTTCTATTTTTTTCAACATTTCTCGCCAGAAAAAAACCGCTTATAATAAAAAAGAATTCTACCCAGATATAAAAATGCTGTAAATACACGGGATGAGAAATATACAACCATTCAAAATGATACATAGCAATAAATAAACAGGCTAAAAACCGTAAAAATTCAATCAGACCGTTTCTCCCACCCCTCTACATCTATTTCACCCCCCCCTTAGCAAAATAATCGTCAATTGAATCTGCAATAATCACACTTGGACTTTTTTCCATTACTACAGGACTTTTTCTATATTTCTGGTAATTATTATAAAAATAATCTATCATATTAAATTTATTACCAAAGCATTCTGCATTCCATCCGACTCCTTCAGAATCCTTTTCAACTTTTAAACGCATAATAAGGTAAGGTTTACCTAAATAATAGAATTCCTGCTGATTCCCACATCCATCAGCGATTACAAATTCCGCTTTATCTACTAAATCAATAAACTCCACATATGGGCGTCTTTTAATAATACATATATTTTTATCTGAATTTACCTTGTCCCAAAGATTATACCTTACTAATGCATCTTTGGTTTGTTCATGATAAATAAAAACACATTTCATTTTATCCGATAACTCTATAATTTTAGTAAATAACTTAACCATATATTCTTTATTATATAAATTTTCCTGTCGATGAATTGCCAAAAGAAAATACTTCTCCTCAACTATTCTCGGATGTGAATTCTCCCTATTCTCCTTAATTGCATAATTTAATGTTTCTATACCAGTATTATAATATGTGTTAACTGCTTTACCTTTGAACCTTTTTTCCGCATATTCCGCATAAATTTTTTGTGGACAAAAATTTACTACTGAGTATTTTGAAGCATAATAGCGATCTATTTCCTCTGGGAAAGGGGAAAGTAAGCTAAAGGACCTTGGACCACTCTCTACATGCATATATTTTATTCCCGTTTTCCGAGCTATCTGTGCCCCAAGTAAGGTAGATAGAGTGTCCCCATGAACAATCCATAAACAATCCTCTCTACCTCCGGCAGGCAACTGCTCTTTCATAACTTTAACCCCATATTTTCTTGTATTGAAAAGCCAACTGATATAATTCTTTGCACTTTTTACCTCTGGCGCATACTGTGATAAGTCTATATCAATATTACAGCCAGCTAATTCTAAGAATAAACTATTATGTATTTCATTTTGTCCCGATGAAACAATAATACACCGATACCCTCTGAGTTTTAACTCTCTAATTGTTGTAAACATTTTCATTAATTCTGCTTCTGTACCAATAAAAAAATAAATATTTTTCATATCTCCCCCTTTAAACATTCTTCTTCTTTTACATCTCTGACTATTTTAGCCGGAATACCCATCACTACTTTTTTATCAGGCACATCCTTTGTTACAAGCGCACTGGCCCCTACAATTACATTTTCACCAATATTCACTCCTGGCAATATATTAGCAGCCGCACCTATTGTCGTATAGTTTCCTATAGAGGCTCCCTTAACCAGTTCTTCCGAATACCCCTTCCGCCCCATATTATTGTCATTAGTTGTAGCAACCAAAGCACTTATAAAAACATGCTCTCCAATAATCATATTTCCTGTAATATGACTATTATCCATTATTTTAGTGTGGCTTCCTATCATTGTATTATAATTCACACTTACATTACGGCTTATTAAACAACCAAACCCTGTTTTACAATCTTCTCGAATAGAACAAAAGTCGCCCAAAAGGTTCTTACTTCCGATTTCAGTTCCGGCATATATTACTACACCAGGGGAAAGGACCGAATACTCTCCTATTATAGTTTCTTTAAATTTCGGCTTTATTTCTCTTGCCGTAACACCTGACGTCCGAGGAATCTTACCAATTACTGCATGTTCAAAAATTTCCGTTCCTTTTTTTATTATCGTACCAGAATAAACTACCACATAATCATGAAGAACTACATTTTCTTCAATAATTACTCCATCATGTATTATAACTGTATCAGGAATTATAGAACTTTTAGCAATATTTATCATTAATGTTCCCTCCTTTGCGGTATCTTTACCACTGCTTCCCCATCTATCGCAACCTTATCGCTTATAAGATTAATTACTTGAGTACTCAATCGCAAAATACCTTTTTGTGAGTTAACAATATCTACTATTTCAACAATTACCTTGATACTATCTCCAATTCTTACAGGATTTATAAATTTTAGATTTTGCTGAAGATATATAGTTCCTTTTCCCGGGAATTGCGTCCCTAATACCGTTGATATGTAGCTTGCCAGCAACATAACATGAACAATCCTACCTCCGAAAATTGATTCCTTTGCTTTTTCTTCACATACATGAACATCATTATAATCACCTGTAATAGCCGCAAAATCATTAACTTCCTTTTCTACCACCATTTTTTCCAGGCATGCTTTCATTCCTATAGTATATCTATCCATATTCTCTCCCTCTCTTTATTTATATTCCCTTCTTCTTAACAATTAATATAGAATAAAAGATTAGCATCAGACCAGCAATGGAAATCGGCCAAAAGTATCTATAATTACTCCACACAGTGCATAACACCAAAGAAAATAAGTGAGAAAATATTGGTATAAACGCTATTACCCCTCGCTTCTCTTTTATTAATGCAAGTATTCCCGTTCCTAAAGCTATTGCGAATAAACCAAGCGGAGTCCTCCATATGACAGCTTTTGCGGGATATTTCATACTGAGGTCTGTTAGTTTTTGCAATACTACAGTCATAAAATTTCCCTTTCTTCCTCCATAATCAGGAAATGTGTTCCAGCCAAATACACTTTTAATAACTTCTACATCTCCTTCATATTCCGTAATCCCTGCCACGGTTACCGGTGCATAAATTTCTTGAAAGTCCCATGCCACTAACATACGCACAAGAATATTGCGAGTTATTATTACGGGATGACGCAAAAAAGTGTCCAAATAAATTTTAACAAAATTAACCAATCCGTAGTTATGTACATAATTAAAATTATATATATTATTAGCATAAGTTACATCTTCCTCATAAAAACTCTTGAATGTCCCCTGATCTTGTACATTCTCCAGAAAGTCCTCCGTTTCCTCTGAGACAGAAAAATCATTTGTATAAACAACCTGTATATCATTCAACAGCGCCATATATTCAGATCCGGCCGGAACCGGAATATATGAAATATGATTTATTCCCCAGGAAAAAATACTAATAACACATATAGCAGACAAAATCATTATTATCAGTCTTCTCTTGTTTTTATAAAGCAGCATGACAGAAATTAGTGCACCAAGGGCCGCCACAACGCCATTTAATCTCGTTAAATAAAGCAATATTACACATACAACAATTTCCACACATATTCTTATAGAATTAAAATATCTTTTGGGATAAAAATATAAACGAATAATAATAAATGTAATCCATGAAAGTGCCGCAACATAGAGAGCATCTTTCATCACTGTTATTACCGATAAGCCTTGATTGGGCAATATTGAGAATATAACCGCTATTACCATCATTAACCGCCAATGACAGAATTCATTAGCAAACCACCAAAAAATACTTGCAAATAATATTGACCACCAAAAGGCTTGAACCAAAACAACAAAGGTTAAAGAATCAAAAATATCAAGTAATATTTTATAGTATATAGTTGTAAACATAGTCTGCCACGCATCATAAGGTCGTATCCCTTTTCCCATAGCAATTTGTATATAAGAATCTGCATACATAATAGCAGGATTGAACGCGATCCAGTAAACTAAATTTATTCCAAAAATTATAGCAAAAAATAACCCCCACCTAAACTGTAATTGTTTTTTCGAAAGAATACATCTCTCTATCGAATTTTTCCCCACTTTTAATATAACATTGACCATTCCATAGATTAATGGAAAACATATAAAAACCGTTACTGCTGTAAATATAAACACATCAAGTGTGGATATCTCTTTATTTACTGGATATATCAATATCTCTCCTCCAAATAGCATAAAGGATAAGAGAATGGATAAACCTATACATAATACCAATTTTCGATTATTTTTCATTTTTCCCCCATTTAATTAAATTTAACAATCGTGTTTTCATTCAATCTGTAATAGTCTAAGAAAAAATTGTAATATATATCCTGATCTTCTGGATTCTTTCTGTCTTCTCCTATTAATTCCCTTGTTGTTCCAGTAAAAGCGGGCATAAAAACAGCTTCTTCATAATCCCAACTTCCCATCTGCTGCTTCAAAAATATATTATCAGCTATCTCCTGTCTAGCATTTGCAATCCCTCTTTGCTGCTGTAGAAACAACACCTCATCACTACATTCCATAAAAACTAAAAAGCACATAATCAAAATAAATACCTTTTTAATATTATTGCCAATTTGCCCACAGACATAGGCCATAAATATGATTGTCACACATCCCAGCAACCAAATTGTTATTGAAGCAATCCGTTCTCCTTGTTGCAAGAAAAAAAAGATAAATGAACTACCCGAAGCTACAAGTGCTGTCAATGCATAAAAACTTTTTATTTTTAATGCAAAAAAAACTATATATATAATACTTGTAAGTATTATTATTGGAAGAAAATGTAATAATAGCTTATCACATATATTATAAATTTTCATTAATTTACTATTGGAAAATGCACTCCAACCATAAACTATTTCCACATAGTTTTTATCCGCAGGATCTGTAGATACAATCTTATAAATATATTTTGTTGCTAAAATCGAAGCTCCCACCACCCCTATTGACCAAAATACTATTGCCATATATTTCATAGACTTTCTTTTAAACTCAATCTTCCTTGCAAGACATAAACATACAAAACAAAGAATAAATATAAAAACGATATTTGAACAGATCAACAAATAAATATTATATATTTGTGGTTTTAAATTTATTGACGCGCCATTAATCCGACCCGCACTTCCGAACTTTGCACTAAGAGCCATCAACAATAAGCCCAAAAAACTACATACAAAACACAAAAAATATTGCTTATCAATTTTTCTTTCTTCTATAAATTTAAGAATAAACAGCATTACACAAATTGAGAAAACACCCACAGACACATTTTCAATCCATGTACAGCCAATAAATATTAATAAATAGAACTCTCTAACTAATGTCTTATTATTTCTAAATTTATCAAAAGATTTAAACAATAATATTATTAACAATATTATAAATAACCCACTAATATATAATGTTGACGCATAATAAAAGATTTCTTTCTTTAATTCTAACGAAGATAACAGAAAAATCAAAACTGAACAAAATCGTATCAATATACTTTTATGTCCTCTTTGTTCCGCCATCTTACATATCATTATGGAGCATCCCGTTATCATACCCGCATTAACTATTGATCTTACTATAATATTATAATCCACCAAAAACGAAAACAAATTACTAAAAAATCTTGCATTAGCTATCGCACACCATCTAAACAGAGTAAATATGCAACGCCAAAAACTTTCCAATTTATCTAGCCCAATTCTCTCCATCCACCGATCACACACCGGAGGTGTAATATAAAAAATATATATAAAATATATAAATTCCAATATAAAAATCAATTTATCCTTTAACAACTTGAACATTATGTTGCCACGAATCCAATCAAAATATTTAGGCATTATTATCCCCCCCTTTTTTTCGAAACAATACACAAAAAATACCCATATACACTTACAATTATCCCTGACAACCCAATCGTTAGTAATAAACTTTGCGCTCCACTATCTAAAATAGTTGCCAGAATTATTACTATAATATTTGCAATCAAGGCATTTTTCCACTTGTGGCTATATCCTATTCCAACCAAATAATTTGAAAATACTGTATTTAAACTCAATGCAACAGCTATTATACTGTTATATATGATATATTTACCCGCCCCAATATACTCTTTTCCATATAATATATTAATTATTTTCTCCCCAAGGAAATTTATTGGTAATAAGCTTATAAAGCTAAAACCAAGCAACATAATAATACATTTATTTAAAGTTTTCACACGGTTATTAGCATTTGAAGCCACCGATGGTAATATAATTGACGCTAACGTAGCTGCAAAGTAATATACAATTCTACCGAATAGGATTACAGAACTATATAATCCACTTTCTGCTCCGTTTCCTTTATAACGGATGGATAGGATGTCAATATTCATATATACCATTAAACAAATATTTATTACTAAGGTATTAAAACTTAATGTCCCACCCCAAATTTTTTTACATTCAAATGTTTCTTTTTTGCCCCCAATAATTTTTGACGATACAGCACTTCCTATAACAATGGTAGCAAACGTACCAAGTACCATAATTAGGAGTAAAATATTTAACCTTTTTTGATCAGTCAATCCAAAACAATAGCTGACAAAAATAGATATCAGTTTATATACCGGTATTAATAATGCATACAAACCTAACAGTAAAAATTTCTTATATCCAGAAAAAACACCAGAGAAAAAAGGATGATAAAAACTCAATGAGCCCAGAATTATTACCAAAAAAACTACTGAATTTTCTGTTAATTGTATCACAGACTTTAAAACAGGCGCTAATATAAGAGATATAATAAAAATAACACCTGAAGTGATTGTTACAAATTTTTCTCCCCAAATTAAACAAGACCTATTTTCATTCTTTCCCTTAACATAATCCGATTGTGCATAAAATTTAGACACCAACATTGTTAATGTCGTTCCAGGTACACCTATAATTAGTAGATAAGAAAATATTGCATTTATTTCGCCAAAACTTTCTACCGAAAGTATTCTGGCCATTAATATTTGACAAATGTAATTAAGCATGCTGGCAAACATATTTATTCCAAATAGACAAATGCCGTCTTTATAAATTCCAGTATTTATTTTTCTCATATACCACCATCACTTAAAATTATTAATACAAGAAATTATATAATCTATTTCTTCTGTTTTTAAACCCGGATATAAAGGAATACTTAATTCATGATCACTTATATATTCAGCAACCGGAAAATCGCCTTTTATCCACCCGTTGTCAGCATATGCTTTTTGCATATGAATAGGAATAGGATAATGGACCAATGTTTGTATACCATGCTTTTCTAAATGCTGTTTAAGTAAATCTCTTTTATTACAAAAAACGGGGAATATATGATATACATTTGCTCCGTTATCTTCATATAATGGTAAACGAATCAATGGATTATAAATTCCCGCATAATATTTTCGGGCTATTTCTCTACGTTCACTTGTCCAAACATCAAGATTTCTTAATTTAACCCTTAAAAAAGCGGCTTGTAACTCATCTAAGCGAGAATTTATCCCTTTAAGATCATGTTGATATTTCTCAGTAGAACCATAATTTCCAAGTGCCTTTACCTTTTCTCTAATTCTTATATCATCTGTCGTTACTGCCCCCGCATCTCCTAATGCCCCCAAATTTTTTCCCGGATAAAAACTAAACCCTGCTGCATTTCCTATACTGCCCGCCTTTTTCCCATCTCGTGCCGCCCCATGTGCCTGTGCTGCATCTTCTATTACTAATAAGCCATATTTCTGTGCCAATGCCTCAATTTTTTCCATTTGTGCAATACGTCCGTATAAATGTACTGCCATTATTGCTTTCGTTCTCTTGGTGATTTTTTCTTCTATTTTTAGTACATTAATATTATTATCATTGATTTCAGGTTCCACCAATACCGGAATGGCCCCAGTATAGCTAATAGCCAAACAAGTTGCTATAAATGTATTGGATGGAACAATAACCTCATCGCCGTTCCCAACTTCATAAGCCAACAAAATTAGTCTCAATGCATCTAGGCCATTGCCGACTCCAACACAATATTTGGTTCCACAATAGTCGGCAAATTCTCGTTCAAATTGCTCAACTTCATCACCATTAATAAACCAACTTTTATTTATAACCTTTCGATATGCTTCATCCAAATCCGTACCAATTTTCTTATGCATCTCTCGGAAATCATTATATAAAATTCTGTTTTTCATTTAATATCTAATTCTCCTTACCGATACAATATAAAAATTCACTATAATCTCTAATATAATCTGATTCATCATAAATTTCAGATGCTATACAAAGCAAAACAGCATCACTTGAAAAATTATACATTTCTCTCCAAATTGGCCTGTCAAGATAAACTCCTATATTTCTTTTATTAAGGAAAATGTCAGTTTTCTCATATCCATCATCTAATAATAAATTGCAATGACCACTGATGCAAATTAAAACCTGTTTTAATTTCTTATGTGCATGAAATTCTCTTCTTACATTATCTTTTGTTCCATAAATATAATAAATTCGTTTAATTGCAAATGGTATGCTCTGAAATTGCTCCAACGCAATTAAACTCCCCCTATCATCACCATGCACATTAAATTCTAATCTCTTATATATCATTTGTTTTCCCTCTTCCATAAACTAAAAAACCGCCCAAAACATCTCATTTCCATCGAATATAATCTGTTCATCCAAATTAATTTCATTCCATTCATGACTTCCGAATATTTCATTATACTCTTCAAGAGTCAGCACTTCTCCACTATAATTTGTCCCATTTACATAATTTATTAATGGTATAACTCCCCATTCCTCAAAAAGTATTCTCGTATTCATGACCACTGGATACGATGGTTCTAACATACTCTTACGATAATAATTACCTATATAGTTCTTAAGAGGATAAATTTTAATCTGGTAAACCTTATTTCCACTTTGTCTTTCATAATTATTTATCTTTTCGACGACTATTCTTGCATATTCAAAATCCAATTGATTAGATGTATATCTATCCAACGAAACCTGTTGCACTTGATGTGATGATATAACTAAAAATATACCACACATTACACAAAGAATTATTTTTTTCCTTCCTGAATCACACAAAAAGTAGGCCATAATTCCAGTAAACGCTAATGCAAAGAAAAAGGGAAAAATAATACGTCCAGGCAAATACATATTCTTTTGAAGATAAGATAAAGAAAAACAACAGAGAAATATAGCTCCTACTGCACAACATACCCACAAAGCTTCTTTCAGCATCCTGTGTTTATAAAAGTAATGGGCTATGATAACTGCATAAATTAACAATATGAAAAATACCGTAAACCGTGGCATCATACCCAAACCATCTTTTAAAATATTTTTGAATAATATTGCTATTTCTTTTGTACGAATAAACAAGTTCGGTATGTTCGTTTGCTTAACTTCATATGGGAATATTCCTATATTTGTAAAAACCTTTACTGATAACAAATTAAGTAAAGCTGTTCCTAATGAAATAACTACTGTATATATAAATTTCTTAAAATATAACATATTTAACTTAAAATCAAACGCCAAAAGCAAATAGCAAGTTATTATGGAAAAGAAAACAAATATCCATGTTTGATATATCGATACGGCTAAAAACATGCTTAAAAACGACCAAACATATTTTTGTCTTATAAAAAATTCACATACAAGAATTATTAGAAATAGCCCAAACATCCAGTCAGGTGAAACAAACATAAAAGTTTCAACAAAAAAAACATTAAGTAAGCTTATTAAAATAATAACATTAAGTATTACAGCATCTATAACTGTTCTATCTTTTTTTAATTTGTAAAACTTATCCGTTAGATAAACAGCAAAATATGAACAGACTAGAATTCGCAAAAATTGAATTAGGAATTGATGTTTTGTACATTCAAATCCTATTGCATTTAGAACAGAAAACATAAAAGCAAGCATATAACGTCCCGCATAACAATACTCTAATACATTTATCCCTGAATTAGCTATATCTATACTATCTGCGCTATAAATATCATTAAACAGCACGGAATAAACCGTAAAAAAAATTACAAAATTCCCAAAAAACAAGCACAAACTTATATTCCTTTTTCCCATTTGATCAAGTTTCTTTTTCAACAACTTCATTTATCATTTGTTCCCTTCGCATAAATATTTGTTTCTTTTTCAATGTATATTGGACGTTGTTTTACTTCTATATATATACGTGCAAGATACTCACCAATCACCCCTAGCAGCAAAATAATTACTCCACCCAAAAATAGTAATAATAAAGTAATTGTTGCGTAACCACTTCTAGCCCCTGGATGGAATATTGCATTATAAAACACATATATTGCATATATAAACGAAATAAATGTAATAAACATTCCCAAATATACTACGCCTCTTAGTGGTGCTGTTGCAAATGCTATTATACCATTAACAGCATATCCCAAAAGCGCTGCCATCGACCACTTAGTAGTTCCCGCAACCCGCTCTACGTTTTCATATTCTAACCATTTAGTACTAAATCCCACCCAAGAAAAAATTCCTTTCGTAAATCGCTCTCTTTCGTTCAACGATATCATTGCTCTTACCACTTTTGGGGATATCATGCGATAATCTGAACCATTTTGAGATAAATCTACTTTTGACAAACCATTTATTACCCTATAAAAGCAGGTCGAAAAAAAACTTCTTATTACAGGTTCTCCTTTCCTATCTTTTCTTCTGGCTCCACAACAATCATATCCTTCTTCTAAAACCTTGAGCATGTACGGTATCAATTCGGGTGGATGTTGCAAATCAGCATCCATTAATACCACTGCATCTCCATCTGCATTTTGCAACCCAGCAAACATTGCTGCTTCTTTACCAAAATTTCTTGATAAAGAAATATATTTAATGGTATCTTCACCGATATCTTCTGCCAGTCTTTTTATCTTAGTTAGAGTTTCATCAACGCTTCCATCATCTACATAAACAATACGAAATTTGTAGCCTTCTATATTTGAAAATACTTTTTCTACGCGTTCAAACAGTAGACATATACATTCCTCTTCATTATAGCAAGGTACAACTATATCAATTCTTTTCATCCTTATATACTCCTTCTCACTCGACAATCCCTACATAATTAAAAGCACTTTAAGAATACAGAAATGTGGAAATTTATCATTAAACCTACATAGGATGCCAATATTATCTCCAAAAATAAATCACGAAAATTAACTCTGTAAAAGAAAAGTCTCTATACATGATCTCAAATTACCTTTTTCCAACTAATACATTCTCTTACTGTAACACCGCTAGCAAACCCACATTTAACTTTCAGTTTTAGAAAATTCTTCTACACTTAAACAAGCTTGTTCGTAAAATGCTAATTATTCACGCAAAATATTACTCTCTACATCAAAAAACTGTAAATTAAGATACCATTCAAATCTATCATCCCTTCGGGATAGAATGTTCGGCTGTTCACAATGCTCATAAATATAATCAATCAGTTGAGAACCGTCATTTTCCCAATCTGCCTGCCAATACCCAGCCTCCTTCTATAGTAATCTGCTACAAGGCAGGAATCACATAATTAATATCATTTCATTATCCTTCACTGAACATAAGATAAACAGGATAGCCAAACGCATCCATCACAGCCACATCCTATCTCAGCGAAAGGCCATCTTTTCCACCAGAACTATGTAATGAACCTGAACAATTAAGGTATCTAATGAAAGTCCTTCCAAATTCTACTTCCAAGCTGAGAGCATGAAAGATATCAGTAAGGAGACTACCTTTAATCCACTTACAAAAACGGCTATATATACTGCTCCACGAACCATAATGTTCAGAGATATCCCTGTAAGGTACTCCTTTTCAGGCTAGCAGATATGGTTAATTCTGTGGCACCATTCCACATTACAGAAAGCTCCGCCCATCTAGGTACGGAGAGCCATCCAACTACCTGACCACTATCATGGGGTATCAAAATTAATTTACAATCCGCCAAATATTTAGACACTTACCCTCAACGAATTTATCTAAGTGTATAAGCCTATGTAAATACAAAAATCAGATAAACTTGGTAAAAAACACTTTTCATAAAAAACACATTTAACAATATTTAATTGCCAATACATTCTGTTATATGATATCATAAATCATAAGCTTTTTCAAGCATCCCCTCTCCTCCTAAATTCTATGCTTTTAAAATGAAAGGATAAAAAATGCAGGAAAATCAAAACAAAACTTACTGGACCCAATCAATGAATTTAGAATGGTACCATCGCCAGTTCTCGGAACCTTACCGGATCACCGTAGCCTTCAAAAATTTTATCGATGCCAATGTAAGCATTCAAAAAGATACTATCCTCGATATCGGCTGCGGAATGGGAAGCGCTTTATCATATATTGCCAGGAATTATCCTGATAGTAATTTCACAGGAATAGATATAAATGATGATTTATTTCAATATTTTATCGGTGAAGAAAAAAATATTACTTTTGAAAAAGCGGACTGCTTTAACCTGCCCCAAAGCTATATAAATAAATTTAACGGAATTATCAGCCTTCAAACCCTATCCTGGCTGCCGGAATATAAATCTCCGCTGGAACAGATGTGCAAAGTAAATCCAAAATGGATAGCAATCTCTTCTCTTTTTTATCCTGGTGAGATTAATTATACAATAAGCCTTGAAAATTATGGACGTCCTACAGAAACCGAGTCCTTTTCACAGGTTTATTATAACATTTATTCCGTACCTGTCCTTCAGGAACTATTGAAAAAATATGGATATAATACGTTTGTCTATCAGCCCTTTGAAATTGATATTGATATTCCCAAACCAAAAGTAGATAATTTAGGATACTACACCCTTAAGACTGATGAGGGAAAACGACTGGCCTTTAATACGTGTCTTTACCAGCCGGAAGGTTTCATATTTGCCAGCAAATGAAGGATTAAAGCAGTTCAAAATAATGGACTGCTTTTTATATTAGTTCATACTCACCTAATAACGCGGAAATCTCTTCCCTGGAATTAGACATTATTACATCCAAAATCGACAAATTGGGTACGAACCCATCTCCCACTTGTTTATAACTGATGTTTCCGCAACGCAGGAATTTCAGTTCTATCCCTTCTTTAATAAAAGCTTCCTTAGAATATAGTTCTTTCCCGCCTATTGCATTATAATAGGTATCAGCATTTAAAAGTTTACATATGGAAATGACCTTATCTTGTCCTTTTAATGTACAATCCTTATCCATCTTTGAAGAAAGAATTATCTCTGTTTCAACTCCCAAATATTCACATATCTTTTGAATTGATAAAAACAAAAAAGAAGCAAGGTTTGTTTCTCCGCATTCAAAAATCTCTTTCATCATGGAATAACCTTCTTCAAAATTAGGCGCCTTATAATATGCCGCTTCTATAACCCTTAATTCTTTGTTGAAAATCTTCTTATTATCAGTTACTCCTATCTCATTTATAAGCTTATAAGCACTTGCTCCTTCCATTTGTATATTAATATATCTTGGCTCTCCATTCAAAAGAATCCTGTTTCGATTAACCCATCCTCCCTTGATAAAATTCACATCATCATATACAACATACTTATCAACAGCATTCAAAAGTTGCCAATAGCCTAAATACGGTATAAAATAAGGCTGCATAATTCCCAGCTTCATTCAGTGCCTTCCTTTCTCCACTCATTAATAACATCTGTAATATACTTCATCTCTTCTATAGTATATCTCTGATCACATGGAACGCATACCAAACTTCTGGCAAGCTGCTTTTCCCAGTTGCCGGCCTCTCCAAATAAAACATTATTCCAAAATGCAGGTATATATATTCTATTAGCGATTAAATGATTCCTTAATTTTTCCCCATCTTTTATTAGTAATGGATACATGAATCCACCTTTAATATTTTTTATGTCTAGTTCATTATATTCAGTTAATGCTTTATTCAGATAGGAAAAATTTTGCGTCCTGACCTTTATATCGTGTTTATAATCTATACTTTTTAACATATTTCTGGTCAATAATGACATTTCCAGTAATGGTAAATCATTAATTCTTTTTTCGTTATTCGAATAATAGTCATAAAATTCAGACGCACTTACCTCAAAACGCCCCAATAAATGAATGCATCTGTTATATGAAATATCTCTTTCCAGTCCATTAACATTTCTTGGCGGAAAGAGATATCCTCCATCAGGCACACCAAAAAATTTTCTACAGGTATATAATGTATCAACTCCCTCCACTGGCCGCTGGAAGAAAGCCTGTGAATTATCAACTATCAGGTTTCTATAAAGCATCTTGAACCGAATAATAGCCGCGTTGCTTAACTGTCCAAAATAATTCACAATATAAATATATATTTCCTGATTCAGACTGCCCTCATTAATTATTGGTTGAAATTTCTTATCAATATGATAAAAAACAATCTTACAATTCTCTTCTTCACAGACTTTAATTACCGCATCACATATATAATATGGAATGGCTATTTCCTTGATCTTCTTTTCCCGCAAAAGGAATCTCAGGCAATTTCTTCCTGAATTCAATCGGACTGTATTATCATGATACTCCCTTCCTAATGATTCTTCACATCCAAAATATCCGCCGATTTCCTTCATTTTACCCCCCCCCATCAATCATTCACTAATTCGCTAACACTGCGTTACCTTTTTTATTTTTTTATATAGTTTACCAGCAAAAGGAATATACGCACAAATAGTATAATATATTTTATCTTTTATACTTAATTGCCGAAAACAAGCCGCATATCTTTGCTTCAGCATTTCTCTTCCATTTACTTCATATTGATATTTTCTAAAATAATACTTTGTAAGGCTTTCATTAACCTCTGCTGTAAATTTTCCTTCCGTAAATTGATCATAGCTTTTCAGCATATTAATAATTTCTATTGTATTATGATAAAAGAACTCTCGCGACTCCGTCATCTTACTTGACCAGCTTCCTTCGCTCATAATTCTATAATTGGACATTTTTTTATCAATATAAGCTACATTCCCCTGAATTCCTAAATATAAGAAAATAACTCTATCTTCAATTTTTGATATTTTCATAAACTCTGGAATATTCCCTGCTATCCCTTTCATACAAGCCGATCTGGCAAAAATACTGCTTGTATGAAATAAATGGCTATCATTTCTTAAAACATATCGAATATACTCCTCACCATCAATAGGGCATAAAGATATTGGAACGGAAGGTATTGATTTTCCTGTCCAACAGCCGTCTTCATTGATTATATCAGTCTTATGGACGCAGACAGAACAATCAGGCATCCTTTGCATAAGATCATATTGTTCCTGGAGTTTATTCTCATCACCCCAGAAATCATCACCTTCACAAATGGCCATGTATTTGCCTTTTATCTCTGGCAGCATAAAATATAATATAATTTTATCCAAACCTTGTGAAAATTGATTTTCTTTTTGAAATATAGTTCTGATCTTCCCCGGATATTTTTTGCAATATCTTTCTATTATGTTAACTGTATCGTCAGTAGATGCGTCATCGTGCACCAGAATTTCAAATTTAAACCTTGTTTTCTGATGCAGGATACCTTCTATAGCTTTTTCCACATATTTTGCATGATTGAACGTAATAAGGCATGCAGTTACCTCAATATCACCTTTGTCTTCCATCATTTTTCTTATTTACCTTTTCAATCCTAAAATAATATCACAAATTTTATCTACATCTTCTTCCAAAAGTTCAGGATATAGTGGTAAAGTTAAAACACTATTTGAAACTTTTTCTGCCACAGGCAAAAAGCTTGATTCAAACCTACCTTTATAACATTGTGCCCGATTCGTTAATGGAAAAAAATACTTCCTTGCATAAATTCCACGTTTCTTCAATTCCTCATAGACTGCGTCCCGTGAAACCCCAAATTCATCCTTTTGAAATAATACCGGAAAATATGCAAAATTAGATTCCACATCATTTTGCTCCTTACATAATATAATCCCTTCTATTTTCCCTAACCGAATTTTATAATATTCGACTATTTTTCTACGTTTCTGTATATTATCTCCGATATGCTTCAGGTTACAAATTCCCATTGCTGCCTGAAATTCATTCATTTTAGTATTTGCACCAATACTATTTATAATTTCTTCATCCATGATGCCAAAATTTTTCAAATTATATAGTTTATTTTCTAAACTCTTATCAGAAAAACTAACCGCGCCGCCTTCTATTGTATTATACACTTTGGTTGCATGAAAGCTAAACATAGAAGCATCTCCAAAGCGGCCTATCCCTATTCCCTTATAACGGACTCCAAATGCATGTGCCGCATCATAGATAACCTTTAGCTGATATTTTTTTGCAATCATTTCAATTTTTTCCACATTACATACATTTCCATACACATGTACAGGAATTATGGCAGAAGTTTTTTGGGTAATTAATTGCTCTATTTGATTTATATTAATTGTGTAATCTTCTTCATTTATATCACAAAAAACAGGAGTTAATCCATTTCTTACAATGGCATGTGTCGTTGAAATAAAAGTAAACGGAGTAGTAATTACTTCTCCGCTTAGATTTAATGCCTGTATCGCCATTTCCAACGCCATATGCCCATTGACAAACAATGAAATTTCAGGGACATCCAAATATACCTTTAACATACTTTCTAATTTTTTATGTTTCATTCCCATATTCGTCAGCCAATGACTATCCCATATATCTTTTATTTCATCCACATACTCGTCAAGCGCAGGCATTGATGATTGCGTAACCATAATTTTTTTCATATAGCTGCCTTTCCAGAATCAATCCGCAAAAATTTCTTTCTTCGTCCTCTTTATCGCTTTACCATCCACCACTTCATATATTTCATCGGACTTCCTTATCGT